>Ga0070671_100000394_pt1 | contig 30026 bp, 28 predicted proteins | sample KBSS73metaG_FD_65341 | JGI IMG/M metagenome (GOLD analysis project Ga0070671, IMG submission 65341) | Switchgrass rhizosphere microbial communities from Kellogg Biological Station, Michigan, USA - KBS S7-3 metaG | ecosystem: Host-associated > Plants > Roots > Rhizosphere > Soil ...
GGTGCTCGATCTCCCACCGAGCCAGCGTCGCGAGATCGCGCGCACTGACATAAGTGACGCCATTGTCCGGCCAACCGTTCGCGGTGCCGAAATGGCTGTTCGTGAGACCGATGCGCTTGCCGAGCGCGTTCATCTGGTCGGTGAAGGCCTGCTCGGTGCCGGCGATGCACTCGGCGAGGACCACCGAAGCGTCGTTCCCCGAGAGGGTCACGATGCCCTTGATCAAGTTCTCGACGCTCACCTGCTCGTTCACGGACAGGAACATAGTCGAGCCAGCCTGCGGGCCGTGCCACTTCTGCCAGGTTTCGGGCCGGACCGTGCACAGCTTGTTCAAGGGCAGCTGGCCCTTGTCGATGAGCTCGAACGCGACGTCCGTGGTCATCATCTTGGCCATCGAAGCCGGAGGCATGCGGACGTCCGCATTCTTTTCGTAGAGCACCGCCCCTGACGACAGATCGATGAGGTAGGCGACCTTGGCCGGCGTATCGAACTGCGGCGCTGCGGCCGGCGATGCGCTTGCGAAAAGGACGGAAGCGGCGGTGGCGAGAAGAATGGTGCGCGGCATCGAACTTACGAATTCCCCGAGTCAGGCTGGCGAGAGCCCCTGTCTATCGCCGCGCAATCGCGTCCGCCAGAACTCCGACCGAAATCGCGTAGAAATTCGAGCAATTGTAATCGAGGATCGAGCGATAGTTGGTCGTCAGCAGGAATGCCCTCGCGTTCGGGCCATCCGGCTCGATCAAGCTCGCCATCTCATTGTCCGGCAGCGAACGGCCCAGAGGCGTCACGCCGAGCGCGCGCCATTCGCGCATGCTCAGCCAGCGGCTCATCCGGCGATAGACCTGCGGGCAGCGAGGCGCGGTGATCCGATTGACGATCGCATAGCGGTTCAGGTTTGGAGGCGTGCGAACCGCAATACCCCACGGGGTGCCCGGCTTCCACCCTGCGTCGCGCATATAGGACGCGATCGACGCCAGGCCGTCGAGCTCGTTGGCCCAGATGTCGGCATAGCCGTCACCGTCCCCGTCGGCACGAAGCCGAAGCGCGACTGACGGCATGAACTGCGGATAGCCGGTCGCGCCTGCCCAGCTGCCCTTCAGCCGGTACCGCGGGACGCCCATGTCGATGAGCTTCAATGCGGCGACGAACTCATTCTCGAACATCTGCCGGCGCCGCCCGTAATAGCCAAGGCTCGAGAGCGCATTGAGGAGGTCGGTGCTTCCAGTGACGGTGCCGTAGCTCGTCTCCATGCCCCAGATCGACATCAACACCGCGGGATCGACGCCGTACCTCGCTTCGAGGCGGCGAAGTCCGCTGTAATGATCGGCGTAATTGGCCTGGCCCCGAGCGACGAGCGAACGCGTGACGTGGACGCGAAGGTAGGGCGCGAGGGCTCCGACGACCCCGCCAGAGCTATGGGCGACGGGCTCCGTCCGCTCGAGGTCGATGACCTGACGGTTCATGGAGAGGTTGGGCACGTAGGTCTGGATCGTCTGCTCGCGTACGCCCTGAACTCTCGCGAGCGCCGCGAGCCGGGCCTTGTAGGTTTCCCAGCTGTATCCCGTCGATTGTGCGAATGACTGTGTCAGTGCCGTCGAAGCCGCGGTCGTGCTGGCATTGGCCGGGCCGGACGCGCCCGGAGCCGTGGCCGACCCCATCGAGGTCGCCAATGCCGTTACCGAAATCCATGAAATGATCGACGACAATCAACCCTCCTCCCGGACTCAAAGGCTACGTGCAAAACGACTGTTCCGGCCAGTCAGGTTCACCGCGCGCCTTGCACGTCCCGTCCCGACACGCGATAGCGTCGTTCGATCGCGGAGAGGTGGCCGAGTGGTTTAAGGCAGCGGTCTTGAAAACCGCCGTGGGTTCACGCTCACCGTGGGTTCGAATCCCACCCTCTCCGCCACGCTCGCAGGATTGCCGGGCCCTTTTGTCGAAGCGTCTGCGCCAGCGTCCGCAAGCTCGATAAATGCTGGGGGCTTGCGTTCGCGCTACAAATGTAGCAACCTCTACAAATGTAGCGCGGCGATTCTGCCGCCATGCAACAGGAATTGGCCATGCTCAGCAAGCTTCCGCCCCGCGAACGGCAAATCGTCGACATCATGTACGAGCGGGGACCGTTGCTCGTTTCCGAAATTTGCGATGCGCTGCCCGACCAGCTGAGCGGCTCGGCAGTGCGGGCGATGCTGAAGCGGCTCGAAGACAAAGGCTACGTCCAGCGCAGCGAGTCGGAACGCGGGTTCGTTTACAGCCCCGCCGTCTCGGACAGTGTCGCGAAGAAATCGGCGCTGAGCGACATCGTCAAAACCTTCTTCAACGGCTCGCCCGCGAGCGCCGCCAGCGCGCTCCTCGGCATGTCCGAGAAGCTGAAGGAAGATGAGCTCGACGAACTCGAGCAGATGATCGCCCGCGCACGCCAGGCCAAAGGGGGCAAGTGATGTCCGTCCTCATCGCAATCGCGCTTAAGTCGCTTCTTGTCGCAGGACTTAGCCTCGGGCTGCTTGCACTGATGAAGCGCCGGTCGGCGGCCGAGCGTTCCTGGGTGGCGCATATCGGGCTTCTTGCGCTCGTCGTCATGGCCTTCGCGCCGCTGGCACTCCCGCGCTGGAACGTCGAGGCCCCCGCCCTCCTCCGGCCGGCTCCCGCAGTCGAAGCTCCTCAAACAGCAGCGATCCCGGTCGCGACTGCGTTTCACGTCGCTGCGAAGCCGGCGGCCGCCACGCCGGTAATCACGCCGCGGCCTTCACTGAGCCCCGCTGCCGCTGCATCGGTCATCTACGCTGTTCCGGCCGCGATCCTGCTTCTGATCACCTTTCTGGCGCTAGCCCGGCTGTTCGCGCTTCGGGCCCGTGCGGAAGTGCTGGTGGACGGCCATTGGCTTAGCGCCCTCGCGCGTGCCCAGCGGCGCATGGGGTTCAAGCATGGCACCGCCCTGCTTACCAGCAACGAGCTCGCCTCGCCGATCAGTTGGGGCCTGATGCGCCCGGTGATCCTGCTCAACACCCGCGCGGTGGAAGCGTCGGGCGAAGCGGAAGCGATCATCGCGCATGAGCTTGCGCACGTCGCCCGCATGGACTGGGTTAAGCTGCTGCTCGCCAGGGTCGCGACCGCGCTCTTCTGGTTCAACCCGTTTGTCTGGCTGCTCGCCCGCGAAGCGCACCAGCTGCGCGAGGAAGCGGCCGACGACGCAGTACTCGCGTCCGACATCGCCGACACCGACTATGCCCAGCTCCTGGTCGGCGTCGCCCGCCATGAATGCCCGGGGTTGTTGCTCGGTGCCCATGGAGTCGCTCCATCGAAAAGCTCACTGGCCCGGCGCGTTGCCCGAGTGCTGGACGGCAAGTCCGTCCGCGGTCCCGCTGCGCGAGGCTTCGCCGCCGGCGTGTTCGTGGGCGCCATCATCGTCGCCGCTCCGCTTGCAGCGCTGACGATCACCCCCGCGGGCAAGACACAACCCAAGGTCGGGAGCAGCGGCGCGGCAAGCGGGCCTGGACTGGCTTACTATCCGACTACGCCGGATACGGGCGCGGACCTTCCCCACATCATCGCGAGCGGCGTCACGACCTCGGTCGCCACCGCTGCGGCGGCGATCGCGCCGGTGACCTACAAGGTTGAGCCCGACGTCCAAGCGACGGCCCCCAACGGGGCGTCAATGGTGCGGAAGAATGGGGTGATGGTCGCGACTGCTCCGAACGGCGCTACTGCGGCGATCTATCCCGCCGATCCGCACGGCCGTAGCCGTCTCGTCGCGACAGCGTCGAACGGCGCGACCTCGACCATTCTTGTCGATTCCGGCGCGCGTCCGGGCAAGAGCGACGTCGACGAAGCGATCGAATTGAAGGCCCTCGGAATTACCCCCGGGGCCATCGCAGCAATCAAATCTTCGTCGCCGGCGCTGCGCAGGGCCGATCTCGGCGACATCGCGCAGCTGAAGGCCGTCGGCGTCACGCCGGACTATATTCGGGCGATGGTCGCCGCAGGCTACGCCGGACTGAATGCGGACGACCTGGTTCAGGCGCACGTCACCGGGCTGACGCCTGAATATGCTCGCGCCATGGCAGCAGCCGGATATCGCGACCTCGACGATCTTATTGCGATGCGGGCCAACGGGATCACCCCGGCATATGCCAGCAGCTTCCGACGCAACGGCTACAGAAGTTTGGACGCAAGCGAGCTGATCAAACTGAAGGCCAACAACATCCGCGCGGAGGACCTCAGGCGCTTGCCCCCCAACCCGCCGCCGCCGCCCGCCGCACTCGGCGACGAGTAACGCCCCAACCTTCCTGAACCAACGAATGCCGAATTTTGAACGCCCGACCCGGGCGAACGGGCGAGCCTTGCCCGGAACATCGAAGGAGAACGATCATGAACCGTGCTTTCGCTCTTATCGGCGCCTTGCTTCTCTCCTCTCTCAGCATCGCCTCCACCTGCGTCGCTGAGGTGCCCGACCGGATCGGCTTCACGCTTCAGGATCGGGGAGGAAGCGAAGGCATCCATGCCAACTTTCGGAGCGACGGCCGCTCGAGCAATCACGAGTGGAGCAGCGGGTTTCGTTCAAACGAGCTGGTGGGGCTCGACCTTGCCGGGTTTCGCGCCTCCGACGCCCATGCCCTTCGCTTTTCCCTGATCCGCGACGCCGGACGCCTCGACTGCGCGGGCAATGGCGGCGGAGGATTGGCGAGCGGTAATTGCAGCTTCACACCTGACCGGGGCTTCGCCCAGCTTCTCGAGAGCCGCGGCATTGCCCGCCCTACGCCCGGCCAGGGGATCGGCCTCATGGCCGTCAACGTCCGCCGCGAGCTTATCGATGCGATTGCCGCCGCCCGCTACCCGACGCCCACGATCGGCGATCTCATGAGCATGTCGGCGCTCGGCATCGACGGTGGCTTCGTCCGCGGGATGGCCGGCGCCGGCTACCGCCCGGGCACGCTGAACGGGCTCATCCAGTTCAAGGCGCTCGACATCACGCCTCAATGGATCGGCGGCTTCATCCGCATCGGCTACGGCGACCTCGCCGCCGACCAGCTCGTGCAGCTGAAGGCGATGGGCATCACGGCCGACTATGTCGCGGGCTTCGAGCGCCTCGGTTACCACCGCCTTCCCGTCGAGAAGCTCGTGCAGCTTAAGGCGATGGACATCACACCCGAATTCGTCCGCTCCGTCGCCGCAGGCCGTGCCATGCCGGACCCGGACAAGCTGGTCGCGCTGAGGATCTTCGGCGACCGACGCTAGCCGCTCCCGGCGGATCGTCGTTGCCCGCAAGCGGTATGCCGAATCGTCTGTCGATTGGTCGAACCCCGCTGGCCTGATCCGGCCAACCGGGCGCTCGGCATTCCCTAGACAATACAGGGGAAGGTTTTTGCGAGTATTCGTCCTTGTTGGCACTGCCGCGATCGCGCTGGCGGCAGGATCGCCCGCGCTCGCGCGTCAGGCGGGAACGGCGGCTCAGAACAGCCGGACGACCAGCTATGACGCGGCCTTCTTTTCCCAATTTGCGCCGCGAACGGCGCTCGACATCGTCGACCACGTCCCTGGCTTCCAGCTCGACCTGGGAAGCACGCAGTCCGCGAACGGAAGCGTCGACGTCCGGGGCTTCGCGGGCACGGCCGGCAACGTCGTCATTAATGGCGCCCGCCCCAGCACCAAGTCGGAAACACTCAACACCACGCTCCAGCGGATCCCGGCGCAGCGCGTCGTTCGTGTCGAGGTCGGGCCGGGCGATCTCTACGGCTCGGATTACTCCGGCAAGAGCCAGGTGCTCAATGTCATCCTCTCGGACGCGGCCGGGTTCGACGCCAATGTCACCGCCAACGCCACGCGGCGATACGACGGCTATATCCAGCCAAACCTCTCCGCCAACGCGCTCATCCGCAAGGGGCCGTCGAGCCTGAACCTTTCCGCCGGCACCCAGCGCAACAAGCAGTTTGAAGAAGGCACCGACACCTTCGTCGACGTGCCGACCGGCGAGCTTCTCGAGTTCCGCCGCAAGCACAACGTCTATTACAACCGCGACCCCTTCCTCTCCGCAGCCTATGCGCTCGAGCACGGGTCGGACGACGCATACCGGATAAACGCACGCTGGCAGCCAAGCCGCTTCGATCTGTACCAGCGCAACCGGGTCACGCCGTCAGGCGGCGATCCGCACGACGACAATCTCCACCAGCATTACCGCGACCCGGTGTTCGAGACTGGCGGCGACATCACGCGCCCGCTCGCCGACGGAGCGCTCAAGTTCGTCGCTTTGGTCACACGCCGGAAGCGCCACGACTTCGATCAGTACATCCAGCGCGATGGGCTCATCGAAGACAATGCGGCTGTCGACGGCGGGTTCGAGCAGCTCATCGACGCCCGTCGCAACGAAACCATCGGACGCGCGAGCTGGACTCGCGCCGACCTGCTCGGCTTCTCCTTCGAGGTTGGCGCCGAGGCCGCGCTCAACACGCTCGACGATCACAGCAGCTTTTCCGAGATCGACGACAACGGCAATCGCGTGCCCATTCCCCTTCCGATCGCCAATGCGATGGTGAAGGAGAAACGGGGCGAGGTTTACGTCAACGCGGGGCGGAACCTGTCTAAGAAGCTTCGCATCGACGGCGGCATCAACTTCGAATTCTCGCACCTTACGGTCACCGGCGACGCGAGTGAGGACCGACGGCTCAAGTTTCTGAAGCCCAACCTCTCGATCGACTGGACTCCGGGGGGTGGTTGGCACGCGCTGTTTTCCGTCAAGCGCACGGTCGCCCAGCTCGACTTCTACGACTTCATCAGCGTCGCCGATCTGTCCGCCCAGCGCGTCAGCGGCGGCAATGCCGAGCTTCAGCCCCAGCGGACCTGGGAATTCAGGGGGATGGTCGAGCACCCCGTGCTCGGCGACGGCCTCATCAAGCTCGACGTCGGACACGATCAGGTCAGCCTGCTCCAGGACCGAATTCTGATATTCGACGAAGACTCCCAGCGGTTCTTCGACGCGCCGGGCAATCTAGGCACCGGCACGCGCGATTTCGCGCAACTGACGATCGATTTGCCTCTCTCCCGCCTGTGGAGCGGGCTCCGGGTCAAGGGCGGCGGCACGCTTCAACGCACCCGCGTCGAAGACCCGATCAATCATCAGCAACGCAAATGGTCCGGCTTCTACCCGACCTGGCAATGGAACCTCGACGTGCGCCGCGATTCCGGCAAATGGTCGTACGGCTTCTCGACCGGCGATAACCAGCGCTTCACCTTCTACCGCACCGACGAGTACGACACGAACTTCAACGGAAGCCCCTATTGGACGGCCTTCGTCGAGTTCCGTCCGTGGGCGAGCACCGCGATCACGTTCGACGTCGACAATCTGTTCAACACGAGCGGAAACCGCGAACGCCTGCTCTTCAGGCCGAACCGCGCGCAGCAGGACTTCATTTTCGACGAGACGCGTGAGCGCAATCGCCATCGCAGCTTCGGCATCACGCTGAAGCGTAGCTTCGGCGGCGGCGGCGCAACCAAGGTGGCAAAGGCGGAGGGAAGCGACTAAGGAGCGCGCGACTTCTTACATCGCGGGGATCAAACGGTGGCGACTTCACGGACGGCGGACGCTCAGCATCACGAGGCGGAGCGTCATGAGCCGAAACTGCTCCCATTCGACTGGCAGGATCCGTTCGATCTCGACCATCAGCTGACCGACGAGGAACGGCTCGTCCGCGACACGGCCGAGGCTTATGCGCAGGAGAAGCTGCAGCCGCGCGTCACGTCGGCCTATCTCGAAGAACGGTTCGACCGTGAGATCATGAGCGAAATGGGCGAGCTCGGCCTGCTCGGCGCGACCATCCCCCACGAATATGGTGGGGCCGGTCTCGGCTACGTCAGCTACGGCCTGATCGCACGCGCGGTGGAGCGGGTGGACAGCGGCTACCGCTCGGCCTGCTCGGTCCAGTCTAGCCTCGTGATGTATCCGATCTTCGCCTACGGTTCGGAGGATCAGCGGCGAAAGTATCTGCCCAAGCTCGCGACCGGCGAGTGGATCGGCTGCTTTGGCCTGACGGAACCGGACGCCGGCTCCGACCCCGGGGGCATGCGTACGCGCGCTGAGAAGACCGCCAACGGCTTTCGCCTCACCGGCACCAAGATGTGGATCACCAACTCGCCCATCGCTGACGTCTTCGTCGTCTGGGCGAAGTCGGACGCCCACGGCGGCAAGATCCGCGGTTTCGTCCTCGAAAAGGGCATGACCGGTCTATCCGCCCCGAAGATCAAGGAGAAGCTCAGCCTGCGCGCGTCCATCACCGGCGAGATTGTCATGGACGGCGTTGAGGTCGGCGAGGACGCGCTCCTTCCCAGCGTCGAGGGCCTCAAGGGTCCGTTCGGCTGCCTCAACCGCGCCCGCTACGGCATTGCCTGGGGCTCGATGGGCGCAGCGGAATATTGCTACGCCGCCTCGCGCCAGTACACGTTGGACCGTAAGCAGTTCGGCAAGCCGCTGGCCGCCAACCAGCTCGTCCAACTGAAGCTCGCCAACATGGTGACGGAGATCACGCTCGGTCTCCAAGCGGCGCTCCGCGTCGGCCGCCGGCTTGAGGCGAATGAGCTGATCCCCGAGACGATCAGCCTCATCAAGCGCAACAATTGCGGCAAGGCGCTCGACATCGCCCGCATCGCCCGCGATATGCACGGCGGCAACGGCATCTCGGCCGAATTCCAAGTCATCCGCCACGCCGCGAACCTCGAGACGGTCAACACCTACGAGGGCACGCACGACGTCCACGCCCTCATCATGGGCCGCGCGATCACCGGCCTCGCCGCTTTCTAACGCCGCTCAGTCCCGCGCCGACAGTTCATGGAGCGGCATGACACCGTAATCATCGGCGCCGGCCAGGCAGGCCTCGCGATGAGCTACCATTTGCGCGAGCGAGGCCGCGAGCACCTGCTTCTCGAGCGCGATCGCCTCGGCGGCAGGTGGCACAGCGAGCGCTGGGATTCGCTCCACTACCAGTTTCCCAATTGGTCACTGCGCCTCCCGGGCCACCAGTACAGCGGAGCGGACCCTGAAGGGTTCTGCCACTATTCGGCGGTCGTCGACTTCCTTGCCGACTATGCCGCTAAAATTGATCCCCCCGCCCGAACAGGCGTCAACGTCTCCTCCGTGCGGGCCGACGGCAGGGCTTTCACGATCGAGACCAACCACGGCACGATCCTCGCCAAAAATGTCGTGATCGCGACCGGTGCGTTTCCGTCGCCGCGTGTCCCCGGCTTTGCGTGCAAGCTTTCCCCGTCGATTGTGCAGCTTCATTCGGCGCAATACCGCTCGTCCGACCGGTTGCCGCCGGGCGGCGTGTTGGTGGTCGGCAGCGGGTCATCGGGCGGGCAGATCGCCGAAGAACTCCATCGTTCGGGCCGCCATGTGCTCTTGTCGGTAAGCAGCCATCGCAAGGTCCCGCGCCGGTTTCTCGGTAAGGACGTCCTCTGGTGGCTGCTGGAACTTGGATGGATGGACCGGCCGATCGATAGCTTTCCTGGCCGGAAACCGCCTCCGGCCATTCTGCTCAGCGGCATCGATGGTGGACATGACCTCGACGTGCGCCGGTTCGCTGCCGAGGGGGTGACCTTGCTAGGCCGCACCCTCGATGCGGACGGGACAAGCATCCGCGTCTCGGATGACGTTCCCGTCATGCTCTCGGAGGCCGACGCCGCTTGTGACGAATTCGTGCGCGCGGCGGTCGCGCGCGCGCGCGAGCTTGGCATGGTGGTCGAAGCGTCCGAGGGACATTCGATTCCGGAGTGCAAGGCCCTCAGCGGCGCAGTCGACCTCGCCCGCCTGGGAGTGACATCAATCATCTGGTGCACCGGCTACGAGCCGGCATTCGACTGGATCCACATTCCGGTGTTCGATGCGGCTGGTGCGCCGGTCCAGCACCGCGGCGAGACGGCAGTCTCCGGACTCTACTTCCTGGGCCTGCACTGGATGCACAGCTTCAAGTCCGGAGCGTTGTTCGGAGTTGGCGAAGACGCCGAATATATCGCGGACCGGATCGGCTCCTAGCGAACGGCAATAAAGCCGCTTATGCTCCGGCCCGGGCAAATGGGGGAACACGCATGATCGGCTGGATCGTCCTGGGCGTCGTCGTCCTGGTCATTCTCTATACCATCGGCATCTACAACCGGCTGGTGCGCCTTCGCGCGCTCGTCAAAGAGGCGTTCAGCGGAATCACGGTGCAGCTCCGCCGCCGCGCCGACCTCATCCCCAATTTGGTTGAAACAGTGCAGGGCTATGCGACTCACGAGCGCGAAGTCTTCGAGGAAGTCTCCAAGGCCCGCGCCGCCTCGGTCAACGCCGGTAGCGTGGAGGCAACCGCCCAGGCCGATGCGCAGATGACGGGAATGCTCGGCCGCCTGTTCGCAGTGGCCGAGGCCTATCCTGAGTTGAAGGCCAATACGAACTTCCTCCAGCTCCAGGACCAGCTTTCGAGCATCGAAGGCGAGCTGCAGGGCGCTCGCCGCTATTACAACGCGACCGTCCGCGACCTGAATTCGACCATCCAGAGCTTCCCGCCGGCGCTGATCGCCAAGCCGATGGGCTTCACCGAAGAGCCCTTCTACCAGGACGACGATCCCGCGATCCAAAGCGCACCCAAGGTCTCGTTCGCCCGCCCGGCCGCCTGATCATGCGCTGCCTCTGGGCGGCGCTCGCAGCCGCCGTCCTCGCCAGCTCAGCGAGCGCGGAAGAGCGAATCACGCGCTTCGTTAGCGACGTCGCGGTTCAGAAGGATTCCTCGGTTGAAGTGACGGAGACGATCGACGTTTACGTCGAGCACGATCGCATCAACCACGGCATCTTCCGCGATTTCCCGACGCGCTATCGGACAGCGCACGGCGGACAGATGCACGTCGGTTTCACCTTCCACGGGGCGATGCTCGATGGAATGCCGGTCCACGCCTCGACATCGTCGATCGACCGGGGCGTGCGGATCAAGCTCGGGGACGCCGATCAGGTCATCCCCGTTGGCGAGCACGAATTTGTGATCCGTTACAGGGCCACGCGCGAAGTCGGCTTTTTCCCGAATTACGACGAGCTCTACTGGAACGCGACCGGCAACGGCTGGATCTTCCCCATCGATAGTGCCGAAGCGCATATCAAGCTGCCGGCACCGGTGAAATTCGGCCGGCGTGCGGCTTACACCGGCTCCGAATTCTCGACCGCGACAAATGCAGAGGTGATCCAGGACCAACCCGGCGAAATCACCTTTAGGACGACCGCGCCGCTCGAAGCCAATGAGGGACTGACGGTTGCCGCCGCCTTCCCCAAGGACGTTGTCATCGAGCCTTCGCACGCAACCGGCTGGGTCGCTGATTACGGTCCGATCTTTGTGGGCCTCCTAGCGCTCCTCGGAGTCGCCTACTTCTACTATGTCGCGTGGCAGCGCGCGGGCCGAAACCCACGGGCCGGCACCGTCGTCCCGATCTTCTCTCCTCCTGACGGCCTGAGCGCGCCTTCGATGCGCTATATCCTGAAGATGGGCGCCGACGACCGCGCCTTTGCCGCGGCGCTCGTCGACATGGGTGTCAAAGGATACATCCGAATGGTCGAGGAAGACGGCGGGTGGCTCTCGCGCAAGAAGACGAGGCTCGATCGGACTGCCGGTGAGACTGAGTTGCCGCCCGAAGAACAGGCCGCCCTGGTCCAGCTCTGCCGCAGCGGCGAGTCGATCGTCATGGAGCAGAAGAACCACACGGAGTTTTCGTCGGCGAAGAGCAGCTTGGGAGACACTTTGAAGACTCAATACGAAGGTAAGCTGTTCAAGCGGAACTATGGCTGGGCCATCGCCGGCGTCATCGTCTTCCTCGCCGCCCTCTGGGTGACCGCCGCGGCCGTCGTAGCGGTGACCGACAGTCAGGAACTCTGGCAAATCGCCGTGGTGCTGGGCGCCCTCGCCGTCGCCGCCATGCTGTGGGGCGCCGGCTTCGATTCCGCGCTCGGCAAACTTGCGGTCGGAGCGGTTACGCTCGGCGCCGCCGCCGTCGCCTTCTTCCTCGGGGCACCGATCATCCTTGATGCGCTGAACAGCGGCTTCATCCTTCCTGTGGTACCCGTGCTCCTGGCTGTGCCGCTTGTTATCTCAGCCTTCTGGTGGATCGCGGCGCCGACAAAGGAAGGGCGGACCGTCCTCGACCACATTGCGGGTTTCAAGCAATATCTCTCGATCACCGAGCGCGAGCGGCTCGACCGAATGACGGCGCCGCAGGACACGCCGGAGATTTTCGAAAAGTACCTGCCCTATGCGATTGCGCTCGGCATCGAGAACCGGTGGGCAACCCGGTTCCGTGACGTCCTCGCCGCCGCTCAGGCCCAAGGACAGCAGGGATTTGCCTGGTACTCGGGCAGCAGCAGCCCCTGGAACAACCCGAGGAGCTTCACCGAAGCCATCGGCTCCTCACTTGCAAGCACGATCAGCGCGGCATCGACCGCCCCGGGTTCGAGCAGCGGCTCGGGCGGTGGCGGATTCTCGGGAGGGGGTGGAGGCGGAGGAGGTGGAGGAGGCTGGTGATCAGCTCCAGGCCGGGCGCCTGAGGACCACCGTCGGGTCGTCGTGATACGAAACCTCGGTCACCCGCTCGAAACCGAGCCGTTCAGCCAGCTTCATCGAAGGCTCGTTAGCCGGCGCAATGATCGCCCATAGCGGCGTTGGCGCGAGGTTGGCGTGCGCCCACTCCAGGACCGCGCGGCATGCCTCCGAAGCCATCCCCTGCCCGTGCGTCGCCGTATCCATGATCCAGCCCATTTCGGGTTCGTCGCCGAACTCGGGCTCAATATCGCGCCAGGCGGTGAACAATCCGACGTTGCCGATGAGCCTACCGTCGGCCTTGCGATCGACAGCCCAGGTCCCGAAGCCGTTGAACTGCCAATTGCCGACAGATGCGAGAAGCCGCCGCCAGCAATCCTCCGCCGTCGCCGGCTTGGGACCGAAGTGGCGGTGAACCTCCGGCTGGCAGAGGATCTCGTGATAATCGCGGAAATCATCCTTGCGCCAATGGCGCAGGACAAGCCGCTCGGTCTCGATCCGCGGCGCTTCGCGGAACGCCGTTTGAAGCGATCCCGGAGGGACCCCGGGATGCGCGTTCATCGTTACTTCTTGCCGAGGCTGAGGCCGCCGAAGCGCTTGTTGAAGCGCGCGACCTGGCCGCCTTCCTGGACCTGGCGGGTGCCGCCGACCCAAGCCGGGTGGACCTTCGGATCGATCTCGAGGTGGAGGGTGTCGCCTTCCTTGCCCCAGGTCGAACGGGTCTGGAACTTGGTGCCGTCGGTCATCTCGACGGTGATCATGTGGTAATCGGGGTGGGTACCGGACTTCATCTGATTTTTCCTTGGCTTAGCCGCTGGTTTCCGACCAGCAGCGACAAGTTGAGCGGCGCGTCTACAGTGACCGCCGGGATGTTGCAACTCAGGCGGGCTGCGCTGCCCCTGCCCTCAGCTTCGGCATCAGCTGTTCCGCGAGCTTGAACCCGCCGAACAGCAGCGCCGCATAGAAGAGATCGCCCGCGACGGTGTTCTGGAAGAACGGGATCGCCGCGACATAACAGGCTTCGAGGCCGGCGAGCGTGCGTGGGTAGAAGCCGCTCGATAGCCACATGCCGAAATTGGTGATCGCGAAGAAAAGGATCGAGCTGATGAGCGCCGCGCCGCCGACGCGGAGCGCCGATACGCGGCTAAGCGCGAACCATCCAAGGACCACGATCAGCGCGACGCTGAAATAGACGGTGGCCATGCCGTGATAGAAGCCAAGCGCCAGGTCGCTGAGGAACAGCGCTCCGAGCGGCGCCAGGAACGCCACAGCGCCACGCCGCCCGAGATAGGCCCCGCTGAACAGCGCCATGGCGCCGATGGGCGTGAAGTTCGGCGGATGCGGCACGAGCCGGAGGACGGTGGCGACGAGGATCGCACAGAAGATTGCGGCGATACGGCTGCGGTTTGCGGTCATGGGCGCCTCATTAATCGGCTTGACCGCAATTTGACAGCCCGACTAGCAGGAAGGCCGACCAGGGTGCCGCCCACGAAGCTCGCTTCGGCGGGGGCGGTTCAAAGGGAAGCCGGCGAAATTCCGGCGCTGTGCCCGCAACCGTGATGGCCGAAAGGCCTAAGTCGGGAACCTGCCTTGGTCCGTCGTCCGTTTCCTCAGCCGGGACCAGCTGCGGGGCGTGGGCCGACTTGCCCTCTGTGACGACATGTTCGTCAACAGGAGGCCAACCATGCCCGCATTGCCAATCGACACCAGCCCCATCGTCATCACCGCCTCGCGCGCACCGCAGCCGCAGGCGGAAACGGCAGCGAGCGTTACTGTCATCGACCAGTCGGAAATCGACGCCCTCGGCGAGCCGCTCCTTCCTTCGTTCCTGCGGCTGACCTCATCGGCAGCTGTCGCGACCTCGGGCCCGGCCGGCTCGCTGACCGAGGTGCGCATCCGAGGCTCGGAAGCCAACCACACTTTGCTCTTCATCGACGGCATCCGCGCCAACGATCCTGCGGCGGGAGACACGGCGCGGTGGGAGCTGCTCAATGCCGACCTCACCTCGCGCATCGAGGTGCTGCGCGGTCCGCAGTCGGCGCTTTGGGGTTCTGACGCCATCGGTGGCGTGGTCGCCATCAACGGCGAAGACGACGCCGCAGGCTATTCAGGAACGGTCGAGGGCGGTTCGTTCGGCTTCGGCAGGGCTAGCGCTTCCGCGGCGACGGCAAGCGACAGCACGAGCCTCGCCGGTGCCATCGGATGGCAGCGTGACACCGGCATCGACAGCTTCGGTGCCCTCGGAGGCGACAAGGATGCCTACCGCAATCTTTCAGGCCGCCTCCGCGGCACGGTCGTGCTCCGGCCTCGCATTCGCCTCGGCGCAGCGGCGTTCCTTCTCACCGGGCGCACGCAGTTCGACGGTTACGACCCTGTGACCTTCGAGCATACCGACACGCTCGACAACACGCGAAACCGGCTGGGCGCGGGACGGCTATGGGCCGACCTGGGCAGCGCGAGCTCAGCGTGGAGCGGACGCGCCGGCGCGTCGTTCCTGTCGTCGTCGAACAGAAATTACCTTGCCGGCGATCTGCTGAACCGCACCAGCGGCACAAGGCGGACACTCGATGGCCAGGTGCAGCGACGGTTTTCTACGGGCCCGGTGGAGAACCAGTTAATCCTTGCCGGCGAGGCCGAGCGCGAGACCTTCCACGCGCGAGGCCTAAGCTCCGGCCTTTCGACGGACCAAGACCGCAGCCGCGCACACGAGGCTCTGACCGCGGAATGGAGAGCCAAGGTGGACGGTTTCACCGGGGACGTCGCGCTCAGGCGCGACTTCTTCAACCGCTTCGACGACGCCACGACATTACGCGGCTCCGCGCTTGCGGAAGTCGGCGGAGGCTTCTCGATTGCTGCCTCCTACGCGCAGGGCATGGCGCAGCCAACCTTCTTCGACCTCTACGGCACGTTTCCGAACAATTTTGTTGGAAATCCGAATCTTAAACCGGAAAACTCACGCGGCTTCGAAGGCTCGGTGCGCTTCCGCAGTTCGGCATTCAGCGCGGCGCTCACCGCCTATCGCCAGCGGCTGCACGATGAGATCATCGACGTGTTCGACTTCACGACCTTCCTGTCGAGTACCGAGAATAGCGCCGGCGTCAGTCACCGCTCGGGCCTTGAAGCGGAACTGGGATGGCAGGCCGGGCGCCATCTAAGGCTAAGCGCCAATTATGCCTTCCTCCACGCGACCCAACCCGACAGCTCGACCGGTCTGCAGGTCCGGGAGCGGCGGCGTCCCAAGCATAGCGGCTCAATCGCGGCGAATAGCGAGATCGGCCGATGGAGTTACGGCGCTTCCGTCTCCTATGCGGGATCGCACCTCGACACGGAGGAAGTGTTTCCGTTCGGAGTCGTCCGCGTGAAGCCTTACTGGTTGGCGGACGCGCGCGTTGCCTACGCCGTCAGGCCGGGGATCGACCTGTTCGTGCGCGGCTCGAACCTGTTCGATGCCGACTATCAGGAAGTTGCGGGCTACCACACCGAAGGGTTTGGCGCCTTTGTCGGGATCAGCTTGCGGGCGGATCGGCGATCATCGCCGTAAACTCGCACTCGGTGGCGACCTCACCGTCGAGAAGTGCCCGGCCCGCGAACTTGCAGACGCGGGAGCGCTTCTGGACGAACTCGACTTCGAGGCGGAGCAGCACGCCGGGCTCGACGGGCTTGCGGAACTTCACGCCATCGATCGACATGAAATAAACGAGCTTGCCTGAACCGGCGAGGCCGAGGCTCTCGACCGCAAGGACCCCCGCGGCCTGCGCCAGGGCCTCCACCTGGAGGACGCCGGGCATGATCGGTCTTCCCGGGAAGTGTCCCTGGAAGAACTCTTCATTCATCGAGACCGCCTTGATCGCGACAATCCCCTTGTCGGGATCGAGGCTCTCGACACGGTCGACGAGCAGCATTGGATAACGATGCGGCAGCGCCGCCATGACCCGCTTGATGTCCAGCGGGCCGACGGTGCTGCCGCTCGTTTCGCTCATCCTGGCTTAGCGGCCCTGCGGCTGCTTCGCGGCGGGAGCGGCCGAGGCCGGCGCCGTGGTGCTGACGGTCGGCAGGGCGGCGTTGAGGGCGGCGAGAACGTCGTTCGTCACGTCGACACTGGTCGTCGACGCGAGCGTGGCGCCCTGCTCGACCAGCAGGTTCGCGCCGCGGCGCTGCATCACGCCCTGGTAGACGCCGTTGAGCTTGTCGAGGATCTGCTTGCGCACATAGGCCTGGTTGGCCTCGAGCTGCTGGCGGCCGCGCGCCGCCTGCTGCTGCGCCTGCTCATACTTGGTCTGGAACGCAGTGGCGCGAGCCTTGAGCGCCGCGTCGGCGGGCTTGCCCTGGAGCGCCTCGGCGGCGTCCTGGATCGCCTTTTGTTCGGTCTGCAGCGGCGCAATGAGCGCTTTCTCGCGATTTTGCTCCGCCGTCGCCTGGCTGTTGAGAGCGGCAATCGCCGTCTTGCAGGCGTTGCACTGGCTCGTCACGCGGTCGAGATCGACGACCGCGACGACGGCTGCCGGCACCGCCTGCGCATTCGCGGCGGTCGGCAGGATGAGAGCAGCGGCAGTGGCCGCCGAAATGAGCAGAGTCTTCATTAGAATGCAGTTCCTACGTTGAAGGTGAAGAGCTTTGGATCGTCCCCCTTCTGGAGAACGAGCGCTTTCGCGAGATCGAGCCGGAGCGGCCCGAACGGCGAAATCCAGTTGACGCCTACGCCGATCGAAACGCGCGGCTTGGCCGAGTTGCCAAGGAACACTTCCTTGAAGCCCGGTGTCGCCGTGAATTCCGTGTGATTCGGTACCGGCACGGGATTGGCGGGGTCGTTGATGTTGACGCTGCAATCCTTTGCCGAGCTGTTGAACGGCTGAAGCGTCGTCGACGTGGTCGGCGAGCAAAAGGCGACCACATCGGCCAGCTGCGGCTTGGTGATGTTCCATAGCGAACCCGCGTCGACGTAGACCGACGGACGCAGCCCCATGCTCTTGACGCTCGAGCTGACCGGAACCTCGACCTCGAGCCGCGCGAGGTAGAAGGCCCTGCCGCCGATGGCGTCGTTGACGTTCTTGTTGACGTCGAGCTCGGTCAGTTCGCCGTTCGCGTCGTACGGGATACGAACGACGCGCGGGCCGATGCCGCGGATGTCGAAGCCGCGAATGCTCGAGTTGAAGAAGCGGTCGGTAATCCGGATCGCGTCCTGGCCCGGGCCAGGCGAGCTCTGGAGCGCCTTGATGTAGCCGCCTTCGCCATGGAGCGAGACGATCCAGCTGCCGAAGCTGTGGTACTTCGTCGCAAAGGCCTGCGTGCGCAGATACTTCACGTCGCCGCCAAGGCCCGCAAAGTCCTCAGAGAAGGTGAGCTGCTGCCCGCGCGTCGGGTGAATGCCGTCCGTATCGTCGTAGATCGTCGAAACGCCGACCAATGACGTCAGGCGCTTGCCCACTTCGTCGCAAAGATAAGCGCCCGCGAGCCGGTCGCTGCACTCGAGCTTTCCGGTGGTGGGGTTGACCGCGTAGAACGTGCTCTTGTCGAGGGTGAGGTTGTCCTGGCTAAGCAGGTAGCGACCGCCCAGGTTCCAATATTCGCTAAGCGGGATGCCAAGCCGCAGACCGCCGCCCGTCGTGACCTGGTTGTACGTCGTGTTGCGGTTGTTGTTGACGAAGTTGAAGCTGCTGTAATCGCGGCGGAAGACCTGGCCGCCGAGAAGGATCGACTTGTCGAGGAAATAGGGGTCGGTGAATCCCGCCTCGATGGATTTCGAATATTGCGACCAGTTGACGGAGGCGTCGACAGTCTGGCCCTTCCCCATGAAATTGTTCTGGGAAACGCCGAGCTGGACGACGAAGCGCTCCAGGCTCGAATAACCGCCCGAGAGCGACAGCTGACCGGTCGACTTCTCCTCGACGTTGAGGCCGAGGACGACCCGGTCCGGAGCGGAGCCTTCCGACTGCTTTACCTCCAGGTTGTCCTGGAAGAAACCGAGGCTCTGGATGCGGTCAGCGCTGCGCTTGACCTTCTGGGCGTTGAAGGCGTCGCCCTCGTTCAGGCGGAATTCGCGCCGGATGACCTTGTCGCGAGTCGTGGTATTGCCTGTAATGTCGACGCGCTCGACGTAAACGCGCGGCGTCTCCCCGACCTTGATGGTCAGGTTCATCAGCCGCTTTTCGGCATCGCGGTTATACGATGGGCTGATGTCGGCAAATGCGTAGCCGAGGTTGCCCGCCTCCTGGTTGAGGTTGGTGACCGCATCCTCGATCTGCTTCGCGTTGAACCAGCCGCCCGGCTGGATCTTAGCGAGCGCGAGCACCTTCTCCTTCGGGAAGTCGCGAAGAGCGCTCTCCGCATTGACCGTGCCCACGTGATAGCGGGGCCCCTCGTCCACCACATAAGTGATGACGAAGTCCTTGCGATCCGGAGTTAGCTCGGCGAGCGCCTGGACAACGCGGAAGTCGGCATAGCCTTGAGTCAGGTAGAAGGCGCGAAGCTTCTGCTGGTCGGCGGCGAGCCGGTCGGGATCGTAGGTATCGTTGGATTTCAGGAAGCCAAGGACGCCACCCGCTTGGCGCGTGTACATCTCCTTGCGGAGGCGATCGTCCTTGAAGACCGTGTTGCCGAGGATGTTGATCGCCCGGACCTTGGCGAGGTCGCCCTCGTGGATCTCGAACACCACGTCGACGCGGTTCTGGTCGAGCTGGATGATCTTCGGATCGACTCGCGCGGCGAAGCGGCCTTGGCGGCGATAAAGCTCGAGGATGCGATCCACGTCGGCACGCGCCGCGGGGCGCGTGAAAATTTGGCGTGGCGCTTCCTTGATCTCGGGCGTGATCTTGTCGTCCTTGAGCCGCTTGTTGCCCTCGAGGACGATGCGGTTGATGACGGGGTTCTCACGGACGTTGATGACGAGATCGCCCGTCTCGCCGCCCGTGATCGTCACGTCGGCAAACAGCTGCGTCGCGTAGAGATCCTTCAGCGCCTGATCGAGCGACGCCGCGGTGTAGGTCTGGCCCGGTGACAGGTTCGCATATGCGCGGATGGTCGCCGGCTCGAGACGCTGGTTGCCGCGAACTGCGATCGACTTGATGGTGGCCTGCGCCACTGGCGTGGCAGGGAGCGCTGCTGCAGCCGGTGGCTGCTGAGCGGGGGCGTCCTGAGCCGCGAACACTGGCACGGCTGTGCCGCCTAGCACCGTTCCGATCAGGAGCAGGGCGCCGGTGCGCCGGCTAAAACTCGTCGTACTTGAAATCACCCGTCCCGCCTTTTTGTGCAGTTGGAGCCGCGGCGCGCTTACCCGCCAAGCCCCGGTTTTCGTTCCCTGCCCTAAGCCCTCTAGCCAATCAAGCGCTGAAGCCTGTCCCAGAGGCCGAGCGAACCGAGATCGTTCATGGTCGTGAAGACTACCAATGCAAGAATGACAGCAAGTCCGCCGCGGAACGCCCAGTCGAGTGCGCGCGCGCTAAGCGGTTGCCGTCTGATCGCTTCCACAGTGTAGAAAAAGAGATGTCCTCCATCCAGCATCGGAACTGGCAAGAGGTTGATGAATCCGAGATTAATTGAGAACAAGGCAAGCAATTGCACGAATGCCAACACGCCGAGTTCCGCTTGCTGTCCGGCGATTTGAGCGATCTTGATCGGGCCGCCGAGCTCATCCTTCTGAACCCTGCCAACAATGAGCTGCCAAAGGCCGTCCACCATCCCGCGGGTCACGTCGAACGTATAACTCGTTGCCGCCGGCAGCACCCGCAGCGGCGGAACCTTCACATATGTTCTCTCGCCGCCAAGGATGCCGATACGGCCGACCTTGTGGATTTTGCCCCAGGGATCCCGGAGCTCCGCAGCCCTAATCGTCAGCGGAAGCTCCAGCTGCGTGCCGCCTCTATCGACCACGACCTCTGTTTTCAGGCCGGACCTGAGAATGACAATATCCGAGATAGCCTCGAAAGTGGGTGTGTCCCAGCCGGCGATCCGGACGATCCGGTCACCCGGCCTAATCCCCGCCTCGTACGCTGCGCTGTTTTGCTGGACTTTCGCGACCACGTTGCTCGTGACCGGCCTGCCAACCGTTGCGAGGAATGCTGCGAAGATCAGGATCGCGAGAAGGAAATTGGCCATCGGCCCAGCAAGGACCACGAGGAACCGCTGCCAGACCGGACGCTGCTGGAAGACGCGGTCGCGCAGCTCCGGCGGGATCTGCTGAAGGTCCGCGGGATTGCTCGCGGGGCCCATGTCACCGACGAATTTCACATAGCCGCCGAGCGGTAGCCACGCGACCTTCCAGCGAGTGCCCTGGCGGTCGGTCCAGCCGACCAACTCGCGGCCAAAGCCGATCGAGAACGTCTCCGCGGGAATGCCGAACCAACGTCCTACGAGATAGTGACCGAGCTCGTGGAAGAAGACGAGCGGTCCAAGCGCGCAGAGGAACGCGATCAGCACCAGCCAGAGCGGCGGCTGCGGAAGCATCAGCTGCAGGCCTCTGCCATCAGGGCACTCACCTGCGATCGCGTCGCGCGATCGATCTCGAGCACATCGCCGATCGACTGCGGAGGAGCAAAGTCTGAACGCTCGAGCGCTTGTTCGACTGCGTGGACGATCTCGGGGAAGCGCGATCTGCCGGCCAGGAAGCCCGCGACGGCAACCTCGTTCGCGGCGTTCAGCACGATCGGCGCCGCTCCGCCCGCGTCGAGCGCCTCCCGGGCGAGCCGCAGCGCAGGGAAGCGCGTCAGGTCGGGCGCCTCGAAGTCGAGCCGGGCGATTGCCGCAAGATCGAGCCGCTGCGCCGGGGTGTCGATGCGCTCGGGCCAGCTCAGCGCATAAGCGATCGGGATGCGCATGTCGGGACTGCCGAGCTGCGCAAGCACCGAGCCGTCGATGAACTCGACCATCGAATGGACGACCGACTGCGGATGGATGACGACTTCGAGCTGTTCCGAAGGCGCCGCGAAGAGGTAATGGGCCTCGATCAGCTCCAGGCCCTTGTTCATCAGGGTCGCCGAATCGACCGAGATCTTGGCGCCCATCGACCAATTCGGGTGAGCGACCGCCTGCGCGGGGGTCGCCTGGGCGATGAAATCCGCCGTCGCGGTCCGAAAGGGACCGCCGCTCGCGGTCAGGATGATCTTTGACACATCCTTTGAGCGACTGCCCGCAAGGCACTGGAATATCGCATTATGCTCGCTGTCGACAGGAAGCAGTGTCGCACCGCCAGCCTGCGCTGCGCGAGTCATAATCTCGCCGGCGGTGACGAGCGCTTCCTTGTTGGCGAGCGCGACAGTTTTCCCCGCCTCAACCGCCGCCATCACCGGTTTCAAGCCCGCGCATCCGACAATCGCCCCAACGACGACATCCGCTTCGCCCGAAGCGGCCTCCACCAGCGCCTCGTCGCCGGCAGCGACGCGGCAATCCGCATCGGCGAGAAAGTCCTGCAAATGCTTCAGCCGGGAGCGGTCCGCGATCACCGCGAGCTTTGCGCCTGTCCGGCGCACAATATTGGCCAAGCCCTCAGCATTGGTTGCCGCGGTGACGGCGACGACTTCGAAGCGGTCGCGATGCCGCTCGACCAGATCGAGCGTCGAGGTGCCGACCGAGCCGGTAGCGCCGAGGATCGCGATCTTCCGGGTCACGTCAGCCCTAGTAGCTGGGCCGCGGCGGTAAGCACAGCCACAGGCACCAATCCGTCGAGCCGGTCCAGCACTCCGCCGTGTCCCGGCAGCCACGAACCGGAATCCTTCACCCCTGCCCGCCGCTTCAGCCCACTCTCGAACAAGTCCCCGGCCTGGGCCGCGACCGCAAGCACCGCGGCGAGCGGAAGCAAGGCGAGCCCGAGGTGCGTGGCAAGGACCCATGCGCCGCCGAGTAAAGTCGCGGCGGCAATACCGCCGAACAGCCCTTCAACCGTCTTGCCGGGGCTGATCGTCGGCGCGAGCTTTCGGCGTCCAAATCGGCGGCCGGCAAAATAGGCGCCGATGTCGGTCGACCAGGTGACGATGAAGGTCCACAGCAGGAGATCGATGCCTGCCCGCTCGCGAATCCAGAGGAGCGCCAGCGCAGGCACCAATGCGTAGAGCAGGCCGGCGACGTACCAGAGCGCACCCATTCCGCGCGTCAGCCGGGTCCATTCGTAGAACATGAGCGTGGCGATCGCGGCGACGGCGATCGCCAGCGGATATCCGCCCTGGAACGCCACCAGCAGCGCGGTGACGATCAGGACGACGCCGGTGGCAGTCCGGACGAAAAGCTCGTTCACCGACCACCAAACCGTCGCTCGCGCGCGGCAAACCGCTCAAGAGCCTGCGCGAAATCTTCTTCCTTGAAGTCCGGCCACAAAGTGTCGACGAATATTAGCTCGGCGTAGGCCGCCTGCCACAGGAGGAAATTCGAGAGCCGGATTTCTCCGGACGTGCGGATCAGCAAGTCGAGCTCCGGCAGGCCGTGCGTCTGGAGCTCGGCGGCAATCGCCTGCTCGTCGATCGCCTCCGCTTGAAGCGCTCCCATCTCAACTTTCGCTGCCAAGGCCTTGGCTGCGGCCGTAATTTCCGCGCGCGATCCGTAATTGAGGGCTACCACGAGGGTCAGCCGCCGATTGTTCGCCGTCCGCTCCACGGCCCGCTCGAGCCGCGAGACCAATTCGGGCCCGAACGCCGAATAATCGCCGATCAGCTTAAGGCGGACTTCCTCTTTCTGAAGCGTCGCAAACTCGCGCTCCAGATAGAAGCGCATCAGCGCGGTGAGGTCGCCGACCTCCTCAGCACTTCGCCGCCAGTTTTCCGACGAGAAGGCATAAAGCGTCAGGACCTCAACGCCGTGATCCACGGCCGACTGCATCGCCCGGCGAACCGCCTCGGCGCCGGCCTTGTGCCCGGCAACCCGCGGAAGCCCGCGCTTCGACGCCCAGCGCCCATTGCCGTCCATGATGATGGCAACGTGGCGCGGGACCTTGCTTCCGCCCCCAAGTCCGGCTGCGCCCTCAGGGGCGGTAGCGGAGCTCACTTGCCCAGGATTTCCTTTTCCTTGGTCGCGGCGGCCTCGTCGATTTCCTTGATCGTGTCGTCTGTCAGCTTCTGCACCTCGACCTCGAGCCGCTTGCGCTCATCCTCGCTGATCACGTGTTTCTTCTCGTCCTGCTTCAGGTGATCCATGCCGTCGCGGCGAACGTTGCGAACGGCGACGCGCGCCTTCTCCGCATATTGCCCGACGAGCTTGGCGAGCTCCTTGCGGCGCTCCTCGGTGAGCTCGGGGATCGGCAGGCGGATCATCTGGCCGTCGGTGATCGGGTTGAGGCCGAGGCCGGCCGAGCGAATCGCCTTCTCGACAGGCCCGACGTTGGAGCGGTCCCAGACTTGCACCGAGAGCATGCGCGCCTCAGGCGTCGAGACGGTCGCCAGCTGGTTGAGCGGCATGTTGGAGCCGTAAACCTCGACATTGACGGGATCGAGCAAGGCCGTGGAGGCGCGACCGGTGCGAAGGCCGGCGAGGTCGTGCTTCAGGGCATCGAGCGCGCCGTGCATGCGGCGCTTGAGGTCGTCCGTCGAAACGGTGGTCGTCATTGTTCACTCCCGTTCTGAACGATCGTCGCGGTCCCCTCCCCGGCCAGGACCCGGGCAAGATTGCCCGGCTGGCGGATGTTGAAGACGACAATCGGAATATTGTTGTCGCGGCACAGAGCGACCGCGGCCGCGTCCATCACCTTGAGGTCGTCGCTGAGCACCTTGCCGAAGCTCAGTGTCTCATAGCGCGTCGCATCGGCCACCTTCTTGGGATCGGCGGTGTAGACGCCGTCGACGCTGGTGCCCTTGAACAAGGCGTCGCAACCCATCTCGGCGGCGCGAAGCGCCGCGGCAGTGTCCGTCGTGAAATAAGGATTACCCGTCCCGGCGGCGAAGAGAACGATCCTCCCCTTCTCCATGTGCCGAAGCGCCCTCCGGCGAATGTAGGGCTCGGACACGCTCGACATCGGGATCGCCGACTGGACCCGCGTTTCCGCGCCGAACTTCTCGAGCGATCCCTGCAGCGCGATGGCGTTCATGACCGTAGCGAGCATGCCCATGTAGTCAGCGCTCGCCCGGTCGAAGCCCTTGGCTGCGGCGGCCATTCCACGGAAAATATTGCCCCCACCGACGACAAGGCAAAGACCGGGGCAATGCTGGCGCGCGTCGATGACTTCGCGAGCGAGCGCATCGACCGCCTGCGGGTCGATTCCGAACTGCCCCTGCCCCATCAGCGCCTCGCCCGACAGCTTCAGGAGGATCCGGTTGAAGCGCGGTCGGGTCATGCGGGGGCTGTGTCCTCAAGCTGTAACAAGGCGGCCAAGCCTTTATGGCGCAGGCGCAGCCTTGCCAACTGCCTTACTTGCTCGGGCGACTGTTTGAAGGCAGCATCGGCAAGGGGGGTGCGCATGGCCAGTCTGTTCCTGAGTTACGCCCGGGACGATGCAGACACGGCGCGCGCCATTGCCGCCGCCCTCGAAAAAGCCGGTCATTCGGTGTGGTGGGACAAGCACATCGGCGGAGGCTCGCAATTCGCGAAGGAGATCGAGCAGGCGCTCGACAAGGCCGATGTCGTCCTCGTGCTTTGGACGACCCATTCGATCGAAAGTCCCTGGGTGCGCGACGAGGCGGGCGCGGGCCGCGACCGAGGCCGCCTCGTGCCGCTTTCGCGCGGCGGGACCCTGCCGCCGCTAGGCTTCCGGCAATTCCACTCGATCGATCTTGGCGACTGGAGCGGCCGGGGCAAGCTTCCTCAAATGGAGGAACTTCTCGCCGCAATCGAGCGCCAGTCTAAAAATCCGGGAATACCCGGGGCGGTCGAAACGCCCCGCGCGAAACGTCAGCTTAACAGGTCCTCGCTAAACATGTGGGCCATCATCGCCGTCGCAATCGCAATGTTTTTCGTGGTCGTCGGTCTACTGATCGGCCATCCGTGGGAGCCGCCATCGCCCCAATAAAAAGGGCGGAGCAAAGCCCCGCCCTTTCATGATTCAAAACAGGTTGCGCTTACGCGACCGGCTCTGCCTTGCTGGTGCCGGCTGCGGCGGCGACCTCGGCCGCGAAGTCGCTCTGCTGCTTCTCGATGCCTTCGCCGAGCTGGAAGCGGGCGAAGCCGAGCAGCTGGATTGCCGTTCCGGCTTCCTTGGCCGCGGCAGCGACGACGTCGGAGACCGGAGTCTTATTGTCCATCACGAACAGCTGCGACGTCAGCGCATTTTCCTTGCGGAACTTGCCGAGACCGCCCTCGACCATCTTCTCGATGATGTTTTGCGGCTTGCCGCTTTCCTTCGCCTTTTCCATCGCGATCGAACGCTCACGCTCGATCAACGCCGGGTCGAGCTCGTCGGCCGTCAGCGCCAGCGGGTGGGCGGCGGCGACGTGCATCGCAATCTGCTTGCCGAGCGCGGTGAGCGTCTCGGCCGGAGCCGAGCTCTCGAGCGCGACGAGCACGCCGATCTTGCCGAGGCCGGGAGCGACCTGGTTGTGGACATAGGGCACAACCGCGCCCTGGTTCACTTCCAGCACCTTCGCGCGGCGAAGCGACTGGTTCTCGCCGATCTTGGCGATGTTGTCGGTCAGCTTCTCCTGGACGCTGCCGCCCTCGGGGTACTGCGCCGAAGCAAGCGCCTCGACATCGGTGCCGTGCTGAAGCGCGAGCTTGGCGACGTTGCGGACGAAATCCTGGAAGATCTCGTTCTTGGCGACGAAGTCCGTCTCCGAGTTCACCTCGACGACGGCCCCGCGGGTGCCCTCGACGGCGACTCCGACGAGACCCTCGGCGGCCGTGCGGCCGGCCTTCTTCGCAGCGGCGGCGAGACCCTTGGCGCGAAGCCAGTCGATCGACGCTTCCATCTCGCCATTGTTCTCGGCGAGCGCCTTCTTGCAATCCATCATGCCGGCTCCGGTGCGCTCGCGCAGTTCCTTCACAGTCGCGGCCGTGATCTCAGCCATTTTCTTTTCCTTTGCTCCCCTCCCGTTCGCGGGAGGGGCTGGGGGTGGGAATGTGGTGAGAAGGTGGGCACGACAGACCCACCCCTCAATCCCCTCCCGCTCGCGGGAGGGGAAGAACTCAGGCTTCCAGCGCGGCCTCGACCGGCGGCTCGGCCATCGATCCGATGTCCTGGCCGCGGGCGGCGGCGTTGCCGGCGCGGCCTTCGTTCGCGGCCTGCGCAACGGCGTCCGTGTAGAGGCGGATCGCACGGCTGGCGTCGTCATTGCCCGGAACCGGGAAAGCGATTCCGCTCGGGTCGCTGTTCGAATCGAGGATCGCGACAACCGGGATGCCGAGCGTGTTGGCTTCCTTGATCGCCAGCTCTTCCTTGTTGGTGTCGACGACGAACATGACGTCCGGAAGACCGCCCATGTCGCGGATTCCGCCAAGGCTCTTTTCGAGCTTGTCGCGCTCGCGGGTAAGCTGGAGGACTTCCTTCTTGGTCAGGCCGGCGGTGTCGCCCGACAGCTTCTCCTCAAGCGTCTTCAAGCGCTTGATCGAGTTGGAGATCGTCTTCCAGTTGGTCAGCATGCCGCCGAGCCAGCGGTGGTTGACGAAATGCTGGTTCGACGCTCGCGCGGCGTCGGCGATCGGGTCCTGCGCCTGGCGCTTGGTGCCGACGAACAGCACCTTGCCGCCGCGCGACACGGTCTGCTGCACGAAATCGAGCGCGCGCGCGAACAGCGGAACGCTCTGCGACAGGTCGATGATGTGCACCCCGTTGCGGTCACCAAAGATGTACGGCTTCATCTTGGGGTTCCAGCGGTGGGTCTGGTGGCCGAAATGTGCTCCGGCCTCGAGCAATTGCTGCATGGTGACGACGGTCGTCGCCATAGTCGTTTCTCCTTCCGGTTCTGCCTCAGCGGAGCCGAATGACCGATCTTGTGGATCGGCACCGGTATGTAAGCTCCGCCTGTGGGATGCGCGGGCACCTAGCGAAAGCTGCTCGCGCTTTCAAGGGCTTGGCTGAACCGCACCAACCTCGCTTGACAGAAAGGAACAAAAAGGGAACATTATCTCGCCTCACCTGAGCGGATACAGCTCAATCGGAACAAATCGTGTCCGGTTTGGTTTGGCGCTCCAAAGAAGGATTGTTGCGATGATTGCACCTCTGGGCACCCTCGCCTTTCTCGCCACCCTGTGGCTTCTCGTTGTCGTGGGTGCTTCGGTTCTTGGGGAAAGCGGCGCGCGTATCGCCGCTGCCCTCAGGGGCAAGTCGGCGCATCGTCAGCTCAATGTCCATGGCCGGGTGAGAGCGCGGTCGCGGCTGCAGCAGCCTATGCGCGCGAAGCCGCGCTTGCGCGCCGCCGCTTGACCCGCGCGTAGCTCGCAAGCGCCAGCGGAATCATCAGCAGGTAGAGAAGCGCGACCGCAAGCAGCGTGTGCCAGGGCGCCGTCAGCAAAGCGGCGCCTAGCAGCGCAATTCCGGCAAGCGCGAAAAGTCGCCAGCTGCTGCGGATCCGGACCGACGACCAGCTGTAGGTCGGGATGGCCGAGATCATCAGCAAAGCGACGAACAGGATCCAGGGCATCACGACGTACCATGCCTGGAACCAGGCGCTGCCCGTTACCAGCCACAGGAAGACTGGGATGAAGGCGAGCCCTGCGCCCGCCGGCGCTGGCACGCCGGTGTTGAAGCCCGCCGACTTGTGCGGCTGCTCGCCAGCGTCGAGGCGGGAATTGAAGCGCGCCAGGCGAAGCGCACAGCAGACCGCCAAGGCGAGTGCGGCCGTCCACCCGAACTTCGGCGCATTGTGCAGGGACCATAGGAAGAGGATCAGCGCGGGCGCGGTGCCAAAGGCGATATTGTCGCTGAGCGAATCGAGCTCGGCGCCGAACTTGCTTTGGGCGCGAAGAAGCCGGGCGACCCGCCCGTCGATACCGTCGAGCACGCCGGCGACTACAATGGCGGCGAGCGCCTTTTCCCACTCTCCCTTGATGCCGAAGAAGACGCCGCTCAGACCGCAACAGAGCGCGAGAACGGTAACGGCATTGGGGACCATCGCTCGAAATGGGATCCGGCGCGGATCCCGGTCGTCGTTCACTGGCTGACACCCGACAAGGCCGCGTCTACCCCGACCTCTGCAATGACCGTCTCGCCGGCGATCGTCCGCTGGCCGAGCAGGACCTTCGGCGCCGTGCCCGCCGGCAAATAAACGTCGACGCGGCTGCCGAAGCGGATAAGTCCGATGCGCTGGCCCGCCTCGACGTCATCGCCCTCGCGGACGAAGGCGAGGATCCGCCGCGCGACCAGTCCCGCGATCTGCGTCATTCCAATCTTCAGCCCATCCCGGCCTTCGATCAAAAAGTGCTGGCGCTCATTGTCCTCGCTCGCCTTGTCGAGGTCGGCGTTGATGAACTTGCCTGGTACATAGGCGACACGGCGGATTCGGCCGGTAATGGGCGCCCGATTTATGTGGACGTCGAAGACGCTCATGAAAATCGAGACGCGCGTATATTCGCCGTCCGCCATCCCCTCCACGCCACGAAGCTCGGGCGGAGGCCCGACACGGGTGATCAAGGTGATCAGGCCATCGGCCGGCGCGATGATCAGCTTGGCGTCGTCGGGCGTGGTCCGCACCGGATCGCGGAAGAAAGTCGCGACCCAGATCGTCAGCCCGACCAGCGCCCAGTCGATCACATGGAGGTGGAACAGGAAAGCGAAGAACGTGACCGTCGCCGCGCCCACGACATATTTCCGTCCCTCCGGATGGATGGAGGGAAAGCGCCACTTCACCGTGGTGGTCGGAAGCGGGCTGTCATGCTTGTCTAACTCGGGCATCGCGTTTCCTTAGAGGGCGCTTTGCACCGGCACAACGGCGCGGTTGCTTGGGCGCGCGGGCCATCCTAGAGCGCCGCCGACCCCGAAAAACCGCAGGAAAGCGTCATGGCGAAGATCAAGGTGAAGAACCCCGTCGTCGAACTCGACGGTGACGAGATGACCCGCATCATCTGGCAATGGATCCGCGAACGGCTGATCCAGCCCTATCTCGACGTCGATCTGCTTTATTACGACCTTTCCGTGGAGAATCGCGACGCGACCGAGGACCAGGTCACGGTCGACGCCGCCAATGCGATCAAGGAACATGGCGTCGGCGTTAAGTGCGCGACGATCACGCCCGACGAGGCGCGCGTCGAGGAATTCCACCTCAAGAAGATGTGGAAGTCGCCTAACGGCACCATCCGCAACATCCTCGGCGGCTGCATCTTCCGCGAGCCGATCGTCATTTCCAACGTGCCCCGCCTGATCCCCGGCTGGACCGACCCGATCGTGGTCGGCCGTCACGCGTTCGGCGACCAGTATCGCGCGACCGACTTCAAGGTGCCGGGCCCGGGCAAGCTGACCATGAAGTGGGTCGGCAAAGACGGCCAGGAACTGGACTTCGACGTGTTCGACTTCCCGGCTGCCGGCGTGGCGATGGGCATGTACAACCTTGATGAGTCGATCCGTGACTTCGCGCACGCCTGCTTCAACTACAGCCTCGATCGCGGGTGGCCGCTCTACCTCTCCACGAAGAACACGATCCTCAAGGCCTA
>Ga0070671_100000397_pt1 | contig 29950 bp, 32 predicted proteins | sample KBSS73metaG_FD_65341 | JGI IMG/M metagenome (GOLD analysis project Ga0070671, IMG submission 65341) | Switchgrass rhizosphere microbial communities from Kellogg Biological Station, Michigan, USA - KBS S7-3 metaG | ecosystem: Host-associated > Plants > Roots > Rhizosphere > Soil ...
GCGACGACCATGGTGGCGGCGTGGATCAGCGCCGACACCGGTGTCGGGCCGGCCATGGCGTCGGGCAACCAGGTGTGCAGCGGGAACTGCGCCGACTTGCCGATGACCGCGATGAGCAGGGCAACGGCGGCCCACACGAGCACCGTGTGGCCGATCTGGCCGTTCAGCGCCTTGGCGTTGATGGTGGCGATGTCGAACGTGCGGCCGGCTTCCCAGAACAGGATGCTGATGCCGACCAGGAGGCCGATGTCACCCGTGCGCGTGGTGAAGAACGCCTTGAGGGCGGCATCGGAGTTCTTCTGCTCCTCCCACCAGTGGCCGATCAGCATGAAGGAGCAGACGCCCATCAGCTCCCACCCGAACAGCGCCTGCAACGTGTTGCTCGAGGTGACGAGCACGAACATGCCGGTGGTGAACAGCGACAGCGCCGCGTAGTAGTGGGTGAAGCGCCGGTCGCCCGCCATGTAGTTGGTGGAGAAGACGTGCACCAGGAACGAGATCACCGAGACGGTGAACAGCATCACCACGGCGAGACCGTCCATGTGGGTGCCGGCCTCGACCTTGATCTTGTCCTTGCCCTGGCCGATCTCGAACCACGTGACCTCGTGGTCGACCGGGACGCGCATCATCTCGGGCTCGTGGACCGCCTCGGCCGACGCGCCGGCTTCGGCCTTGACGGGCTCGGAGTGGTGGTTGATCCACTGGAAGCCGGCGATCGTCGACAGCACGAGACAAAGCCCGACGGCGAACAGGCCGACCTCGGAGCCCTTGAACGGCAGCCGCTTCCCGAAGAAGAGGATCAGCCAGAACGAGGCGAACGTGATCGCGGGGATGACCCAGACGTTCTCGAGCATGACCGCGTCAGCCCTTCATCGCGTCGACGTCGTCGAGATCGACCGTCGTCTTGTTGCGGTAGATGAGGAGCACGATCGCCAAGCCGACGCCGACCTCGGCGGCCGCCACCGTGATGATGAAGAGGGCGAAGACCTGGCCGGTGACGGCCGTGGCGGTCCCGCCCATGTAGCCGAACGCGATCATGTTGATGTTGACCGCGTTGAGGATCAGCTCGATCGACATGAGCACGAGCACGCCGTTCTTGCGGGCCAGCACGCCGTAGACGCCGATCGAGAACAACGCGGCGCCGAGGAGGAGGAACTCGTTGAGCAGCACGGCTCAGTCCCTCCGCGCCAGGACGATGGCGCCGATGAGGGCGGCGAGCAGGAGCACCGACACCACTTCGAACGGCACGAGGTAGGTGGAGAAGATGGCGTTGCCGACGGCGCTGGTGCCGCGAGAGGCGTTGATCGCCTCGGTGGTGCCCTTCAGCTTCGGCAGCTTGTCGTCACCCCAGTAGTCGACGAGGGCGTAGCCGAGCACGCCGGCGAGGAACAGCGCCACGACGGCGGCGATGCCGCGCTGGTCGTTGTCGAGCTCGCCTTCGTGGCCGAGCTTGGCGCGCGTGAGCATGACGCCGAACAGGAACAGCACGACGATGGCGCCCACGTAGACGAGCACCTGGGCCACGGCGACGAACTCCGCCGCCAGCAGGATGAAGTCGGCGGCGATGCTCGACAGCACCACGACGAGGTAGAGCGCGGCGTGCACCACGTTCTTCGTCGTGACGACGCGGATCGCCGAGATGACGGCGGCCGCCGCGAGGATGCCGAAGGCGATGTTCTCCGGAAGCACTAGCAGCGCTCCGAGCTCGTCGAGGGGCGCATCAGCGAGGCACCTTCTTCTGCTTGACCTCAGCACCCGCTTCGTAGGCCGTGTAGTCGGGAACGGTGAGGAACCACTCGCCGAGCTTCGACTTGTCGTGCAGCAGGTCGCCGATGCGCGGCTCGGAGTACTCGAACTCGGGGCTCCAGAACAGCGCGTCGAACGGGCAGACCTCGACGCAGATGCCGCAGTACATGCAGAGGCTGAAGTCGATGTCGAAGCGGTCGAGCAGCTGGACGGTGCGCGGCTTGCCGCCCTCACGCCGCGGCGGCGCCTTCGTCTTGTGCCCTTCGATGTAGATGCACCAGTCGGGGCACTGGCGGGCGCACAGCATGCAGACCGTGCAGTTCTCTTCCTTCAACGCGATGACGCCACGGGCGCGCGCGGCGGGCGCTTCCTTCACGTGCGGGTACTGCACGGTGACGTTCGGCTGGAGCATCGTCTTGAACGTCACGCCGAGGCCCTTGATGAGGCCCGGGATCTCCGGCATCAGAACACCACCTTCAGGATCGCCGTGGCCATGATGTTCACCAGCGCCAGCGGGATGAGGTACTTCCAGGCGAGCGTCTGCAGCTGATCCTCACGGAACCGGGGGTACGTGAACCGGAACCAGAAGATGAGGAACGCGACCACCATCATCTTCGCCAGCACGACCAGCGGGCCGACGACGTTCATGTAGTTGGCGTTGAGGTCGAGGCCCGGCAGCCACCAGCCGCCGAGGTACAGCGTGGCGGCGAGGGCCGCGAACGCGCCGGCCGAGGCGAACTCGCCGATGAAGAAGAGCAGGAACCGCAGGCCCGAGTACTCGGTCATGTAGCCGGACACGAGCTCCGACTCGGCGACCGGCATGTCGAACGGGGCCTGGGTGAGCTCGGCTTGCGAAGCCAGCAGGAACAGCCCGAAGCCGATGATCTGGGTGAGGATGTACGGGTTGCCGAGGCCGCTGAAGCCGAACATCGAGCCGTTGGCCTGGGCCCCGACGATGTTCTTCAGGTTGAGCGTGCCGGCCTGGATGACGACGCCGACGACGGCGAGCACCATCGGCAGCTCGTAGGCGATGAGCTGGCCGGCGGCGCGCAGGCCGCCCATCAGGGAGTACTTGTTGGCCGAGGACCAGCCGGCGATGAGGATGCCGATGACGCTCACCGACGACACGGCCAGCGCGTAGAAGATGCCGGTGTCGAGGTTGGCGAAGTAGGCATCGGGCCCGAACGGGATCACGACGTAGACCAGCAGCACGGCGCCGACGACGAGGTACGGCGCGAACGCGAACAGGTGGCGGTCGGCGCGCTCCGGGAAGATGTCCTCCTTCTGGAGCGACTTGCCGACCTCGGCGAGCAGCTGCAACGAGCCGTACGGGCCGGCCTCCATGGGGCCGAGGCGGCTCTGCATGAAGCTCATCATCTTGAACAGGAACACGTAGACGAACGTGCCCGCGGGGATGAGCACGGCGACGAGCACGAACAGCACGCGAACGAGCGACTGTTCCCAGTAGGCAAGGTGCAGTCCGAAGGTCATGCCAGGCCCCCCGCCTCTTGCACCCGGTCGGTCGGGTCCTGTCCCTCACGGGGCCCCTCCCCCTCGCTTCGCTCCGGGGACCCCTCCCGTACGGGCCACCCGACCGACCTCGTCGCGCGGCGGCGATGCGCTTCCGCGAGGGTGAGGGGAGAGAAGGACAGCGGGGCGCCTGCGGCGCTCGTGATCCTCATCGGTCGATGTCTCCGAGGATGAAGTACAGGGAGGCGAGGATGGCGATGACGTCGGGGACGTAGACGCCCTTCATCACCCAGGGGATCACCGACACGTTGTTGAACGACGCCGAGCGGATCTTGCAGCGGAAGGGGCCGAGGTCGCCCTTCGACACGATGTAGTAGCCCATCTCGCCGAGGGGGTTCTCGGTGGAGACCCACGCCTCGCCGGCGGGCACCTTGATGATGCGGGGCACCTTCGCCATGATCGGCCCGGCCGGGATGCCGTCGAGGAGCTGCTCGACGATCTTCGCCGACTCCCGCGTCTCCTGGAGGCGCACCCAGCACCGGGCGAACGAGTCGCCGTCGGGGTGCGTCCACACCTTGAAGTCGGCGTGCTTCCACGCCAGCGGGTAGTCGCGGTCGCGGCGCAGATCCCAGTCGACGCCCGACGCCCGCAGGTTGGCGCCCGACAGCCCGTAGCTCAGCGCGATGTCCGGCGGGATGACGCCGATGCCACGCAGGCGCTTCTGGAAGATCTCGTTGCCGAACAGCAGGTCTTCCATCTCGTCGCAGAAGTGCTGGACGCGACCCATCACCGTCTTGCACTCGTCGATCCAGCCCTTGGGCAGGTCGTCCTTCAGGCCGCCGATGCGGTCGAAGTTCGGGTGGAAGCGACCGCCCGTCACCGACTCCATCAGGTTGAGGATGTGCTCGCGGTCGCGGAAGGCGTAGAAGACCGGCGTGATGGCGCCGATCTGGGCGCCGAGGTCGCCGAGGAAGAGGGTGATGTTCGCCTGGCGGGCGAGCTCGAAGAAGACGGTGCGGATCCACTGGGCCCGCGGCGGCGCCTCGATCTCCATCAGCTGCTCGGCGGCGAGGATGAACGGCACCTCGTTGGCGAAGTGGCCGAGCCAGTCGATGCGGTTCACGAGCGTCGTGACCTGCGGGTACGTCCGCACCTCGGTGAGCTTCTCGTAGCCGCGGTGCATGTACCCGGGGAGCGGCTCGGCCGCGATGACCTGCTCGCCGTCGAGCTTCACCACGATGCGCAACGTGCCGTGGGTGGCCGGGTGCTGCGGCCCGATGTTGAGGGTCATGCCCTCGGTCTCGAGCTCGACGTTGACGCGTGCCTCGGCGGCGATGGCGCCGATGTAGGCGCGCTGCTGGCGTTCGGTGAGCGCGGTCACTCGGCCGCCACCTCTTCGTCGTCGCCGGCTTCCTCGCCGGGCATGGGCTCGACGTCGACCAGTCCGGGCCACGGCTTCACCATGCGGGCGAGCAGCGGGAAGTCCTTGCGCAACGGGAAGCCCTCGAACTCGGTGGGCAGGTACAGGTGCGTCAGCTGGGGGTGGCCGGCGAAGGTGATGCCGAACATCTCCCACGCCTCGCGCTCGTGCCAGTTGGCGCCGAGGTAGACGTGCGACCACGTCGGGGCGACGAGATCGTCGTCGGGCACGTCGGCCTTGACGTTGATGCCGAGGCCGGTGCCTGGGCGCTCGACGCGGGCGATGAGCTGGAACCGCGTCGCGCCACCGGTGGTGCCGTGGTCGAGCGGCGCCGACGAGTCGACCACCGCCGGAGCGGTGTCGTCCTCGCTCTTGCCGTACGGCGACGGGAGCCAGTCGATCGCCGACAGGTAGCAGAAGTACGTGAAGCCGAGCTCCTGGCGCAGGACGCGGGCCGCCTCGCCCCACGCGTCGACCCGGATCCGGGCCCAGCAGTCGCGACCGGGCACGAGCTCGGTGGCGACGAGCGCGTCGCCGAGCTTGGCGGCCAGCGCCTCGAGCACCGGCGAGCGCAGCTCGTCGTGCGCGGGCGGAGCCGGCGTCTCGACGACCTCGGCGCCTTCGGTCTCGTTCTCGATGGGCGCGACGTCGCCGGGCGGCGGCCCCTCCGGCCGCGTGTCGTCAGGAGACGACAATGGGCTCACCCCTCCACCGCTCGGCCATGTCCTCGTGCCGGATCTTCTCCTGGAGCAGGACGATGCCTTCGAGCAGGGCCTCGGGCCGAGGCGGGCATCCGGGCACGTACACGTCGACCGGGATGATCTGGTCGACGCCCTTGGTGACCGAGTACGAGTCCCAGTAGGGCCCGCCGCAGTTGGCGCAGCTGCCCATGGAGATGACGTACTTGGGCTCGGGCATCTGGTCGTAGAGGCGCTTGAGCGACGGCGCCATCTTGTCGGTGACCGTGCCCGAGACGACGAGCATGTCGGACTGACGGGGGCTCGCGGGCAGCGGGATCACCCCGAGGCGCATCACGTCGTAGCGCGGCGAGGCGAAGGCGGCGCCCATCTCGATGGCGCAGCACGCCAGACCCCATTGGTACACCCAGAGGCTGTACTGCCGGCTCATGTTGAGCAGGTTGGTGAGGGGCTTGGGCAGCTTGCCCCGCTCGACTAGACCCACCGGAGCACGCCCTTTCGCCAGGCATAGACGAGGCCCAGCACGAGGATGGCGACGAAGATGCCCATCTCGACGAGGCCGAAGACGCTGTAGGTCTCGAGGCCCATCGCCCAGGGGAAGATGAACACGGCTTCCACGTCGAAGAGCACGAACAGCAGGGCGAAGAGGTAGTAGCGGATCTGGCTCTGGGAGAAGCCGGTGCCGATCGGGTCGACGCCGCTCTCGTAGGTGGTGAGCTTGTTGACGCTGGGCCGGGAGGGTCGGATGAGCCGCCCGAGCCCCAGCACGCTGGCCACGAGGAGTCCGGCTGTCGCTCCGAAGATGGCGACCGTCAGGTACGCGCGAAGGAAGTCGGACACGTCAACCGAGCCTAGTGATCGGTTTCACAGGGGACCAAAGAGGGGTTCACAAGCCCCAAAATCCTTCGTGTTGTGGACACTTGCGGGGCAAATGCCGCCGCAACCGTCCAGAACCCGAGGTGTGGGGTGGTCACTTGGCGGCCGGCGCGAACACGACGGGGACGGCGCGGTCGGCGATGTGGACGACCCGACCGGGGAGGACGCCGATCCCGATGGTGACCACGACGGCGATGGCCAGGGCCAGGCCCGCACCGGCCGGGATGCGCACCCGCGGCCCCGGCTCGCCCTCCACGTCGGCCATGTACATGGCGACGACCACCCGCAGGTAGAGGTACGCCGAGATCACCGACGAGAGCATGGCGATGATCGCCAGGGCGTAGCTGTGGGCCTCGACGGCGGCGCCGATCACGTAGAACTTGGCGAGGAAGCCAGAGGTGAGCGGCACGCCGGCCTGCGCCAGCAGGAACACGGTGAAGGTGAGCGCCAGGCCCGGCCGGCGGCGGACGAGGCCGCGGTAGGAGTCGATGCCGTGGTCGTCGTCGCCCTTGCCGGACACGAGGGTGGCCACGCCGAAGGTGCCCACGATCATGAACGTGTAGGCCAGCAGGTAGAACAGCGCCGCCGAGGTGCCACGGTCCGTCGCCGCCTGCACCCCCACGAGGATGAAGCCGGCGTGGCTGATCGAGCTGTAGGCCATCATCCGCTTCACGTCGTCCTGGACGATGGCGAGCACGGCGCCGACGACCAGCGTGAGGACGGCGAGCACCCAGATGATCGGCTGCCAGTCGAGGCGGTAGCCGTGGAACGTCGACACGAAGATGCGCAGCAGCGCGGCGAACGCGGCGGCCTTCGACGCCGAGGCCATGAACGCGGTCACCGGCGTGGGCGCGCCCTGGTACACGTCGGGCGTCCACTCGTGGAACGGCACGGCCGAGATCTTGAAGCCGAGACCCACGAGCAGCAGGGCGAAGCCGCCGAGCAGCAGGCCGCGGCTCTCGAGCGTGTTCTCGGCGAGGAACGTGGCGATCTTCCCGAGGTTGGTCGACCCGGTGGCGCCGTAGACGAGGGCGATGCCGTAGAGCAGGAACGCCGACGAGAACGCCCCGAGCACGAAGTACTTGATGGCCGACTCGCGCGACTTCGCCTGGCGGCGGTTGTAGCCGGCCATGACGTAGAGGGCGATCGACAGCGTCTCGAGGCCGAGGAACACCACGATCAGGTCGTTGGCCATGGCCATGACGATCCCGCCCGCCCCGGACAGCAGCATGAGCACGTACAGCTCGGGGCCGTCGAGGTTCTCACGGCGCAGGTAGTCGTCGGCCAGCAGCGCGGCGAGCGCGATGCCGAGGGAGATGACCACGACGAAGAAGACGCTGAAGCCGTCGATGGTCAGTGCGCCGGCCGCCGTGGTGAACGCACCCTGGTGGTGGTCGGTCACCCGCGCCCACAGCTCGCCGGCGGACGCGATCGAGAAGGCGCAAGCGAGGACGGTGACGATGGCGTACGTGCCGCGCGCCGGCTTGGCCGTCGTGAGCGACGACACGAGCAGCAGCAGCAGCGCGGCGCCGGTGAGGATGAGCAGCGGCGCGGCGGCCGCCCAGTCCATGCGCGGCGTGGCGATCGGGGTGATCGCGGAAGCGGCGGCGATCACTTGTTGCTCCCCTTGGCGTAGACCGCCGGCTGGCGGTAGTTCGAGTGCGCCTCGACGTGGGCGACGAGCTTGTCGACCGACGGCTCGATGCGGTCGAGCACCGGCTTCGGGTACACGCCGAGGAACACGATGGCGACGAGCAGCGGCGCGAGCACGAGTCCGTCGGCGAGGTTGAGGTCGGGCGTCGCCGCGTTCTCCTCGTTGGGCGTGCCTTGGAACACCCGCTGGTACGCCCAGAGCAGGTACACGGCCGCGAGGATCACGCCGCTGGCGGCGACCACGGTCCACCACCGGCGCGTGACGAAGCTGCCGAGGAGGATGAGGTACTCGCCGACGAAGCCGTTGAGCGCCGGCAGGCCGATCGACGAGAGCATCACCACCATGAAGACGCCGGCGAGGATCGGCGCCACCTTCTGCAGGCCGCCGAGCTCGGAGATGAGCCGCGTGTGCCGGCGGTCGTAGATCATGCCGACCAGGAGGAACAAGGCACCGGTCGAGACGCCGTGGTTCACCATCTGCAGCACGCCGCCGGTGAGGCCTTGGCTCGTCAGGGCGAACGTGCCGACCACGATGAAGCCGAGGTGGGCCACGGACGAGTACGCGACGAGGCGCTTCAGGTCCTTCTGCATGGCGGCGACGATCGCCCCGTAGATGATCCCGATCACGCCGAGCGTCACCAGCCCCGGCGCGGCCCACACGGCCGCCGCCGGGAAGAGGTAGAGCCCGAAGCGCAGGAAACCGTAGGTGCCGAGCTTCAGCATGACGCCGGCCAGGATCACCGAACCGGCCGTCGGCGCCTGGGTGTGGGCGTCGGGCAGCCACGTGTGCAGCGGGAACACCGGCACCTTCACCGCGAACGCGATGGCGAAGCTGAGGAACAGCCACCGTGCCGTGTTGGTGGCGAAGTCGCCGTGCTCGGCGATCTGCACGAGGTCGAACGTGAGGTGCCCGATCGAGCGCTCGGCGAGGAACGCCGTGGTGAGGATGCCCACGAGCATGAACGCGGAGCCGAACATCGTGAAGAGGAAGAACTTCAGCGCCGCGTACACGCGGTCGGCGTAGCCCCACCCGCCGATGAGGAAGTACATCGGCACGAGCACGATCTCGAACATGACGAAGAAGAGGAAGAGATCGAGCGAGAGGAACACGCCCATGCAGCCGGCCTGCAGGATGAGCATCCACGCCATGTAGGGCTTCGGGTCGTGGTGCGGCTTCACGCCCCACAGCGCGATCGGGAACAGCAGCCCGGTGAGCAGGACGAGGAACAGCGAGATGCCGTCGACCCCGAGGTGCCACGAGATCCCGAGGTCCTTGATCCAGAGGTGGTCCGACGTGAACTGGAAGCCGGCGTCGTGGCGGTCGAACTGCGTGACCAGCCAGACCGACAGCGCACCGGTGGCGGCGCTGGCGCTGACGCCGACGAGGCGGGCGACGTCGCCGCGCCCCCTCGGGACGAGGGCGATGAGGAGCGCGCCGATGGCGGGCACCAGGATCAATGCGGTGAGCAGCGGGAACCCGACTCCGGACACCCGCCCGCCCGCTTCCGCGGCAAGAACCGAAGCAAGCACGCTCGTCACCATCCCGCCCGGACGAGGAACCACCCGAGGGCGAGGACGGCGCCACCCGCGATGCCGAGCGCGTAGTTGCGCACGAAGCCGGTCTGCACGACCCGCACCTTCGAACCGACGAAGCGAGCGAGCCACCCGGCCCCGTTGACGAGGCCGTCGATGCCCTGCTTGTCGACGACGTCGGCGGTGAGCTGCGCACCCATCTCACCCGGTCCGCCGACCAGGGCCGAGATGCCCTCGTCGTAGTGGTAGGCGTGGAGGAGCAGGTCGGGCTCGACGGCCCGCAGGCGCTTCTGGATGTAGACGCCGATGGCGAGGGCGATGCCGACCAGGCCGGCGATGGTGGCCGTCGCCGCCAGGGCCACCTTGGTGCCGGTCGCCGCCGCCGATTCGATCTCGGCGCCGTGCACGACCGGGTCGAGCCAGTGGGCGAGGTAGCGGAGGTTGTCCTTCACCGGCAGGTTGATCGCGCCACCGACCATGGCGAGGAGCGCCAGCACCACGAGGGGCACCCACATCGTCCACGGGGACTCATGCGGCTCGGCATGTTCGTCGTGGGCGTGCTCGGTCTCGGCGACCTCGCCCGCCGCGTGCTCCTTGGCCCACCGCGGCTCGCCGAAGAAGACCATGAAGACCTGGCGGCTCATGTAGTAGGCGGTGAGCAGCGCGGTCACGAGGCCGATGGCCCACAGCGCCTTGTTCTGACCCCACGCGGCGAGGAGGATCTCGTCCTTCGACCAGAAGCCGGCGAACGGCGGCACCCCGGCGATGGCGAGCCAGCCCACGATGAACGTGCCCGCGGTGATCGGCATGAACTTGCGCAGGGCGCCCATGAAGCGCATGTCCTGCTCCTCGTGGACGCCGTGGATCACCGAACCGGCGCCGAGGAACAGCAGCGCCTTGAAGAAGGCGTGGGTGATCATGTGGAAGATCGCCGCGACGTACGCGCCCGACCCGACGGCGAGGAACATGTAGCCGAGCTGGCTGACGGTCGAGTAGGCGAGCACCTTCTTGATGTCGCGCTGGCTGACCGCGACCGTCGCCGCGAACAGCGCGGTGATGGCCCCCACCCACGCGATCACGTGTGGCATCCACGTGTAGGTGTGCACGAGCAGCGGCGACACGCGGACCATGAGATAGACGCCGGAGGTCACCATCGTCGCCGCGTGGATGAGGGCGGACACCGGCGTGGGGCCGGCCATGGCGTCGGGCAGCCAGACGTAGAGCGGGAGCTGTGCCGACTTGCCGCACGCGCCGACGAACAGCAGCAGCGCGATGGCGGTGGCCGTGGTGAGCGTGAGCTTGTCGGTGTGCTGCAGGAAGCCGGAGCCGTCCTTGGCGAAGTACGTGATCGAGCCGAGCGCGGTGAACGTCAGGAACGTGGCGAGCATGTAGCCCCAGTCACCGACGCGATTGGTGACGAACGCCTTCTTGCCGGCGACGGCGTTGGGCATCTCCTCGAACCAGAACGAGATCAGGAAGTACGAGCAGGCGCCCACGCCCTCCCACCCGAGGAAGGTGAGGAGGAGGTTGTCGCCGAGCACGAGCATGAGCATCGAGAAGGCGAACAGGTTGAGGTAGAGGAAGAACCTCGGGTACCCCTTGTCGCCGTGCATGTAGCCGATCGAGTACAGGTGGATCAGCGCACCGACGCCGGTGACGAAGAGCACCATCGTCACCGAGAGCGGGTCGACGAGGAACCCGACGTCGACCTTGAAGTTGCCGACGGGCAGCCAGTCGAAGAGGTGGAACAGGAAGCGACGGTGCGCCTCGTCCTTGCCGACGAGACCGATGTAGGTGACGACGCTCGCCGCGAACGAACCGGCCACCATCACCGTGGCGAGGACACCGGCCCACGGCTCGCCGAGCTTGCGCCCGAACAGCAGCAGCAGCACGACGCCGGCGAGCGGCAGCGCGGGAATGACCCAGACGGCGGACAACATCGCGGGCGGCCCCTAGCCCTTGAGGAGTGTGAGGTCGTCGGCGGTGGTGCCGGGGTGGCGCCGGAGGATCGACACGATGATGCCGAGGCCGACGGTGACCTCGGCGGCGGCGACCACGAGCACGAAGAACACGACGACCTGGCCGCCGATGTCGTTCAACATGCGCGAGAAGGTCACGAACGTGAGGTTGACGGCGTTCAGCATCAGCTCGACGCACATGAACATCACGAGCGGGTTGCGCCGGATCAGCAGCCCGACGGCGCCGATGCAGAACATGATGGCGCTGAGGCTGAGGTAGAGCGACGGCGAGACGTTCATTCGGGGTGCACCTCCCGGGGGGCCCGGCGGGCGAGCACCACCGCGCCGACGACGGCGATGACGAGCAGCGCCGAGGTGAGCTCGAAGGCGAACACGTAGTCGGTGAAGAGCGCCTTGCCGAGCTGCTCGATGTTCGAGGAGTCGCCGCTCAACGCCGCCGTGCTCGAGTGGAGGCCGGTGGTCACCTGCACGCCGCGCACGGCCAGGAGCAGCAGGAGCCCCACGGCCATCACGCCGATGACGGCGGCCGCCGGGCGTTGTCCGGTGAGCGATTCGGTCTGGAGGTCTTCGGCCTTGTCGACGCCGAGCAGCATGATCACGAACAGGAAGAGCACCACGATGGCGCCGGCGTAGACGACGACCTGCACGGCGGCGAGGAAGTGGGCGCCCAGGTTCACGAAGAGGATGGCGACGCCGAAGAGCGTGCCGACGAGCGACAGCGCGGAGTGCACCGGGTTCTTGGCGGCGATCACGCCGACGGCGCCGCTGAGGCACGCGAGGGCGGCGATGGCGAAGACGATCTTGTCGGCCATCAGTGGTGGCCCTCCTCCTCGTCGTCTCCCTCATCGTCGTCGAAGCCGTCGCCGGCGTGCTCGTCGTCGGTCACGACGTGGTGGACCGACGCGGGCGCCTTCACCTCGGGGACCACCTCGGCCATCTGCCCGGCTTCCGGCGCCCGCACACCCCAGCCGAGCTCGCCCGACCACGCGACGCGACCTTCGTAGGCCGCCGCGCCGGATGGCGCCGTGGCGCGCACCCACGCGGACGTGCGCGGGTGGGCGGTCTCGGCGTCGCTCCAGTCCTCCCACGGGAGGTGCTTCGGGTTGCCCTCGTCGTCGACCACCAGCTCGGCCTTCGTGTAGATGGCGTCCTGGCGGTTGGTGAAGGAGAACTCGAAGAGCTTCGACTCGGTGATCGCCTCGGTCGGGCACGCCTCGACGCAGAGGTCGCAGTGGATGCACCGCAGGTAGTTGATCTCGTAGACGTAGCCGTAGCGCTCGCCCGGCGACACCGGTTCGTCGACGGGGTTGTCGGCGCCGCGCACGTAGATGCAGCGCGCCGGGCAGACGCCCGCGCACAGCTCGCACCCGATGCACTTCTCCATGCCGTCCTCGTAGCGGTTGAGGACGTGACGGCCGTGCAAGCGGTCGGGCTTGTCGCGCTTGACCTTCGGGTACTCGGTCGTGACGACCTCGCCCGTGCCCGTGCTGTGGAACAGCTTGCGGAACGTGACCCCGAAGCCGTCGAGATAGCCCATCAGACCGTCACCTCGCCGAGCTCGTCCTCGTGGATGTCGCGGCGTTCCTCGGCGACGCGCAGGGCGCCGGCGATGAGCCCGGCGATGGCGAGACCGATCACGATCGCCACCACGGGCACGACGAACGGGCTCCAATCCTGGTCGCGGCCGATGCGAATGGCACCGATGAAGAGCAGCCACAGCAGCGACACCGGGATCAGGCGCTTCCACCCGAGGTCCATGAGCTGGTCGTAGCGGTAGCGCGGCAACGTGCCGCGGGCGAGGATGAACGCGCTCAGGAAGACGAGCAGCTTCAGCAGGAACCAGAAGATCGGGTACAGCTGCTGCGGTCCGGGACCGATCGGGCCGGCGGGGCCGCCGAGGAACAACGTGACGATGATCGCCGACATCGTGATCGTGTTCATGAACTCGGCCAGGTAGAACATGCCGAACCGCATCGACGAGTACTCGGTGTGGAAGCCGGCGACGAGCTCCTGCTCCGCTTCGGCGAAGTCGAACGGCGGGCGGTTGAGCTCGGCCGTGGCGGCGATGCAGAAGATGGCGAACGGCACGAACGCGGTGGCGACGATGTTCCAGTCGAACAGCGTCCCGCTCGCCTGCACGGCGACGATGTCATGGGTCGTGAGCGAGCCCGACATGAGGATGACCGTCACCACCGACAGGCCGAGGGCCGCCTCGTAGGAGATCATCGACGCCGACGCCCGGACCGAGCCGAGCAGCGGGTACTTCGAACCCGACGACCAGCCGGCGAGCATGGCGCCGTAGATGCCGATCGACGACATGGCGAGCAGGAACAGCACGCCGATCGGCGGGTTGGCGACCTGCAGGAACGTGTCGTGGCCGAACAGGTGCACCGTGCCCTGGTGGCCGTCCTTGAACATGCCGCCGATGGGCACGATGGTGAAGGTCAGGAACGCGGGCACCACCGACAGGTAGGGCGCGAGGCGGAAGACGAGCGAGTCGGCGCCGTCGGGCCGCAGGTCCTCCTTGAAGATGAGCTTGATGCCGTCGGCCAGCGTCTGGAGGATGCCCCACGGACCGGCGCGGTTCGGGCCGATGCGGTTCTGGAAGTCGGCCAGGAACTTCCGCTCGAACCAGATCATGAAGATGACGCCGACCAGCACGAACCCGAACCCGAGCAGCGCCTTCAGCAGCACGAACAGCACGACCCCGAGGTCGAACCCGTGCGAGAAGAGCGGATCACCCACGGCACCCACCCCCGTTCTGGGTCCCGAAAACGACCACAGGTGGTCGGATCTGGGACCCAAAGTTGGCGGTGGGCGTCATGACAGGGTCTCCAGGCGGACGTCGGTGATCATCGAGGCGGTGTCGATGAGGTCGGCGGCGCCGGGGCCGGGCTGGTCGAACGAGATGACGGCGATGCCCTTGGGCACCGAGACGTCGGCCTCGGCCGGGATCGTGATGGCGCCGCGGCTGCTGGTGACGCGCACCGAGTCGCCGTTGGTGAGGCCGAGGCGCTCGAGGTCGGTCGGGTTCACGCGCACCGCACCGCCCGGGGCGAGCGGCGCGAGCGACGGCGCCCGCTGCACGAGCGTGCCGGCGTCGTAGAGCTTGTGGGCGCTGACGAGGCGCAGCGAGTACCCGTCGATCGCCGGCACCTCGCGACCGCTGCTCGCCGGCGTGAACCGGAGCAGCTGCGGACGCTCGACGTCGTCGATGTCGTCGGTCTGCTCGGACGCCGAGCCGTGGGCCGGGTCGGGCGTCTCCGGTGCGATGTTGGTGCCGCTCGGCGCCTCGCCCTGGTTGTCGGGGGCGATGATCTCCGGCGACTCGGCGGGCCCCATCGTCGGCGGCGCCGTGTGCGGCTGCTCCTTCGCCTCGCCGGCGAGCAGACCGTCGAAGCCGATGGTCGACGAGAGCGCCCGGGCGGTGATGCCGGCGTAGGCCGGCGCCAGGTCGGCGATCTCGTCGGTGATCTGCTCGACGGACGTGAGCCCGAGGTCGGCGCCCAGGAAGTCGGCGAGCTCGACGGCGATCATCCAGTCGGCGTGCGCCGTGCCGGGCGGCGTGATCTTCTGGTTGAGCCGGCTGACGCGACCCTCGAGGTTGGTCGTGGAGCCCGGCTTCTCGCCCCACATGGCGGCGGGCAGCACGACGTCGGCGTGACGGGCCGACTCGTTGAGGAACGCGTCGACGGCGATCACCGTGCCGGCGCCGGCGAGGGCGCGGCGCGCGAGGTCGCGGTCGGCGAAGTCGGCGAGCGGATCGGCGCCGAGCAGCACGAGCGCCTGGATCCGGCCTTCGGCGGCGGCTGTGAGGATGCCGGTGGCGTCGAGGCCCGGCTCGACCGGCAGCTCGCCCCACGTGGCGCCGAGGAACTCGCGGCCGTCGGCCAGCGACACCCGCCCCGGCAGCACACCGGGTGCGAGCCCCATGTCGAGCGCGCCGTGCACGTTCGAGCGGCGCAGGCCGGAGAGGAACGTGGTGTTCGGCGCCTGCGCCAGCAGCGCGGCCGCCGCGTCGATGACCGCGTCGGCCGACTCCGCGAGCGTCGGCCGGCCGAGGATGCACACGACCTTCTCGGCGTCCTTGAGGACCGCCTTGGCCTTGTTCGACTGGATGCCGGCCGCCAGCTCGCCGGGCAGTGAGCGCACCGACACCTCGGCGTAGGCCGTCATGGCCGTCTCGACCGGGCTGACCTCGACCACGCGGACGCGCTTGTCGATCGCCGACTGCCGGAGGCGCAGGTACAGGACCGGCAGCTCCTCCTTGATGTCGGCGGTGAGCAGCACGAGCACGTCGGCGCGGTTGGCGTCGTCGATGGTGGCCCGCGGAAGGCCGAGCACGACCTCCGCGGGCAAGCCGTCACCGAGCTGGGCGTCGACGTTGTCGGTGCCGAGCACGGTGCGGGCGAGCTTGGACCAGGCGTACGCGTCCTCGTTGGTGAGGCGGGCGCCGCCGAGCACGGCGATCGACGCCGCGCCGTGGCGCTCCTTGGCGCCCTGCAGCGCGTCGGCCGCCTTGCGCAGCGCCGCGCCCCAGCTGGTCTCGGCGAGCGAGTCGCCCGTGCGCACCTGTGGCGTGCCGAGCCGCTCGTCGCTGTTGACGGCTTCGAAGTCGAAGCGCCCCTTGTCGCACAGCCAACCCTGGTTGACGGCGTCGACGTCGACGCCGAGCTTGCGCACGAGGCGATCGCTCGACGACTGCACCGCGACGCGGCAGCCGACCGAGCACGAGGTGCACGTCGACTCGACCTGGTCGAGGTCCCACGGGCGGGCCTTGAAGCGGTACGGCTTGGCCGTGAGCGCGCCGACCGGGCACAGCTGCACGGTGTTGCCGCTGAAGTACGAGGCGAACGGGTCGTCGGGGAACGTGTTGACCTCGGTGTGCGCCCCGCGGTTCATGAACGAGATCAGCGGATCGCCCGCGATCTCACCGGCGAAGCGCGTGCACCGGTCGCACTGGACGCAGCGCTCGCGGTCGAGGGCGACCAGCGGCGACAGGTAGATCGGCTTCTCCCAGTGCCGCTTCTCCTCGACGAAGCGGCTCTCACCCGGGCCGAACGCGAGCGTCTGGTCCTGCAATGGGCACTCGCCGCCCTTGTCGCAGACCGGGCAGTCGAGCGGGTGGTTGATCAGGAGCAGCTCGAGCATGCCGTCCTGCGCCCGCTTGACCGACGGCGTCTCGGTGTTGACCTCCATGCCGTCGGCCACCGGCACCATGCACGACGGCTGCAGCATCGGGCCGCGCGGGCCGACCACCTCGACCAGGCACATGCGGCACATGCCGACCGGCCGCATGCGCGGGTGGTAGCAGAAGCGCGGGATGTAGGTGCCGCCCCGCTCGGCCGCGGCGATCAACGGCTCGCCGGGGCGGGCCTCGATCTCCTTGCCGTCGACGGTGATGTGGATCGGCTCCGTCATGCGTGGACCCCACTGCCCACGGCGACGCGATGCGGGCACGCGCCGAGCCGGATGTGCTCCTCGAACTCGTCGCGGAAGCGGGTGAGGGCCGAGTGCATCGGCACCACGGCCGAGGGACCGACGAAGCAGATCGTCGTCATCTTGTAGGGGAACGGCACGGCCTCGAGCCCTGTCGCCTTGTTGCTGGCGTGGGGGAACGGACCGGGCGCGATCGTCTCGCCCACGTCGAGCAGCAGATCGAGGTCCTCGGGACGGCCGTTGCCGTTCTCGATGCGATACATGATCTTCTCGAGCCAGTTGCCACCTTCGCGGCACGGCGTGCACTGGCCGCACGACTCGTGGCTGTAGAAGCGCACGAGGTTCCACGCGGCGCGCACCATGCACGTCGTCTCGTCCATCACGACCACCGCGCCCGACCCGAGCATCGTGCCCTCGGCACCAACCGGGCCGGGGTCGAGCGGGAGGTCGAGGTGGTCGGGGAAGAGCCACGGCGCCGACCCACCGCCGGGCACGAAGGCCTTGAGCTCCTTGTCGTCGCGGATGCCCCCGGCGATGTCGTAGATGAGGTCGCGGAAGGTGATCTTGCCGGCCTCGACCTCGTAGTTGCCGGGCTTCTTCACGTGCCCCGACACGCACATGATGCGCGTGCCGGGCGCGCGGCCCGCGCCGTAGGTCGCGTACGTCTCGCCCGTGTTGCGGATGATCCACGGCAGCGTCGACACCGTCTCGACGTTGTTGACGATCGTAGGCTGGAGGTAGAGGCCCTTGGCCGCGGGATAGAACGGTGGCTTGATGCGAGGGAACGCCCGCTTGCCTTCGAGCGACTCGAGCAGCGCCGTCTCCTCGCCCACCACGTACGCACCGGCGCCGTGGTGGAGCACGACGTCGCACGACCAGCCGCTGCCCATGATGTCGGCGCCGACGTACCCACCGGCGTACGCGTCGACGAGCGCCTGGCCGACCCGCTCCTGCGCCAACGCCATCTCGCCGCGGATGTAGAGGAACACGCGCGTGGCGCGCACCGCGTAGGCGGTGATGAGCGACCCTTCGATCACCTGGTGCGGGTCGCGCTCCATGAGCTGGCGGTCCTTGAACGTGCCGGGCTCGCTCTCGTCGCCGTTGACGACGACGTAGCGCGGGAAGCCCTCGGCGATCAGCGACCACTTCTGCCCGGTGGCGAAGCCGGCGCCGCCGCGACCCGCGAGCTGCGAGGCCTTCACGTCTTCGAGCACGGCCTCGGGCGTCATCGAGAGCGCCTTGCGCAGCCCGCTGTAGCCCTCGCTGCGCGTGTATCCGTCGAGTGTGTGCGCGTCCTGCTGCTCCATCCGCGCGAACACGATGGAAACCATCAGTGGATCTCCTCGGGGCGCTCGCGGTCGGCAGCGGTCACGGGCACCGGGAGGGTGACGCGCGACAACGTGCCGTGGGGCGGGATCTCCTGGCCTTCGGGCGCCTGGCCGTGGCGCAAGGCGTCGAGGATGCGGTCGACGCGCTCGGTCGTCAGGTTCTCGAAGTAGCGGTAGTTCACCTGGAGGCACGGGGCGCCGCCGCACGCGGCGAGGCACTGCATCTCCTCGAGCGTGAACAGCCCGTCGCCGGTGGTGCCACCGACCTTCACGTCGAGCGCCGACTCGAGGTGCTCGACGATCTCGTCGGAGCCCACGAGCATGCACGAGAGGTTGGTGCAGACACCGACGAGGTAGCGCCCGACCGGGTGCTCCTTGAACATCTCGTAGAAGGTGGCGACGCCCAGCACCTCGGCCGGCGTGGCGTCGACCAGCTCGCTGATGTGCTCCATCGCCTCGGTCGTGAGATGACCGTCCTGCTCCTGCGCGAGGTGCAGCAGCGGGATCGTCGCCGAGCGCGCGACGGGGTACCGGCGCACGACGGCCTTGGCCCGCTCCAGGTTCTTCGCGGTGAGACGTGCCACTACCGATCCACCTCACCCATGATCGGGTCGACCGACGAGATGTTCGCCACCGCATCGGCGACGAGCCCGTCGCGCATCATGTGCGGCAGCGTCTGCAGGTTGAAGAACGACGGCCCCCGGATGCGCATGCGGTACGGCTTGGCACTGCCGTCGGACACGAGGAAGCAGCCGAGCTCGCCGCGTGGCGATTCGACGGCCACGTAGACCTCGCCCTCCGGCACCTTCATGCCCTCGGTGAAGAGCTTGAAGTGATGGATCAGCGCTTCCATCGACTCGTCGATGCGGGCACGGGGCGGCGGCGTGACCTTCTTGTCCTGCACGCGGTAGTCGCCGGCCGGCATCTGGTGGAGGATCTGCTCCACGATGCGCATCGACTCGCGGATCTCCGCCAGGCGGATCGCGTACCGGTCGAACGAGTCGCCGTAGGTGCCGACGATCACGTCGAAGTCGACCTGGTCGTAGGCGAGGTACGGCGCGGCGCGCCGGAGGTCGTGGGCGATGCCCGTCGAGCGCAGCACCGGGCCGGTCGCGCTCAGCGCGATGGCCTCCTCGGGCGTGATGACACCCACGCCTTGGAGCCGGCCCCGCCAGATCGGCTGGCCCGTCATGAGCGTGTCGTACTCGGCCAGACGATCGGGGAGCACGTCGAGGATGCGCAGGACGTTCTCGCGCCAGTCGGCCGGCAGGTCGGCGGCGACACCGCCGACGCGGATGAAGTTGTGGTTCATCCGCAGCCCGGTGAAGTTCTGGAACAGCTCGAGCATCGCGTCGCGCTCGCGCCAGCCGTAGATCATCATGCCGACGGCACCGAGATCCATGCCGTTGGTGGCCATGAACAGCAGGTGCGACGACATGCGGTTCAGCTCGCACAGCAGCATGCGGATCCACGTGGCCCGCGCCGGCAGCTCGACCTCGAGCAGCGCCTCGGCGGCCATGCAGAAGACCAGCTCGTTGAAGAACGGGCTGGCGTAGTCCATGCGCGTGGTGTTGGTCTGCCCCTGGAGGTAGCTGAGCTGCTCGCCCTGCTTCTCCATGCCCGTGTGCAGGTAGCCGATGATCGGCTTGGTGCGGATGACGGTCTCGCCTTGCAGCTCGAGCATGAGGCGCAGCACGCCATGGGTGCTGGGGTGCTGCGGCCCCATGTTGATGATCATCGTCTCGTCCTCGGTGCCCGCCGACGCCTCGGAGAGGCGCGCCGCCTCCGACTCGGAGAGCCGCAGCACGGCGCCCGACTCGAGCAGGAACTCGGTGGTGCTCGTCTCGGCGCGGTCCTGCAGCTCCTGCGAGTGCTCGCCCGTGTCGGCGCCGACGATCACGTCCTTCCCGGTGGCGGTCATCGGGGCCCCGGCGCGGCCTTGAACTGCACGGGGATGCGGCCGACGCCGTAGTCCTTGCGCAGCGGGTGGCCCTCCCAATCCTCCGGCATGAGGATGCGCGTGAGGTCGGGGTGGCCGTCGAAGACGATGCCGAACATGTCGAACACCTCGCGCTCGGCCGCGTCGGCGCCCGCGTAGAGGTCGGTGATCGTCGGCACCGTCGGGTTGCCCTGCGGGACCTGGCACCGAACGCGCACGCGCTCGACGCCGTCGAGCTTCAGAAGGTTGACGACCACCTCGAACCGCTCCCGCGTCACGTCGTCGGGCAGCGCCCGCCCGGGGTAGGTGAGGTAGTCGACGGCGGTGACGTCGATGCACATGTTGAAGCCCTGATCGCGCAGCGAGACCACGAGGTCGTGGTAGCCGGCGACGTCGGTGTGGACGACGTTGGTCGAGGAGTGGTTGTCGGCCACTACCGCGGGGTTCCCACGTGAACGGGCTGACGGACGGTCTCGAGGTCGATGCCGGCGCCCCCGCCGTTGGCGTCGCGTCGCTGCGTGATCTCGCCCGTGCGGATCAGCTCGTGCAGCGTGAGGATGGCGTGCAACAAGGTCTGCGGCCCGGGAGGGCAGCCGGGCGCGTAGACGTCGACGGGAACGATCTGATCGACGCCCTGCACGATGGCGTAGTTGTTGAACATCCCGCCGCTGGACGCGCACACGCCCATGGAGATGACCCACTTGGGCTCGGCCATCTGGTCGTAGACCTGGCGCAGCACCGGCGCCATCTTCTGGCTGACCCGCCCGGCGACGATCATGAGGTCGGCCTGGCGGGGCGAGGCGCGGAACACCTCCATGCCGAAGCGGCCCTGGTCGTAGTTGGCGGCGCCCGTCGCCATCATCTCGATGGCGCAGCACGCCAGCCCGAAGGTCGCCGGCCAGATGCTGTTGCGCCGGGCCCACTTGACGACGTCCTCGAGCGTGCCGGTGAGGAAGTTGTGCGGCATGCCCGCCAGACCTGCTTCGGACATCAGGCGACCTCTTCCCGTCCCTCGAGCCCGACGCGACGGATCGTCGTCTCGGACGTGCGCTCCTCGTCGACCACCGCGAAGCGGCGCATGCGCCGGACCGGCCCCCAGTCGAGCCCGCCCTGGGAGATCAGCCACACGAAGGCGATCACGAACGGCACCGTGAACTCGGCGATGATCCCGAGCGCGTAGCCCCCCATGGACCGGTACGTGACCGCCCACGGGAAGAGGAAGATGATCTCGATGTCGAAGATGATGAAGATCATCGCCACCAGGTAGAAGCGCACCGGGAAGCGCGTCGGCGGCTGGCGGGTGGGCACGATGCCGCTCTCGTACGGTGCCGACTTGGCGGCCGTCGGGCGACGCGGCGCCACGAACTTGGTGGTGACGATGCTGCCGAGGATGAAGACGACAGCGAGGACGAAGGTGAACACCAGGGGCAGGTAGTCGTTCACGTCCTCACACCTCCTCCTCGTCCATCCCTACAGAAGTGCCCTACAGAAGTGTCAGACCGCAGCGGCGGCGCGGGCGGCCATGGCGGCCTTGTCACGTCGGTGCAGTGCACTGCAGCTCAGCCCGAACACGATCAACGACGCCGACCCGATCAGGAACGACGGCACGCGCAGCTTGCCGAGGTCGCGGACCAGGATCACCGACTCGACCGGCGCGCTCTTGTCGATCGTCGGCGTCGGCGGCGTCTCGCCGAACGGCACCGTCACCTTCTTCACCGCTTGCACCTGGACGATCGTGTAGTGCGGCGGGTGCGGCGCGGGGAACCAGTCGTTGTAGAAGTTCTTCTTCTTGCCACCGATCGTGTAGGCGTTCACGACCCGGTAGTCCTGGTCGGACGTGAACAGCTGCACGCGGCTGCCCTGGGTCGTCAACGCCGTCGTGGCCGCGGCCTGCGCGTCGGCACGGGCCTGCGAGCCGTCGGGCAGCTCCTTCCACTTCGTCAGGTCGTGGGCCTTGGCGAGCTTCGTGGTCGACAGGTCGTTGGGCGAGGACGACGTGTAGACCTCTTCGACGTTCCAGTGGGCGGCGGTGCCCTTGTAGCCGATGCCGTACATGCACCACACGAAGCCCATGAGCGTGAGCCACCCGGACAGGCCGGCGATGGTGACGAGGAACCCGAGCCGCGACCCGAGGTTCGTGCTCAGCAGCAGGTAGATGGACCCGATGAGCACGGCGATGCCCGTGGCCAGCACGAGGACGCCACGGAGACCCGGGTCCCAGTGGATCGCGAAGTGATGGATGAGTGCGAGCACGATCACTTCTCCTGCTGCCGCTGCTCGGACAGCTGACGCTCGTAGTCCACGATGGCCTTGATCTGGTCGGCGGTGAGCTCCTGCGCGAAGTACGGCATGCGCCCGGATGCCTTGCCCTGCGCCCCGTACTTCTCACCGAACTTCTTGCCGTTGGTGACGAAGTCGATCTGGTCCTGCTCGACGATGAACTGGTTGATCACGTTGTCGAGCGACGGGCCGAACGCGCCGCTGCCCGGCGCCTTCGTCTCCCCGTAGGAGTAGCCGAGCGAGTGGCAGCGCGAGCAGTTCAGGTTGAACAGCGCCGCGCCTTCGCTCGCCGTCTGGCCGTACTTGATGATGCTCTGGATGCGCTTGAGCTCCGCCTGGGCCTTGCCCTTGGCGGTGTCGTCGGTGGCGTCGTCGACGTTCTTCTGCGCCGTGGCCAGCGCCGTCTGCGGATCCTGGAGGATCTTCAGCTCATCGGCGGCGTTCTTGGTCTGGCGCTCCTTCTCGGCCTTCGGCGTGATGGCGACCGAGTGGAGGTAGGCGATCAGGTTCTCGAGCTGCTGGTCGTTCATCGGGCCGCCGCCGAGGATGCCCCAGGCCGGCATCGGCGAGAACGGCCGGCCGTAGGTGAGCACCTCCTTGATCTGGTCGTCGGTCATGCGCAGCGTCACGTCGTCGAGCGACGGCGCCGTCCAGTAGACCTGCCGGATCTTCTTGGTGACCGGGTCGGTGAGCGTGTAGGCGACCTGGCCGCCGGACACCCCGCCGTGGCAGCCGGCGCAGTTGAAGCCGCCCTGGGCGGTGACGGCGAACAGCGCCGATCCCCGGCGGGCGAAGACCTTGTTGAAGTCGGTGACGGCGCCCTTCTGGCGACCGGGCTCGGCGAGCCAGTACAGGGGCAGGCCGATGGCGATGATCGTGATGGCCACGAGCGCCCATGCCCCGAAGGAGTCGAGGCGCTTGCCCTCCATCCCCTCGTCGTCGTAGTAGGCCTTGCGGTTCGGGGCGAGCTCGACCTCCGAGCCGATCTCCGGCTTGGCGCGCCGCATGTTGGCGAGCAGCCACGCCGCCGTCCCGACCGCGAGGATCAGGACGATGATGTACGCGACGGACTGCTGGATGGACGTGCTGAAGACCATCAGTGGTGCGCTCCCGCCACGCAGTGGGGGCCCTCGGCCTCTTGGCCGGTCGTGTTCACGCCGATGGGCGGGCCGAGGATGACGTTGCCGGTGTCGACCACGATCTGCCCGCCGCTGACCGTGACCGGGAAGCGGTCGAGGCCACGCGGCGCCGGGCCGCCCTTCTTCTCCCCGACCCGGTTGTACTGCGAGCCGTGGCACGGGCACTCGAACCACTGCGACGTCTGGCACCACGGCACGCGGCAGCCGAGGTGCACGCACTTCTGGTAGAGCGCCACGACACCGGACTCCATGCCGGGGAGCACGGCGGCCGAGTACGCCTTCTTGGCCTTGTCGAGCGCCGACTTCGGATACGGGTTGATGTAGACGCGGCCCTCGGGGAAGTACACGGGTGCCCTCGTCTGGTCGATCTGCTGGAGGACGTCGGACACCTTGCCGAGCGTGATCTTGTTGCCGAACCCGCCGCCGAGCTTGGGCCACAGGAAGGCGAGCACCGCGGCCCCGAAGCCCGAGAGGCCCAGGCCCATCATGGCGACGATCGAGCGGTTGAAGAACTGGCGACGGGTGACGCCGATGACCTCGGGGTCGACCGGCACGTAGGGCACCGGGGCGGTCTCCTTGGCGACCTCGACCTCGGCGCCGGGACCGGTGCGGGCGAGCGCCGACTGGCGCTCGTACTCGCGACCGTGCAGCTGCTCTTCCGCCTCGGGCAGGAAGGGGCTCTCGCTGCGGTCCTTCCTGCGGGTCTCGCCCGAGAGCCGGCCCGTGTCGCGCCGGCGCGTCGTGGTGAGGAGCACCAGGGCGGCCAGGGCGACGAGGACGGCGATGGCGATCGCGATCATCAGTCGGCTCCTAGAGATCGAAGAAGAGGCCGTCGCGCCAGGGGAACACGAAGTTCTGACCGGGGCCTCGGAAGAACGATCCGATCAGGACCAGCACGGCCCAGAACATGAGGTGGATCGTCATCAGCGAGATCGCGAACTTGCGGTCCTCGGGCTTCTGCGACGGGTTGCGGTCGATGTAGGGGGCAAGGGCGAGCACGACGAGGCCCATGCCGGGGATGGTCACGCCGGCGACCATCGGGTGGAACATCGTCAGGAGCTCCTGCAGGCCGAGGAAGTACCACGGCGCCTTGGAGGGGTTGGGCGTGAGGTTGAAGTTGGCCAGCGCGAGCAGCGGCGCGTTGACGAACGCCGAGAACACGAGCAGGAACGCGGTGAGGACCAACGCGGCGACGAACTCGGCGAGCAGCAGGTGCGGCCAGGTGTGGACCTTGTCGACCGGCTTGGCCTTGACGTCCTGGATCGAGCCGGCCTTGACGACCGTCAGCAGGCGCTGCGTGTGCCCTTCGGGTCCGGTGGCCAGCGGGATCCCGGCGCCGACCGTCGCGGCGACCGCCGCGGTCGGCCGCTCGGCCGTGGCCACGCCGCCGCCACCACCGGCCTCGGCCTCACCGCCGCCGGCGGCGCGCTCGCGCGCCGCCTTCGACCGGGCGAGGAGCGCGGCGGGGATCTTCGAGTCGGCCTCGCCGCCGGCCGCGGCCGCAGGGGCGTCGGCCGCGGGCGCGGCCTCGCCACCGGCCTCCGCCTTCTTGGCGGCGGCCTTGGCCTTCGCCTCTTCGGCGCGCTTGCGGAGATGCTCGGGGATCTCGGTCATCGCTCGCTCCCGATCACAGGGGCCCGGAGATGCCGCCGTCCTTGCGCACCCGCCAGAAGTGGATCGCCATGAAGATGACGATCACGAACGGGAGCATCAGGACGTGGAGTACGTACCATCGCAAGAGCGTGTCGCTGCCGATCTCGACGCCGCCGAGCAGCACGAAGCGCACCTGCGAGCCGAACACGGGCGTGTAGCCCATCATGTTGGTGCCGACGGTGACGGCCCACAGGCTCAGCTGGTCCCACGGCAGCAGGTAGCCGGTGAAGGACAGCAGCAGGGTGAGCATCAGCAGGATGACGCCGATCACCCAGTTGAACTCGCGCGGCGGCTTGTAGGCGCCGTGGTAGAAGACGCGCGCCATGTGCAGGAAGACGGCGAGCACCATCAGGTGCGCCGCCCATCGGTGCATGTTGCGGACGAGGAGCCCGAACGTCACCGCCGTCTGCAACGTGTAGATCGAGTTCCACGCCGATGCCGCGTCGGGTCGGTAGAAGAACATCAAGAAGATGCCGGTGACCGTCAGCACGATGAAGAGGAAGAACGACAGGCCGCCGAGGCACAGCGTGTAGCTGACCTTGACGGCGTGGCGCTTCACCTTGACCGGGTGCAGGTGGTACAGCACCGAGTTCATGATCACGTAGGACCGGTTCCTGGGGCTGTCGCTGTAGCCCTTCCGGAAGATCGATCCGGGCCGGAAGATCGAGTTCCACGCCTGCGAGCCCTGCACGCTCTCGCCGAGCTTGCTCAAGCGCTCGCCGACGGTCGGCTTGTGTCCGATGGTCTTGGCCATACGTCCTTCTCTAGAACCGCAGCCCGTAGGCGTAGCCGTGGTTGTTGTCGCGCTGGTGCTGGTCGCCGTCGCGAGCGGCCACACCGGTCTTGCCGAGGACGATGACGCCCGTGGGGCACCGGTCGACGCACAGCGCGCACCGGGTGCAGACGTCCTCGTCGACCACGAAGATCACGTGGTCGTCGGGGTCGAGGCCGGGCTCGACGGTGTTGGTCGCCTCGGCCACGGCCTCGGTGGAGAGCATGTGGATGCACTTCCACGGGCAGATGTCGACGCAGCCCTCGCACATGATGCACTCGGCCTGGTCGATGTGCAGGAACTGCTTCGGCTTGACGCTCTTCTCGAGCTGCCCGGGGTCGATCTCCTGCAGCACGTAGTCGCCCGTGAAGGTGGGCATCGGGGGGTTGGCGTCGGTCTTGGCCATGGTCAGGCCTTCTTGACGAGCGGACGGCCGTAGGCCGAGGTCGGCAGCTCCTTGGGCTTGGTCTCGCCTCGGTGCTGCCACACCGACCACAGAACGCACTGCACGGAGACACCGACGAGGTAGAGGCCGACCGCGATGATGTCGCGCACGGCCTCGTAGGTGACCGTGAACGGCAGCTTGCCGATGATGTCGCCGGGCCCGTTGAGGATCTTGTCCTTGCGCCAGTGGAGCGAGTTGTCGGCGAAGGTCAGCCACTGGTGCGGCATGATCCCGTAGGCCACGAACATGAGGAAGAAGGCGAAGAAGGCGCCCACCATGGCTTCGCCCCACGTGAGGGGCGCGCCGGCCGGGCGGTGCTTCGAGTAGGCGACGACGATGCCGCATCCGACGGCGAGCACGATCAGCGACAGGATGAAGGCGACGTTGAGGGCCCGTGTCCAGTGCGACCAGATGATTGCCTCGACCACCGGTGCGGACCTCCTCCCGTCCCTGCTGCTCGTCAAACCGTGCTGCTCGTGAAACTTCTCACATTCTAGGGTCCGGTGGGGTCGCCACCCGGCCCAGCGAGTCTGTCTACCACCTGATCGTGAGCACCATCACATTGCTGGCAGGTCGCTTCGACATTGCTGGCAGGTCGCTTCGAAGTGGCTGGCGACGAGTGGGGAGCAACTTGGTCGCCCCCCGCGCGCGGCACCTATGGTGGGCGATCGCGACCAGGCCCAGGTGGGTCCGAGATGCGTGGAGGACGTGAGTGACCGAGGTCCCGGAGCACCTGCTGCGACGCTCCAAGGAGCGTCGTTCCGCCATTGGCGGCGGAGGTGGGAGCGAACCGCCGGCGACGCCGGGCGAGGCGCCGGGCACGGGCGCGGCCGCCAGTGCGGTCGAGCCGGCCAGCGGCACGGAGGTCGCGGCGGCGGCCCCGGCACCGGTCGAGGTGCCGCCCACGCCCGTCCCGCCCTACGTGGCCGCCGCCCTGCGCCGGTCGAAGGTCCCGAGGTTCGCCATCCCCGTGCTGGCCGCGCTGCCCGTGTGGGCGCTCATCTACGCCGGCGCCATGGTCAAGAGCAGCACCGCCGACCCGCAGCTGAAGGAAGGCGCCACGATCTACGCCGCCAGCTGCTCGGGCTGCCACGCGGCCGACGGCTCGGGCGGCACGGGCCGCCCGCTCAACGAGGTCCTGAAGACGTTCCCGAAGCTCGCCGACCACATCGAGTGGGTCACGGATGGCGACCGGCCCAACGGCACGCCCTACGGCGACCCGAACCGGGCCGGCGGCCAACGCATCGCCGGTTCCGGCGGCTACACCACGAAGATGCCAGGCTTCAAGGGCACGCTCACCGCGGACGAGATCGCCGCCGTGGTGCGCTACGAGCGCGTCGAGTTCGGTGGCGAGGCTGCCACCGCCGAAGCCTCCAGCAGCACGAGCAAGTAGCGCGCCGTGGTCGACGTGCTCGTCGTCGGGGGCGGCCCCGCCGGCGCGTCGACCGCGTACTGGCTGGCCGAGGCCGGCCACGACGTGCTGATCGTCGAGCGCAAGACGTTCCCGCGCGAGAAGACCTGCGGTGACGGGCTGACGCCGCGCGCGGTCAAGCAGCTCGCCGACATGGGCCTCGAGGACGCGATCGCCCGCGACCACCACCGGTTCGACGGCCTGCGGGCCGTGGCCCACGGCATCACGCTCGAGCTCGAGTGGCCGCAGCACCCGATCTACCCGTCGCACGGCTACGTCGTGCGCCGTCGCGACCTCGATCAGCTGGTCGCCGACCATGCCGTCAAGGCGGGTGCCACCTTGTGGCAGGGCGCCGAGGCGGTGGCGCCGCTCGTCGAGCGCGGCTTCGTGGTCGGTGCGCAGGTGAAGCGCAAGGACGCTGACTCCTCCGCCGAGGGGAAGTTCGAGGAGGTGGCGGCCCGTTACGTCGTCGTCGCCGACGGCTCGAACTCACGGTTCGGGCGGGCCCTCGGCACGTCGCGCAACCGGGCCTACCCGCAGGGGATGGCGATCCGGGGCTACTACGAGAGCCCGCTCCACGCCGATCCCTGGATCGAGTCCTGTCTCGACCTGCGCGATCGAAACGGCAACTCGCTGCCCGGCTACGGGTGGGTGTTCCCCGTCGGCGACGGGACGATCAACGTCGGCATGGGCCTGCTGTCGACGTTCCGCGACTGGAAGGCCGTCAACACCTCTCGCCTCATGGACGAATGGGCCGCCACCGCGCCCGAGCACTGGGGCATCACCCCGGAAGGCCGGTTGGGCGAGCCCACCGGTGGTCGCCTGCCGATGGGCGCGTCGATCGGGCCACGGGTCGGACCCACGTGGCTCGCCGTCGGCGACGCCGCCGGATCGGTGAACCCGTTCAACGGCGAGGGCATCGACTACGCCTACGAGACGGGGCGCCTCGCCGCCGATGTGCTCGACGAAGCCCTCACCACGCGGTCGGGCCTGGCGCTGCAGCGCTACGACACCGAGCTCACCGCCGAGTTCGGCCTCTACTTCAAGGTCGCCCGCCTGTTCGCCCACGTCATCGGCCAACCGGCGCTCATGCGCGAGCTCACGCGCGTCGGCATGCGGTCCCGGTCGCTCATGGAATGGGTGCTGCGCATCATGGCCAACCTCCTGCGCCCCGACGAGCTCGGCCCCGCCGAAGCGGCCTACAAGGCGGCCGCCGCCCTCGCCCGGTTCATCCCCGAGCCGAGCGCAACGACCTAGAGACATCTGCTTAGCTCGGGGGGTGGACGCACCCGACTTCACCCCTGACTGGCTGACCGCGGCGCTGGCGCCGCGCTTCCCCGGGGTGCGCGTCGCGGGCGTCGACGTGCTCGACCGGGGCACCGCCACCAACATGCGACTGCGGCTCGGTCTCACCTACGAGGAGCAGGCGGGTGCGCCCGACTCGCTGTTCGTGAAGCTGCCGCCGCTCGATCCCGCCCACCGCGCCGCGCTCGACTCGAGCGGGATGGGAGTGCGAGAGGCGCGGTTCTACGCCGACCTGGCGCCATCGACCGGGCTCCGGGTCCCCGAGCCGTACTTCGTCAAGGTGTCCGACGACGGCGACTTCGTGCTCCTGCTCGAGGACCTCGTCGCCGGCGGCTGCGAGATCTCCGACGGCACCTGGGGCATCCCCGGCCGGATCGCACCGCGCGCGCTGGAGGACCTCGCCGCCATGCACGCGTCGTTCGAGGACCCCGCCCGTCGCCAGGCGGTCGCTCCCTGGCTGACACGCCGCACCGAGCACGGGAGCGACTTCGCGCTCGCCATGATGCAGCGCGTCGTCACCGAGTTCCGCGACCTCCTCACACCCGACTACCTCACCGTCGGCGAGCTCTACCTCGAGCACCACCAGGCGATGGAGTCGCTGTGGGACGCCGGTCCGAAGACCGTCTCGCACGGCGACGCCCACATCGGCAACGTGTTCGTCGACGGCGATCGCGTCGGCTTCATCGATTGGGGCCTCCTGACGGTCAGCACCCCGCTGCGCGACGTCAGCTACTTCCTGACGATGAGCGTCGATCCCGACGACCGCCGAGCGATGGATCGCGACCTGCTCCGGCACTACCTCGACGCGTGGCACCGGCACGGCGGCAGCGAGATCACCTTCGACGACGCGTGGGAGACCTACCG
>Ga0070671_100000399_pt1 | contig 29938 bp, 21 predicted proteins | sample KBSS73metaG_FD_65341 | JGI IMG/M metagenome (GOLD analysis project Ga0070671, IMG submission 65341) | Switchgrass rhizosphere microbial communities from Kellogg Biological Station, Michigan, USA - KBS S7-3 metaG | ecosystem: Host-associated > Plants > Roots > Rhizosphere > Soil ...
GAGCGTCCGGACGCCCCACCCGGAGAACATCTCGGATGACAGCAGGCAGCGGCCCACCGCGTCCGCATGCTCCGGATCGACGATGCCTGTCCAGAGGCAGTGGCCCACGTTCGACGCGAGCGCATCGATCGGTCGCTTCTCGGCATCGAGCGCGAGCGCGTACCACCCGCGCTCGGGCAGCCAGAAGTCCTCGTTGAACCGGCGTCGGAGGTCGGTCGCCTTCGCCTGGCACCGGTCGCGCGTGGCGATGTCGCCGAGCTCGTCCGCCAAGTGGGCGCGGGCGAGGTACGCGGCATGCACGTAGCCCTGCGCCTCGCAGAGCGCGATCGGCGATTGCGGGAATCGCCCGTCGGCGAAGCGGATGCCGTCCCAACTGTCCTTCCAGCCCTGGTTGGCGAGGCCGTCCGGAGTGGCGCGCTGGTACTCGACGTAGCCGTCGCCGTCACGATCGCCGTACTGCTCGATCCACTCGATGGCGCGATCGGCGTGCGGGAGGAGCCGCAGCAGCGTCGGCTCGTCGAGTCCCCACCGCCGCGCCTCGGCGAGGAGCATGACGAACAGGGGGGTGGCGTCGATGGTGCCGTAGTAGATGTCGGCGTGGCTGAACGTGATGCCGTCGGACAGGTCGAGGCGGATCTCGTGGAGGATCTTGCCCGGCTGCTCCTCGGTGTGCGGCACGACGTCGTCGCCCTGGAAGCGGGCGAGCGTGTCGAGCACCCCGGCCGCCAGCGAGTGGTCGGCGAGCAACGTCATCCAGCCGGTCAGGAGCGAGTCGCGACCGAAGACCGTCATGTACCACGGCGCGCCGGCGGCGAGGATCGGCGTGTCGGGGTGGTCGGGGTCGAAGATGCGCAGCGCACCCAGGTCCTCGCCCGACTGGCGGAACGCGGCGTCGAGTTGGGCCGAGCTGCTCCTGACGTCGGGCAAGGTGGCCCGCCACGAGATGAGGCGTTGCGACGGCACGGTGTCGTGCTCGGACGTCCCGCACGCGAACAGCGGCTGCAGCCACCGCCCTTCGAACCCGACGGCGACGTCGCAGCAGAGCTCCCATCGCTCGCGCGGCGGCAGGCTGCGCCGCCACGTGATCGTGCCCGGTTCGAGGATCGCCGGCTCCGACAGCGTGATCCGCACCTGCTTGGTCCCCGAGCGGTCGTCGCTGCGGAGCTCGAGCATGCCGTCGTCGGTGCGGTAGGAGCGCGGCGCACGAGCCGCTTCGATCCGCCCGTTCTTGACCTCGAAGATCCCGGCGAAGTCGGTGTCGGCCGTCAGCTCGATCGTCACCGGCAGGTCGGATGCGCCGTAGTTCACCACGGCGATGCGCTCCGACATGCCGCGCCCCACGAGCCGATGACGAAAGACGACGAGGGCCGAGTCACCTTCGCCCGGATGGGGACGGCCGCGGCCGACGAAGCGAGCGGAGAACGGGTCGTCGGTCTCGACGCTCAGCCCCTCGACCGGATGGCCGTTGACGCGCAGCTCCCAGCGCGAGAGGGCGCGGGTGTCCATCACGAACAGACCTTGGGTGAGGCTCGGTGTCATGTCGCCGCTCGCGGCCGACAGGCAGAACGAGCGCCCCTCGACGAGGGTGACGAGCGCGTCCATGCCGCGCACGCTCGCGACGTCGCCCGTCAGCTCTCCGATCATCCGCTGGCGGCGTCCGCCTCGAACGCGAGGACACCGGCGCGGTGGGCGCGGAGGAGCGCGTTGGCGGACACGGGCTTGGTGACGTCGGCGGCGGCCGACGCCCGCTTGATGAGGAAGTCGGCGCCGAACCGGGTGAGCCGGCCGGGTTCGGTGCGCGAGGCGCTCTCGCCGAGGAACAGCGGGCCGTCCGTGCGGTCACCGACGACCCCGACGAGCGCGTCGGCCGTCTCTCGCCGGACGGTCAGCGTCGCGGTCTCGCCGCGGCGGACGATGTCGACGGTCACGGCGACGCGTCCGACGTGCACTTCGTCGACGTCGATGGCGAGCGCGTCACCGAGCTTCACGCCGTCGCGAGCCAACAAGCTGACGAGGGCGTCGGTCTTCGGTCCGAGCACCGATGCCGCACCGAGGATCGACGTGATGTCGTCGAAGTCGAGATCGGCGCGCGTGTCGGCGTCGTCGCTCGCCGGTCGGGTGACGCCGTCGACGGGGTTCGGCGCAAGAGACTTGCCGGTGTCGCACACGTAGCGGAAGAACGACGCCAGTCCCGACAGCCGGCGGGCCACCGTTGCGTTGCTGGCGCCGGACGCGAGACAGGAGTCGCGGTACTCGTGGATGTCCGCCGGGGTCGCGTCCAACGGGCGCCGCCCCTCCTCCGCGCACCAGGAGACGAACGACTCGAGGTCGCGCCGGTACGCGGCCTGGGTGTTCGACGAGTCCTGCTCCGCGAGCCACGCACGTTGCAAGCGAGTGATCCGGCTCACGCGGTGATTGTCCGCGACGACCACTTGACAGTCAACATAATCGGGGCGGAGATTATGTTGAGTCAGTCACCGACGCAGGAGACGCCTCATGCGCATCGCCGTCGTCGCACCGCCGTGGCTGCCGGTCCCGCCCGTCGCGTACGGGGGCACCGAGCTCGTGCTCGACAACCTCTGCCGTGGTCTCGCCGCGGCCGGCCACGACGTCCTGCTCTGCACCACCGGCGACAGCACGTGCCCCGTCGAGCGGGCGTGGACCTACGAGCGGCACCTCGGTGTGGCGAACGTCAGCCCCGCGACCGAGCTGCACCACGCCATCGATGCGCACGACACGGCGGCCGAGTGGGGTGCCGACGTCGTGCACGACCACACCATCGGCGGCCCGGTGTGGGCCCAGCTCCATTCGCGCGTCCCCGTCGTCACGACGAACCACGGTCCGTTCGCCCCGCCGCTCGACGTGATCTATCGCCGGTTGGCACGCCACCTCCCGGTCGTCGCCATCTCGCACCACCAGGCGTCGACGGCCAACGACATCCCCATCGCCCGGGTCATCCATCACGGCATCGACCTGTCCCAGGTGGCCGTCGGCGACGGTGCCGGCGGCTACGCCCTGTTCCTCGGCCGCATGAACCCGGACAAGGGCATCGACGCGGCGATCGACATCGCCCGCCGTGCCGGCCTCCCGTTGCGCATCGCGGCGAAGATGCAGGAGCCGGCGGAGCTGGCGTACTTCCGGGAGTGCATCGAGCCCCGGCTCGGCGCCGGTGTGGAGTACGTCGGCGAGGTGGGCGGCGCCGTCAAGCAGGCGCTGCTGCGGGACGCCGTCTGCCTGCTCAACCCGATCTCCTGGGCCGAACCGTTCGGCATGGTGATGATCGAGGCGCTGGCGTGCGGCACGCCCGTGGTGAGCACGCCGTTGGGCGCGGCGCCGGAGATCGTCGAGCACGGAGTGAGCGGCTTCCTCGGCCGGAGCGTCGACGAGCTGGGCGCGCTCGTCGGTCGCGCTGCCGGGCTGCGCCGCGATGCGTGCCGGCGGCGCGTCGAGCGAGCGTTCTCCATGGCGCGCATGGCCGCCGACCACGTCGAGCTCTACGACTCGCTGGTCGCTCGCTCGCACGCCGCCGAAGCCGAGCTCACGGCCCACCTGTCGGTCACCGCGGACCTCGTCGTCACGCGCTGACGTCCGGTGCGATGGTGAGCTCGACGTCGTCCGGCAGCAGGAAGCCGTCGGCGACGAGCGCGTCCGCCGCGGCCCGCGCGGCCGCGTGTCGGGCGCCGGCGTCGGCGTACTTGGGCGAGATCTCCAAGCGGCTGCCGAGGAACTCGTAGAGCACGTCGGGCAGGCCGTCGACCGGTCGGCGCGGGTTCCAACCCGTGTACGCCGCGAGTGGCGCGGCGACGGCCGGTACGCGGATGCCAGCGACCTCGTTGCCGTCGTCGTCGACGTCGGAGACGAGACCGACGAACGCGTTGCCCAGGTGGAGCGGCCACCGCCCGACGCCGCCCTCGGCATCGGGACCGAGATCGATCTCGCGCGTCACGTTGAGCATGGCCGGATCGGGACGTGCCGCGTGGAGGAAGCGCGCGAGCACGTGCTCGCGCGTCACGGCCGTTCCGTCGCTCGTGCGCGGCACCGCGCTCGGCGGGGGCTCGATGCCGTTGACGGCCCAGCGCACCAGCGCGCCGAACAAGGCGCGCAGGACCGGCGACGGGTCGAGGCGGTGCACGGCGTTGGCCCCCGGCATGGCGTCCTTCATCGGCATCGCGCCCAGGTGGTCGTGCCCGGCGAGGAGATAGGCGCGAGCGTCGGCGTCGTCGGGCAGGTCGTCGCCGGTGACCGGATCGACGTGGACGAGCGCGCCATCGCCCCGCCAGTACTCCCACGCGGTGTTGGTGAGCATGAGCTTCGGCACGCCGCCGATGGCGCGCTGGCGGGCGAGGAGCGAGGTCGTGCCGAACGGCGGCCGGTTCGAGAACCCGATCGGGTGGGTGAGCGACGGCTGGGCGTACCGGTGATTGAACTCGCCCTGCCGGCTGCTGGCGATGTGGGCGAGGACGCCGTCGAAGACCACCCGGCCGTGCTCGTCGACGTTCAGCCCCTCCCACAGCAGCTGGCGCAGGAACCGACCGGACTGCGAGACGCCGTACGCGAAGGCGTGGTCGAAGCCCTGCGCGCGCAGGTGCGAGACGAAGTCGCGCACCGCGAGGAGGCCGGTGCCGGCGACCGGGCAGCGCGTCGTGCGGTACACGAGCTCGTACCAGTGGAACGGCCGGAAGCCGCCGTCGAGCGCGACGTGGGTGTCGTCGGTGAAGCGCCACGACGATCGAGGGAGGACCGTGCGCTCGCCGTCGGGTGACGTACGCGCCGTGAGCACTGCGTGGGCGTCGTCGCGATCGGCCGTCGGGTAGTCGGCGAAGCGGAAGATGAACGACGAGTCGCTCAAGGGGTGGTCATCGGCCGCGACGTCGGGTCGCCACTCGATGCGCATCCACCCGGGATCGACGTCGACCTCCGGCGCACGCAGCCCGATGCTGCCGCGCCCGGACAGCACGTCCCACTGCCAGCCGCACCACGCGATGGTCCACCCGTCGCGCAGGAGCAAGCCGTCACCTGGATGCGGGGGTTCGGAGGGACCCAGTGCCGTCATGGGCGCGCCGACGCTGAACGGCACGCCACCCAGCTCGGCCACCGCGACCGGCATGTGGTGGGCCCGTGCTGTTCTTTGTCGCGTTGTGGTCGCTGGGCGACCACAACGCGACAAAGAACGGGGTGGGTGCGCCGCAGTCTTTCTCCACCATTCCGATGAGTTTTCTGCTATTATAGGGTTGTTGGTCAATTCAGTAGACAACTGATACAACTAGGGGCGTGCCCAGCCTGACCCATCTGCAACGCCTCGAGGCCGAGAGCATCCAGATCTTCCGGGAAGCCGTCTCCGAGAGCGAGAAGCCCGTGATGCTGTACTCGGTCGGCAAGGACAGCTCCGTGATGCTGCACCTTGCGACCAAGGCCTTCTACCCCTCGAAGCCGCCGTTCCCGCTGCTCCACGTCGACACGACGTGGAAGTTCCAGGCGATGTACGAGTTCCGCGACGAGATGGTGGCCGACCTCGGCCTCGACCTGCTCGTGTACCAGAACCCCGAGTGCGTCCGCCTCGGCATCAACCCGTTCGACCACGGCTCGGCGATGCACACCGACATGTGGAAGACCGAGGGCCTGAAGCAGGCACTCGACCTCCACGGCTTCGACCTCGCGTTCGGCGGCGCCCGGCGCGACGAGGAGAAGTCACGCGCCAAGGAGCGGGTGTTCTCGATCCGCTCGGCGCAGCACCGCTGGGACCCCAAGCAGCAACGCCCCGAGCTGTGGCGCCTCTACAACGCGCGCACGAGCCCCGGCGAGAGCGTGCGGGTGTTCCCGCTGTCGAACTGGACGGAGCTCGACGTGTGGCAGTACATCCACCTCGAGCAGATCCCGATCGTGCCCCTCTACTTCGCGGCGCCTCGCCCCGTCGTCGAGCGCGACGGCACGTTGATCATGGTCGACGACGACCGCATGCCGCTCCTGCCCGGCGAGGTGCCCGACAAGCGCAACGTGCGGTTCCGCACGCTCGGCTGCTACCCGTTGACCGGCGCCATCGAGAGCGAGGCGTCGACGCTCACCGAGATCATCCAGGAGATGCTCCTCACGACGAGCTCCGAGCGCCAAGGTCGAGTCATCGACCACGACTCGAGCGGTTCGATGGAGAAGAAGAAGCAAGAGGGGTACTTCTGATGGCGCACATCTCCAACGACCTGCTCGCGACCGACATCGACGAGTACCTCAAGGTCCACGAGCACAAGACGATGCTGCGCTTCATCACGTGCGGCAGCGTCGACGACGGTAAGAGCACGCTGATCGGCCGCATGCTCTACGACTCGAAGCTCGTGTTCGAGGATCACCTCGCCGCGCTGGAGTCGGACTCCAAGAAGGTCGGCACCCAAGGCGGGGAGCTCGACTTCGCGCTCCTCGTCGACGGCCTCGCGGCCGAGCGCGAGCAGGGCATCACCATCGACGTCGCCTACCGCTTCTTCTCGACCGAGCGCCGCAAGTTCATCGTCGCCGACACGCCGGGCCACGAGCAGTACACGCGCAACATGGTCACGGGCGCGTCCACCGCGGAGCTCGCGGTCATCCTGATCGACGCTCGCAAGGGCGTCCTGACGCAGACCCGCCGCCACAGCTTCCTCGTCTCGCTGCTCGGCATCCGCCACGTCGTGCTCGCCGTGAACAAGCTCGACCTCGTCGACTACTCGCAAGAGGTGTTCGACTCCGTCGAGGCCGACTACCGCGCGTTCGCCAAGGAGATCGGGCTCGAGGACATCGTGTGCATCCCGATGTCCGCGCTCCGGGGCGACAACATCACCGAGCCGAGCGAGAACACGCCTTGGTACACGGGTCCGACGCTCATCTCCCACCTCGAGTCGGTCGAGATCGCCGACGTGGTGCACGCCGGTCCGCTCCGGCTGCCCGTGCAGTGGGTCAACCGTCCCGACCTCGACTTCCGCGGCTTCTCCGGCCAGATCGTCGGTGGCGTCGTGCATCCCGGAGACCGCGTGCGCATCCTGCCCTCGGGCCGCGAGAGCGTCGTGGCGCGCGTCGTGACCTTCGATGGCGATCTCGACGAGGCCGTCGCCGGCCAGTCGGTGACGCTCACGCTGACCGACGAGGTCGACGTGAGCCGTGGCGACGTCATCGCCGCGGCCACCGACCCGCCGGGTGTGGCCGACCAGTTCGAGGCACACGTCGTGTGGATGGGGGAGCAGGAGATGCTCCCGGGCCGCCCCTACCTCCTGAAGATCGGCGCCCGCACCGTGGGCGCCACGCTCGCCCAGCCGAAGTACAAGGTCAACGTCAACACCCTCGAGCACACCGCGGCCAAGACGCTCGAGCTCAACGAGATCGGCGTCTGCAACATCAACCTCGACCGAGCCGTGCCCTTCGACGCGTATCGCGAGAACCGCGACATGGGTGGCTTCATCCTCATCGACCGCTTCACCAACGGCACCGTCGCCGCCGGGTTGCTCCACTTCGCGCTGCGTCGCGCCGACAACGTCCATTGGCAGGCGATCGAGGTCGACAAGGAGGCCCGGTCCGCCATCAAGGGCCAGCGCCCGGCGCTCGTGTGGTTCACCGGCCTGTCGGGTGCGGGCAAGTCGACGATCGCCAACATCGTCGAGCGCAAGCTGCACGAACAGGGCCGGCACACATACCTGCTCGACGGCGACAACGTGCGCCACGGGCTGAACAAGGACCTCGGGTTCACCGATGCCGACCGCGTGGAGAACATCCGTCGCGTCGCCGAGGTGGCGAAGCTCATGGTCGACGGCGGTCTCATCGTGCTGGCGTCGTTCATCTCGCCGTTCCGGGCCGAACGCCGGATGGCGCGCGAGCTGCTCGGTGAGGGCGAGTTCGTCGAGGTGTTCGTCGACTCGTCGCTCGCCGTCGCCGAGTCGCGCGACCGCAAGGGCCTCTACGCCAAGGCGCGGCGCGGCGAGCTCGTGCACTTCACGGGCATCGACTCGCCGTACGAGGACCCCGAGGACCCCGAGATCCACCTCGACGCCAGCGGCGCGGTCTCGGCCGAGGACGCCGCCGACCAGGTCATCGCCTACTTGCGCAGCGCTGGGATCATCCCCGGCTGACGGTGTGCCGCGACTCGGTCGCGGTGCGGTACTCGGCTGCGAGGTCGCTGACCGTCGGGGGCAGCGATCCTTCGGCCAGGTCGGCGATCGTCGTGGCCTCGAGGACGCGCCGGAGCCCGGCGCGCACGGCCATCCACACGACGGGCAGCTCGCTCGCCGCGCCCTCGTAGGTCATGGCGCTCAGGCTCTGGTCTCGCACCTCGGCGAGCGGACCGTCGACCGCCCGGAAGATGTCGGCCAGCGAGATCTCCGCTGCGGGCCGGGCCAGCATGAACCCGCCGTCGGGGCCGCGGTGGCTGCGCACGATCCGGCTGCGGCGCAGGTCGGTGAGGATGCCGCGCAGGAACTTCAGCGGGATCTCCTGGGCGTCGGCCAGCTGCTCGGCCTTGACCGGGCCTCCGCCGGCCGCGGCCAGCTCCGCCATGGCGCGGATGGCGTAGTCGACCTTGGCGGGGATGCGCACGGTGGCAGTCTCGCACCGCGCGGTACCGTCCGCGCGTGAGCACGAGGACAGGGTTCCGCATCGAGGACCAGGACGGCATCCGGGTCGTCACCATCGACCGGCCCGAGGCGAAGAACGCGCTGTCGGGCGTGATGCGTCAGGACCTCTGCGACCTGCTCGCGGCGGCCGAGCGCGACGACGCGGTGGGGGTCGTGGTGCTGACTGCCGTCGATCCGGTGTTCACGGCCGGCGTCGACTTCAAGGACGTCGCCACGGCCGGGCCGCCCACGGATCTGCGGTTCGCGGTGAACCCCGGTCGTGCCCTGCGCGCCATGCACACGCCGGTGATCAGCGCGGTGAACGGCGCCTGCGTGTCGGGCGGGCTGGAGATCGTGCTCAGCTCGTCGTTCATCGTGGCGTCGGAGCGGGCCCGCTTCGCCGATACCCACGCCCGCCTCGGTGTGGTTCCCGGGTGGGGGCTGACCGCGCTGCTGCCCCGGGCGATCGGTGTCCGGCGCGCCCGGGAGATGTCGATCACCGGCAACTTCGTCGACGCCGCCACCGCGTTGCAGTGGGGCCTCGTCAACCACGTGGTCGCCCACGAGGACCTCCTGCCCTACACCCTGGAGCTCGCCGGCCAGATCGCCACGACCGGTGCCGTGCGTGAGGTGCTCTCGCTGTACGAGCGGGGCGAGGATCTCTCGTTCAACGCCGCGCTCGCCCTCGAGACGTCACACGTGGCCGGACGCCCCGTCGACCTCGCCGCGTTCACCCGAGCGGGCCGGGAGACCGCCGCCCGCCAGCGCCGAGGCTGAGACTGGCCCCCCTGGCGAATCGGTATATGATATCCACGGCTGTGGGGAGTGAGGGGGCTTCATGGGGAGTGTCATGTCCGATCGCGCGAACGGCACACAACGGAATGCGCCGGGCACCATGCTGCTCGAGCTGAAGGGGATCACGGTCCGCTTCGGCGGCATCCGGGCCCTCGACGAGGTGAGCCTGCACGTCGCGCCGGGCGAGGTGCTGGGCATGATCGGCCCCAACGGCGCCGGCAAGACGACGTTGTTCGACGTCATCTCCGGGGTGCGGGCGCCCAACGACGGTCGGGTGATCCTCGACGGCGTCGACGTCACCGACCTCTCCGCCATCGAGCGGGCGCGCATCGGCATGCGGCGCACGTTCCAGCGGGTGCAGACGTTCGGTTGGTTGTCGGTGGAGGACAACGTGCTCGCCGCCCTCGAGTGGCGCGGCGGGGGCGGCGGCTTCTTCGCCGACACCGTGGCGTGGCCGGGCCGGCGTCGCCGTGAGCGCCAGCGCCGGGCCGTCGCCGACGCCACGATCCAGCGCTGTGGCCTCGGTGCCGTGAAGGACGAGCTGGCGTCGTCGTTGCCCATCGGCATCGCCCGCATGGTCGAGCTGGCGCGTGCCATCGTCGACACGCCGAAGATCGTGTTGCTCGACGAGCCGGCGTCGGGTCTCGACGAGACCGAAGCGGCGCGCCTCGGCGAGCAGATCCACGCGGTGCGCGACGAGACCGGATGCGCGGTGGTGCTCGTCGAGCACAACGCCGGGTTCGTCATGGAGCACTGCGATCGCATCGTCGTGCTCGACCAGGGTCAGGTCCTCGCCGAGGGCCTGCCGCAGGACATCCAGCAGAACCAAGCCGTGCGCGACGCCTACTTGGGCGAGAGCCACCTCGAGCAAGGGCACTAAGTGGACAAGTTCCTGAACCTGAGCGTGTCCGGTCTGGTGACCGGGGCCATCTACTCGATCATGGCGTCGGGCCTCGTGCTGACGTACACCACCTCGGGCATCTTCAACTTCGCCCACGGCGCCATCGCGTTCGCCTCCGCGTACCTCTACTTCCAGCTGCACACCGGCCTGGGTGTCCCCATCGTGCCGTCGCTGATCATCTCGGCGTTCATCTTCGCCCCGCTGCTCGGGCTGCTGCTCGACCGCATCCTGCTGCGACGACTGGCAAAGGCGCCGGTGTACGCGCGCATCGTCGGCACGATCGGCCTGCTCGTGATGCTGCCGAACTTCGTGCAGTGGCTCGTGATCACCCTCGGCATCAAGGTCGGCGGCATCAAGTCGCTCGTCGGCAACGAGAAGACGTCCCAGGGCATCCCGGTCCCCGGCATCGGCCCGACCCCCGCGCACAACTACCACCCGTTCGGCCACCTCGTGCTGAACTCCGACCAGCTGGCGGTCTTCATCGTCGCCGCTATCGCCGCCGTGGTGCTGTGGTACGTGATCCGTCGGACCCGGCTCGGCCTCGAGATGCGCGCCGTGGTCGACCGCGACACGCTCGCCGGTCTGCGCGGCGTGAACGCCGCTCGCACGTCGGCCGCCGCCTGGGTCATGACGATGGTGCTCGCCGGTCTGGGTGGCGTGCTGATCGCCCCGCTGTTCACCCTCACCGACTACATCTACACGCTGGTCGTGCTCGGCGCCCTCGCCGTGGTGGTCCTCGGTGGGCTGCGGTCGATCCCGATCGCGTTCGTCGGCGGCCTCGGCCTCGGCGTGGTGCAGAACTGGGTCGCGGGCTACAGCGACTCGTTCCTGCCGAAGTTCCTGTCCAGCCTCAGCGGGTTGAAGCCGTCGGTCCCGTTCATCCTCACGCTGGTGCTGCTGCTCGTGTTCGGGCGGGATCGCACCCGTCGGGCCGGCAGCGTCGCCGACGACATCCCGCGTCCCGACCACCGGACGAGCTTGACGAAGATGCGCCGGCGCCTGCCGTGGGCCATCTGGACCGTCATCCTCGTGGCCTACTCGCAGCAGTGGTTCCACACCCACTGGTTCCGGGCCGACACGTACGGCCAGACCGTGCTCGCGCAAGGTCTCGCCACCGCGATCATCTTCCTTTCGTTCGTCGTCGTGACGGGCATGGGCGGCATGGTCTCCCTGGCGCAAGCGTCGTTCGTCACCGTGGGCGGGTTCGCGGCCGGATGGGCGCTCACCCACGACTGGGGCGTCAACATCCCGCTCATCGCCGCGCACGGCCAGCTGAACTTCGTGTGGGCGATCGTCATCGGCGTGGTCGCCGCCGCGCTGGTCGGGGCGCTGCTGGCGTTGCCGATGACGAAGTTGGGTGGGGTGTCCCTCGCCCTCGGCACGTTGGCGTTCGCCATGTTCTGCTCGCTGGTGATCTTCCCGATCAACTCGGTCCGCCACGGCGAGGCCGGATGGACGATCCGCCAGCCCACGCTTTCGATCCCGGGGCTCAACCAGCTCAACAACCTGCTGACGGTCGGGCACCAGTCGAAGATCGACACGAGCCTGCTGTCCGAGCAGATACTCCTGTTCCTCCTCATCTTCGGGTTGCTCACCGCCGCCATCCACGCGTTCCAGAAGTCGGCGTCGGGACGCGCGATCCTGGCCGTGCGCTCGAGTGAGGTCGCGGCGGAGGCCTCGGGCATCCGCGTCAACCGCACCAAGATCCTGATGTTCGCGTTCTCCGCCGGCATCGCGGGGCTCGGGGGCGTGATGCTCGGCCTGTTCAGCTTCCAGGTCAACAACTCCACGGCGCCTCCGGCCGTCGGTCTGTTCTGGCTCGCGATCGCCGTGACGTTCGGCATCCGGCGCCCCGGCGGTGCCCTCATCGCCGGCCTCGCGTTCACCTGCGGCACCGCGGTGTTCCACTGGATCGGCAACGTGATCCCGGGCGGGTCGGTCAACGACATCCTCACGTCGATCTACTTCGTGCCGATCCTCTCGGGCATCGGTGCCATCCAGCTGGCCCAGGAACCCGACGGCATCCTCGCCCTCACCGGTCAGCAGAAGCTCGCCAAGCAGCGCGAGAAGCGACGGGCGGCGCAGATCGCGGCGGCCGAGGCCACCGTGCACGACGGCGAGGTGCCGGAGCACGAGCGCGCCCACGGCACGCCGGTCGCGGCCGCGCCGGTGTCGGATGCCGCGCTGTCGATGCGGGGCATCGTGGCCGGGTACGGCGACGTCGAGGTGCTCCACGGCGTCGACCTCGACCTGCAGGCCGGGGCGGTCGTCGCGCTGCTGGGAGCCAACGGGGCGGGCAAGTCGACGCTGTGCTCCGTCGCCGCCGGTCTCGTCGACGTGACGTTCGGCAAGGTCGCGCTCGCCGGGCGCGAGATCACGGTGCTGCCGTCGTTCCAGCGCGCCCGTGACGGCGTGCTCGTGGTGCCAGAGGCGCGTGGCATCTTCCCCGGGCTCTCCGTCGAGGAGAACCTGATGGTGTCGCTGCGCACGCCCGAGCTGCGCCAGAAGGCCTACGAGCGCTTCCCGATCCTGTCCGAGCGCCGGAACCAGGCGGCCGGGCTGCTGTCGGGTGGCGAGCAGCAGATGCTGAGCCTGGCGCCGGCGCTGGCGTCGCCGCCGACGGTGCTCATCGCCGACGAGCCGACGCTCGGCCTGGCGCCGCTGCTGGCCGACCTGGTGATGGACGCCATCCTCGAGCTGCGCAGCCAGGGCACCGCCGTCCTGCTCGTCGAGGAGCACGCCCAGAACGCGCTCAAGGTCGCCGACAGCCTGGCGTTCATGGAGCTCGGCAACATCGTCTGGGCCGGCCGCCGCGAGGACGCCGACATGGAGATGCTGTCGAGCGCCTACCTCGGTACCGGCGTCTGACTCTCTCCCGCGGTCAGGGGGCGATCGGTCGGTTCGTCCAGCCCGTGCCGCCCCAGCGCGAGTCGGACCGGAACCAGCCGCCGGCTGCCGCGGTGCCGCCGTCGGTCGGGATGGTGTGCCCGGTGACGAACGCCGACAGGTCGGACGCGAGGAAGAGGATCACCCGCGCCTGGTCGCGGCCTTCGCCGACGCGACCGACCGGCACCCACACCGGCCACAGGTGGCGGTGCTCGTCGCGCACCATCTTGTCGTAGGGCACCTGCAGCGAGTTGGTGACATCGGGGCCGATGCCGTTGACCCGCACCCCCGAGTTGCCGAGCTGCACCCCAAGTGAGCGCGTGAGCTGGACGGCCGCCGCCTTGTAGGCGCCGTAGACGATGCCGGCCGGGTAGCCGCGCAGACCCTCGACCGACGACACGTTGACGATCGCGCCAGATTGGCGCTCGAGCATCCCCGGCAGGAGCGCCTGCGTCATCCGCACGATGTGCACGAAGTTGATCTGGTGGAGCTGCTCGCACAGCTCCGGGTCCTCCTCCAGGAAGCCCTTGACGCCTCGGATCCAGTGGCCGGCGTTGTTCACGAGCACGTCGACCTGGCCGAAGCGGGCGAGCACGTCGTCGCGCACGCGGTCGACATCGGCCTGCGTGGTGACGTCGGCGATCACCGGGTGGGCGTCGGCGCCCAGCTCCTCGGCGAGGGCGAGGGTGCGGTCCTCGTCGTTGTCGACGATCGCCACGCGCGCCCCGTGCTCGAGGAACAAGCGACAGGTCGCCCCCCCGATGCCCCCCGCACCGCCGGTGATCACTGCCACTCGACCGTCCAACAACGGCCCTGCCCCGTCCATCATGGCCAGGATGATAGGGATTACGTGCGGATCCGTTCACGGAGCTGCGCGAGACGCTCGGCGAAGAACGGTTGACCCATCGACCAGGCTTGCGCCTTGACCTCGCGGTTGACGGCGGCGGCGTGCTCGTGCGGCGGCAACATGAGCTCGCGCTTGACCTGCTGCACCAACGCTCGGGGGTGGCCCGCGGCACCCGCCGCGAACGCGACGGCGTGCTCGACCAGTGCCTCGTCGTCGACGACCTCCAGCACGAGCCCGAGCCGTAGCGCCTCGTCGGCGTCGAGGATCCGGCTGAACAGCACCATGGCGGCAGCCGCTTGCGGACCGACGGCGCGCTGCAACATCCACACGTGACCGCCGCCGGGGTGGATGCCGAGCTGCAGGAAGCGGGTGTCGAAGCGTGACGAGCGGGCGCCGAGCCGCACATCACAGCAGAGGAGGAGGTTCATGCCGGCACCGACGGCCGCCCCGTTGACGGCCGCGACCGTCGGCAAGGTCGAGCGCGCCACGCGCAGGAAGCCGTCGTAGATGGCGCGCAGGCCTGCCTCGCGCTCGGCGTCACCCGCTTCGCCATGGGCGCCGAGATCGCCGAGGTCGGCGCCCGCGCAGAAGCCGCGGCCGGCCCCGGTGATCACCACCGCACCCACGTCGCTGCCGTCGGACTCGAAGTCGTCGAACGCGTCGATCAGCGCCCGCACCATCGCGTCGCTCAAGGTGTTGCGCCGGTCCGGGTCGTCGAGGGTGACGACCGCGACCACCCCGCCCTCGTCGACGGGGCGGCGGTCGATCGTGATCGTTCCCATGGGGGCTGAGACTAGGAGCAGGGTTCGGGGGAGCGGAGCGCGGCGAGCGCCATCACCCGCAGCAGCGACGCTTGGGCGTCGAGGGGGAGCGGGCTCGGGAAGTCCGAGACCGAGTTCAGCAGGCCGAACGTCGCTTGCACGCGCGCCCGCGCCACGTCGGGCGCGAGGTCGGGTCGCTCGTCGAGCAGCACTGCGACGAAGCGCTCGACGTAGACCCGTTGCCGGCGGCGGATGCGGCGCTTGTCGTCCGACGGGAGGATGTGCGTGTTCTGGTCGTAGACGGCGATGACGGCGCGGTCACGGAGCGCGTTGTCGACGTGGGCGGCGATGAGCTCGTCGAGCGATCGGGCATCAGCGGCGCCTTCCTCGAGGTGGGTGACGAACTGATCGATGACGGCGACCAGCAGCTCGTCCTTGGTGCGGAAGTGCCGGTAGATCGCCGAGCCGGTGACACCTGCTGCGGCCCCGATGTCGACGATCCCGACCGCGTGGTACCCGTGCTCGGCGACGAGCTCCGCGGTGGCCCGCAGGAGCCGCTCGCGCCGTTCGACGCCGCGGGCGGTGACCGGCATCAGTAGCTCTTCGGCAACCCGAGCGAGTGCTGGGCCACGAAGTTCAGGATCATCTCGCGGCTCACCGGTGCGATGCGCAGCAGGCGGGCCAGGCCCCACAGGTCGGCCAGGCCGTACTCGGTGGTCATGCCGTTGCCACCGTGGGTCTGGATGGCGGCATCGAGCGCGTGCATCGTCGCCTCGGCCGCCGCGTACTTCGCCATGTTGGCGGCCTCGCCGGCGGCTTCGCTCCCCGCGTCGTGGTCGTGCAGCCACGCCGCCTTGTCGGTCATCAGCCGCGCCAGCTCGACCTCGACCTTCGCCGCCGCCAGCGGGTGCGACACGCCCTGGTGCATGCCGATCGGCACACCCCACACCGAGCGCTCGCGTGCGTAGGCGGAGGCCTTGTCGAGCGCGTAGCGGCCGATGCCGTTGGCGATCGCGGCGCCGGTGATGCGCTCGGGGTTCAAGCCGAAGAACACGACGCGCAGCCCTTCGTGCTCCTCGCCGAGCAGGTTCTCGGCCGGGACCTCGACGTCGTCGAAGAACAGCGTGTACTGCTTCTCCGGGAGCGTCATCTCGACGGGGATGAGGTGGCGCGTGAGGCCGGGAGCGTCGCGGTCGACGATGAAGAGCGACAGCTTCCCGCGCCCCGTCGCCTCGTCGATCCCGGTGCGGGTGACGACGAGCATGTGCTCGCACTCGTCGACGCCGGAGATGAACGTCTTCGCGCCGTTCAGTCGGTAGACGTCGCCGTCGCGCCGGGCGGTGGTGGCGAGCCTGTGGCTGTTCGAGCCGGCGTCGGGCTCGGTGATGGCGAACGCCATCTTCTCGGCGCCGCTCGCCAGGCCGGGCAGCCACCGCTCCTTCTGCGACGGCGTCCCGAAGCGGGCGATCAGCTCGGCGCAGATGGCGGCCGAGACGAGGATGAGCAGCATCGGGCAGCCCTGGGCGGCCGCCTCCTCGCAGACGATGGCGAGCTCGCTGATGCCGCCGCCGCCGCCGCCGTACTCCTCGGGCAGGTGGACGCCGAGGAACCCGGGCTCGGCCATGGCGTGCCACAGCTCCTCGGCCCTCTCGTCGCGGCGCGCCCGGTCGACGAACCACTCGTGGCCGAACCGAGCGGCGATGCCGGCCGCCGTGCTCCGCAGCAGCTGGTGCTCGGCGCTCTCGGCGAAGTCCATGCCTCCACTATGCACCAAGATGTGATTCGTGAGTAACATTCTCCCCGGTTGGGTTGGGTTGTCCCATCGAGGAGGCGAGGTTCGAGTGCCCGTCTTGCCGTCGACGATCGACACCGAGAGCGACGAGCACCGCGCCAACCGCGAGGGGCTGCTCGCGTTGCTGGCGGCCCACGAGGAGCAGCTCGACCTCGTGCGCGGCGGGGGCGGCCCGAAATACGTCGACCGGCACCGGGCCCGGGGCAAGTTGACGGTGCGGGAGCGCATCGAGCTGCTGCTCGACCGCGACGCGCCGTTCCTCGAGCTGTCGCCCCTCGCCGCCTGGGGCTCGCCGTTCCACGTCGGCGCCAGCATCGTCACCGGCGTCGGAGTGGTGTCGAGCGTCGAGTGCGTGATCATCGGCCACGACCCGACCGTGCGCGGCGGCACCATGAACCCCTACACGTTGAAGAAGAACTTGCGGGCGCTCGAGGTGGCGCGCGTCAACCGGCTGCCCGTCATCAACCTCGTGGAATCGGGCGGGGCCGACCTGCCGACGCAAGGCGATCTGTTCGTGCCGGCCGGCCAGATCTTCCACGACCTCACCCAGCTCTCAGCGCTCGGCATCCCGACGATCGCGTTGGTGTTCGGCAACTCGACGGCCGGCGGTGCGTACGTGCCGGGCATGTGCGACCACGCGGTGATGGTCGACCAACGGGCGAAGGTGTTCCTCGGTGGTCCACCCCTCGTGAAGATGGCCACCGGCGAGGAGTCCGACGACGAGTCGCTCGGTGGCGCGGCCATGCACTCGCGCGTGTCGGGGCTGTCGGACTACTTCGCGGTAGACGAGGTCGACTGCATCCGCATCGGGCGCGACATCGTGGCCGACCTCAACTGGCGCAAGCTGGGTCCGGGCCCGTCGAGGCCGGCCGACGAGCCCCACTACGACGCCGACGAGCTGCTGGGCATCGCGTCGGTGGACCTGCGCGTCCCGTTCGATCCTCGCGAGGTCATCGCCCGCGTCGTCGACGGCTCACGCTTCGACGAGTACAAGGCGCGGTACGGGACGAGCCTCGTCACGGGATGGGCGTCGATCCACGGCCATCCCGTCGGCATCCTCGCCAACGCGCAAGGCGTGCTCTTCATGGACGAGGCCAAGAAGGCGACCGAGTTCATCCTGCTCGCCAACCAGACCGACACGCCGCTCGTGTTCCTGCAGAACGTCACCGGCTACATGGTGGGCAAGGACTACGAGCAGGCCGGGATCATCAAGGACGGCGCCAAGATGATCAACGCCGTCACCAACAGCACGGTGCCGCACCTCACCGTGATCATGGGGGCGTCGTACGGCGCCGGGAACTACGGCATGTGCGGCCGGGCGTACGACCCTCGGTTCCTCTTCGCCTGGCCCAACGCCAAGATCGCGGTGATGGGACCCCAGCAGCTCGCGGGCGTGCTCTCGATCGTGGCCCGGCAGTCGGCGGAGGCGACGGGCACGCCGTTCGACGAGGAAGCCGACGCCCGCCAGCGAGCCGCCGTCGAGGAGCAGATCGAACGCGAGTCGCACGCGTTCTTCAGCTCCGGGAAGCTCTACGACGACGGGATCATCGACCCTCGTGACACCCGCACGGTGCTCGGTCTGGCCCTGTCGGCCGTGCACTCCAACATCGTCGAGGGCCGCCGCGGCTTCGGCGTGTTCCGGATGTAGCCGGTGCGGAAGCTGCTGATCGCCAATCGGGGTGAGATCGCCCGGCGCGTCATGCGCACCGCGCGCGCCATGGGCATCGCGACCGTGGCCGTGCACTCGGACGCCGACGCCGGGGCGCCGCACGTCTTCGAAGCGGACGAGGCCGTCCGATTGCCGGGCTCGTCGCCCACCGACACCTACCTGCGCGCCGACCTCGTGCTCGACGCGGCGCGCCGCACGGGCGCCGATGCCGTTCACCCGGGCTACGGCTTCCTGTCGGAGAACGCCGCCTTCGCCGCGGCGTCCGCCGACGCGGGCCTCACCTTCGTGGGGCCCACGCCGCGTGCCATCGAGCTGATGGGCTCGAAGATCGAGGCGAAGCGACTCATGGCCGACGCCGGCGTGCCCGTGCTCGGCGCCGAGGGATTCCCGTTGCTGGTGAAGGCGGCGTTCGGCGGCGGCGGCCGTGGTATGCGCATCGTCCACACCGAGGCCGAGCTGGCCGGGGCCATGGAGGCCGCACGCGCCGAGGCGGCCGCGGCGTTCGGCGACGGCACCGTCTTCGTCGAGCGCTACGTCGAATCGCCCCGCCACGTCGAGGTCCAGGTGTTCGGCGACACGCACGGCAACGTCGTGCACCTCTTCGAACGTGAGTGCTCGATCCAGCGCCGGCACCAGAAGGTCATCGAGGAGTCGCCGTCACCCGCGCTCGACGACGCGCGGCGTGACGAGCTGTGTGCGGCAGCGGTGGCGGCGGCCAAGGCGATCGGATACGTCAACGCCGGCACCGTGGAGTTCGTGCTGGCGCCCGACGGCGAGTTCTTCTTCCTGGAGGTGAACACGCGCCTGCAGGTCGAGCACCCCGTCACCGAGATGGTCACCGGACTCGACCTCGTGCGCGTGCAGCTCCTTGTCGCCATGGGCGAACCGCTGCCGCCCGAGGTGCTCGACGCGTCGATGCACGGCCACGCCGTCGAAGCCCGTCTGTACGCCGAGGACGTCCCGGCTGGCTTCCTGCCCGCGTCGGGACCCGTGCACCGCTTGCGGATCCCGGCGGGCGACGGGCTGCGGGTCGACGCCGGCTACGTCGACGGCGGCGCGGTGTCGACGCACTACGACGCGATGCTGGCGAAGGTGATCGCGTGGGCACCCACGCGCGGCGAGGCGGCGCGCCGACTCGCCGATGCCCTCGACCGCGCCGAGCTCCATGGCGTGGTGACGAACCGCGACCTGCTCGTCAACACGCTGCGCCACGACGAGTTCCTGGCCGGCGCCACCGACACGGCGTTCTACGAGCGCCACGACCCGGCCGTGCTCGGCGCGAGTCGCACCACCGACGAGACGCATCGCGTGCATGCCCACGCCGCCGCGCAGGCCGAGCGTCCCACCCTGCCCACCCCGGCCGGCATCCCGCGCGGGTGGCGCAACGTGGGGCCGCGTCAGCAGCCGACGACGTTCGACGTGACCGGACTCGAGATCACCGTCGACGGGAGCGAGCGGGCGATCCCGCAGCACACGTCGGTGCACCACGTGGGGGACACGTGGTACGTCGACAGTCCCCTCGGCCACTCGGTGCTGCTCGAGCGGGCGCGGTTCCCGCTGCCCGGACGCGCCATCGCCGCCGGTTCGCTGCTGGCGCCGATGCCCGGACTCGTGACGAAGGTCTTCGTCGCCGTCGGTGACGCGGTGACCCACGGGCAACCGGTGGTCGTGCTGGAAGCGATGAAGATGCAGCACACGATCACGGCGCCGCACGACGGCACGGTGACCGAGGTGCTCGTCGGCGCCGGCGCGCAGGTGGAAGCAGCGGCGCCGCTGGTGGTCATCGAGTGACCCGGGCCGTCCGGATCGCCAACTGCTCCGGGTTCTACGGCGATCGGCTCTCCGCACCCCGCGAGCTGCTCGCCGGACCCGATCCGATCGACGTGCTCACGGGCGACTACCTCGCCGAGCTCACGATGCTCATCCTCTGGAAGGCCAAGCAGCGGGATCCCTCGGCCGGCTACGCGACGACGTTCCTGCGCCAGATGGAAGAGGTGCTCGGTTCGTGCCTCGATCGCGGCGTCAAGGTGGTGACCAACGCCGGCGGGCTCGACCCGCGCGGTCTCGCGGCCCGGCTGCACGAGCTCGCCGGCCGCTTGGGGTTGGCGCCGCGCGTCGCCGTGGTGGAGGGCGACGACCTCATGGACCGCGTCGACGTGCTCGGCCTCGCGGCCGGGGACGCACGACCGGTGACCGCCAACGCCTACCTCGGCGGGTGGGGGATCGCGGCCGCGCTCGACGCCGGCGCGGACATCGTGGTGTGCCCGCGCGTCACGGACGCCTCGCTCGTCGCGGGTCCGGCCGCATCGTGGCACGGTTGGGAGCGTGACGACTGGGACGCGCTCGCCGGCGCCGTCGCCGTCGGTCACGTGATCGAGTGCGGTCCCCAGGCGACGGGCGGCAACTACCCGTTCCTCGACGAGCTGCCCGACATGCGCTACCCGGGCTTCCCGATCGCCGAGGTGGCGGCCGACGGCAGCGCCGTGATCACCAAGCAGCCCGGCTCGGGGGGTGTCGTGAGCGTCGGCACCATCACCGCGCAGCTGCTGTACGAGATCGCCGAGCCGGCCTACGTCAACCCCGACGTGGTGGCCCACTTCGACACCATCGAGCTCGCGCCGGACGGCCCGGACCGCGTGCGCATGTCCGGCGCGCGCGGCGGGCCGGCGCCGGCGATGCTCAAGGTCGCGACCAACTACGAAGGCGGCTACCGCAACACGATGACGATGGTCATCACCGGTCTCGACGTCGACGCGAAGGCGGCGCGCGCCGAGACGATGCTCTTCGATCTCCTCGGTGGGCGCGACCAGTTCGCCGAGGTCGACGTCCAGTTGCTCGCCGGGCCGGACGCGACGTCGCACCTGCGCGTGACGGTCAAGGACCCTGACCCGTCCAAGGTCGGCCGTCGGTTCGCCAACGCGGTCGTGGAGCTGATGCTGGCGTCGTACGCGGGCATCTTCACCACGACACCACCCACCTCGGAGACGGCGTTCGGCATCTACCGCCCGGCGTTCGTACCGGCCACCGCCGTCGAGCACGCGGTCGTCCTCCCTGACGGCACCCGGGTCGTCATCCCGCCCTCGCCCTCTGCTTCTCTGTCGGCTGGTGGTTCCACCACGACCACCGGTCGACAGAGAGCGGAGGGGTGGGGGGCGACCGAGCGGCGGCCGTTGGGCAACGTGTGTGGGGCGCGGTCGGGGGACAAGGGCGGCAACGCCAACGTGGGTGTGTGGGCGCGCACCGACGAGGCCTACGAGTGGCTGGCCGGCCACCTCACCGTCGAGCGGTTCCGCGCCCTTGTGCCCGAGGCGACGGCGCTCGAGGTGCAGCGCCACGAGCTGGCCAACCTGCGGGCGCTCAACTTCGTCGTCGTCGGGCTCCTCGGTGACGGCGTGGCGTCGACGACGCGGTTCGACGCCCAGGCCAAGGGGCTCGGCGAGTACCTGCGGTCACGCCTCGTCGACCTGCCTACCGCGCTCCTCCGCTGAGGTCGTAGAGCGTCACGCCGCCGACCGTCGTCGACGGGAAGTTGGCCGCCACCCACGACGAGATCTGCGTGCCGGTCCCACCGCCACCACCGAACCCGCCGCCGAACCCACCACCGAACCCGCCGCGGCCGCTGGCGATGAAGTAGTGGACCTGGTGGGCGGCGACCCACGCCTGGAACTGGGCCAGCGTGGGCGCCGGGTCGGTGCCGTTGAAGCCGCCGATGGCCATGACCGGCTTCCCCGACGCCAGCTGGTAGCCGGCCGCCTGGTTGGCGGCCACGACGGCGGCGGCCCAGCGGTAGCCGGCCGCCCCCGCCTGCAACGTCGACGTCAGCGCCGCGTTGGGCCGGCTGCCGCTGAGGATGCCGCCGATGCCGGCGCCCGGGGCGCCGCCGTTGCCGTTGCCGCCGGCGAACGGTGGCAGCTGCCCGGGCCCGCCGAAGCGGCGAGGGAAGGCGCCGTTGCCGTTCCCCGGGAGCGGGAAGATGCCGCGCCCGCCGGCGCGCGGTCCGCCGAACCCGAAACCACGGGCGGCGCCGGGAGGACCCGCCGACGGGATGGCGCCCGTGTGGGGCGTCATCACCGTGGCCCAGGTGTACGTCGCCGGACCGGCGAACGCCACGACCAGGGCGACGCCGGCCACCGCGATCGCGGCGGTGGTCTGGCGCCATGGGACGAGCAGCACGATCGCGGCGACGATCCCGGCGCCGAGGACGATGCCGCCGAGGTGCGGGTGCCAGCTCGGCGTGCGCGCGAGGAGCCGGTTCGACCACCACGCGGCGGCGACGAGCGCGGCGGCCAACCCGAGGCGAGCGAGCACGCGCGGGCGCAGGCGCCACAGCGTGACCGCCCCGGCGCCGACGATCCCGCCGATGCCGGGCGCCAGCGCGACCGTGTAGTAGGGGTGGATGATGCCCTTGCCGAGGCTGATGGCGAGACCGGTGACGAGCAGCCAGCTGCCCCACAGCAGCGCGCCGGCGCGCACGCGGTCGGTCCGACCCCGCACGCCGGCGGCGACGAGCAACCCGACCAAGAGCACGAGCGCGGCGGGGATGAGCCATGACGCCTCGCCACCGAAGCTGGCGTTGAACAAGCGGGTGAGGCCCGTCGGCCCCCACCGCCCGGTACCGCCGGCCGGGCCGCCGCCCACGCTGCCGCGCTCGTTGCCGGTGAGCCGTCCGAAGCCGTTGTAGCCGAACACGACGTTGAAGATGCTGTTGTCCTGCGACCCGCCGATGTAGGGGCGTGACGATGCCGGCCACAACGCCACGATCGTCATCCACCAGGCGAAGGCGGCGACCATGGCGCCGGCGGCGACGAGGAGGCGACGGACGCGGGTCCAGACGTCGACCGGGGCGGCGACGAGGTACACGAGACCGAAGCCGGGCACCACGAGGAACGCCTGCAGCTCCTTGGCCAGGAACGCGAACCCGACGAACGCGCCGGTCGCCGCCAGCCATCGCGCCGACCCGTGCTCGACGGCGCGCACCGTGCAGTACGCGGCGATCGTGAGCAGGAGGACCAACATGGCGTCGGGGTTGTTGAAGCGGAACATCACCGCCGCCACGGGCGTGGTCGCCACCACCGCACCGGCCAGGAGGCCGGCGACCGGTCCGAACCAGCGCTTCACCGCCGCGTAGAGGACGGCGACGGTGGCGACGCCTTCGAGCGCCTGGGGGACCAGGATCGACCACGAGTTGACGCCGAACACGCGCGCGGCCAGGTCCATCGGCCACAGGAACAGCGGTGTCTTGTCGACGGTGATGAAGTTCGAGGCGTCGGACGAGCCGAAGAAGAACGCCTTCCAGCTCTTCGAGCCGGCCTGCACCGCGGCCGAGTAGAAGTCGTTGGCCCACCCCGAGCGACCGAGTCCCCACAGATACAGCCCGGCCGTCACCGCCAGCAGCAGGACGAGCGCGGGCATCGTCCAGCGCGGCTCGTCACCTCGGTGCAATCGCCACACGCCGCGCAGGTCGTCGATGGCGGTGGGGACGATCTTCACGCTCGAGTCGGGATCGTCGGTCCACTCGACGGGGATCTCGGCGACGCGCAGGCCCCGGTGCTCGGCACGGACGAGGAGCTCGGTGTCGAAGAACCAGCGGTCGTCCTCGACGAGGGGCAGCAGGTCGCGGGCGACGTCGGTGCGCAAGGCCTTGAACCCGCATTGCGCATCGCGCACGCGCGTGTCGAGCGCGAGGTGGAGCAGCGCGTTGTACCCGCGAGAGATGACGTCGCGCTTGATGCCGCGCCGTGTGCGCGCGCCCTTTGCCAGGCGCGAGCCGATGGCGATGTCCGCGTCGCCCTTCGCGACCGGCGTCACGAGGTCGACGAGCGCGTCGAGGTCGGTGGAGAGGTCGACGTCCATGTAGGCGACCACGTCGGCATCGGTCGCCGACCACGCCGCCCGGAGCGCGCCACCTCGACCCGGCTCCTCGATGGCCAGGACGCCGATCGCGGGCAGCTCGGCGGCCACGCGGCGGGCGATGGCGAGCGTGTCGTCGGTGCTGCCGTTGACGGCGATCGTGATGCGCCAGTGGCACGGGAACGTCGCCGACAGGTGATCGTGCAGCCGTCGGACGTTGCGCTCGAGCACGGCCGCTTCGTTGTACGCGGGCACGACGATGTCGACGACCGTGGCGGCGAGGACGTCGTTGACGGGCGCGGCGATCTCGAGGGAGGTCACGGTCTCAGCGTGCCCGCCAATCAGCGGTACCGGCATGGGAGCCGGCTGTGAAGTTGCTAAGAGTTGAGGACGTCGCGGCGGCCGTAGTGCCCGACGACGTCGAAGTAGCGCTTGGCGTGGAGCGCGTCGCGCAGGTCGCAGTCGGCGATCACGATGGCCTCCTCGTCGTAGACCGGCCCGGCGATCACGTCGCCGCTGGGCGCCACCACGCAGGCGCCGCCCCGCCCGAACGACGAGACGCCCTCGGGTAGGGCGAGTGGGAAGTCCGCAGGGAAGGCGGCGGCGGGGATGACCTGCGGTGCCGACACCACGAACGCGCCCGCTTCGATGGCGATGTGGCGGACCGACACGATCCACGATTCGCTGTCGTCGGCCGTCGGCGCCAACCAGATCTGCGGGCCGCCCTCGTAGACCGCCCACCGCGCCAGGGGCATGCGGTTCTCCCAGCAGATGAGGCCACCGACACGAGCGACGTCGGGCACATCGACGACTCCGAGGTCGTCACCGGCCCCCACGCCGTGGAAGACGCGCTCGTGCATCGTCGGCATCAGCTTGCGATGGCGGTGCAGCAACCCCTCGGGACCGATCACCAGGAGCGAGTTGTAGAGCGACCCGGGCCGGGCGTCCTCTCGCTCGTTGACGCCGATGGCCACGTGGATGCCGAGCTCGGCGCACGTCGCAGCCAGGCGCTCGACGTGAGGCCCGCCGACGTCGACGCTCGACGCCCACATCCGCTCCCACAGCTCGTCGCACCCGTCGGTCCACGTCGCTGCCGCGGCCGCCCATGCGCCGCTCGGGTAGAGCGACACGAAGCACTCGGGGAACACCACGAGGACGGCGCCCTGATCGGCCGCCGATCGCATCATCGTGACCGCCTTGTCGACGGTCGCCTCGGCGTCGAGCACGACGGGCGTTGCCTGGATCGCCGCCACCCGGACCGTCCCGAAGGCGACCATGGGGTGACGCTACCGGGGCTCGATGCCGCGCAGCACGACGTGGACGAGGCCGTCGACTCAAGTCGCGGCGCGAACGTGCCGATCCGTCCGAATGCGGCGGCATCTCCTTGGACTTCTCGCGTTCGTGGTCGCGTTCGGCCTGGGCGCCCCGGCAGCCCTTGCGGAGACGGTGGTTCCCACGCCCCCTGGGCCACCTGCTCCCACCACGCCAGCTCCGGCCCCGGCCCCCACGCCCACGCTCCCGACCGCGGCCAAGTTCTGGCTGACCGACGCGGCCGGCGACGTGTGGAGCTTCGGCGGTGCCAAGTTCCAGGGCTCGCTCGGGGGTCAGGCGCTGCGGCAGCCGATCGTCGCCACCGCAGCGACGTCGACCGGCGGTGGCTACTGGATGGTCGCGTCCGACGGTGGGGTGTTCTCGTTCGGCGACGCCGGCTTCTTCGGCTCGCTGGGCAACCTCGTGCTGAACCGGCCGATCGTCGCCATGACGCCGACACCGACCGGTCAGGGCTACTGGTTGCTCGCATCGGACGGCGGCATCTTCTCGTTCGGTGACGCCCGCTTCTTCGGGTCGACCGGCGCGTTGAAGCTGGCGCAGCCGATCGTCGGCATGACGCCGACGGCGACCGGTGAGGGCTACTGGTTGGTGGCGTCGGACGGTGGCGTGTTCTCGTTCGGTGACGCCCGCTTCTTCGGGTCGACCGGCGCGATCAAGCTGGCGCAGCCGATCGTCAACATGGCGTCCGCCCGCGACGGTGCCGGGTACTGGCTCGTCGCGTCCGACGGCGGCGTCTTCTCGTTCGGCAGCGCGGCGTTCCACGGCTCGGACGCCTCGGCGTCGGCCGACACCGCGCAGCGCGTGGTGCCGAGCAAGTCCGGCGACGGCTACTGGGTCGTCCGCGAGAACGGCGAGACCACCGGGTTCGGCGACGCCACCGGTGCGCCGCCCACGCAGTCGGTGCTGTTCACGCCTGCGACCGCGGGTGACAAGGCCGTGCTGTTCGCGTTCGGCCAGCTCGGCAAGCCCTACATCTGGGGCGGCAACGGTCCCGTGGGCTACGACTGCTCGGGCCTGGCGCTGGCATCGTGGAAGACCACGGGCAAGACGTTCGCCCGCGTGGCCAACGACCAGTACCACACCGCCGGCGCGCCGGTGGCGCTGACCGATCTGCAGGCGGGCGACCTCGTGTTCTGGGGCGACGACCTCACCAACTGGGCCAGCGTGTACCACGCCGCCATGTACGTCGGCGGCGGTCAGATCGTGGAAGCGACCGGCGACCACGTGCAGCTCAACTCGCTGCGCCAGTGGGGCACCCGCTCGATCATGCCCAACGGCCGTCGTCCCTGACGGCTCAACTCCCACCCTCCCTTCGCCGATGAGGTGGTGTGAGAGCACCGCGCCGGTGCGGCACGGCCTTCGTGCTCGGGGGTGGAGGGAACCTCGGCGCGGTCCAGGTGGGGATGCTCGCCGCTCTGTTCGACCACGGCATCCGGCCTGATCTCCTCGTGGGCACCTCGGCTGGCGCGCTCAACGGCGCCGCCGTGGCGTTCGACCCGACCCCCGCCGGCGTCGAGCGTCTCGCCGCGGTGTGGTGCGCGCTCGACGGCACCACGGTCTTCACCGGCGGCACGCTCGCGCTGTTGCGAGCGCTCGTGCGGCGCGGCCTCGCCGTCGGTCACAACGACGGCCTGCGCCGGTTGCTCGAACAGGTCGCGCCCGGGCGCACGTTCGAGGAGGCGCTCGTGCCGTTGCACGTGGTGGCGACGTCGCTCACGACGGGGAGCGAGCGGTGGTTCTCGAGCGGATCGCTCGTCGAACCCCTGCTGGCGTCCGCCGCGCTCCCCGCGGTCTACCCACCGGTCGCCATCGACGGCGAGCTCTACGTCGACGGCGGCGTGATCGACAACGTGCCGATCGGGCGGGCCGTGGAGCTCGGCGCCGCTCGCGTCTTCGTGTGCCACGTCGGCAACTTCGAACGGACGCGACCGACGCCCCGCCGGCCGATCGACGTGCTGCTGCAGTCGTGGTCGGTCGCACGGAACTACCGCTACCTGGCGGACGTGCGCCGACCCTGGCCCGGCGTCGAGGTCATCGTGCTCCCGAGCATCGACCCGGGGCCGCTGCGCCGCAACGACTTCAGCCACGCGGCGGCGCTGATCGCCCGCGCCCGAGCTACGGCGTCGCGGGCGCTGGCGCTTCCACGCGCAGCGTGACGACGAACGCGTCGACGTCGGGCACCGAGGTGCGCGCCGCGTAGTCGGTCATCCCCGCCGGCCACTGCGTCACGATGCGACCCGTCGGGCTGCGGAAGTACGTGTGGCAGTCGCCGTGCCACACCTCGACCGAGTCGAGGGCGCGTTGGAGCTCGTCGTTGTACTGGGTGGTCGCGTCGGCGCTGACCTCGATCTCGGCGAGGGCGTCCTCGCGCATGCGGACGAGCTGGCGCACCACGTAGCCGACCTGGCACTCGATCATGTGCAGGATCGACCCGTTGTTGGTGTTGGGCCCGTAGAGCATGAAGAGGTTCGGGAACCCGGGCACGGCGATGCCGAGGTACGCGAACGCGCCATCGGCCCAGACGTCGTCGAGGTGCTCGCCCTCGCGGCCCTTGATGTCGACGACCGAGAGGAACTTGGTGGTCCCGAACCCCGTGGCGCAGACGATCGTGTCGACCTCGCGCATCACGCCGTCGGCGGTGACCACGCCTTCTCGGGCGATGCGGGCGATGGGATCGGTGACGAGCTCGACGTTGTTCCGGTTGAACGTCGGGTAGTAGGCGTTCGAGATCAGCGGCCGGTGGCAGCCGAACGGGCCGACCGGTGCGAGCCGGCGGCGGACCTCGGGATCCTCGACCGTGGCGAGGTTGGCGAGGCCGGCCTTCTCCGCCTCGGCGCGCATCGTCGCGTCGGAGAACGTGAGCGACGCGTCGGTGCGGTGGAAGATCGCCTCACGCTCGCGCGCCGCTTCGTCCGGATCGGCGCGGAAGCGGGCGAGCTGCTCCTCGCTGTAGGGATCGTCGGCCTTGGGAAGCACCCACTGCGGCTGACGTTGGAACACGTGCAGCTGCCCGACCTCGCGCGCCACCTCGGGGATGAGCTGCACCGCGCTCGCACCGGTGCCGATCACGGCGACGGTGCGCCCCGCCAGCCGGTGGTCGTGGCGCCAGCGGGCGGAGTGGAAGAGCGTGCCGGCGAACTCGTCGAGCCCCGGGATCTGCGGCCACGTGAGCTCCGTGAACATGCCGACCGCGCCGACCAGGACGTCGGCGGTGTGGGGGCCGTCGGTGGTATCGAGCTGCCAGGTGCTCGTGGCGTCGTCCCACGACGCGGCGGCGACCTCGACGTTCAGCCGGACGTGCGGGCGTAGGCCTCGAGCGGTGGCGAAGTCCTCGAAGTACTCGAGGATCTCGGGCTGCGTCGCGTACGGGCGTGACCAATCGTACTTGGGCGCGAACGAGAACGAGTACAGGTGCGACGGCACGTCGCACGCGGCGCCCGGGTAGGTGTTGTGCCGCCACGTGCCGCCGACCCCGTCGGCCCGCTCGAACAGCACGAAGTCGTCGATCCCCGCCTCCTGGAGCTTGGTGCCGAGGCACAAGCCGCCGGGGCCGGCGCCGATGACGGCGACGTGGTGGTGGTTGGTCACGTCAATCCTCCACGAAGCTGTTGTCCGACTGGCCCGCCAGCACGTGCTTCATCACCTTGCCGGTGGCGTTGCGAGGGAGCGGCTCCGTGCGGAGGTCGACTTGGGTCGGGATCTTGTAGGAGGCGAGCGCCTCCGCGCACCACGAGCGCACCTCGTCGGCCGTGAGGCCGGCGCCGTCGCGCACCACGACCACGGCGCTGACCTCCTGGCCGAGCACCTCGTGGTCGACGCCGAGCACGGCCACCTCCACGACGTCGGGGTGCTCCTCGATGCGGTTCTCGATCTCGAACGGGTAGATGTTCTCGCCGCCGCGGATGATGAGGTCGCGCCGTCGCGACGCGATGAACAGCAGCTCGTCCTCGATGCGCCCGAAGTCGCCGGTGCGGATCCATCGATCCGCCCGCATCGTGTCGCGGTTCGCCTCGTCGTTGCGCCAGTACCCGAGCATCACGATCGAGCTGCGCGCCTCGATGTTGCCCTCCTCGCCGTCGGGGAGCACCTCCCCGTAGTCGTCGGTGATGCGGATCTCGACCGTGGGCAGCGCCGGGCCGACGCAGTCGACGGCCTCGCGCAGCATCCAGTTGGGTGCCCAGCTGACGAGTCCGCCGGTCTCGGTCGACCCGTAGCCGGTCGAGAAGGTGCCGACGAGGTGCGGGAAGCGAGCTTCGGTACGTCGCACCAGCTCGGGCGGCGTCGCCGAGCCGCCGACGCCGACCTGCACGATCTGGCGGACGTCGAGCTGCTCGATCGCCGGCGACTCCAACAGGCGCATGACGTGGGTGGTGGCGCCGCCCCACGACCCGATGTTCTCCTTCATCGTGAGCTCGATGGCCTTCTCGGGATCGAAGCGCCCGAGGGGCCACACGGTGGTGCCGCCCTGCAGCAGCGTCGACACGACGGTGCCGAGGCCCGACACGTGGAAGAGGGGGAACGGCGTCAACCGCACGGTCGGG
>Ga0070671_100000401_pt1 | contig 29891 bp, 26 predicted proteins | sample KBSS73metaG_FD_65341 | JGI IMG/M metagenome (GOLD analysis project Ga0070671, IMG submission 65341) | Switchgrass rhizosphere microbial communities from Kellogg Biological Station, Michigan, USA - KBS S7-3 metaG | ecosystem: Host-associated > Plants > Roots > Rhizosphere > Soil ...
AGCCGTCTGTGACTCCTGCGCAACGATTCCGAGGGAATCCAGCGCGTTACACATTATTAACCTTTTGCCTTCAGACATCGAATGGTTAATGACCGCTTCAAGGCCGTTAAGAGAGCGTAACGCTTGGCTCTCTCGAGGCTGAACGGTGGGGGGAATTCAAAATGCGCGTGCTGCTGATCGAGGATGAGCCGACGACTGCAAAGAGCATCGAACTGATGCTCGGAACGGAAGGCTTCAACGTTTACACGACCGATCTCGGGGAAGAAGGCCTCGATCTCGGCAAGCTCTATGATTACGACATCATCCTGCTGGACCTGAACCTGCCGGACATGCACGGCTACGACGTGCTGAAGAAGCTCCGCACGGCGAAGGTCGGCACTCCGGTGCTGATCCTTTCCGGCATTGGTGAAATGGACAGCAAGGTCCGTGCGCTCGGCTTTGGCGCGGACGATTATGTCACCAAGCCTTTCCACCGCGACGAGCTCATCGCCCGCATCCATGCGATCGTGCGTCGCTCAAAGGGCCACTCGCAATCGGTCATCCGCACCGGCAAGCTCGCAGTGAACCTCGACGCCAAGACGGTTGAGGTCGACGGCGCCCGGGTGCATCTGACCGGCAAGGAATATGCGATGCTGGAGCTGCTTTCGCTCCGCAAGGGTACGACGCTGACCAAGGAGATGTTCCTGAACCATCTCTATGGCGGAATGGACGAGCCCGAGCTCAAGATCATCGACGTCTTCATCTGCAAGCTGCGCAAGAAGCTTTCGCTGGCTTGCGGCGGCGCCAATTACATCGAGACGGTCTGGGGCCGCGGCTACGTGCTGCGCGATTCCGACGAAGTGACGGAAGAAGAACCCGCTGCGGCGGTAGCGTAAAGAATTTCCCTAGGGGTGGGCGAAGGAGGCGGGGCGCTATGGCGCTCCGCCTTTTTCTTATGCGTCGATGAGGATTCGGCTGCGCGCGGGACGGCCAGGCAGGACGATCTCGTCAATCGCCGACGCGGCATCGGCTTCGGCATCATCCATCCGCCGCCAGCCGTCGCGGCCGAGACGCTCGAGCGGGCGGAAGCGGGTTTTATAGGCCATGCGCGGCGAGCCCTCGACCCAATAGCCGAGGTAGACGTAGGGCAGCCCTGCCCTCGCCGCGCGGACGATATGATCTAGGATGATGTAGGTGCCGAGGCCTTTGCGCGAGCCTGGTCCGACGTCGAAGAAGCTGTAGATCATGGAAAGGCCGTCGCCTTGCTGATCCGACAGGCAGGCGCCGACCAGCCTTCCCGGCTTTCCGTTCCTCGAACGCTCACGATATTCGACGAGATAGGTTCGGACCGGAGTCTGCTCGACCATGTCGGCGAAATCGCTTTCGTCCATCTCGGCCATTCCGCCGCCCGGGTGCCTGATCGCCAGATAGCGTTGAAGAAGCTCGTACTGCTCTTGGGTCGTCCAGGGCTTGCAGGCGGTGACTTCGAGGTCGGCGTGGCGACGCAGCAGCTTTCGCTGCGTCGCGCTCGGCGTGAACTCGGCGGCCAGAACACGCACTGAAACGCACGCGGAGCAATCAATGCAGCTTGGCCGATAGGCGACCGACTGGCTCCGGCGGAAGCCGATGCGTCCCAAAGCCTCGTTGAGCTCGCCCGCATGGCGACCCGAAAGCTCCGTAAAGACTTTCCGCTCAACCTTGCCCGGCAGGTACGGGCATGGCGACGGGTTCGTTACGAAGAATTTCGGAAACCGAAACGGCGCGCTCAAGCGGACTCGCCTCCCGTAATAGTTACTAGTGCATTTATGCGACTGGTAAACGCAGTTGAAAAGAGTTGGCGCCCGGAAAAGAGGGTTAACGTTTTCGCTGTGCCGTTTCGGTATGGGACGGCGTAACAAAAATCAGTCGAGAAGCGCCCGCTCGACCTGGAATCCAGCATCTTCGAGGAGCTTCACCGCGCCGTCGATCGACTCCGGATCGCGCGCCTCGCATTCGACCTCGATCACCGTGTCCTTTGCGGGAAGCGAATTGAAGATTCGGCTGTGATTGATCTCGATGACGTTCACGCCGGCCTCGGACAGCTTCGCCGTGATCTTCGCGAGCGCGCCCGGCTGGTCCTGCGCAGCGACGCGGAGACGAGCGATGCGCCCCTGTCGAACGAGATCGCGGACGAGCACATTGGCGAGCAAATGGGTGTCGATATTTCCACCTGACAACACGGTGCCGACTTTCCGGCCTGCGAACTGCTCCCGATTGGCAAGCAGGGCTGCCAAACCCGCCGCCCCTGCACCCTCGACCACAGTCTTCTCGATCCCGGCGAGCATTGCCACAGCACGCTCCAGGTCGCGCTCCTCGACCAGCAAAATCTCGTCCGAAATGTCGGCCAGGATTCGCGACGTCAGCTCACCGGGTTTCTTGACGGCAATGCCCTCCGCCAGCGTGTCGCCACCCAGCGGCAAGTTTGAACCCTCAATGCCGCATTTCATCGACGGATAGAGTTCGGCTTCGACGCCGATCATGTCTATGCCCGGCTTGATCGCCCGCGCGGCAATCCCAATCCCGGCCATGAGCCCGCCACCGCCAATCGGAACGACGATCGTATCGAGGTCCGGAGCATCTTCGAGCATCTCGATGCCGACGGTGCCCTGCCCGGCAATCACCTGCGCATCGTCGAACGGATGGACGAAGACATAACCGTGCTGGTCCGCCAGCTCGCATGCATGTGCGTAGGCATCGTCGTACATTACGCCGTGCAGGATGACCTTGGCGCCATGCCCTTCGGTCTGACTGACTTTGATCGTCGGAGTCGCCTGCGGCATGACAATGGTCACGGGAATACCGAGCCGGTTGCAGTGATAAGCGACCGCCTGTGCGTGATTGCCGGCGGATGCCGCAATGACTCCGCGGGAGCGCTCCTCGGGCGTAAGCTGGAGCAGCTTGTTCAACGCTCCGCGCTCTTTGAATGCCGCAGTGAACTGCAAATTCTCGAACTTTAGCCAGACTTCAGCGCCAATGATTTCGCTCAGCGTCCGGCTCAGCATCATCGGTGTGCGGATCACTGCCCCATCGATGCGCTGGGCTGCAGCGCGAATGTCATCGATCGTCGGAGCTTGAACGCTGGAAGTCTGCAACATGCGGTGCAGCGCTAGACCTTCCGCGACCATTCAACAATGCTATGCGACACGGATGCGAAACGTCTTCCTCGCAGCCGCTGCGGCGCTGCTCGCTTCACCCGCCTGGTCAAATACGCTCATCGACAACGTCAACGGCATCCAGGTCGGGCCCAACGGAAAGCTGCAGCATTTCTGGGCGCTGCTGATCGGAGACGACGGCAAGGTACTCCGCACAATCGACAAGCTCGACAACATCCGGCTCAACGGCCAACAGACGGTCGACGGCGGCGGCAAAACGCTGCTGCCCGGACTGATCGACGCGCACGGGCACGTCATGGGTCTCGGCATGGCGGCGCTGCAGTTGGACCTGGTGGGCACGAGTTCGGTCGCGGACCTGCAGCAACGGCTTCGGACCTATGCCGCCTCTCGGCCGAACGATCCGTGGCTTTCGGGGCGCGGTTGGAATCAGGAGCTATGGGCTTCCAAGGTCTTCCCGACCGCCGCCGATCTGGACGCCGCGGTATCTGACCGTCCCGTCGTGCTCGAGCGCGTGGACGGGCATGCAATCGTCGTTAACGACGCCGCACTGAAAGCAGCCGGCGTCACCGTCGCTACGAAGGACCCCGTGGGCGGCAAGATCGAACGCGATGCGAAGGGCAACCCCACCGGCCTGCTCGTGGATGCCGCCACGGAGCTCGTCACGTCCAAAGTACCGCCAGCATCCGCCGCACAACTCGCGCAAGCACTCGACAAGGCGCAGGAACAACTCCTCTCAGTCGGAGTGACCGCTACCGGCGATATGGGCACCTCCGCGGCGGACTGGGCGGCGATGCAGACGACCGGCAGGGAGGGCAGGCTCAACGTCCGCATCATGAGCTTCGCCTATGAACTACAGAATATGCGCGCAGTCGTGCCGAACGGGCCGACGCCCTGGCTGTACACCGACCATCTCCGGATGGGCGGCATCAAGCTGTACGCCGACGGAGCACTCGGATCGCGGGGTGCCTGGCTGAAGCAGCCTTACGCGGACAAGCCGGACACGCGCGGGTTGCAGTTCCTTAAGGATTCCGAGCTTTTCGCAAAGGCCGACGAGGCGGCAGCCAAGGGCCTGCAGGTCGCTGTCCACGCGATCGGCGATGCGGCCAACGCACAAGTCATCTCCACCTATGAGCAGCTGTCACGCAAATATGGCATCGACCGGCGCTGGCGCATCGAGCACTTTCAGATTGTCGACCCTGCCGACATCCCACGGCTCTCTCCGGCCGGGATCATTGCTTCCATGCAACCGACGCATCAGACCAGCGACCGGCTGATGGCCGAGAAAAGACTTGGACCCAATCGCTTGGCCGGCGCCTACGCTTGGCAGACCGTCCTGAAGTCTGGAGCAAAGCTCGCCTTCGGGTCGGATTATCCGGTGGAATCGCCCAATCCCTTTCCAGGCCTGTCGGCGGCGGTCAGCCGACAGGACATCGAAGGGCAACCGCCTGGCGGCTGGATTCCGAGCGAGCGCCTGAGCTTCGAGCAAGCGCTCAATGCATTCACTCGAGGAGCCGCTTACGCGGGTTTTGCCGAGGATCGGTTCGGCGCTTTGGAGCCGGGTAAATGGGCCGATTTCATTCTCGTCGATCGCGATCCGACGAAGGTCGATCCGCAAGCTCTGGCGCGGACGCAAGTCCTTCAAACGTGGGTGGCGGGCAGGAAGGTGTGGGAGCGGCCTAACGCCTCGGGCGCTGAGCGCGGTCGATGAGCATCGACGGCGTAAGGATCTGCGGCAGTTCCTCGACCTCGCGGCCAGGCTCGTACCAAAGATAGAGCGGGACGCCGGCCCTTCCGCGGCTCTCGAGAAACCGCGTGATCTCCGGATCTCCGTTGGTCCAGTCGCCCGCAAGTACACGGACTCCGGCCGCATTGAAGGCGTCTTGAACCGCCTCGCGATTGATCGCGCCCGCTTCATTTGCCTTGCAGGTTAGACACCAGTCCGCCGTGAAGTAGACGAACGCCGGTTGGCCATTCTTCATCTCCATGGCGACGGCCTCTTCGCTCCAGGGTTCGGCACCCGCGACAGCATGCGATTGCTCGGTTGAGGGAGGAGGCATGAAGGCCACGGCAATCACAGCGACCGCAATTGCGACCAGCGTCGCCACGTAGCCCGTTTGCCTGCCCTTGCGCTGCATTACGCCCGCACCGGCCAGCATGAAGATCACAGCCAATGTAGCAACGATGCCGATCCGCAGCGGCATGCCGCCACCCATCCGCCAAAGCAGCCAGAGACATCCTGCGGCCGTCAGCGCCATGGGGATTGCGAGGATGCGCTGAAGCTTCACCATCCACGACCCGGGCTTCGGCAGCCTGTCGCGCAATGCGGGAATAAAGGCGACTACGACGAACGGCAGTGCCAGGCCGAGGCCTAAAGCGGCAAATACGGCAATCGATCCCGCAGGCGGCAGAAGCAGAGCTGTCCCTAATGCCGCGCCCAGGAAAGGCCCGGCGCACGGCGTTGCGACAAAGGCTGCAAGCGCTCCTGTGCCGAAGCTGTCGCTCGGCAATGACTCGGTCGCCATCGCGGGCAGCTCGAACACGCGCAGCAGATTCAAGGTGATCGCCGTCGTGAGCAGCAGTAGGACCAGGACGGTGCGAGGGTCCTGGAGCTGGAAGGCCCATCCCGCGGCGCTCCCGCTCGCCCGGATCGCAAGCAGGGCCACTCCCAGCGCAGCCGTTCCGATGATTGCGCCCGCCGCGTAGCCCAGCGCGTCGCGACGCGCGTCGCGCTCCTCGCCTCCACCCCTGGCAAGGTGAAGCGCCTTCAACGCCAGGATGGGGAAGACGCAGGGCATGAGGTTTAGCAGTATGCCGCCCGCGATCGCACCGAGGACTGCCCAAAGAATAGCATTTGCGCCTGTTTCGCCGATCGATTGCCCGCCCGCCGGCACATTGCCCGGCACAGCATGAAACTCGAGCCCATTCCCCTTGCCATATGCCAGCAGGCCGGAAAATTGCCGCGGCTCCCCCGACCGGCGCGGCAGCTCTGCGATCAGCTGGTCGCCGGCCCGACGAAAGTACTGCTTGCCGGCATAGTCGACGGGGCCGTCGATGGCGGGAAAGAGGTAGGGCGTTCCGACGTCGATGCTTTGAGGCAGTGGGATTGCCACGCGTAGAACGTCATCAGAGAGCGCGAACCTTGCTTGGGATGCCAGTGGCCGTGGAAGCGCGCGCCGCCACTCGTCGAATTGCGCCTGCTGCGGCGAACCCGATCCCACGGGCAGGTCCAGCGCGAGCTCGCCCTGTTCGGGAACGCAGATCTTGTCCGTGCAGGCGAGCCAGCGCGCGTCGGCGCGGATGGGCACGGTTCCGGCGGAGCCAGCCGGAACCTTCAGCCGCACGAGAACGGCATAATCCGTTTCGTAGACGTAGTTCATGATCCCCGCGACGGTGAGCCTCGTCGGGACCGGATATCGGAGCGGTCCAACCGCATAGCCCGCAGGAAGCTGCCACTTCACGTCCATTGGCAGGCCGGCATCCCCCGGGTTCAGCCAATATCCGTGCCAGCCCGGATTGGTCCGCATGTGGATTGCCAGCTCGACTTCGCCACCTGCGGGAGCCGGCCCCTCTGCCACCAGTTCGGGCTCGATGCCGCGTGCCTGCACCATTGCAGGAGCAAACAGCAGTGCGATCAACAGCAGAATCCGCCGGAGCATGGTTCAATGGGGTACAGAGGAACGACGGGAGCGCAAGACGGTCGCAATCGCGCAAGTTCTCGGCTAGCTGAAGCCCAAGCACCTGTTGGAGTATCATTCGGATGCGCTTTGCCCGGGCAATCTGGAAGCTTCTCGTCGGCATCAAGGACGCGCTCGTCCTCATTTTCATGCTGATGTTTTTCGCCGTTCTTTATGCGGGTTTGTCCGCCAAGCCCACGCCGGTCACGGCAGGCGTGCTTGCAATGGACCTTGACGGCTCCGTCGTCGAGCAACCCTCCAAGGCCGAGCTTTCGCAGGTCGTCGCAGGCGGCAGCGGACCGCACGAATATCGGCTACGTGACCTCCTTGCCGTCCTTCGCGAGGCCCGGACCGACGATCGCGTGAAGGCCGTCGCGCTCGATCTCGACGGGTTCACGGGCGGAGGTCAGACCACGCTTTCCGATCTTTCCGACGCCATCCGCGCGGTCCGCTCGTCGGGCAAGCCGGTGCTGGCTTATGCGACGGGCTACACGGATGACAGCTATCAGGTCGCGGCGGCGGCCTCGGAAGTCTGGCTCAATCCGCTAGGCCTCGTCGCTGTTGCGGGACCGGGTAGCCAGCATCTCTATTACAAGGGCCTTCTCGATAAGCTCGGCGTGACGCCGCACGTCTATCGCGTCGGTACCTACAAGGCCGCGGTCGAGCCCTTCACGCGGGCTGACATGTCGCCCGAGGCTCGCGAGAATGCTCAGGCGCTCGCGAACGCGCTGCTCGAAAGCTGGCGCCAAGGCGTGCTCAAGGCCCGCCCCAACGCCAAAGTGGACGCCTACATGCGCAACATGCCTGCGGCAGTTCAGGCCGCTGGCGGCGACATGGCGAAGGCGGCTCTCGACGCAGGTCTCGTCGACAAGGTCGCAGACCGGCAGGCGTTCGAGCAACGCCTGGCGCAGCTTGGCGGTGAGGATTCCAATGAGCTCGCAGGCTATAAGAAGATCAAGCTTCCGGCATACATTCGCGAAGCAACGGAAGATGAAGATTCCGGGCCAATCGGCGTGGTCACCGTCGCCGGGATGATCGTCGACGGGAAGGCTTCGCCGGGCACCGCCGGCGGCGACACGATCGCCGCACTGATCGAGAAGGGTCTTGCCGACGACAATCTGAAGGCGCTCGTCGTGCGCGTCGACAGTCCAGGCGGCTCCGTCTTGGCATCCGAACGCATCCGCCAGGCTATCCTCAAAGCGAAGAGCCGTAAGCTGCCGGTCGTCGTCTCGATGGGCAGCGTTGCGGCATCGGGCGGTTATTGGGTCTCGACACCCGCCGACTTCATTTACGCCGAGCCCTCGACGATCACCGGTTCGATCGGCGTTTTCGGCATCCTTCCGAGCTTCGAAGGCACTCGCGAGAAGCTTGGACTTGGCGCCGACGGCGTGAAGACCACGCCGATGTCGGGGGAGCCCGACCTGTTGAACGGTCCCTCGCCGGAAGCGGAGCAGCTGCTCCAGACCGGCGTCGACTCGATCTACCGGCGGTTCCTCGGAATCGTTTCACAATCGCGGCACAAATCACCGGCGGACGTCGACAAGATCGCCCAGGGCCGCGTTTGGGATGGCGGCACGGCGCATCAGCTAGGCCTTGTCGACGGTTTCGGCGGAATGGAGGAGGCGATCGCCAAGGCGGCGCAGCTGGCCAAGCTCGGCGATGAGCGCGGCGTCACCTATCTCGACCGTCAAGAGACCTTCAAGGAACAGCTGATCGAGATGCTGGCAGACGAACAGAAGGAAGAAGGCTCGACTCCGGCCGAAGGGTTCGCCTTCTTCGCCAATGGCCAGTTGAAACTGGCTCAGGCGCTCGCCGACATGCGATCCGTCCTTGCCGGGCCGAATATCCAGGTCCGCTGCCTTGAATGCCCGTCGGTCGCCCCGGCACGCGTTCAGCAGAAGGACGTGGGTTTCCTGTCAGCGCTTGCCGACTGGCTGCTCTAACGTCACTGCATCAGGCCGAGGATCAGACCGAAGAGCGTGAACTGAAGCGTGTGATATCCGCCGTTGATGAGCCACAGCTTCAGCGGGCGGCGCTCGAACCCGTAGCTGATGCCGTAGGAAGCAGCGACCCAGCATAGGCCGGCGGCGAAGCCTGCCGCCGTCGCCGTGCCGACACTCATCTGGTTGCCGAGAAACATTGCAAACACTGCTGCGGCAATCAGGCTCAGCACGAACGCCCCGCCCAAGATCAAGCCCATGTTCCCGCTTCGGGCCTGCTCATCCGAAAGGCCGGCGGCGGTTTGCCAGGCCCGGGCGAATAGAGGCGGAGAATACCAGATCCCGCCAAGCACCAGCGAGCTTACAGCGCACAAGCCAACCGCAATCCAGTTTACTTCCGGCACCTTCGCCCCCTTCCCTGAGTGTTTCGAGCTACCTCACAGTTTCTCGAGTCATCGCCTCGACCATCATGCGCAACTGCGCGACGGCCCGATCGAAATAGGCAACGTCGCGATAGGTTCGGGCTTGCATGACGCCGCCTTCCATGACGTTCAGAGTGAACTCGGCGAGCGCACGCAAGTCCGTTCCCGCCTCGAACCGGTCGGCCGCTCCGCGGAAACATCCCTCAACGGCAGTGACCCAGGCTGTGAAGTTCGCAGCAAGAAGCTCACGTACGACGGAGTCAGGCTCGTGCAGCTCGAGCGCCAGGCTGCCGATCGGGCAGCCATATTCGCACTCGGTATCGACGATGGACCGCCGGTACTGGCCCAGCAACGCAAAGACCTTCTCGATCGGGTCCTTCACTCCGTCCCACGCGGGCTCCAACAGCATCTGGTTGATCCCGTCGCGGTAGGCCTCAAGCACCGCGATGAGCACGTCCTGCTTGCCGGGAAAGAAGTAATAAAGGCTGCCGCTGTTGACCTGGCTGCGGCTGAGAATGTCGGCAATCGAGGTCGATGCGTAGCCCTTAAGCCAGAACAGCTCCATCGCCGCATAGATGATCCGCTGGCGGGTGTCCTTGTTCATGCCGGCTAGTTAGTTGAATGATCAATCAAGAGTCAAGCGGCCGCCTTTTGGCTTGTTCGTCTTCGGCAAGAGGATTGCTCCGATCAAGCTGACGGCGAGCGCGATCAGGCCGAAGCCGATGACAAGCGGATTGTGCGCATCCTCGCGTGTCTTCAAGTCCATGATGTGCAGACCCCACATCAGGTCGTAGAACCGCCACCATCGCGTCCTCGTTGCGACGATCTGGCCGGACGACGCATCCACGTAAAACCTGGCGCCGTCGTACATGCTCACCTGCCAGGTCGACATCGGACGACGCAGATCTATCGGCGGATCATCGGCACTCGTTCTCTTCACCGACCGCACCCGCGAGGAACCGGTGTAGCGAGCTTCCACCTCCCGCGCCGCATCGGCCGCGGAGAGCGCCGGAAGAAGCAAGCCTGTCTGCGGATCGGCCAGCCGGGTCATTCCGCCCGACAGCGTTACGATCCAGCGCGGGCCCGCTGCTCGCTGCTCGAGGCTGAGTGAAGAGAAGTGAACGCCATCGAGGTGCGGCGGGATCGGTGTGCCAACCAACCGCATGGGGCTTGCAGGCTTGAGGAGACCTTCGCCGCGCACATCCTCGATGGGACGGGCAACCATGACGAGGCCAGAGACGATCCAGAGAAGAACCGGGATCGCGGCGATCCAGGCGAGCCAGATATGCCAGCGGCGAAGCTTAGAACGACCGTTCATGGCCGCTGCCTACGCTGGCGCAGCGGCTGCCACAACGCGTGCCACTAGATGTGGATCGGCTTCCCAGTCACCGCCATCGCCGCTTCTTTCAGCGCTTCGCTGTGCGTCGGATGCGCGTGGCAGGTGTAGGCGATGTCCTCGCTGGTCGCGCCGAACTCCATCGCCTGTGCAGCCTGGGCGATCATCGTTCCGGCAACCGACGCGATCATCCACACTCCCAACACGCGATCCGTCTTGGCGTCCGCAATGACCTTCACGAAGCCGTCGGGCTCATGGTTCGTCTTGGCGCGGCTGTTCGCCAACATCGGGAACTTTCCGACCTTCACATCGCCATGCTCCTTGGCTTGCGCTTCGGTGAGGCCGACGCCGGCGATCTCCGGCATGGTATAGACGACGCTCGGGATCACATCGTGGTTCACGATGCCGGTCTGGCCCGCAATATTCTCCGCGACCGCAATGCCCTCGTCCTCCGCCTTATGCGCGAGCATCGGGCCGGGAATTACGTCGCCGATCGCCCAGACGCCGGGAACGGATGTGCGGAACTCGTGGTCAGTCTCGATCTGGCCGCGCTCATTGGTCTGAAGACCCGCCCTGTCGAGCGCGAGGCCCTCCGTGTTCGGACGCCGACCGATTGAGACAAGGACCGTGTCGGCTTCGATCGTCTCCGCCGCGCCGCCCTTGGCCGGCTCGACGGTCAGCGTGGCCTTGCCGCCGCTCACCTTCACGCCGGTCACCTTGGTGCCGAGCTTGAACTCGATGCCCTGCTTCTTGAAGATCTTGTTCGCTTCCTTGCGGACGTCGTCATCGAAGCCGGGAAGAATCTGGTCGAGGAATTCGACGCAGGTGACCTTGGCACCAACGCGCCGCCAGACGCTTCCGAGCTCAAGTCCGATCACGCCGCCGCCAATGACGACGAGATGAGCCGGTACCTTATCAAGCTCCAGCGCACCGGTGGATGAAACGACGATCTTCTCGTCGATGTCGACGCCGGGAAGCGGCGTCACCAATGAACCGGTCGCGATGACAATGTTCTTCGCCCGGACGGTGCGGTCGCCGACCTTGACGGTGTCGGCGCTCTCGAACCTCGCTTGGCCCTTCAGCCATTCGATCTTGTTCTTCTTGAACAGGAATTCGATGCCACCCGTAAGACCTTTCACAGCATCCTTGCGCTGGGCGTGCATGGCTTCCAGGTCGAGCTCCGGCGTCACCTTGATGCCCATCTTGGCCATCGCGCCGCTCGCGGCTGCCTCAAAATATTCCGACGCGTGGAGGAGAGCCTTCGACGGGATGCAGCCGACATTGAGGCAGGTGCCGCCCAGCGTCTCGCGGCTCTCCGCGCAAGCGGTCTTGAGGCCCAGCTGGGCAGCGCGGATCGCGGCAACATAGCCGCCGGGGCCGGCGCCGATCACCAGCACGTCGAAGTCAAAATCAGCCATGAAATCCTCGGGAAATTCGTTTGCGCGCCACTTAGGGTGCCGCGGCTCTTCTGACCAGTGCCGGCCTCGACTACAGGTCGATCAAAAGCCGCGTCGGATCCTCGATCGCTTCCTTGACGCGGACGAGGAAGGTCACGGCCTCGCGTCCGTCGATCAGGCGGTGATCGTAGCTGAGCGCCAAATACATCATCGGGCGGGCGACGATCTGACCGTCCTTGACCACCGGCCGCTCCTCGATCCGGTGCATTCCAAGGACCGCCGACTGTGGCGGGTTGATGATCGGCGTCGACAGCAGCGATCCGAACACGCCGCCGTTGGAGATGGTGAACGTGCCGCCGGTCATGTCATCGACCGTCAGCGTACCTTCCTTCGCACGCTTGCCATATTCCGCGATCGATTTTTCGATTTCGGCGAAGCTCATCCGGTCCGCATTGCGGACAACCGGGACGACGAGGCCCTTTGGCGCAGAAACGGCGACGGAGACATCGAGGTAATCGCGATAAACGATCTCGTCCCCTTCGATGCTTGCGTTGACTGACGGGACGTCCTTCGCTGCGAGCGCAACCGCCTTCACGAAGAAACCCATGAAGCCAAGGCGGATGCCGTGCTTCTTCTCGAACAGGTCCTTGTACTTGGCCCGGGCGTCGATAACGGCCGACATGTCGACATCGTTGAATGTCGTCAGCAGCGCGGCCGTATTCTGCGCTTCCTTCAGGCGGTGCGCGATCGTCTGGCGCAGGCGCGTCATCTTGACGCGCTCCTCGCGCCGTTCACCCTGGGCCTGCGCTGCCGGCTGCTCAGCGGGCTTCGCGGGAGCCGGGGTCTGCGGCGCCGGAGCGCGCGCTTCGGGCTCGTGGACCGGTCCACCAGCCTTCGCGGCTTCAGCTGCGGCGATCACGTCGTCCTTGGTCAGGCGGCCGTCCTTGCCCGTTCCGCGGATCTTGCTCGGGTCGACATGATGCTCCAGCACCGCGCGGCGCACTGCCGGCGACAGGGTCAGCGAATGATCGTCCTCGGCATCGGGTGCGGCGTCAGGAGCATGTTCGGAGCCCCGGAGCTGCGGATTCTCGCCTGCACCGGCCGGGTTCGTCGTCGCATCCGCGACTTCCTTCGCAGGAGACGGCGCCGCCGCACCGCCACTCGCCTTCTCGTCGATCCGTGCGATGACGGCGCCGACGGCAACCGTGTCGCCCTCCTTCGCCAGCGTCTCGCTGAGCACGCCCGCGATCGGCGACGGAACGTCGACGGTCACCTTGTCCGTCTCAAGGCTGGCGAGCGGTTCGTCGGCCGCGACGGCCTCGCCGGGCTTCTTCAGCCACTGGGCGAGCGTTCCTTCGGTGATGGATTCTCCGAGAGTGGGGACCTTGACCTCGGTGCTCATCTATTTTCTTCCCGATTCCTCATCCGTCCACCAGCGGAGCCCGGTAGCATCACCGTCTTCCCTGAGGATTGTTTCGAGTTCCGTTGCAACTTTTTCGACCGCGGGTCGAGTGTCAGTCTTGTTAAACCAACTGCGGACAAAGGGTTTGCTTGGCTCGAGGAAGACGAGCCATTCTCCGTCATTGTCGTACGAAGCGCAGCCGAGCCAGAGCTTGAACGGCTCCCTGGAGAGGAAGACCATCCAACCCCAATCTTCTTCGATCACCCCACCGGAATAGCCGAGAGCGCGGAATCGCTGATCGAGGAACTCAGCAAGCTTTCCGCCAAAGATGTTCGGGTTGATGCCGTTCGCACCACCCGCAAGGCGTGGCGACTGGAATTCGAGGTGGGTCCGCATGCCCGTTTTAGCTGGCCTTGGCCTTCGGCGCGGCGGCCCCTTCTCCGTGGCCCAGCGCCGCCGCAATCAAGGCCGCCTGCTCGGCCGCATGTCGTTTGGCGAGGCCCGTTGCCGGTGATGCGGAGGCAGCGCGGCCGGCATATTGCGGCCGCAGTCCATTGAATCCGGCGTCGATCAGGCACTGTTCGATCAGCGGTTCGACGAAGGACCAGGCCCCGTTGTTGCGAGGCTCCTCCTGCGCCCAGACAATCGTTTCCAGCTTCGACATTGCCGCGATACGCTTCACCAAAGGCTCGGACGGGAACGGATAGAGCTGCTCGATCCGGACGATTTCTGTCGTGCGATCATTGGCGGCGTCCCGCGCTTCCATCAGCTCATAGGCGAGTTTGCCGGAGCACAAGACAAGCCGCTTGGTGTCACCTTGTGCCGGAGGATTCAGGTCGCTGACGATCCGGCGGAAATGACTCTCGCCGGTGAAGTCGGCGATCTCGGAGACCGCCAGCTTGTGCCGCAAAAGCGACTTGGGCGTCATCATGATCAGCGGCTTGCGGAAGTCGCGCAGGAGCTGACGGCGAAGGATGTGGAAATAGTTTGCCGGCGTCGTGCAGTTCGCAACCTGCATATTGTCGTCCGCACAGAGCTGTAGATAGCGCTCCAGGCGCGCCGAGCTGTGCTCCGGCCCCTGCCCCTCAAAACCGTGCGGGAGGAGCATCACCAGGCCGCTGGCACGAAGCCACTTCCCCTCGCCGCTGGCAATGAACTGGTCGATAATCGTCTGAGCACCGTTGGCGAAGTCGCCGAACTGGGCTTCCCAGCACACCAAGGTGCGCGGGTCGGCAAGCGAATAGCCATATTCGAAGCCGAGGACGCCAAACTCGCTTAGCGGGCTGTCACGAACTTCGAACTGGCCCCCTTCGCCGTTAGCGGCCTCGACGTGGCAAAGCGGAATGTACTTCTCGCCGCTCTGCTGATCGACCCAGACGGCATGCCGCTGGCTGAACGTGCCGCGTCCGCTGTCCTGTCCCGACAGGCGCACGCATTGGCCTTGCGCAAGCAAAGTCCCAAAGGCCAGCGCCTCGGCAGTCGCCCAATCGAAGCCGCTGCCGCTTTCGAACATCGCTTTCTTGGCGTCGAGGATCCGCTGAAGCGTCTTGTGGACGTGGATTTCGGCGGGAACCGTTGTCAGGAGCTCGCCGATGCGTCGAATCTCGTCCTCGGCGACGGCCGTCTCGATGTTGCGGCGGCCAAGCACAGGCTCGTCGGGACGCTTCAGGCCAGACCAGCGGCCTTCGAACCAGTCCGCCTTGTTCGGCAGGTAGCTCACCGCCACCTCGAACTCCTCTTCGAGGTGCTGGATGTAGCCCTTGGTCTCCTGGTCGATCCAGCCCTGGTCGATCACACCTTCCGCGATCAGCCTCTCGCCGTAGATCTTCGAAATGGGCGGATGCTGGCGGATTTCCGCATACATCAGCGGCTGCGTGAAGCTCGGCTCGTCCCCCTCGTTGTGGCCGAAGCGGCGATAGCACCACATGTCGATCACGATGTCGCGGCCGAACGTCTGGCGGAACTCCGTCGCCAGCTTGCAGCAGAAGGTCACCGCTTCGGGATCGTCGCCGTTGACGTGCAGGATGGGGGCCTGGATGCCCTTCGCCACGTCGGACGGATAGGGGGATGAGCGGGCAAACTGCGGACTGGTCGTGAATCCGACCTGATTGTTGATGATGAAATGGATCGCCCCGCCGGTCCCATAGCCGGGAAGTCCGGAAAAGCTGAGGCACTCCCATACGACGCCCTGTCCGGCGAAAGCGGCGTCGCCATGAAGAAGGATCGGAAGCACTGTCTTCCCGTGCTTGTCGCCGCGCAGGGTCATCACGGCGCGGGCTTTGCCCAGCACGACCGGATCGACCGCTTCCAGATGCGAAGGGTTCGGCAGCAGCGACAGGTGGACCTTGTTGCCGTCAAACTCACGGTCGGACGAAGTGCCGAGATGGTACTTCACGTCGCCCGATCCGCCGACGTCGGCTGGATTGGTCGCGCCACCCGCAAATTCATTGAAGATGGCGCGGTACGGCTTGCCCATGACGTTGGAGAGGACGTTCAGCCTGCCCCTGTGAGCCATTCCGACGTCGATCTCGGTGACCCCATATTGGCCGCCATATTTGATGACCGCCTCAAGGGCCGGGATTGCGCTTTCCCCACCGTCAAGCCCGAATCTTTTCGTGCCGACATATTTGCGGGCAAGAAACTTTTCCCACTGCTCGCCCTCGATGACTTTCGTCAGGATCGAGCGCTTGCCTTCGGGCGTGAACTGGATCTCGGCGTCCTTGCCTTCCATGCGCTCCTGGAGGAAGCGCCGTTCGCCCAGGTCATTGATGTGCATATACTCAAGGCCGACCGCGCCGCAGTAGTTCGCCTGCAGCACCTTCACGATCTCGCGGACTGTCGCCCGCTCAAAACCGAGCGCGCCGCCGATCCAGATCGGGCGGTCGAGGTCACCGGGCCCGAAGCCGTGATATTCCGGCGTCAGGTCTGCCGGCAGGTCGCTCCGATGGAGACCCAGCGGATCGAGCTTCGCCGCAAGATGGCCGCGCACCCGGTAGGTGCGGATCAACATCATCGCGCGAATGCTGTCCTCCGACGCGCGGCGGATCGCTTCGGGGTCGGCTGAAGGGGCAGCTGCGACAGCCTTGTCCGTTGCCGCCTTCTTGAACGCTTCAATCGTTGCCTGCGTCGGATCGAGGCCGAGATTGATTTCGTCCAGCTCGGCTAGCGGCCAGTTAGGACGAGCCCAGCTCGGGCCGGTCTCGCGTTCGACGATTTCAGGGGTGTCGTTCAACTCTTGTCTCCGTTCGGCCGGAACTAGGCCGCGACCAGAAGCTCTTTGAGGGTCCTGCCTAGCTCAGATGGGCTTGGAGAGACCGTAATTCCAGCAGCTTCCATGGCCGCAATCTTGCTTTCCGCGTCGCCCTTGCCGCCGGACACGATCGCGCCCGCATGCCCCATCCGGCGTCCGGGAGGAGCCGTGCGACCGGCGATGAAACCGACTACGGGCTTCCTGCGCCCACGTCTCGCTTCATCGGCCAGGAACTGAGCAGCTTCCTCTTCGGCGCTCCCGCCGATCTCGCCGATCATGATGATCGACTGAGTCTCGTCGTCCGCAAGGAACATCTCGAGGACGTCTATGAACTCCGTGCCCTTCACAGGATCGCCGCCGATGCCGACCGCGGTCGACTGGCCGAGGCTCTCGTTGGTCGTCTGAAAGACGGCTTCGTAGGTGAGCGTGCCGGAGCGGCTGACCACGCCGACGCTACCCTTTTTGAAGATATTGCCGGGCATAATGCCGATCTTGCACTCGTTCGGAGTGAGAACACCGGGGCAATTCGGACCGATCAAGCGCGACTTCGAGCCGTCGAGTGCACGCTTCACCCGCACCATGTCCAGGACCGGAATACCTTCGGTTATCGTCACGATCAGAGGCACCTCGGCATCGATCGCTTCAAGGATGGAATCGGCGGCGAAGGGCGGAGGCACGTAGATTACGCTCGCCGACGCGCCTGTCTTCCGCACCGCCTCGTGGACCGTGTCGAAGACAGGTAATCCCAGGTGCTCGGTGCCCCCTTTGCCGGGCGTCACGCCGCCGACCATCTGAGTGCCATAGTCGAGCGCCTGGCGCGTATGGAATGTGCCGGTCTCGCCCGTCATCCCCTGGGTGATCACCTTGGTGTTGCGATCGACGAGTATGCTCATCGTGGTGCCTGAGCCTCCGCTTGATTGTCTTTAAGCCAGTTGATTTGCATGATTGTGAACCCGCCAGACTGGGTGGCGAGCGCCCTAAACCCGGCCCGCTCGTCGAGCCACTCGACCGGCAGGTAAGAACCGCCGCTCGAGGTCCCGCGCACACGAGTTTCGACCGCTGCTGAAGCGGGCTGGAGCTTCAGCTGCTCGGACGCAATACCGCATATCTTGGGTTCTCGGTTTCGTTCGGAATAACTGAGCGAATAAAGATAGGCCTCACCTGAGGATCGCAACTTCCACACCTGCGACTTGTCGGGTTGGCCGAGGCGATTGCGGAGCGCGCTCGGCAACGCACTGAACTCGATTGCAGTGGCCGAAACAGCGGTCGCGTTACCGTCGAGGCAGGCCGAAATGAACAAAGCGGGGAGCTGCTCGGACGCGATAGGTGCAGATTCGGCTGCGGAGCTCAGCACAGCCGCAGCGGCCAACGAGAGCAACATCTTGAACCTCCTTCACTGCACAGAGCATCGTCCGACCGGTGTCCGACGTCTAGGCGAGGCTGCCGTCGATCTCCTTACAGGCGATCAGCAATTCCTTCACCGCATCGACGCTGACCTGAAGATTTTGCCTGGCTTCGTCGTCGAGGGCGATCTCGATGATCTCCTCTGCTCCCCCAGCGCCGATCACGACCGGTACGCCGACGTACAGACCGTCGAGGCCGTACTTGCCGTCAACATAGACCGCGCAGGGAAGGATGCGCTTCTGGTCGCCTAGATGGGCTTCGGCCATCGCGATCGCGCTGGTGGCCGGTGCATAGTAGGCCGATCCGGTCTTCAGCAGCGCGACGATCTCGCCCCCGCCACCACGAGTCCGTTTGACGATCTCGTCGATCCTCTCCTTCGAGGAACGGCCCATCTTGACCAAATCGTCGACAGGAATGCCGCTGATGGTCGTGTAATTGGTGACTGGAACCATCGTGTCGCCGTGACCGCCCAGAACGAACGCGTTGACGTCGCGGACGCTGACATTGAACTCCTGCGCCAGGAACGTCGCGAAGCGCGCGCTGTCGAGGACGCCGGCCATGCCGACCACCTTGTTGTGCGGAAGGCCGGAGAATTCGCGAAGGGCCCAGACCATCGCGTCGAGCGGGTTGGTAATGCAGATGACGAAAGCGTCAGGGCAGTGCTCCTTGATACCCGCTCCCACGGCCTTCATGACTTTGAGATTGATGCCCAGAAGGTCGTCACGGCTCATGCCAGGCTTACGCGGCACGCCGGCGGTGACGATCACTACGTCGGCCCCAGCGATGTCTGCATAATCGTTGGTGCCGGTGATCTTCGCATCAAAGCCTTCGATCGGGCCGCACTGGCTGAGGTCCAGCGCCTTGCCCTGCGGAATGCCCTCGGCAATGTCGAACAGGACGATATCGCCAAGCTCCCGCTTCGCCGCGAGGTGAGCGAGGGTTCCTCCGATCATTCCTGCGCCGATAAGAGCAATCTTCTTGCGAGCCATGAAGCCGGTGCTTTCCTTTTTTCGAGGGCGCGCCGAGGACCGGCGCGAGTTCGCGGCCCTCTAGACCGCGAGGCGGACCCGGGCAACCGCCTGAACGGCGGGAATTCCTTATAGCGCCGGTAACGATAGACCGTCAGGACCTGTTCAGCAGTCCGTCGGAGAATCGGGAACCATGAAAAGGCTGTTTCTCGTCGCGTTCATCGCGGCGGCTGCCTCCGCCGGTCCGGCGCTCGCGAAGCACGGCCACGGCAACCCGCACCAATCCACCGGTTCCGGCCCTGTCGGCGTCGGCCTCGGTGGCTGTCCGCCAGGCCTTGCGAAGAAGAATGCGGAGTGCATGCCGCCCGGCCGATACAAGAAGCTGTTCGAAGTCGGGCAGCGCGTTCCCCCCAACTATCGGGGGCTTATTGGCTACAGCCAGGTGCCCTATTCGATACGCGACCGCTACAGTTCCGTTTTGGATCCCCGCTCGCGCTACATCTACGATCAGGGGTATCTCTACAGGGTCGACCCCACCACCATGGCGGTCAGCCAGATCCTGAACACCCTACTTCGGCCTTAATGAGGCCCTTCGGGTGCAACTTCCGCAACCCCATTGGTTCCCGCGAGCCCGCCATCGTCGATGGCTTCGAGATTGGCTGGAGCCTCGTCCAATAGGTTGGCCGCCTCGTCGAGCTGCCGATTTTCTTCAGCCGTGGGCGCGGCCGGATCGCGCTGACAAGCCGTAAGGGTCAGCGTCAGAAGTATCAGGCCCGTCATGCGCATTTGATCACCTGAACAAAAAAGGGGCCGCGTGCCGTGCAGGCGCGCGACCCCTCAGCAAGTGCGAAACGCTTAGTGCGTCGCGTTATCGGTCGCGTTCGCCACGGCTGCGCCAGCGTTTTCAACAGCATTACCCGCGCTGTCGATCGCATTGCTGGCGGCGTCGAGCGCGTTGTCGGCAGCGTTGCTGGCGTCGACGGCGTCATTGCTCGCTGCATTGACGTCGGCATTCGCCGAATCCTCGACATTCGCTTCATTGCCAACGGCATTGTCTTCCGCCTTCGGCTGGCACGCGGCCAGACCGAGCGCTAGGACCGCAACGGTCACTGCAATCTTCTTCATGATCGTTCCACTCCCTCAAAAACCCTCGTTCAGGGCTGGGCTCGGCCAGTCGCGATAGTCGCTCAGGCCAGCGCGCGGCATTACAGAGGCCCAAACAGCGGTGCAATGCGCAATTGTGTCACTTGCGTTGCAGTTCGCATTCGCGTTTCATTGACATATAAAGTTTTCTTTATATCAGCTTTCTTGATGGACGCGCTTCCGCTGGCCGATCTCTTGCAAGCCCTTGCCGACCCGACGCGGCTGCGTATCCTCGCGCTGCTCCGTCGGATGGAGCTTTCGGTGGGAGAGCTCGCGCTCCTTCTCGGACAGAGTCAGCCTCGAGTATCGCGCCACGTCCGCATCCTCGCTGACGCAGGCGCAGTGGAACGACGGAAGGAAGGAAGCTGGGTCTTCCTGACTATCTCCGGGAGCGGCCGCACCGCACCGATGTTCGAGCTGATCGACGCCTGGGCCGACGGGGCGAGCAATCAGCTGTTTGAAGCGGACGCTGCGAAGCTCGATCGGATCCGTGTCGAAAGAGCCGAAGCGGCATCGCGCTATTTTACGTCGCATGCGGAGGTCTGGGACCAAATCCGCTCGCTCCACGTGGCCGAGAGCGAAGTGGAACAGGCCATCGCCGGCGCATTGGTCGATCAGCCTCTCGGCCGCCTCGTAGACATCGGTACCGGAACCGGCCGGATGATCGAATTGTTCGGCCGCGACGCGCTGCAGGCGACGGGCATCGATCGCTCGTCGGAGATGCTGCGGCTGGCACGGGTGAAGCTAGAGGCGGCGGGCATCCCGTCGAGCCTCCGCCAGGGAGATATGAACGCGCTCCCGCTTGATGACGGGGCCGCCGACACGGTGATCATCCACCAGGTGCTGCATTATGCGCACTCGCCGGCGGCTGCGATCAGCGAGGCAGGGCGCGTGCTCGCAAGCGGCGGGCGTCTGTTGGTCGTCGACTTTGCGGCTCACGAACGGGAGGAACTCCGGTCAACGGACGCGCACATCCGCCTCGGCTTTGACGACGAGACCATGGCGGGCTGGTTCAGGGCGGCGGGTCTCACCATCGACAGGATCGAACATCTCAAAGGCGGCGAGCTGACTGTGACCCTCTGGCGTGGCCTCAAGGCAGCCGAGCGGCGCCGGAGGGCGGCATGAACCGGCTCGAAAGCCTTGCCAATCATGCGCCACTTTTCGCCGAGGCGCGTGGCGATATCCAAGTCAGCTTCGAATTCTTCCCGCCCAAAACGGAGAAGATGGCGGAGACGCTTTGGGAGTCGGTAAAAACGCTTGAGCCGCTCAATCCGCGGTTTGTCTCCGTGACCTATGGCGCGGGCGGCTCGACCCGCGAACGCACCCACCAGACGGTCGAGCGGATCCTCAAGGAAACGTCGCTCACGCCCGCGGCGCATTTGACCTGTGTCGGCGCCAGCAGGGCCGAGATCGACGAGATCGCCCGCGATTATTGGAACCTGGGCGTTCGCAACATCGTCGCTCTTCGCGGAGATGCGCCCGAAGCCGGAACGAAATACCAGCCGCACCCGGAAGGCTATCGCGACGCCTGCGAGCTAGTTTCCGGCTTGAAAGCCGTCGCGCCCTTCGACATTTCGGTGGCTGCCTATCCGGAAATCCATCCTGACTCTTGCGACCGCGCCTTCGACCTCGAAAATCTGAGGCGGAAGGTGGATGCGGGCGCCGACCGGGCGATCACGCAATTCTTCTTCTCGGCCGAATGCTTCTTCCGCTTTCGCGACGAAGCAGCGGCTGCAGGCATCGATGCCGAAATCGTTCCGGGCATCCTACCCGTCTCCAACGTCGCAACGACCCGTCGTTTCGCTGCAACCTGCGGCGCAAGCATCCCGCAATGGCTCGACGAGCTTTTCGAAGGTCTCGACGACCTGCCCTCGGCCCGTCAGCTGATTGCCGCCACTGTCGCGGCGGAGATCTGCGGCCAGCTCTACGCGGGCGGAGTGCGGCACTTCCACTTCTACACGCTCAACCGGGCCGAGCTCAGCTACGCCATCTGCCATCTTCTCGGAGTCCGCGCGAAATGACCGCCGCCTCAACCCTCCGCGCCGAAGCCGGCAAGCGTATCCTCATCAAGGACGGCCCGTATGGGACCGCCATTCAGGCCGAGAAACTCCAGGCCGAGGACTATTGCGCAGGCCTCGACCTCATGAAGGATCAGAAGGGCAACAACGACCTTCTCAACATGACGCAGCCGCAGATCGTCCGCGGCATATGCGAGCGTTTCGTGGGAGCCGGCGCGGAAATCCTCGCCACTAACACCTTCAATGCCAACCGCATCAGCCAGGCGGATTACGGCGCAGAGAACCTCGCTGCCGAGATCAACCGCTCGGCAGCGCGCGTGATCCGCGAAGTTGCCGACCGCGCTACGGCCGCCGACGGCAAGCCCCGGTGGGTGGCCGGCGCCATGGGCCCGACCAACAAGACCCTGTCCCTCTCGCCGGACGTCAACGACCCCGCTTTTCGCGAGGTCGACTTCGACACGGTGAAGGGCGTCTACCGTGAGCAGGTCGATGCACTGGTCGAAGGCGGCGTCGACTTCATCCTGATCGAGACCATCTTCGACACACTCAACGCCAAGGCGGCAATCATGGCGACGCTCGAAGCGGAGCAGGCGCTTGGCCGCGAGCTTCCCCTGATGATCTCGATGACGCTCACCGATCTCAGCGGACGAAACCTCAGCGGGCACACGGTCGAAGCCTTCTGGGCGAGCGTTCGCCATGCGCGTCCGGTGACCATCGGCCTCAATTGCTCGTTCGGCGCGGCTCAGCTCCGTCCTCACCTCGCTGCCCTCGCGGCTCAGGCCGACACGTTGGTCATGGCTTACCCGAATGCCGGGCTGCCCAACGAACTAGGCGAATATGACGAAGCTGCGGCGGAGACTGCCGCGCAGGTCAGCGAATGGCTCAACGCAGGCCTCGTCAACATCGTCGGCGGATGCTGCGGAACAACGCCGGAGCACATTGCGGCGCTCGCCGGAGCCGCCCGCGGCCGCGCACCTCGACAGGTTCCGACCGCCCCTCGCCAAACCCTCCTCGCCGGACTCGAACCGATGGTGATTGCTGCCTGACATGGAAGTTTCGAAAGTAGATCAGGCAGGCGCCGGAGCGCGCTTCGTTAACGTGGGTGAACGGACCAACGTCACCGGGTCCGCGAGGTTCAAGAAGCTGATCCTCGCAGGCGACTATGACGCCGCCGTCGAGGTCGCTCGCGACCAGGTTGAGAACGGCGCGCAGATCATCGACGTCAACATGGACGAGGCTTTGCTCGACTCCGAGCAGGCGATGACCATCTTCCTCAAGCGCATCGCGGCCGAGCCGGACATCGCCCGGGTACCCGTCATGGTCGACAGCTCCAAGTGGAGCGTGATTGAAGCGGGTCTCAAGTGCGTCTCGGGCAAGCCGATCGTCAATTCGATCAGCCTCAAGGAAGGCGAAGGCCCATTCCTAGAGCTTGCCCGAAAGTGCCGCGCCTACGGTGCAGCCGTCGTCGTCATGGCATTCGACGAGGTCGGGCAAGCCGATACCGTCGAGCGCAAAATCTCGATCTGCGAGCGCGCGTACCAGCTGCTCATCGCCGACGGGTTCGAGCCGCAGGACATCATCTTCGACCCAAACATCTTCGCGATCGCGACGGGCATCGACGAGCACCGCCGCTACGCCCTCGACTTCATCGAAGCGGCTTCCGAGATCCGCCGCCGCTGTCCCGGAGTGCATATCTCCGGCGGCCTGTCCAACCTCAGCTTCTCGTTCCGCGGCAACGAGCCTGTCCGCCGCGCGATGCACAGCGTGTTCCTGTTCCACGCCATCCCCGCGGGGATGGACATGGGCATCGTCAACGCCGGCCAACTCGACGTCTACGACCAGATCGATCCCGAGCTTCGCGAAGCGGTCGAGGACGTCATCCTGGATCGAAACGACGACGCCACCGAGACCCTCATCGCACTCGCGGAACGTTACAAAGGAACGGATCCCGCCCAGGAAAAGGCCGCCGCCGAGTGGCGCAGCCTGCCCGTCGCGGAACGCCTGTCCTACGCTCTGGTAAAGGGCATCGACGCCAACATCGTCGAAGATACGGAAGAAGCGCGACAGCAGTCGGAGCGGCCGATCCATGTCATCGAGGGCCCGCTGATGGACGGCATGAACGTCGTCGGCGACCTCTTCGGGTCGGGAAAGATGTTCCTGCCGCAGGTCGTGAAATCAGCCCGCGTGATGAAAAAGGCCGTCGCGCACCTCATTCCGTTCATCGAGGCCGAGAAGGAAAAGAGCGGAGCGACCGCGGGCAAGGGCCGCATCGTGATGGCCACCGTGAAAGGCGACGTTCACGACATCGGCAAGAACATCGTCGGCGTGGTCCTGCAGTGCAACGGCTTCGAGGTCATCGACCTTGGCGTGATGGTGCCCTGGCAGGACATTCTTCAGGTCGCGAACGACAACAACGCCGACATGATCGGCCTTTCCGGTCTGATCACGCCATCGCTCGACGAGATGGTGACGGTTGCGGGCGAGATGCAGCGGCTCGGGCTCAGGACCCCGCTACTCATCGGTGGAGCCACAACCAGCAAGGCGCACACGGCATTGCGCATCGATCCCGCCTACGAAGGGCCCGTCATCCATGTGCTCGATGCAAGCCGCGCAGTGGGCGTCGCCTCATCTCTCGTGTCGGACACTCAGTGCGAGCCGCTCGTCGCCAAGACGGCCGAAGAATATGAAGCACTTCGCGTTGCCCGCTCGCGTAGCGGACAGAGCGAGCTCGCAAAGCTTCCCGAAGCCCGCGCCAATGGCTTTCCCTTCGATCCGGCCGGTCAGGCGCCCGCACCGAAAATGCCGGGTATCCACACATTCGGCGAGTGGCCGCTACGCGATCTACGCGCATCGATCGACTGGACGCCATTCTTCCGCGCCTGGGAGCTGGCTGGAAACTATCCCGCAATCCTCAGCGACGAAGTGGTCGGCGAGAGCGCGCGCAGCCTCTTCGATGACGCGCAAAAGATGCTCGAACAAATCATTGCCGAGCGCTGGGTGACACCCAAGGCGACCGTCGGCCTTTGGCGCTGCAAGCGCGAGGGCGATGACGTGCTCGTGCTCGCGGGGAACGACTGGACCCGCGTCCCATTCCTCCGCCAGCAGGTGAAAAAGCGCGAGGGCCGGTCGAACATGAGCCTCGCCGACTTCATCAATCCGGAGGGCGAGGACTGGATCGGCGGCTTTGCAGTCGGCATCCACGGGCTCGAACCGCATCTCGAGCGCTTCAAGGCCGCCCACGACGACTATTCGGACATCCTGCTGAAGGCCCTCGCCGACCGCCTCGCGGAAAGCTTTGCCGAAGTTCTCCACGCAGAAGTCCGCCAACGCCTCTGGGGCTATGCCGAGGAACATCTCTCCAACGAGCAGCTGATCCGCGAGAAGTATCAAGGCATCCGGCCGGCGCCGGGTTATCCCGCCTGTCCCGATCACAGCCTGAAGCCGATCCTGTTCGATATGCTCGGCGGCGACCCGGGCGGCGTCACGCTCACCGAAAATTTCGCGATGCTTCCGACATCCGCGGTCTCCGGATTCTATTTTGGTCATCGCGATAGCCAGTATTTCGGCGTGGCACGGATCGGCCGCGACCAGCTCGAGGATTATACCGCACGTCGCGGCGTCGATCTCGACTGCGCCGAGCGCTGGCTCAGACCCAACCTCGACTGATACCCGCTCGCGCCGCTAGGGCCGCCGAATGAATGCATCGGCAGGCATTTCCTCGAACGCGTCCGCGCGCACCTGGAGGGGCGAGCTCCGGGCGACGCTTGTGCTCGCCTGGCCGCTGGTCCTGTCCAATTTGACGACCGCAATTATGGGCGCGACGGACGTCGTCCTGATGGGCTGGCTTGGACCGCGGCAGCTCGCGGCGTCAGCGCTGGGCCTGAACCTGTACTTCGGCCTCGGCCTGTTCGCGCTCGGCATCGTCGTCTCGGGATCGCCGATGATGGCCTCGGCGCTGGGGCGTCGCACGCACAGCGTTCGCGAAGTGCGCCGGACGTTCCGCCAGTCCTTGTGGCTGGCGCTCGCCGCCACCGTCCCGCTCTGGCTGCTGTTGTGGAACGCAGAGCCCATTATCCGCGCGTTGGGCCAGGAGCCCGGGCTGGCGGCGCAGGCGGCCATCTTCCTCAAGGGTTACATGTGGATTGTGCTACCTTGGCTCGCCTTCCAGGCGATGCGCAATTTTCTCTCTGCTCTGGAGCGCCCCGGCTGGATTCTCGGTATCAGCGTGCTCGGCATCGCTCTCAATGGGATCATCAGCTGGGCACTGATCTTCGGGCGACTGGGGCTGCCCGCGCTCGGAATCTTCGGTGGTGGGTTAGGAAGCTCGATCGTCTGGCTGATCCTCGCGCTCCTGCTTGCCCTCGTCATCTCCACCGACCGCCAGTTCCGGCGCTTCCATCTGTTCGGCAATCTCTGGCGGCCGGATTGGCGGCGTTTCCGGCATCTCTTCCGGCTCGGACTTCCAATCGGCCTGGCAATGGGGTTCGAGACGATCGTGTTCGGCGCAGCGGCCTACCTCATGGGCTTGATAGGCGCCGCCAGTCTCGCCGCCCACGCGGTAGCCCTACAGGTCTGCATCGTTACCTTCATGGTCCCCTTGGGTCTAAGCCAGGCCGTGACCGTTCGCGTCGGCCGGGCCCTCGGTGCCAAGGATCGGGGAGGAATCACGCGCGCCGGCTGGACGGCATGGTTCCTTGGCGTCGGCTTCATGGCTGTGATGGCGCTCATCATCTGGACTGTGCCGCACCAGCTCGTGGGCATATTCATCGCGTCCAACCCCGCGAACACGGAGGTCACGAACCTTGCCGTTTCGTTCTTGATGTTCGCCGCAGCGTTTCAGATCTTCGACGGCGCGCAAGTCGTCGGCGCTGGGATGCTCCGTGGACTCCACGACACCCGCGTCCCCATGATCTTCGCATTGCTTGGCTATTGGCTCTTCGGCCTTGGCGGCGGCATCTGGCTGGCGTTCGGCCTAAAGTGGGAAGGCAAGGGCGTCTGGACCGGTCTTGCGGCCGGCCTCGGGGTCGTCGCGGTGCTGATGCTCTGGCGCTGGAGCCGTCGCGATCGGCTGGGCCTGGTTTCAGCCACAGCGTGAATTCCAGCCCGCCGGGGTGTTGACGGCCAACACGGCCGCACCCATATGCGCGGCATCGCTGGCACTCTCCTCGTAGGAGTGCCAACGCGCACATGTTCAACAAAGAGAGACAAGGGGCTCACAATGGGTTTTAGGCCGCTTCATGACCGCGTCCTCGTCCGCCGCGTCGAGGCTGATGAGAAGACCTCCGGCGGAATCATTATTCCGGACACCGCCAAGGAAAAGCCGCAGGAAGGCGAAGTCGTTTCCGTCGGCACCGGCGCTCGCAGCGATGAGGGCAAGGTCACGCCGCTAGACGTCAAGGCCGGCGACAAGATCCTGTTCGGCAAGTGGTCGGGCACCGAGGTGAAGATCGACGGTGAAGACCTGATCATCATGAAGGAATCCGACATCCTCGGGATCGTCGGCTGAGCTTTCACTTCCAAACAGCAACTCAAATCTGAAACGAAAGGGTAGCCAGATGGCAGCCAAGGACGTCAAATTTTCCCGCGATGCGCGTGAACGCATCCTCCGCGGCGTCGACATTCTCGCCGACGCCGTAAAGGTGACGCTCGGTCCCAAGGGCCGCAACGTCGTCATCGACAAGAGCTTCGGCGCTCCGCGCATCACCAAGGACGGCGTCACCGTCGCCAAGGAGATCGAGCTCAAGGACAAGTTCGAGAACATGGGCGCGCAGATGCTGCGCGAAGTCGCTTCGAAGACGAACGACCTCGCCGGCGACGGCACCACGACCGCGACCGTTCTGGCGCAGTCGATCGTCCGCGAGGGCATGAAGTCGGTCGCGGCCGGCATGAACCCTATGGATCTGAAGCGCGGCATCGACATCGCCGTCGGCAAGGTCGTCGAGGACCTAAAGAGCCGTTCGAAGAACGTTTCGGGCAGCCAGGAAATCGCCCAGGTCGGAATCATCTCCGCCAACGGCGACCGTGAAGTCGGCGAGAAGATCGCCGAGGCCATGGAGAAGGTCGGCAAGGAAGGCGTCATCACCGTCGAGGAGGCCAAGGGTCTCGAGTTCGAGCTGGACGTCGTCGAAGGCATGCAGTTCGACCGCGGCTATCTGTCGCCTTACTTCATCACCAATCCTGAGAAGATGCAGGTCGAACTGAACGACCCGTACATCCTCATCCACGAGAAGAAGCTGTCGAACCTCCAGTCGATGCTCCCGATCCTGGAAGCGGTTGTTCAGAGCGGCCGTCCGCTCCTGATCATCGCCGAGGACATCGAGGGCGAGGCTCTGGCGACGCTCGTCGTCAACAAGCTGCGCGGCGGCCTCAAGGTTGCGGCCGTGAAGGCTCCGGGCTTCGGCGATCGTCGCAAGGCGATGCTTGAGGACATTGCGATCCTCACCGGCGGCGAGATGATCAGCGAGGATCTCGGCATCAAGCTGGAGAGCGTCACTGTGAACATGCTCGGTCAGGCCAAGCGCGTCACAATCGACAAGGACAACACGACGATCGTCGATGGTGCCGGTCAGCGTGAAGGCATCGAGGGCCGCGTGGCCGCGATCCGTCAGCAGATCGACAATACGACGTCCGACTACGACCGCGAGAAGCTGCAGGAGCGGCTGGCGAAGCTCGCCGGCGGCGTTGCGGTCATCAAGGTCGGCGGCGCGTCCGAGATCGAGGTCAAGGAGCGCAAGGACCGCGTTGACGACGCTCTCCATGCGACCCGCGCCGCGGTCGAGGAAGGGATCGTTCCGGGCGGCGGCACTGCTTTGCTCTATGCCACCAAGGCTCTCGAGGGCCTGAAGGGCGAGAACGACGATCAGACCCGCGGCATCGACATCATCCGCAAGGCGCTCCAGTCGCCGGTGCGGCAGATTGCCGAGAATGCGGGCCATGACGGCGCCGTGGTCGCCGGCAAGCTGATCGATGCCAATGATCCGACGCTCGGCTTCAACGCCCAGACCGAGGAATACGAGAACCTCGTCCAGGCTGGCGTGATCGACCCCACCAAGGTCGTCCGCGCTGCGCTCCAGGATGCGGCCTCGGTTGCCGGCCTGCTGATCACCACCGAAGCGGCGGTCAGCGAATTGCCCGAGGACAAGCCTGCAATGGCTGGTGCCGGCGGCATGGGCGGCATGGGCGGCATGGACTTCTAAGTCCGCCACCCAAAGCAAAAGAGAAGGGCCGGAGGAGCTTATCCCCCGGCCCTTTTTTTGCCGATACGGGAGGCTCAGCCAGCAAGGTCGCGGATGATCGTCGTCCAGTGGACGACATCGTCGTACATTGCGCGGACTGGGATGCGCTCGTTGAGGCCATGAGCGCGCTCGTCGTCAGGTGAGATGCCCCAGCTGCCGTCGACATCGTAAACCGGGATGCCCTTGGCCCTGAAGAAGCTGCCGTCGCTCGCTCCGGTCGACATGATCGGATAGACCCGCATTCCCGGTCCATGGATCTTCTGGATTGCCGAGGTGACAGCCTTCAGCACGTCCGGCCGGAGGGGCGACGCGGGCGTTGTCTGCCCCGTGTACATGGGATCAAGAGTCACTTCGACTTTCGGCCCAGCGAGTTGCTGCAGTTCCTTGCGCACGTCCTGTGGATCGACGCCGGGCATGATCCGGCAGTTCACGGTCGCCTTCGCCATTTGAGGAAGCGCATTGTCGGCATGACCTCCCTCGAGCATCGTGGCCACACAGCGCGTGCGAGTGTGACCCACTTCGAGCGGGTCAGCTTCGATTACGTCGGCGGCCCTTCCGTCATTCGGATTCG
>Ga0070671_100000406_pt1 | contig 29740 bp, 28 predicted proteins | sample KBSS73metaG_FD_65341 | JGI IMG/M metagenome (GOLD analysis project Ga0070671, IMG submission 65341) | Switchgrass rhizosphere microbial communities from Kellogg Biological Station, Michigan, USA - KBS S7-3 metaG | ecosystem: Host-associated > Plants > Roots > Rhizosphere > Soil ...
CGTGCGCTCGATCAGCGCCGCGAGCCGGTCGACGGCATGGAGACGCGCGGCAGCTATTGCCGCGCCGGCCTCCGCCATCTGCTCTTCCAGCGCGGCAAATAGTGCGGGACTTCCTTCGCGCATCTGGAACAGGCGGTTACGCTGCCGCATCGCCCGGTCATAGCGGCCAAGCGGAGTTCGCATCTTTGGGTCTATCGCGAGAACGAGCCGGTCGAGGAAGCGCCGCCGCTCGGAAGCGGGCCCCGTAAACAGGCCATCCATGGCGGGGATGAGCCAGATGATCTTAACAATGTCGCCGAGAGCGCTAGGGCTCTCGTCCTTGCCGGCGATGCGCACTGTGCGCCCCGTGCTCTCGTCCCGCGCGCCAACGGGAAGGCCGGTGCCGATCTCGACCTCGTCATGCCGCGACACGACGCGCGCGGCGATGGCGAATCCGCCTCCGCCATCTCTCCGGCACAGCTCTTGATAAGGTCGCCCGCGCAAGCCGTGACCGGGTCCAAGCAGAGACACGGCCTCGAGCAGGTTCGTTTTGCCAGAGCCGTTATCGCCGACCAGCACGACGGGACGCGCGTCGAGCTCGAGCTGGGCCTTGGCGTAGTTGCGGAAGTCAGCAAGCTTCAGCTCGCGGACGAACAGCCTGTCGGCGTGAGGGCCTGTTTCCTTGCCCGCCACTGCCAATGACTGATCCTTTTCGCTTCGGTAGGCCCTCATACCCGCATCGGCATGAGCACATAGAGCGCGGAGGCATCCTTGCCGTCTCGCACCATGGTCGGCGAGCCCGGATCGGCAAGCTGGAACTCTGCCGTGCCGCTTTCGAGCTGGCCGGAGATGTCGAGGAGGTAGCGGGCATTGAAGCCGATCTCCAGCGGATCGAAGCCGTATTCAACCGGAAGCTCCTCGGTCGCGCTGCCGCTGTCGGGATTGTTGACCGAGAGCGTGAGCTTGCCGTCGGTGATGGTGAGCTTCACCGCACGGCCTTTGTCGCTTGACAGCGTCGAGACACGGTCGACGGCTTGGGCAAAGGCGGTGTTATCCACCTCCATCTTCTTGTCGTTCGCCTGCGGGATCACGCGCTCGTAGTCGGGGAAGGTGCCATCGATCAACTTCGAGGTCAGCACCACACGCGCGGTCGAGACGCGAATCTTGGAGGGCGATAGCTCGATACGCACCTCGCCGTCGGCATCCTCGACCAACTTGGCAAGCTCGAGCACGGTCTTGCGCGGCACGATCACGCCAGGGATGCCCTTGGCGCCGGAGGGAAGCGGCAGCTCGACCTGGGCGAGACGATGCCCGTCGGTCGCGACGGCCCGGAGGGCGGGCTTGCCGCCGCTCTCGGTGGCGTGGAGATAGATGCCGTTGAGATAGTAGCGGGTTTCCTCGGTCGAAATGGCAAACCGCGTCTTCTCGATGAGCCTCTTCAGGTCTCCGGCAGACATCGAAAAGCTATGGCCGAGATCCTCGACACTCAGCGCCGGGAAATCGTCTGCCGGAAGCGTCTGCAGCGAGAACTGAGCAGGTCCTGCCGTGATGGTGAGGCGCCCTTGGTCTCCGTCGCGAACGAGCTCGATCTCCGATCCTTCCGGCAGCTTGCGCACGATGTCGTAGAACATATGCGCCGGCACCGTTGTCGCTCCTTCGCCGTTGGCTCGGGTAGGCACCGTCTCGACCAACTCCATGTCGAGGTCGGTCGCGGTCAGCTTCAACTCGTTATTGCTCGCCGATAGGAGTACGTTCGAGAGGATCGGGATAGTGTTCCGCCGCTCAACTACGCTCGCCACGTGGCCGAGCGCCTTGGATAGGGCTGGTTTCTCGATGGTAAGCCGCATGGTCGACCGCTATCCCCAATATGCGCCTTTTCCGCTGTGCGTGGCGTCCGGCCGGAGCGCTTTCTGGCTCCGATCCGGCCCTGGGAAAAGCGTGATAAGGCGCGAGGAACTCCCGGTCGAACTTGACCCGATAGAAGCCATTTTGCAAGAGCGGCCGGGGAGACGCTTTGGCTTGGGACCCAAACCCCCCGTTCCGCCTTCCCCCTAATCGCGCAGCAAGCGCTTCAAAAGCTCGATCTCCTCGCGGAGCTGATTGTCGTCGCTCATCAACTGCTCGATCTTGCGGATCGCGTGCAGCACCGTCGTGTGGTCGCGATTGCCGAACCTCCGTCCAATTTCGGGCAACGAACGCGAGGTGAGCAGTTTCGCAAGATACATGCCGATCTGGCGCGGCCGAACGATCGAGCGGTTGCGCCGCCCGGACAGGAGATCGCCCCGGTTCACACCGTAGTGCTTGGAGACCGTGCGCAGGATGTCGTCGATGCGCACGCGCCGCGGCTCAGCACCGCGAATGAGATCGCGTACGATCTGCTCGGCGGTCTCTATCGTGACCGGCTCATCGGTGAGCTGGTAGCTCGCACGCAGCCGATGCACCGCACCTTCGAGTTCGCGCCCGCTCTCGGTAAGACGTTCGGAGAGGAAGGCGACCACGGTCTCGGAAATCTCAAGCCCCTTGGTCTCGCCGCAGGCCTCTTGCGCGCGCTTCTTCAGAATCGCATGGCGAAGGTCATAGTCCATCGCCCCGATTTCTGCAACGAGCCCGCCGCCAAGCCTGGAACGCATACGCATATCGAGCTTGTCGAGCTGGGTCGGCGCCCTATCTGCAGCCACCACCACCTGCCGGCCGCCGTCGATCAACGAGTTCAGCGTGTGGCAGAACTCCTGCTGGATGGTCGGTCCTTGCAGGAACTCCATATCGTCGATCAGGAGAATGTCGATCTTGCGAAGCTTCTCCTTGAAGGCGAGCGCATCGCGGGCGCGCAAGGCTTGCACGAAGCCTGACATAAAGCGCTCGGCGGTCAGATAGAGCACCTGGGCTTCTGGCTTTCGCTGTTTTACGTCCCACGAGATAGCGTGCAGGAGGTGGGTTTTGCCGAGTCCCACATTGCCATGCACGAACAAGGGATTAAACAAAGGCTGTGGGGTCGAGAAGGCGCTTGCTACTTCTTGCGCGGCGGCGTAAGCGAGGCGGTTCGAGGCGCCGACCACGAAGCTTGTAAAGCTCAAACGCGGGTCGAGCGGAGAGCCCTCAAACCCGCCATAGCCTGTGCGAAGCGGCAGTGGAAGGGGAGGGGCCTCGGCGACAACCGGCGCTAGCGGCAGCCGCTGGTGCCGCGGCTCCTTCGGCACGTCGTTGCCGAAATGGGGCTGCCTGACTTTGAATTCGACCCGCTCGACCGTCGGCCACTCGGCGCGCGACAGCCTCAGCACGAAGTCGTAGTAATGGGAGCGGAGCCAGTTCCTGAGGAAGCGGGTCGCCACCGTGAGGTGTACGACCTCGTCGTCCACCTCCTCGACCTCCACCCCCCTAAACCAACTGGCGAAGACGTCTTCTCCCAGCTCAGCGCGTAGCCGGCTCTTGACCCTCGCCCAAGCGTCGCTTGGTGCGCACTGCTCTTGTTGTGCCACGGTTCTTGCTCTTTCCCATTCTTTTCGTTCGCGCCGCTACGCACCGCACGCCTGACACAAGAGCAGTCAACAAAATCGACGCGGACAGTCATGACCCGTTCCCACGGCTTGGCGCTTCCCTAGCTTTGCTGCCAGGGCAGGCCGGCCGCCTTCCACCCACCAACGGAGCCGCGATGCCTCTCGTCGTCAAGCGGTCCTTCGAAACCGCCAGCGATATTGTGGCAGGCGCGATACCCCGCCGCCGCCATCGCCTTGGCTGCAGCCAGGCTCCGGCTTCCCGAACGGCAAATGAAGAAAAGGTCGTCCTCCAGCCCGACGCCAAGCGCCTTCAGTTCACCAGCGAGGCGCTCGGCAAAGCGCGGGTCCACCGCCTGATCGGGAAAGGTCTGCCATTCAACGAGCACAGGCCGTTTGCCGACAGGCGCTAGATCTGGAATGCCTACATAGGTCCATTCCGCGCGGGTGCGCACATCGACAAGCTGCGAGCGAGGAGCTGATGTGAGGGTCTTCCAGGCCGCCTCGACATCAACATCATCGACCGCCTTTAGGCCGGTCTGTGCGCTCAAAGGAGAGTTCCTCCCTTCAATTCTGCAGTGCGACGTAAGAACAAATCTGGGGCTGACCACAATAGGTGGTGCCTACGCGCCGAATTACGACATGAGCACCCACAACTTACGCATAAGCGGTCCACAAGATTTCCACCATCCTTGCAGCGAAGACAAAGAAAACCTTTCCCGGCAACAGCCAGGTTCAAGGTACTCAATTGTGAAGGAGGGGAAAGCCCCGTTCGGATAATTGGACTATACACACGGCACACCGGCTGATCAAGCTTGGGGACTATGACAGTTTCCCCAGAATACCCAGCAAGCGGAGCGATCCTCCGCCTTCGGCAAGCCTCTGTCCGGCAAGCCTGATTCGTCGATCGAGGCGCTTTCCTCAGGGTGTCGCCCGAGCCTCGACCGTCACGAGTGTTACACGAATTTTTTTTGTGACAGTTACGCCTGACCGCAGCAGTCCGCGAGACCGGCATTCCGCCCAAGGTCAAGCGGTTGAAATATTCGTCGAATTGACATGATGCAAAGCGCGCGCGTCCGCGCGTGCTTTGTTGCTCGAAGGCAACAGTTTTGCTTTTTTTGGTGTTAGGGGGTGCCCATGGCGCCTACGCGCTTCGCAAGGCGCGAGACTTTGCGCGATGCGGTTTTGCGATGGAGCATACCTTTCTGCGCGGTACGCACGATGATCGGCTCGGCTTCCTTCAAGGCCGCCCGAGCAGCCTCCTTCTTACCGGAGGCAATCGCCTCCTCGACCTTGCGTACCGAGCTCCGCATGCGGCTCCGCCGTGTCTTGTTGGCAGTCGTGCGGCGGGACGTTTGGCGAACGGCTTTCTTTGCCGATTTCGTATTGGCCATGATGTGATCCTTGGATAGCGCCTTTGCCTCGGGAACCGAGCGGCATCGCGCGAAAAATCAAGCGGATGAAGCCGTGCTCTATAACGAGTGCTTCCAGGGGCGTCAACCGCAGCGCCGACTCTGCCGGGCGCAGGTGCAATTGACAAGCAGGGAATGTCGATGGCTCTTTGCAGCCGGGCTTTCCGCCCGAAGAGTGAAGAACCGACCCGATGCGCATTCTGGTTACCGGCGCCGCAGGCTTTATTGGCTATCACACGGCGGCGCGCCTGCTCGACCGCGGGTACGAGGTGACCGGGCTCGATAACCTCAATCCCTATTATGATGTGTCACTGAAAGAAGCGCGGCTTGCACGGCTAAAAGAACGGGAGCGCTTCCGCTTCCTTAAGGCCGACCTCGCCGACCAAAGCACCATCGAGGCGACCTTCGCGGAGGAGAAGCCCGAGAGAGTGATCCACCTCGCAGCGCAAGCTGGGGTTCGCTACTCGCTGGACCATCCCCACCCCTATATCAGCTCGAACATCGTGGGTTTCCTGCACATCCTGGAGGGCTGCCGGCATCACGGCGTGGAGCATCTTGTCTACGCCTCATCAAGCTCCGTCTACGGAGCCAACCGCAAGCTGCCCTTCGACGTGAAAGACCCTGTTGATCACCCCGTGAGCCTTTACGGCGCGACCAAGAAGGCAAACGAACTGCTGGCGCACTCCTATGCCCATCTGTTTCGCCTGCCGGTCAGCGGGCTCAGATTTTTCACGGTGTACGGTCCATGGGGGCGGCCTGACATGTCGCTCTTCGTCTTCACCCGCAAGCTCCTTGCCGGCGAGCCGATTCAGGTCTTCAATTTCGGCCACCATGCCCGCGATTTCACCTATATTGATGATGCGGTCGAAGGCGTGTTGCGCGTTCTCGATGTGGTCGCGACGCCTGATCCCAATTGGCGCCCCCAGGCACCCGACCCTGCCACGTCTTCAGCGCCTTACCGGCTCTACAATATCGGCAATCACTCACCCGTAGGGCTGCTCGACTATATCGTGGCGATCGAAAAGGCCGTGGGCCGCAAGGCGAAGCTCGAGCTCTCGCCGCAGCAGCCTGGCGATGTCGAGGAGACGTATGCCGCGGTAGAGGCACTCCAAGAGGCGACCGGATTTCAGCCACATACTCCGCTGGAGGAGGGCATTGCGCGCTTCGTCGCCTGGTACCGCGACTATTACCGGGTCTAACAGCGCTTTCACGCCCCCTGCCCTAGCGGTTCGAGAAATGGGGTTTGCGCTTCTCGATGAAGGCCAGCATTCCCTCCTTCTGGTCCTCGGTCGCGAACAAGGAATAAAACTGACCGCGCTCGAAGCGCGTGCCTTCCGCGAGCGTGGTTGCGAAACCGCGGTTGATCGCCTCCTTGATCATCATCACCGCGTGCTGCGACAGGTTGGCGATTTTCTCGGCAACCTTCATCGCCTCGTCCATGAGCTCGCCTGCCGGCACGACACGGCTCACGAGACCCGAGCGCTCGGCCTCCTCGGCGTGCATGTGCCGCCCGGTGAGACAAAGCTCCATGGCCTTGGCCTTGCCGACGGCCCGCGTGAGCCGCTGCGTCCCCCCATTGCCCGGCATGATGCCGAGATTGATCTCGGGCTGGCCGAACACGGCATTGTCGGCGGCTAGGATAATATCGCAAGCCATCGCGAGCTCGCAGCCGCCGCCAAGCGCATAGCCGGCGACCCCGGCAATGATCGGCTTGCGGCAGCTCGAAATTCGATCGAAGGGCGCGAGGAAGTCGCTGCCATAGGCCTCGACGAAGGTCTTTTTGTGCATCTCCTTGATGTCGACGCCGGCAGCAAACGCCTTCTCGTTACCGGTGATGACGATGCAGCCAATGGAAGGGTCTGCCTCGAAGGCGTCAAGCGCGCGGTTGACCTCGCTGATGAGTTGGGTGTTGAGCGCGTTCAGCGAATGCGGGCGGTTCAGCGTGATGAGGCCAACTTTGCCTTCGGTCGAGACGATGATCGTCTCGAAGGCACCGTTTGCTTTCCTTTGTTCCTCTGGTTCCCTCAGAGCGAAGACATTCAAGAACATGTGGTTTTCGTCCCCTAGCGTTGACAGGTTGGGCAATAGAAGGTGGAGCGTCCTCCCTGGACGATGCGCCGCACCGTGCCGCTGCAGCCTCTTGTCTGGCATTTCTTTCCTTCGCGGCCATAGACCTTAAAACTATGTTGGAAATCGCCGAGCGAGCCGTCCGTGCGCTTGTAATCGCGGAGCGATGAGCCTCCGGCCTTGATCGCGTCTTCGAGCACCGCCTTGATGGCGGTGACAAGCCCGGCAGTCTTCGGCGTCAGCTTTCCTGATCTTGTCGCGAGCGAGCGGGCGAGTCTAAGCGGCGACACGCGCGCTTTGAACAGGGCCTCGCAGGCATAGATGTTGCCGAGTCCAGCGATTAGTCTTTGATCGACTAGGGCGGCCTTTATCGAAGTCGCCTTGCCCTTGAGCTTCTGCGCGAGCCAATCCGCTGTGAAGGCCTTGCTCAGCGGCTCGATGCCGAGGCCTTTGAACAGCGCGTGGCTCTCGAGCTTGTCGGCGGGAACAAGATCCATGAGGCCGAAGCGGCGTGTGTCGGTGTAGCGGACCGCAGTGCCATTACCGAGATGGAACACGACATGCTCATGCTTCGGAGCATCACCGATCTGGTGAGCGAAGTGGCCGGGCGCGTTCGGCTCTCCATTGGCGGGGTCGATCGAGAAGCGGCCGGTCATGCCGAGATGCATCACCAGCACCTCGCCGTCATCCAGACGCGCAAGCAGATATTTGGCGCGGCGGTCCAGCGCCTCGACCCGCCGTCCTGACAGCCTCTCGCCGAAACGATTGGGCAGCGGAAAGCGCAAATCGGGGCGGCGCTGTTCGACGCGCGCAAAGGCGTTGCCGACAAGAATCGGCTCAAGCCCCCGGCGCACCGTCTCCACCTCAGGAAGCTCCGGCATCTAACTTTCTATACTGCAATGCGGAAGAAGTTCCGTTGCGGCGCAACAATAGCCTGATCTTTGGCCTTGCGCTATTGTCCGCGCGCCATGCCCGAGGACCTTGATTCATCCCCTAAAGCGAAGTCTGAGGCGAGCTTTGGCTACGGTCGGGTTCCCGAGGACGCAAAGCAAGGCCTTGTGAATGAGGTCTTCGCCAAGGTCGCTCGCCGCTACGACCTGATGAACGACCTCATGTCCGGCGGCCTGCACCGCTTGTGGAAAAGCGAGCTTCTTACGTGGCTTGGCCCACCGAAGAGCGCCGTTCCCTACGCTCTCCTAGATGTCGCCGGAGGCACTGGCGACGTTGCATACCGCTTTCTGGAGGAAGCCGGCAAAGGCGCTTCGGCCGTGATTTGCGACATCAGCGCCGAGATGATCGAGGTCGGGCGCGAGCGGGTTCCTGAAGGAGAGGACCGCGCACGCTTCGTGCACGCCAATGCCGAGGCTCTGCCCTTCGCGCGTGCAAGCTTCGATGCCTATACGATCGCCTTCGGCATTCGCAACGTCACGCATATCGATGCGGCTATTGCCGAGGCGTTCCGCGTGCTCAAGCCCGGCGGGAGATTTCTCTGCCTCGAATTCTCGAGCGTCGAGGTTCCGATGCTCGACAAGCTTTACGACGCCTATTCCTTCAATGCGATCCCGGCGCTCGGCGCCCTTGTCGCGGGCGACAGCGCCTCTTATCGCTATCTTGTGGAGAGCATCCGACGCTTCCCCGATCAGAAAACGTTCATGCGCCTGATCGAGAATGCGGGCTTCGAGCGGGTGCGCTACCGCAATCTCACCGGCGGGATCGCGGCGATCCACTCCGCCTGGCGACTTTAGATGAGGCCGTAAATTGAGTGCGATTGGCAACATGGCGCGGCTGACTAAGGCCGGGGCCGTCATCGCCTGGTCAGGCGCCCGCGTGCTGCCCGAGGATGCGCAGTTGCCGGCGCCGCTCGCACTGTTCGCCCGCGCAACCGCGCCGCTCCGAAAGAATGGCGCAGCAGTGGAAGCCGGGAACGAGACCAAGCTGTCGGAGGCGCTGACGTCGCTTGGCCCCTCCTACATCAAGCTTGGTCAGTTCCTCGCCACGCGCGACGACATTATTGGGCGCGACCTTGCCCGCGACCTTTCGACCCTGCAGGACCGCCTGCCGCCATTCTCGCAGGCCGAGGCAAAGCAAGCCGTCGAGGCGGCACTCGGCGCGCCGATCGACAAGCTGTTCGCCGAGTTCGGTACGCCCATTGCCGCCGCCTCGATTGCGCAAGTTCACAAGGCGAAGGTGCGCGAGCCCGACGGCACGCTGAAGCCTGTGGCGGTCAAGGTGCTCCGCCCCGGCATCGAGACGCGCTTCAAGCGCGACCTCGACAGCTATTTCTTCGCCGCGCGCATGGTCGAGCGCCTGCATACTCCCTCGCGCCGGCTTCGGCCAATCGCCGTCGTCGACACGCTCGCGAAGTCGGTCGCCATCGAGATGGACCTGCGTATGGAAGCCGCGGCCCTCTCCGAGATGGCGCAGAACTCAAAGGACGACGCGGACTTTCGCGTGCCGCAAGTCGACTGGACGCGGAGCGCACGACGCGTCCTCACGCTCGAATGGATCGACGGCATTCCGATCTCAGACCGCGCCACCTTACGCGCAGCAGGACACGACCTGAAGGCGCTTGGCGCCAGGCTGATGCGGACTTTCCTGCGCCACGCCATGCGCGATGGCTTCTTCCACGCCGATATGCACCCAGGGAACTTGTTCATCGACAAGGAGGGCCGCATCGTCGCCGTCGATTTCGGCATCATGGGGCGGCTCGGAATGAAGGAACGGCACTTTCTCGCCGAGATTCTCTATGGCTTCCTAACGCGGAATTACACCCGCGTGGCAGAGGTGCATTTCGAAGCGGGCTACGTGCCGCGCAAGCACTCCGTCGCGCAGTTCGCGCAAGCCTTGCGCGCCATTGGCGAGCCGATCCTGGACCGGCCCGCGAACGAAATCTCGATGGCGCAGCTGCTTGGGCAGCTCTTCCAATATACCGAAGTGTTCGACATGCAGACGCGGCCTGAGCTCTTGCTCCTGCAAAAGACCATGGTCGTGGTCGAGGGCGTTGGCAGGAGCCTGGATCCCGAGCTCAACATCTGGGTGGTTTCCGAGCCAGTGGTGAAGGACTGGATGGAGCAACAGCTCGGCACTGGCGCGCGCATCGAGGCGGCGGTCGAAGGCGCGGCCACCGTGACTCGCTTCGTCGGCGAGATCCCGAAGTTTCTTGGCCAGGCCGAGCGTACCGCCGACGCCCTTGTCGCCATGATCGAGGAGGGAGTCCGTCTCGACGATCATACCGTGGAACGTCTTGCCGAAGCGCAGGCCGACCGCAACCGCATGAGCCGCGTCGGCATCTGGATTTGCGCCGTTGCCCTCGTCCTGATCGCGCTGGCGCTCCTGTTTTGACTTGTTGACCGCTAACCCTATTTCTTAGTCATTGCCCGGCTTGGCCCAGCCTCCGGTAACGCCGGCAGAAGGTTACTGCTAAACTCGGCGTTTACTGGATGCCCGCTTTCGCGGGCATGACGCGGAGAGTTGAAGTGCAAGGAAAGCGTATTCTCCTGATCGTGGGCGGCGGGATTGCCGCCTATAAGAGCCTCGAGCTCGTGCGCCGCTTGAAGGAGCGGGGTGCTTCCGTGCGCGCGATCCTGACCAAAGGCGGCGCAGAATTCGTGACGCCACTCTCGCTCTCGGTGCTCACCGAGGAGAAGACCTTTACCAATCTGTTCGATCTCAAAGATGAAGCTGAGATCGGGCATATCCGCCTCTCGCGCGAGGCAGACCTCGTCGTGGTCGCGCCGGCCACCGCTGACCTACTCGCCAAGATGGCGCACGGCCTTGCAGACGATCTCGCCACTGCCGTCCTGCTTGCCACCGATAAGCAAGTGTTGGCCGCGCCTGCCATGAATGTGCGCATGTGGGAGCATCCCTCCACCCGGCGCAACATGGCAGCGGTTCGTGCCGACGGCATCGCCTTTGTCGGGCCAGAGGAGGGGGAGATGGCTTGCGGCGAATACGGACTTGGCCGCGTGGCGGAGCCTGAAGCGATCCTTGCCGCGATTGAGCGGTTTTTTAGCGAGAAGTCTGCAGCTACGCCGCTACGCCCGCGGGGCACGCCGCTGCATGGGCGTAAAGTGCTCATCACGTCAGGCCCGACGCAGGAGCCGATCGACCCTGTGCGCTACATCGCCAACCGCTCGTCCGGCAAGCAGGGACATGCTCTGGCCCGCGCGGCTGCAGCGCTTGGGGCGGAGGTAACGCTCGTGAGCGGCCCCGTAACGCTGCCTGATCCTGAGGGCGTGAAGGTGGTCAAGGTCGACACGGCGCATGAAATGCTGGCCGCTACTCTCGCTGCACTCCCCGCCGATATCGCGATTTGCGCCGCGGCCGTCGCGGATTGGCGCGCCGCCGACGAAGCGCCGCAAAAATTGAAGAAGCTGCCCGACGGTAGCGGAGCTGCGCTGAATCTTGCGGCAAATCCCGACATCCTCGCCACCGTCGCGCAGCCGGGCGCAAACCGCCCGCGGCTTGTCATCGGCTTCGCTGCAGAGACCGAGAATCTGATCGAGAACGCAAAGGGAAAGCGTGTACGGAAAGGCGCCGATTGGATCGTCGCAAACGACGTATGGCCGGGAACCGGGGCCATGGGCGGCGACCGCACGCAAGTTCATCTCATCACGGCGGCTGGCGTCGAGGATTGGCCTCCGATGAGCAAAGACGAGATGGCCGCGCGGCTGCTTGCCCGCGCAGCCGACGCGCTATCCACCCTTCGCTCGGCCGCTGAATGAGCGAGACGAGGGCGCGAAGCATTACGGTCCGCGTTCTGCGCCTGCCTCACGGGCAAGGTCTGCCGCTTCCCACTTACCACTCGCAGCACGCCGCAGGTCTCGATCTGGTCGCTGCCGTAAGCGAGCCGGTGGAGCTTGCTTCGGGCGCTCGCGCTCTGGTGCCGACCGGCTTCGCACTTGAGCTGCCGGATGGTTACGAGGCGCAAGTCCGTCCGCGTTCGGGACTTGCGCTCAAGCATGGCGTGACGCTGCTCAACAGCCCCGGCACGATCGACGCCGATTATCGCGGCGAGGTCATGGTGCTGCTCATCAACCACGGGAGCGATCCATTCACCATCCGCCGCGGAGACCGCATCGCGCAGCTCGTGGTCTCGCCGGTGAGCCACGTGGAGATCGTTGCCGTCGAGGCCCTTGACGTAACTGAGCGCGGTCCTTGGGGCTTCGGCTCCACCGGTTCCTGACCCTCCCAGGACGCTCGGCGATGGCATACATTCGGCACCATGCTAACGCCTGAGGAGATCCTGCGTTACAAGCGCCAGCTCGTGCTGAAGGAGATCGGCGGAGAGGGCCAGCAGAAGCTGAAAGCCGCGCGCGTGCTTGTGGTGGGCGTTGGCGGCATCGGCTCTCCGCTGATCCTTTATCTCACCGCGGCCGGTATAGGCACAATCGGCCTCATCGATGACGACCGCGTCAGCCTGGACAATCTCCAGCGGCAAATCGTCCACGACACGAAGAGCGTGGGCAAGGCCAAGACGAGGAGCGCAGCAGCGACCATCGAGCGGGTGAACCCCCATGTTGAGACGCGCCTCTACACCACGAGGCTCGTGGCCGAGAACGCCATCGATATCGTGCGCGGTTTCGACATCGTCGTTGACGGCTCGGACAATTTCGCCACGCGCTATCTCGTCAACGACGCCTGCTATTTCGCGAAGGTGCCCCTGATCTTTGCTGCGGTCGGGCCGTTCGATGGGCACCTGACGACCTTCCGTGCCTTTGAGAAGGATAGCGAGGGCAGTCCGCGTCCCTCTTACCGCTGCCTTTTTCCCGAGCCTCCGCCGGAAGGCACCGTGCCGCCTTGCTCAGAGACCGGCATTCTGGGCGCGGTCGCTGGCGTGATCGGCACGCTTGCCGCGGTCGAGGTGGTGAAGGAGCTACTCGGTCTCGGCGAGAGCCTGGTCGGGAAGCTGCTCCTCTACGACGCCCTGCAGGCGCGCTTCACAACAGTCGCGTATAGCTGGGATCCGCAAAATCCCCTGAACGGCAAAAACCCGCGCTTCCATGACCTTTCGCATCTCCACAAAGTGCCGGCTGAGGCGAGCGGATAACACGGCCCGGCACAAGTGCAAACATGATGCGTTGAAGCAACATGGCCACTGAGACCATCACCACGCGTTGCGCGATCGCCGGTGGCGGACCTGCGGGCATGATGCTCGGCTTCCTGCTCGCCCGTGCCGGCGTTGGTGTCGTGGTGCTCGAGAAGCACGGCGACTTCTTGCGCGACTTCCGCGGCGACACGATTCATCCCTCCACGCTCGATGTGATGTACGAACTCGGACTGCTCGAGGAGTTCCTCAAGCGGCCGCATCAAGAAGTGAACGAATTGAGGGGACTGATCGGAGACGATCTCGTCGTCCTTGCCGACGTCAAGCATTTGCCGACTCACTGCAAGTTCATCGCGCTCATGCCGCAATGGGACTTCCTCGACTTCCTCGCCAATCACGCCAAGCGCTATCCGGGGTTCAGTTTACGCATGAAAGCTGACGTCGATGAGTTGCTCTTCGAAGGGGACAAGGTCGTGGGTTTGCGGGCGAAGACTCCGGACGGTGATCTTGAAGTTCGCGCCGATCTCGTCGTGGGGGCCGATGGCCGGCATTCGACGGTGCGCAACCGCGCCGGGCTTCAGGTCGAGGATATCGGGGCGCCGATGGACGTGCTGTGGATGAGGCTGTCCAAGCGGCCAGAGGACGGCACGCAGCTCTTGGGCCGCATCCTTCCCGGTCGCCTTTTCGTGATGATCGATCGCGGCGACTATTGCCAATGCGCCTATGTGATTCCAAAGGGCGGCTTCGAAGCGATCCGCAGCAAGGGGCTGGACGCGTTCCGCAAATCGCTGGTCGAGATTAATCCTGCATTAGCCGACCGGGTTCAGGAGCTCGCCTCATGGGACGATATCAAGCTCCTTACGGTGGTCATCGACCGATTGAAGCGCTGGTATCGCGACGGGCTCTTGTGCATCGGTGATGCAGCGCATGCCATGTCTCCGGTTGGCGGCATCGGCATCAATGTCGCCATCCAAGATGCCGTGGCTGCGGGCAATATCCTTGGGCCCGCGCTGCGCGCTGGCCCCGTACCGGAGTCGGTCTTGGCGGCGGTGCAAAGGCGCAGGGAATGGCCTATGCGGATGACGCAAGGGCTGCAAGTGGTCGTTCAGAACCTCGTCATCCGGAATGTCCTGCAGCTGCAAAAGCAGCCGCGCGCGCCTTTCCTCGTCAAACTGTTGAACTGGTTTCCCGTGTTCCGCCGCATACCGGGCAGAATCATCGGAATGGGCTTCAGGCCGGAGCACGTGCGCACGCCCGAAGTGGCCTAGTAGCCTCCGCCGCCGTAATAACCCCCGCCATGATGAGGCGGGGCAGACTCTGACGAGGGCGCGTCTTCGCCAGGGGGAGGCGCCGCATCTGATGCCACGCATACGCCTTCGTTCTTTCCCTTGATCAACGCAAGGATCTGCGGCGTCGGCGAAAGCTCAGCGACATCGACCTTGGCGAAATGGCCGAACGCCGCGAGCGCCTCGCGTGACCGCCCGCCCCACACGCCATCGATATCGCCGGGATCGCAGCCGACCCGCTTGAGTTCCGTTTGCATCGCAAGCGCAAGCTCGTGAGGCTCGATCTCGACCGGAGAGGGTCCGGGCGGAGGCGCGGCAATTGCGGCTGCTTCGGGCGCCTTGCCTCCGGCGGGTGCAGCGTCCGGCGTTGCCTTGTCGTCCGGCGCTGGGACAACGGGCGCCGGCGCGGGCGCCGCAACCGAGGCCCCTTCGCCTTCCTTCGGCGTATCCGGCTTTCCGGCCGCATCGGTGGGAATAGGATCTTTGCCAGCGGCAGGCTCGGTGACGATCTGGCGTGTCTTCTCCTCTGTGATGCTCGTATCGGCCGCCGTCGTATCGTCCGGCAATGTGGCGCCAACTTTGAGCTCGATATTGCGCGGCAAATCGTCGGCAGCTGCTGCGACCTCAGCGCTCAGGCTCAGCAAAATCAGGCTCAGCGTCAGGATGAGTGGAAGTGTGGTCCATCGGGACATGGTTCTGTCTCCTCTGGCTCGGCACCGCCGGCAGGGTAGCAGAAATCGCAGGTCAAAAATCGGAAATTAGGGTCTCTGGTTCCGAGGCCGATCAGAACATCGCGGGATGGACGCGGTCGGGCGGCGCGTGGCCGTCGAGAAAGGTCTTGATGTTGATGATGACCTTCTCGCCCATGTCGACGCGGCCTTCGAGCGTTGCAGAGCCCATATGCGGCAGGACCACAACCTTATCGCTCTTGAGCAGCTTCGGATTAACCGCCGGCTCATGCTCGAATACGTCGAGGCCAGCGCCCGCAAGCTCCTCGTTCTCGATCATGCGGGCAAGCGCGTTCTCGTCGATCACCTCGCCGCGCGCGGTGTTGACGATGTAGGCTGAAGGTTTCATCAGCGCGAGTCTGCGCGCCGAGAGCAGATGATAGGTCGCTGGCGTATGCGGGCAGTTGATGGAGATAATGTCCATGCGCGCCAGCATCTGGTCGAGGCTGTCCCAATAGGTCGCCTCTAGGGCTTTCTCGATCTCAGGCGCCACGCGACGGCGGTTGTGATAGTGGATCTGGAGCCCGAAGGCCTTGGCTCGCCTGGCTACCGCTTGGCCAACTCGTCCCATGCCGACGATGCCGAGCCGCTTGCCAAAGATGCGATGGCCGAGCATCCAAGTCGGCGACCAGCCATGCCATTCGCTGTTGCCAGTACGAAGGACGGCCGCGCCCTCGGTCAGGCGCCGCGGCACCGCAATGATCAGCGCCATGGTCATGTCGGCAGTGTCCTCGGTCAGCACGCCTGGCGTATTGGTAACGATGATCGAGCGGTTCCGCGCAGTCTCGAGGTCGATATTGTCGACGCCGGTCCCGAACTGAGCGATGAGCTTGAGGTTGGGCCCGGCCTGGCTCAGCACGCCGCGGTCGATGCGGTCGGTGACGGTCGGCACCAGCACATTGGCGGTCTTCACCGCCTCGATCAGCTCCTCCCGCGAGAAGGGCGTGTCGTCGAGATTGAGCCGCGCGTCGAAAAGCTCGCGTAAGCGCGTCTCGACGACATCGGGCAGCTTGCGGGTGACGATAACGATTGGGCGTTCAGCCATTCGTGTCCAGCCAGGATGGGGTGCGGGGTAGGGGAACCATCCCGCAGGAAAGGAGATTTTTGCTCGTTGCGGGCCTTTGTCTAACAGAAGCGGCTTTGCGAGATAAAGCGTCATCTTGGCTTGGGGCCACGATCCGTTCATTTTTCTAGTCCATCCAAGATGCACTGATTCGGGTCCCTAAAAGCTCGCTGCAGGCACGCGTGATCGGGCGCCATAGGGGGAGGTGAGATGGTGTCGCACCGGGTGTTCATCGGGGTCTTCATCGCCTTGGGGATCGTGCTCATGGATCCCGGTGCAGCAAGAGCAGGGGACGACAACGTCAAACAGGCCGCCGTCGAGGGCCCCAAGAATTCCCTCCCAGTCCCGCGTTTCGTCAGCCTCAAGTCAGACAAGGTGAATGTGCGCAAAGGACCGAGCACAGATCAATCGATCGTGTGGGTGTTCTCGCGCGCGGGCCTCCCGGTCGAGGTGATCGCCGAGTCCGACAATTGGCGCCGCGTGCGCGACAGCGAAGGTGCCGACGGCTGGGTATTCCACAGCCTGTTGAGCGCGCGGCGAACCGTGCTCGTCGCCCCGTGGGCGAAAGGTGATGAAAGGGTGCCGCTCTACAGCTCGAAATCGACGAATTCGCGCGCCGTGGCGGAGCTTCAATCCGGCGTGCTCGGCAACGTCGTTGCCTGCGATGGAAGCTGGTGCGAACTCTCGGTCGAGGATTATTCGGGTTATGCGCAGCAGGATCAGTTGTGGGGTGTGTATCGCGGCGAAGAAATAAAATAACGCGCCCGGTTCGACGGCCGCTTTAGAGATTAGCGGGTCGGCTTGTCGACGAGCCTGACCAGCACATCGACGCGGGAGATGGCCATGCCGTCGGGGGCCGCGGGCAATCCTTCGATCCTGATTGCGCCCGTCTCGATGTCCATCAACTGACCGGAGTGTTCGCAGAAGAAATGGTAGTGGTTCGACGTGTTAGTGTCGAAATAGGTCTTCGCGCCTTCGACCGCGACCTCGCGGAGTAAGCCTGCCTCGGTGAATTGGTGCAGCGTGTTGTACACGGTGGCAAGTGACACCGGCACTTTGCGGGCAATTGCCTCCTCGTGCAGCGTCTCGGCCGTCACGTGCCGGTCGCCATTGGCGAAAAGGATATGAGCAAGCGCCACGCGTTGCCGCGTAGGCCTGAGTCCGGCGCCTCGCAACAGCTTGGCGACGTCTCCATGCGCCTTCTCTGGCAATTTCGGCATGCCCACAGCTGACCTAAGCACCTGTCTATCGGTGGAAAATTATGGAGGGAATATAGGATGAAAGGCAGGCCGGCCGCAACGTTGAGGCCGTCGGGCGCTTGTCAAAAATTGCGGGGTCAAGGCTGCCCCCGGAATGCTTTTGAAGGGCTTCCGTCTGTGTTAGGAAACCACCAAATTTACACAGGCATGAAGAGGCTGGGAGAAAGCGAAACGTCCCATGACTGAACGGCGGGACCAATTCGAATACGAGGATCTGCTTGCGTGCGCGCGCGGGGAACTGTTCGGCCCCGGCAACGCGCAGTTGCCGCTGCCGCCCATGCTCATGTTCGACCGCATCTCGGAGGTGAAGGAGGAGGGCGGCGAGCACGGCCATGGCCGCATCGTCGCCGAGCTCGACGTGAAGCCAGACCTTTGGTTCTTCCCCTGCCATTTCAAAGGCGATCCGGTCATGCCCGGCTGCCTTGGCCTCGACGCGCTGTGGCAGTTGCTCGGCTTCTTCCTTGGCTGGCTGGGCGCTCCGGGACGGGGCCGTGCTCTTAGCGTCGGCGAGGTGAAGTTTTCCGGAATGGTTCTCCCCACCATGAAGAAGCTCGAATATATCGTCGAGCTCAAGCGGGTGATCCGGCGCAAATTTACCCTCGGCACCGGTGACGGCTGGCTGAAGGCCGATGGCGAGACCATCTATACGGCCAAGGATTTGAGAGTTGGCCTCTTCCAGGCGGGCGAAGCCGCACCCGCAAGTGTCTGATCTCAAGCGGCGTTGGTTCCCAAGGATTTTGACGCGATGAAACGCGCGGTCGTAACCGGCATGGGGATCGTGTCCCCGATCGGAAACAGTGCCCAAGAGGTGCTCGCGTCTTTGCGCGAGGCGAAGTCGGGCATCGTCAAGGCGGACGACTATGCCGAGCTCGGCTTCCGCTGCCAGGTGCACGGCGCGCCGAAGCTCGACTGGCGGGAGATGCTCGACCGCAAGGTGCGGCGCTTCATGGGCGCCGGTGCTGCCTGGAACTACATCGCCATGGAGCAGGCGATCCGCGATGCAGACCTTGAGAAGGATGACATCTCGAACGAGAGAACCGGTCTCATCATGGGTTCTGGCGGACCCTCGACGCGGGCCATCGTGCAGGCCGCCGATACCGCGCGCGAGAAGGGCCCCAAAAAGGTCGGGCCATTCGAAGTGCCAAAGGCGATGTGCTCCACGAACTCTGCCACGCTCGCCACGCCCTATCACATCAAAGGGGTGAGCTACTCGATCTCGTCGGCTTGCTCGACCTCAGCGCATTGCATCGGCAACGGCGCCGAGTTGATCCAGCTCGGCAAGCAGGACATCGTATTTGCGGGCGGCGGCGAGGAGCTCGACTGGACACTATCGGTCCTGTTCGACGCCATGAACGCCATGTCGTCGGACTTCAACGACCAGCCGGAGCACGCAAGCCGTCCCTATGACGCCGCCCGCGACGGCTTCGTCATCGCTGGCGGTGCCGGCGTGGTCGTGCTCGAGGAGCTCGAGCACGCAAAAGCCCGTGGCGCGCGTCTCTATGGCGAGCTGGTCGGCTATGGTGCGACCTCAGACGGTTACGACATGGTACAGCCCTCCGGCGAGGGCGCGGTACGCTGCATGCGTATGGCCATGCAGAACGGTAATGGCGAGATCGACTACATCAATCCCCACGCCACCTCGACGCCAATCGGCGATATCAAGGAGATCGAAGCAATCCGGGAGGTATTCGGCAATAAGTGCCCGCCAATCAGTGCCACCAAGGCGCTCACCGGCCATTCGCTCGGCGCCGCCGGCGTGCATGAGGCGATCTACTCGCTGCTCATGATGAACAACGGCTTCATTTGTGAGTCTGCCAATATAGAGACCATCGATCCTGCCGTTGCCGACATGCCGATTGCGCGCAAACGCCAGGATAACGTGGCCATTAACACAGTGATGTCGAACAGCTTCGGTTTCGGCGGGACTAACGCCACACTGGTGTTCCGCCGGGTGGATGGGTGAAGCAGGGGAGCTGACGGAGACGTCAATCCGTAACCAGAGTAGGTGCCATGGCAACAACAAGAGATATCGCTGAGCCTCGGCCATTGATGGCGGGGAAAAGAGGGCTGGTGATGGGAGTCGCCAACGACCGGTCGATCGCCTGGGGAATCGCCCGGGTGCTGCATGGCCAAGGGGCGGAGCTCGCCTTCTCCTATCAGGGTGGCGCGTTCGGCCGCCGCGCCGTGCCGCTTGCGCAATCGATCGGCGCCAAGGTCATCGAGGAGGCCGACGTCGAGGATCTAAAGAGCGTCGAGCGTGTGTTCGAGGTGATCCGCAAAAAATGGGGTTCGCTCGATTTCGTCGTACACGCGCTTGCCTTTTCCGATCGGAACGAGCTCAAGGGTCGCTACTGCGACACCACGCGGGCGAATTTCGAGCACACCATGGTGATCTCCTGCTTCTCCTTCACCGAGGTCTCGAAGCTCGCCGCCGAACTCATGCCCAATGGCGGCTCCCTGCTCACGCTGACCTATGGCGGATCGACGCGCGTGGTGCCCTGCTACAATGTGATGGGCGTGGCCAAGGCTGCGCTTGAGGCGTCCGTGCGTTACCTCGCCTCCGATCTCGGACCGCAAAACATCAGGGTGAATGCGCTGTCGGCAGGGCCGATGCGGACGCTTGCCGGTGCCGGCATCTCGGACGCGCGCACGCTGTTCCACTTCCAACAGCGTCACGCGCCGATGCGCCGCTCGCCCACGCTCGACGAGGTCGGCGGTGCCGCGCTCTATCTCTTGTCCGACTTGTCTGGCGCTGTTACGGGGGAGGTGCATTTCGTCGATTGCGGCTACTCGACCATCGCCATGCCGAGCATCGGCGCACTCAAGGTCATCGAGCAAATCGAGGAGGCCGAGGCACCGGTTGAGAAGGCGCCCCGCGAAGCCGCCCAATAACCACGCCGGCCGAGTGCGGCATATTGAGCTAAGCCTTGGATTTGATTGAGGGAACCGAGGCGCGCAACTAGGATTGCGCGCTTGAAAGAGTAATGGAGGAAACAGGCCATGGCCGCCCATCTCATTATTGTTGCTTGTCTCGTGCCGGAGCCGCACACCTGTTCGGAGATACCTGTGCCGGACGTGACCTTGGAGGACGTGATAAGTTGTAACCATCAGGCGCGGGAGCTGTCTGAGAAGTGGCAGACCGATCACAAAGACCAGTATCTCGTCATTGCCACGAAATGCGTGAAGGCTGAGGAGAACGCGGCCGGCGGCGATTCTGGAAAGACCGGGGAGCCGAGTGTCGCGCCTAACAGAGGCGATACGAACAAGCCGGCCGAGCCTGGCAAAAGCGAGACGCCTCAACAATAAGGGGGCCGAAGGGCCCCCTTAATAAATCACGATCTGTGACCGATCTTAGCTCGCGGCGGCTTCCGCCTTCTCGCGCTCCTTGCCGGTCGCTTGGTCGACGACCTTCATGGACAGCCTGACCTTGCCCCGATCGTCGAAACCGAGCAGCTTGACCCAGACAATGTCACCCTCCTTGACCACGTCGGTGACCGCCTTGGGGCGGCCGTCGGCGAGTTGCGATATATGCACGAGGCCATCCTTGGCGCCGAAGAAGTTCACGAAGGCGCCGAACTCCATCACCTTGACGACCTTGCCCTTGTAAATCTCGCCGACCTCAGGCTCCGAGGCGATCGACTTGATGCGGTTGATGGCGGCGCGGATCGATTCGGCGTTGGCCGAGGCGATCTTCACCGTGCCGTCATCGGAGATGTCGATCTTCGCGCCGGACTCGGCCACGATCTCGCGGATCACCGACCCGCCGGAACCGATCACCTCTCTGATCTTGTCGACCGGGATATGAATGGTCTCGATGCGCGGGGCGTATTCGCCGAGCTCGGGCCGGGCAGTGTTGATGGCCTTGTTCATCTCGGCGAGGATGTGCATGCGGCCGTCGCGCGCCTGGTTGAGCGCGACCTTCATGATCTCCTCGGTGATGCCGGTGATCTTGATGTCCATCTGGAGCGAGGTCACGCCCTCGGAGGTGCCAGCTACCTTGAAGTCCATGTCGCCGAGATGGTCCTCGTCGCCGAGGATGTCAGAGAGCACGGCGAAGCGCTCGGCTTCCTTGATGAGGCCCATGGCGATGCCGGCGACCGGACGCTTGATCGGGATACCCGCATCCATCATGGCGAGAGAGCAGCTGCACACCGTGGCCATCGAAGAGGAGCCATTGGACTCGGTGATCTCCGAGACGAGGCGGATGGTGTAGGGGAAGCTCTCGCGGTCAGGCAGGACCGGATGGATTGCGCGCCAGGCAAGCTTGCCGTGACCGATCTCGCGCCGGCCAGGCGAGCCAAGGCGCCCGACTTCGCCGACCGAATAGGGCGGGAAGTTGTAGTGGAGTATAAAGGTCTCTTTGTAGGTGCCCTGGAGCGCATCGACATATTGCTCGTCCTCGCCGGTGCCGAGCGTGGCGACGGCAAGCGCCTGCGTCTCTCCGCGGGTAAACAGCGCGCTGCCATGGGTGCGGGGCAGAATGCCGACCTCGCATTCGATAGGCCGCACGGTCTTGAGATCGCGGCCATCGATGCGCCTTGAGGTCTCAAGGATGTTTCCGCGCACGACTTCTTTTTCCGCTTCTTTGAAGGCGCCAGAGACTTTGGGGGCCATCGTGCCATCGTCATCGGAGGGAACAACTGCGGCAACCACCTTCTCCTTGATGGCGGCAACGCGGTCGCGGCGTTCGTGCTTGGCGGCGATGGCATAGGCCTCACGCAGCTCCGCCTCGGCCATCGTCCGCACGCGGCCAATTAACCCTGCATCTTCCTCGGCCTTCAGCTCCCAAGGCTCCTTCGCGGCGCGCTCGGCAAGGCTGACAATCGCGTCGATGACCGGCTTGAAGTGCTTCTGGCCGTACATCACGGCCCCGAGCATGACGTCTTCGGGCAGTTCCTTGGCTTCCGATTCCACCATCAGCACGGCGTCGCCGGTGCCAGCCACGACGAGGTCGAGCGAGCTTTCGCTCATCTCATCGATCATCGGATTCAGCACATATTTGCCGTCGATATAACCAACGCGTGCGGCGCCGATCGGGCCGAGGAAGGGAACGCCGGAAAGAGTCAACGCGGCAGAGGTTGCGACCATCGCCACGATGTCGGGATCATTCTCGAGATCGTGCGAGAGCACTGTGGCGACGATCTGGGTCTCGTTCTTGAAGCCCGGAGCGAAAAGGGGCCTGATCGGCCGGTCGATCAGGCGCGAGGTGAGGGTCTCCTTCTCGGTCGGGCGCCCCTCGCGCTTGAAATAGCCGCCTGGAATCTTGCCCGCGGCGAAGGTCTTCTCCTGGTAGTTCACGGTGAGTGGAAAGAAGTCGATGCCGGGTTTCTCTTCCTTGGCGGCAACGACAGTGGCGAGAACGGAGGTCTCGCCGTAAGTGGCGAGCACGGCGCCATCAGCCTGACGGGCGATGCGGCCGGTCTCTAGCCTGAGCGGGCGTCCCGCCCATTCGATTTCTACGGTTTGTTTATTCAACATGTGGATGTGTCCCAATGTGTGGGGAGAGATAGGGCCGCATCGTCAGCCTCATGGCTGACGCGCCGCCACGTTCAATCGTCGCAAGCCGAACCGCGGGAGGAGACGCCATGACGGAATGGCTGTCACCGGCGGATGCCCAACCGGTTGATGAGCTTCTGGTACCGGTCCTCGTCGGTCGACTTGACGTAGTCGAGCAGCCGGCGCCGCTGGCTCACGAGCTTGAGCAGCCCGCGCCGCGAATGGTTATCCTTGGTATGCGTCTTGAAGTGATCGGTGAGATTGGTGATGCGCTCGGTCAGGATTGCGACCTGAACTTCTGGAGAACCGGTATCGCCGGATTTGGTCGCATACTCCTTGATAAGCTCTTGCTTGCGCTCAGCGCTAATCGACATCGGATTGATCCTTGCTGTTCGAGGGTTTGTCAGGGCCGAGCCGGGATGTCGTCCAGCACGGTCGGTTCACATGCGCGGGCGAGCTGTCGATGGCGCCCATGCAATCGCTGCAATATAGGGATTATCTGCTCTGAGGCCAGAGGAATTTGCGCAAATTTCCTGAGCTTCAGCACGGCAAATTGAAGATGCGCCGGGGTTTGAGTTCCCCCTCGCTTACCTCGCCGACGGCGACGAGTGTACCCCGCGCCATCGCGTAGATCGTGCCGGCGAGGATGGGCGCATCGCGGCCGCGCAACAACACGGGCTGGCCGCGGCGGAGCCGGGCGGCATCGGCGGCACTGACGGCGAGCGCCGGAATACCGCGGAGCGCGATCTCGACTGGCTCCAGCGCTGCGACAAGGTCATCGCGGTCCGAAGCAAGCGCCTCGAGCCTTTCGACCGAAACGGCCCTGTCTTCCCCGAAAGGGCCGACACGAGTGCGGCGCAGTGCCGCGACATGGCCATGCGAGCCGAGTGCCCTGCCGAGGTCACGGGCGAGCGCCCGCACATAGGTGCCCTTGCCGCATTCTGTCTCGAGAATGCAATGGTCCTTGTCGGGGTGAGCAACGAGGGTCAGGCGGGCGATCGAAACGGGCCGCGGCTCGAGCTCGAACTGCTCCTCGTCGCGCGCGAGTTCGTAAGCGCGGGCACCCTCCACTTTGAGCGCGGAAAAGCGCGGCGGCACCTGGATTATCTCGCCGGTGAAGCGTGGAAGCGTGGCCTCGATCTCAGGGCTCGACGGCCTTCTATCGCTGCTCGCCGTTACCTTACCCTCCGCATCGTCGGTATCGGTCTCAATCCCGAAGCGGACGGTGAAGCGATAGACTTTGCTGCCTTCCACGACGAAGGGAACGGTCTTTGTCGCTTCGCCGAGAGCGATGGGGAGAACGCCGGTCGCAAGCGGGTCCAGCGTCCCTGCATGGCCCGCCTTTGCGGCATCGTAGAGACTCTTTACGAGGCCCACGGCGCGCGTCGAATTCATGCCCTCTGGCTTGTCGAAGATGAGCCAGCCATGAACAGGCGAACCTTTGCGCCGGCGGGCCATAAGTCTCGTGCTAGCCGTCCAAATCGCGCGCGACTTTGGGCGAAGCGAGCAGCTCGTCGATCCGGGCGGACGCCTCGAACGACGTATCGACCTTGAATCGGAGCTCCGGCATGAATTTCATGCTCACCTTCTTTGCCAACAGCCCGCGCAAGAATCGCTTGTGCTTCTCGAGGTGAGCGGCCGCCTCCTCGGCCTCACCCCCGCCAAGCGGGAGAACATAGACGGTAGCGAGCTTGAGGTCTGGCGACATGCGCACCTCCGGCACCGTGAGCGAGTGCCGGCTCAGTACGTCGTCCACGATTTCGCCGCGATGAAAAATCTCGGCGAGCGCATGCCGGATCATTTCGCCCACCTTGAGCTGGCGCTGGGAGGGGGGCTTGCTCTTGCTGCTCATTCTCAATCCCGTTGGACGTCATGCCCGGACTTGATCCGGGCATCCATACCGTTAGGCCCAAGCGAGCTGAAGCACCAGTGGAATGGATTGCTAGGTCCAGCCCGGCAATGACGAATCGGTGGTTTGACAGTCCTAAAGCGTGCGCTGGACGTGCTCGACCTGGAAGCACTCGATGACGTCGCCGACCCGCATGTCCTGATAGTTCTCGAAGGCCATGCCGCATTCCTGGCCAGCAACCACCTCGCGCACTTCGTCCTTGAAACGCTTCAAGGTGGAAAGCTTGCCTTCGTGCACCACGACGTTGTCGCGGATCAGCCGCACCTGGGCGCCGCGCTCGACCTTGCCCTCGGTGACGCGGCAGCCAGCCACCTTGCCCACCTTGGAGATGGTGAACAATTCGAGGATTTCGGCATTGCCGAGGAAATTCTCGCGCACCGTCGGCGCAAGGAGGCCTGACATGGCCTGGCGCATTTCGTCGACGAGGTCGTAGATGACCGCATAGTAGCGGATCTCGACGCCGTCACGCTCAGCGACCTCACGGGCCTGCGCGTTGGCGCGCACATTGAAGCCAAGCACGACCGCACCCGACGTTGCCGCGAGCGAGACATCGGATTCGGTGATGCCGCCAACGCCGGCGTGAATGATGCGGGCTCTTACCTCGTCAGTACCAAGCTTGCCGAGTGCCGTGGTGATGGCCTCGACAGAGCCCTGCACGTCGCCTTTAACGAGGAGCGGGAACTCTTTGACGCCCGCCTCCTTCAACTGATTCATCATCTGCTCGAGGCTGCCCCGGGCGCCCGCCACGGCGAGCCGCTTGCGCCGCTCGCGGGCGCGATAGTCGGTAATCTCCCGCGCACGGGCCTCGTTCTCGACGACGGCGAACTGGTCGCCAGCCTCGGGCGCGGAATCGAAGCCGAGTACCTCGACCGGAACCGAAGGCCCTGCCTGCTTCACGTGATCCCCGACATCGTTGATCAGCGCACGCACCCGGCCCCAGGCTTGCCCCGCGACAATGAGATCGCCGAGCTTGAGAGTGCCACGCTGAATAAGCGCGGTGCCCACAGGCCCGCGTCCGCGCTCGAGCTTGGCCTCGACAATCACGCCATCGGCTGGCCGGTCGGGATTGGCGGTGAGCTCGAGCACCTCGGCCTGCAAGAGGATAGCCTCGAGTAGCTTGTCGAGACCGGTCTTCTTCAGCGCCGAGACCTCGATCTCGAGCGTGTCGCCGCCCAAGCTTTCCACCACGATCTCGTGGCTCAGAAGTTCGGTGCGCACGCGCTGAGGGTCGGCGCCCGGCTTGTCCATTTTGTTGATGGCGACGATCATGGGAACGCCCGCGGCCTTGGCATGATTGATAGCCTCGACCGTCTGCGGCTTCACCCCATCATCGGCCGCGACCACGAGCACCACGATGTCAGTCACCTTGGCGCCCCGGGCGCGCATGGCGGTGAAAGCTTCGTGGCCCGGCGTGTCGATGAAGGTGATCTTCTGGCCTGACGGCGTCTCCACTTGATAGGCGCCGATATGCTGGGTGATGCCGCCAGCCTCTTGGCTCACAACATTGGTCGCTCGGATGGCATCGAGCAGCGAAGTCTTGCCGTGATCGACGTGGCCCATGATGGTAACCACCGGCGCACGGGGGACGAGATCCTCGACGTGATCCTCTGCGCCGATGAAGCCTTCCTCGACATCGGCCTCCGACACGCGTCTGACCGTATGTCCGAATTCCTCGGCCACGAGCTGGGCGGTATCGGCGTCGATCACGTCGGTGATCTTGTGCATGGCGCCGTCCTTCATCAGGTACTTGATGACATCGACGCCACGCTCGGCCATGCGATTGGCGAGCTCCTGGATTGTGATTACTTCAGGGACGACCACCTCGCGCTGAATCTTCTGTTGCGCCTGCGGTCCGATCGTTTGCTTCTTCTGGCGCTCCTGGCGGCGCTTGAGCGAAGCGAGGCTCCGCTGCCGCTGCTCCTCGTCGAGCGCGTTGGTGATGGTCAGACGGCCGCGGACTCTGCGCTCCTCGCCGCGCCGGGGTGCCACAGGGCTCTTCTTGTGGCGGGCGTCGGGTGTGCGCGTCGGCTCTTCCACCTCTTCTTTCAAGAGATGCTTGCGCGCGGTCTCCTCGCCCTTCTGGCGCGCTTTGGCCTCGGCCTGATGGCGCTCATCCTCCTTAAGCTTGCGCTCCTCGGCTTCTTGACGCTCTTTCGCACGCTGCTCCTGCGTCACCGTCTGGACGGCGGCAATCTGCTCGGCTCGTGCGCGCTCGGCGGCCTCGCGCTGACGCGCGTCGGCGAGCGCACGCGTGCGCGCGTCCTTCTCCTCCTCGGAGAGTTGCGGCAGCACGACACGGGCACGATTGGCCTGAGCTTCGTCTTGAACGGGCTTGGGAGCAGGCGTCTCTGCCGTGCGCGGTGCGGGCTTTGCCTTGGGCTCCTCGACCGGTTGCGGGGAAGGCCCCGCGCCGAGCGACCGACGCTTCTTCTTCTCGACTAGAACGGACTTCGAGCGTCCATGGCTGAAGCTCTGACGCACATGGCCGGATTCAACGGTACGGCGCACGTTAAGCGTCATCTTGCGCCCGCTGCGTGCGGTCTTGCCTTCGGTCTCGTTCGTCTCACTCATTCGTTGTTCGTATCCAATCATTCGGGTTTCTGAATACGGGGCTGCCCTTGCGGTAGCGCTCAAGCCGCGAGGCCGCCGCAAGAACCTTTAGAGCCGCTCCACCCTGGATTAGGGCAGCATGTATCACATTTGTCCGGCCCGATGCCAAACCCAATTCATCCACGGTGAAGACGCGGACGGCGGGAAGGCTCGTTCCGCCTTTCTTTCCGCGGAGTTTGGCGTCGAGCTTGCGGCAGCCGTCGTCGGCCGCCTCCCGCGCATGAACAAGGGCGATAACCCGGCCTTTGGCGATCGCTTCTTCAACCTTGGCATAGCCGAAAACCACTTCGCCAGCCTTGTTGGCGAGCGAAAGCGCAGAAATCGCCGCCTCGGCGAGAAGCTTGTCGACCTGGGCATCCAGCCCTTGAGGCGCTCTGGCCTCTTGCTTGAAGGCCCGAGCGAAGGCGTTGCGCCTTAACGCTTCGGCAACCGTATCGCGCGCCGCAGTAAGCCACACGCCGCGTCCCGGCAGCTTTTCCTTGAGGTCGGGGACCACAGCCCCATCTGGGCCGAGCACGAAGCGGATCAGCTCGTCCTTGGGCCTAAGCGCGCGGGTAACGGCGCAGCGGCGGACGGTGTCCGCCGTTTCGCGATCTTGGTCTCGCTCCGGCGCCACTTGCCGCAAAGGCCTGGTCTCCTTGCCTGATCATTAGTGGCCTGCGCTCTGGCTCGGCCCACCGGCCGACGAGTCGCCTTCGACCGGAGTTGCGGCCTCGCCCTCAGCCTCAGAAGGCTCGGGCTCAGGCTGTGCTTCCTCGATCCAGCCGGCCTTCACGCGCGCCGCGATGATCACCTCCTCGATCTGCTCCCGCGTGAGGCGGAACGAATCGAGGATGCCTTCATGCCGGACGGCCTCTTTATCCTTACCGCGCTCGGTCCAGCCCGCGAGGTCGTCGGTCGCACAATCGGCGAGGTCCTCGACGGTCTTGATGTTGTTCTCGCCGAGTGCGACCAGCATCGCAGTGGTGACGCCGGGCACTTCCCCGACTTCGTCGGCGACGCCGAGCGTCTTGCGCTTGGCGTCAAGCGCCGCCTCGATCTTCTCGAGATGCTCGCGGGCCCGGGTCTGAATCTCGGCCGCGGTGTTCTCGTCGAAGCCCTCGATCGATGCGATCTCCGACGGCTCGACGAAAGCCACCTCCTCGACCGAGCTGAAGCCCTCCGAAGCGAGCAGCTGCGCGATGACCTCGTCGACGTCGAGCGCCTCCATGAAGGTCTGCGAGCGCTCCGCGAACTCGGCCTGGCGCCGCTCGGACTCAGAGGCCTCGGTCATGATGTCGATGTCCCAGCCGGTGAGCTGGGAAGCGAGCCTGACATTCTGCCCCTTGCGTCCGATGGCAAGCGAGAGCTGCGGATCGGGCACCACGACCTCGATACGCTCGGCATCCTCATCGAGCACGACCTTGACTACCTCGGCAGGGGCGAGCGCGTTCACAATGAACGTCGCGGCATCTGACGACCATTGGATGATGTCGATCTTCTCGCCCTGCAGCTCATTCACCACCGCCTGCACGCGGCTTCCACGCATGCCGACGCAGGCGCCGACCGGGTCGATAGAGGCGTCGCGCGACACCACCGCAATCTTGGCGCGGCTGCCAGGATCGCGCGCCACTGACTTGATGGTGACGATGCCCTCATAGACCTCCGGCACCTCTTGCGCGAACAGCTTCGCCATGAATTCGGGATGGGTGCGGGATAGGAAGATCTGCGGCCCGCGCGGCTCGCGCCGTACGTCATAGACATACGCGCGGATGCGGTCGCCGTAGCGGAAATTCTCGCGCGGCAGCGTCTCGTCGCGGCGCACGATGGCCTCGGCGCGACCGAGGTCGACGATGACGTTGCCATACTCGGCGCGCTTGACGATGCCGTTCACGATCTCGCCGACGCGATCCTTGTATTCCTCATATTGGCGCTCGCGCTCGGCCTCGCGCACCTTCTGCACGATGACCTGCTTTGCATTCTGCGCGGCGACCCGGCCAAAATCGAGCGGGGGCAGGGGTTCGGCAATGAAGTCGCCGACCTGCGCCGCCGGATTGCGCCGGCGCGCCTCCTCGACTGAAACCTGCGTCGCTTCCATGGTGACCTGCTCGACAACCTCGAGGAGCCGCGCGAGCCTGATCTCTCCGGTCTTTGGGTCGACCTCGGCCTTGATCTCGTTCTCGCTGCCGTAGCGGGACTTCGCCGCCTTCTGGATCGCGTCCTCCATGGCGGTGATCACCACTTGGCGATCGATCGCCTTCTCGCGCGCGACCGCGTCGGCGATCTGCAGCAGCTCCAGCCTATTGGCGCTTACGCCTGCCTGAGCCATGTCTTTTGCCTCCGATCTCTATTCGTCGGGCTTCGCGACTTCTCGCGGCCCGGGTTGAATCTCAATGTTTCTTGCCCAGCAAGGTC
>Ga0070671_100000408_pt1 | contig 29702 bp, 31 predicted proteins | sample KBSS73metaG_FD_65341 | JGI IMG/M metagenome (GOLD analysis project Ga0070671, IMG submission 65341) | Switchgrass rhizosphere microbial communities from Kellogg Biological Station, Michigan, USA - KBS S7-3 metaG | ecosystem: Host-associated > Plants > Roots > Rhizosphere > Soil ...
TCGGGCTGACGAACATGCCGCCGATGGCCAACGGCGGGATGCAGCGGGGCCTGTACGGTCGCGCGGAGAGCCCTTATAACGCCGACTATCTCACCGCCGCATTCGCATCCGGCTCGTCGAACGGATCGGCCACCGCGACCGCGGCGTCGTTGTGCGCCTTCGGCATTGGCGAGGAGACGTGGTCGTCTGGCCGGGCGCCGGCATCCAACAATGCGCTGTGCGCGTACACACCGTCCCGCGGCGTCATCTCCGTGCGGGGTGGCTGGCCACTGGTGCCGACGATGGATGTCGTTGTGCCGCATACCAGGACGATGGCCGACATGGTCGAGGTGCTCGACGTGATCGTCGCGGACGACGCGAACGCGCGCGGCGACTTCTGGCGCAGCCAGCCCTGGATCACGTTGCCTCGCCCCAGCGAGCACCGGCCCGCGACGTACCGGCAGTTGCCGCCCGCACGCCTCGCTGGCGCGCGTTTCGGCGTTCCCCGCATGTACATCAACGCCGACCCCGACGCAGGCACCGCCGAAAGACCGGGTATCGGCGGCCCGACGGGTCAACGCATCGAGACACGGCCGTCGGTGCTGGCGTTGTTCGGCGCGGCGCGGCGGGATCTCGAGGCCGCAGGCGCCGAGGTCGTTGAGGTCGACTTCCCCGTGGTCAGCAACTACGAAGGCGATCGGCCCGCAGCGCCAACGGTTTTCACCCGCGGCTTGGTCAGTCCGCAGTACCTGGCTCGTGAGCTGCTCGACCTCAGCGCGTGGGCATGGGACGACTTCCTCGACGACAACGGCGACCCCGCGCTGAACCGGTTGGCCGATGTGGACGGCTCACGCATCTTCCCGCATCCGCCGGGAGCGCTGCCCGACCGGTACACCGGGTTCGACGACGACATCGCAAGCTATCCGGCGCACGTGAGGAACCACCCGAGGAAATCGTTTCTCGAGATCCCGCATCTGGAGGAGGGGGTGCGCGGACTCGAGGAGACCCGTCGCATCGACCTCGAGCAGTGGATGGACGGGCTCGGCTTGGACGCGGTCGTCTTCCCTGCCGTCGGGGATGTCGGTCCCGCCGACATGGATGTCGATGAAGCGTCGGCCGACCTCGGGTGGCGCAACGGCGTGTGGGTCGCCAACGGAAACCTGGCGATTCGGCACCTCGGCATCCCCACCGTGACCGTACCGATCGGCACCATGGCCGACATCGGCATGCCGGTGGGGCTGACATTCGCCGGTCGCGCCCACGACGACGTCGCCCTGCTGAGAATCGCGATCGCATTCGAGGCGACCGGCACGCGACGGACGCCGCCGCCGCGCACCCCGGCTGTTGGCTGACTTAAGTAGCGCAGCGAAGCCGGGCTGCGAGCTACCGCCAGAAAATAGACGTTACTGTAAGTAATCAGCTATCCCCGCCGCTTTGCAACGTTTACGGCTGCGAAAAAACATGCACCTACCTGGATAGTTTGTGGTTGACGCGGGCGTTAAGCGGGTAGTGCTGATGGGCGGGCGGAGCGAGCGATGGTTGAACAAGCAAAGGTTGTGCCGGATGGCCGATGAGGACCTCGGGGTCTGGGTGTACGCGATCACGCGGGCTGTCTGCGCTGCGGAGCACGCGACCGGCCTGCGCGGCGTCTCCGAGGAACCCGTGCGCGCCGTCCTCGGCGGTGGTCTGGCGGCAGTGGTCGGCACAGTCAGGCTCGACGAGTTCAGGGGAGAGGGCCTGGCACGCAACTTCAGCGACGCGGATTGGTTCGCGGCCAAGGCCAGAGCGCATAACGCGGTGGTCAGCGCGGTTCGCCGCGGCGGTCCTGTGCTTCCAGTGCGCCCGGCCACGATCTACCGCGACGACCGGCGAGTCTGCCAGCTTCTACTGAATGAACACGATGACATGGACATGGCACTGCGCCGCGTATCGGGGCGAGACGAACTCGGCGTCAAAGCGTATGCCGACCCCAAAAGCCTGGCGATTCAAGGTGATTTGATTCATTCTGCATCGACGGCGGGCCTGTCGCCTGCCGCTCACCTGTTGCGTCGGCGACGGCAACTCGCCGCTCAGCACGAGGGATATCGACTAGCGGCGGCAGAAGCCGACCGGATACACGCGGTTCTGTTGCGGTGTGCTGTCGACGGGAAGCGAAAATCGACGATCGATGACAACCCGTCGGGCAGGGGTCCTTGGACGGTGCTCGACGGGTCCTATCTGGTGGACGGTGATGTGGTGGGCCTGTTCATGGAAACCATCACTGCGCTCGAAAGGTCAACTGCCAGAATAACAATCGAAGTGACCGGACCATGGCCACCCTACTCGTTCGCGGAAGACCTGATTGCGATCTAGGCAACAAATACGAGCAGACGCAAGGTACCCCTCGGGTTTCCTTGCGTCTGCGCGTATTTCGCTACGGTGTTACCGCTGCTCGGCTTCCTGGCGCTTCTCAGCGGTCTTGGCTGCGGCCCGGGCGCTTTCGGCTTCGGCCTCTTTCTGCGCTGCGTTGCGCTGGGCTTCGGCCTTGTCCTGCTGTGCCTGGCCTTCGCGATAGAGGTCGTCGCGGCCTGCGACGGCGCCTGCTACCTCTTTGGCCTTGCCTTTAACGCCCTCGACGACGCCCTTGATTGCTTCCTCGGGCCCACTGTTCTTCTCTGACATGCCTTCACCCTCCTGATCGGGACGATCACGTGTGATCGGACGATCACGTGCCCTCGGAGTCCCCAGAACCGCGGGTCGGCAAACATATGGTGGGGATATAGTGGGCCAGCTCACGCCTTCAGGCGATGTCGAACAGTTCCTCCGGCCCTGCGCTCATCACGCGTTGAGCCAGTTGGGCCTTCAATTCGTCGAGCCGTCGCTCCTGTGCATCGGTGCGGTTTTCGGTGCGTGCCAGGTCAATGAACTCGTCGGTGACGAATCCCTGGCGCAGCAACAGGGTGGTGGTGCGGTCGCCGACGCCGACGATGAACACGAAGTCCTCGAGCAGCCGACCGCGGTCCTCCCTGACCAGCGTGCGGTCGACGGTGTAGCGGCCGTCGGACACCGCCCGCGTCACCGCTTCGAAACCGTCGCGTGCGCCGGGACCCCGAAAAGCTGTGCGTACCTGGATTGTTCGACGCTCAGGTGCACGGTCAGGCGACAGTGCTGCGAAAGCACGCTGCATGGCCTTGAACGCTATTGCGACTCCGGCGGGGGAGTGCGGACCGTGGTAGCGCATCAGGTCCTCGAACGTGAATGTGATTGTCCGGCCGCGCTCTTCGACGGTCAGCGCGTCGGTCATCGGTCGACGATCGCCGGGGGCTCATGTGCCCGTACCGGTGGCAGCGGGCCGGTGAACTTCTCCACCTCGACCAGCACGTGCGCGCCGGTGCAGCCCTGCGCCAACGACGACGTGCCGGAGTCGTCGGTGAGCACATTCGGATTCCCGTGCACACACATGGTGTTCGGATCGGTGGGGTCGGCCGGGTCGAACCAGGCACCGGTCGACAGTTGCACGACATCGCGGCGAAGTCGATCGTCGACAACGACCCCGGCCAGGCAGGCGCCGCGGTCGTTGAACACCCGTACCACGTCGCCGTCTATCAGTCCGCGCGCCTCGGCGTCGACGGGATGCATCCGGATGGGCTCGCGCCCTTGCACTTTCGAAGCCTGGCTGACCGCGCCGATGTCCAACTGACTGTGCAGCCGCGTCGCCGGCTGGTTCGCCAGTAGGTGTAGCGGGTAGTCGGCGGCGCGAGCGCCGCCGAGCCATTCGGACGGCTCGAACCACGTCGGGTGTCCGGCGCAATCGTCGTAGCCGAAGCCGTCGATGGCTGACGAGAAGATCTCGATGCGCCCGCTCGGCGTGTTAAGCCGGTGCGTCACCGGATCCGCGCGGAAGTCCGCCAGCAGCGTCAGCCCGTTCTCGGTGGGCAACCGAAGCTGTCCTGTCGCCCAGAACTCTTCGAAGGCCGGCACCGCGAAATCCAGTTCCGCCGCCCACTTCTCGTACAGGTGCACCAGCCACTGCTGCGCGGTGCGGCCCTCGGTGAATTGACTGCCGAACCCGAGGGCCTCAGCCAGGGCCGCGAATGTGGTGTAGTCGTCGCGGGACTGCCCATAGGGCTCTGCGAGTTTCGGCATGGCCATCAGGAGCGGATCGTTGCGCGAGCCCGAGTAGTCGTCGCGCTCGAAAGCGGTCGTCGACGGGACGACGATGTCGGCATGTTTGGCCATCGCGGTCCAATACGGGTCGTGCACGACGATCGTGTCGACGCGGCCGAGCGCGCGCCGCAGCCGCGGAATGTTCTGGTGATGGTGAAACGGGTTGCCGCCTGCCCAGTACACCAACTTGATATCGGGGTAGGTCAGCCGCCGGCCGTTGTAGTCGAACGGTTCGCCGGGGTGCAGCAGCATCTCGCTGACGGCAGCGACGGGGATGAAGGTCTGCACCGGGTTGGGGCCCTGCGGCAGTTTGGGCAGCCCAAAGCGCAGCGGCGGCAGTCCCGGTTCGTTCATGGAGCCGTAGCCGTGCCCGAAACCACCTCCGGGAAGGCCGATTTGGCCCAGCATCGCGGCGAGCGTGAGCCCCATCCACGGCGCCTGCTCGCCGTGCCTTGTCCGCTGCAGCGACCAGCTGACGGTGACGATCGTGCGCGCCGCAGCCATCCGTCGCGCGAGTGCTGTCAGCTCCTCGGCGGGCAATCCGCAGATCTGCGAGGCCCAGTGCGGGGACTTCGGCAGGCCGTCGTCGAGACCGAGCAGATAGCGCTCGAAGCGGTCGTAGCCGGTGCAATAGGTGCTCAGGAATTCCGTATCGGCCAGCGATTCGCATACCAGCACGTAGGCAAGGGCCAGCATGATCGCGACGTCGGTGCCGGGCACCGGGGCGTGCCATTCGCAGTCGCCGTCGACGTCGTCGCGCAACGGCGAGAACGACACGATGCGTCCGCCACGGTCTCGGAACCTGCGTAGCGCTTCGCGGGCCGGGTGGCCGGTGGTGCCGCCGTGGTTGGTTCCGGTGTTCTTCAGGGCGAGTCCGCCAAAGCAGACCAGCAGATCCGTGTGCTCGACGATGACGTCCCACGCGGTGGATCGCTTGAACAGGTCGTTGTGCGTGCCGACCACCCGCGGCATGATGACGCCGGTGGCGCCGAGGCTGTAGGAGTGTCGCGAAAAGGTATATCCGCCAAGGAGTTTGAGGAACCGGTGAACTTGGCTCTGGGCGTGGTGAAACCGGCCCGCGCTGGCCCAGCCGTACGAGCCGCCGTAGATGGCCTCGTTTCCGTGAGCGTCGATGACCCGCCGCAGCTCACCGGACAGCAGTTCGGTGAGCTCGTCCCATGAGACGGCGACGAACTCTTCGGCGCCGCGCCGTGAGCTCGGCCCGGGCCCGTCGCGCAACCAGCCGCGTCGGATCGCCGGGGTCGCGATGCGGGCGCGATGCCGGATCGCGCCGGGAAGGTTTCCCAGCAGTGGAGATGGGTCGGCGTCGCGGGCCAGTGGTGTCACGGACGCGATATCGCCGGATTCGACGTCCGCCGAGAATCCGCCCCAATGCGTCAGGCTCGTCGGGGCGTGCGGCACGCCAGCGAGTCTAAGACCGGCTCACGACAATCTCCGGTCGACGACACCCGCCCACCACCCAACCATCCGGTTGGATGGGGTACGTTTGGCGGTAACAGCCCGTACCAACTCATGGAGGTCCGCCATGGGCAGCGTCGTCAAATACGAGCGCACCCTCTTCGAGCCCGAGCACGATCTGTTCCGCGAGTCCTATCGCGCCTTCCTCGAGCGGCACGTGGCGCCGTACCACGAGCAGTGGGAGCGGGAGAAGATCGTCGACCGCGGCGTCTGGCTGGAAGCCGGTAAGCAGGGCTTTCTCGGCATGGCGGTGCCCGAGGAGTACGGCGGCGGTGGCAATCCGGACTTCCGCTACAACGTGGTCATCAACGAGGAGACCGTCGCTGGGCGGTACAGCGGCATCGGCTTCGGCCTTCACAACGATGTCGTCATGCCCTACCTGCTGCGGTTGGCGAACGAAGAGCAGAAGCAGCGGTGGCTGCCGCAGTTCTGCACAGGGGAGACCATCACCGCGATCGCGATGACCGAGCCGGGCACCGGCAGCGACCTGCAGGGCATCAAGACGCGCGCCGTCAAAGAGGGCGACCATTACATCCTCAACGGTGCGAAGACATTCATCACCAACGGGATCAACGCCGACCTGGTGATCGTGGTGGCCCAGACCGATCCGGACAAGGGCGCGATGGGTTTCTCGCTGCTCGTCGTCGAGCGTGAAATGGAGGGTTTCGAGCGCGGCCGCAAACTCGACAAGATCGGCCTCGACGCTCAGGACACCGCAGAGCTGTCCTTCACCGATGTGAAGGTGCCCGCGGAGAATCTGCTCGGTGAAGAGGGGCACGGCTTCATTTACCTGATGCAGAATCTGCCCCAGGAGCGAATCGGCATCGCGGTGATGGCGGCGGCGGCGATGGAGGCCGTTCTCGAGGAGACCCTGCAATACACCAAGGAGCGCAAGGCATTTGGCCGTCCGATCGGTAGCCAGCAGAACAGCCGGTTCCTGTTGGCCGAGCTCGCGACCGAGGCCACAGTGGTGCGCATGATGGTCGACGAGTTCCTCAAGCTACATCTCGAGGAGAAGCTGACCGCCGAGCAGGCGGCAATGGCGAAGTGGTACTCCACCGAAAAGCAAGTGCATCTCATCGACCGATGCCTGCAACTACACGGTGGTTATGGCTACATGCGCGAATACCCGGTCGCCAGGGCGTATCTCGACGCCCGCGTGCAGACCATTTACGGCGGTACGACAGAGATCATGAAGGAGATCATCGGCCGCAGCATGGGCGTCTAGCCAACGCTGAACGGCACGCCGAACACCGGGTTGCGCCGTATCGCCCCTCCCGCTTGGTTATCGTCGTCTGGCATGGTCACGAACGCCATCATTAACGTGACCTGTCTGATGATGAAACGGGGCATGGTGGGCAGGGGCCTGATCGCGCGAACGACCATCGGCCTGTTGAGTGCTGCGGCGCTGCTCTGGTTCGCACCCGTCGCGGTGGCCACCCCCCAGGACGACGCCGATGCCGCGATCACCGCGGCGTGGCAGGCCACCGGCGGCGACACCGGCCCGCTCGGCCCGAAGGACGGCGGCGTCTATCCGGCCGGTGACGGCTTCGGCCAGAACTTTCCCGGCGGCAAGGTCTTCTTCACACCGGCCACCGGCGCTCACGCCATGATGGGCGCGATCCTCGACAAATACATGTCGCTGGGCGGCCCCGCGGACGGCGACCTCGGCTTCCCGACGATCGACGAAGGGGCGGGGAAGGCTCCTGACAGCCGCAACACCACGTTCAGCGCGCCGGACAACCCGGTCATCTTCTGGACGCCGGACACCGGCGCGCGGGTCGTTCGCGGGCCGATCAACGCTGCCTGGGACAAGCTGGGCGGTTCGGCGGGACAGCTCGGCGTGCCCACCGACGACGAGACGTATCGCGGCAACGTCGTCACCCAGAAGTTCACCAACGGTGAGGTGTCCTACGACAGAAAGTCCAAAACCTTCACGACGGTTCCGCCCGAGCTCGCCGCACAGCTAGCCGACCTGCAGATTCCAGAGGACCCGACCTCGGCGATCAACGCCGCACGGCGCGCCGCGGGGGGACCGCTGGGCCCGCTGGGCGCTGCGCAGGGCGAGCCGTACAAGATCGGCACCGACGGACTCGGCCAGAATTTCGCCGGAGGCAAGATCTTCTACAGCCCGGCGACGGGAGCCAATGTCGTCACCGGGCAGGTTCTGGCGAAGTACGAAACTGTCGGCGGGCCACAGGGCGACTTGGGCCTGCCGGCCAGCAGTGAGGTCGACGGCGGTCTGCCCAACAGCCGGATGACCACCTTCTCCGGTAAGGACAAGCCGGTCATCTTCTGGACGCCCGACTACGGTGCCGTCATCGTGCGCGGCGCGATGAGCGTGGCCTGGGACAAGCTGGGCGGTGCAACGGGTGCGCTTGGGGCCCCCATGGCCGACCAGACCGAGAACGGCGATGTGATCACTCAGCGGTTCAGCGGTGGCGTCGTTTCCTGGGATCGTTCCAAGAATTCCTTCAGCACCGAGCCCGCGAGCCTGGCTTCGCAGCTCGCCGGGTTGCAGGTGCCCGGACAGGAAGCGCCCAAGGCGCCGCCCGCCAACCCGCAGGGCTCAAATAGCAACGGCACGAAGTGGTTTGCGTGGAGCTGGTGGTGGCTGCTTGCGATCATTCCGGTGGTGGTGTTGGTCGGACTGGTAGTGGTCGCGGCGATGCGCAACCGTCGGGGCCGCGCCGACGACGACTTCTTCGATGACGAGGACGAGGACGAATTCGGGTCGTCGTATCCCGACGATCATTCCGCTGAACTGTTCAGCGGCCGTTATGCGAACCAGGGGCTGGGTTCGCCGCCGTCGATGTCCGGCGGCGAGGAGCAGCACGCGTCGCCGATGAGCGTATGGGGCGCGCCGCCCGAACCTCCCGACGACTCCGAACAGGCCGACGAGGACGACGAAGCGGACACCACGCGCGAACGGGTCAGCGCGCCGGAAGCCGTGAAAGAAGTTGCGCCACAAGACAATGACGAAGATCCCGATAAGGTCGACACCACGCCGACCCGGCTACCGACCGGTGGGGAACGCGATCCCTTGACCGACACCGGGCGTCACGCGCGGATCGAGATCGACGAACCGTCGCCCAACGGCACCGCGCTGCATCTGCCGCTTGACGATCCCGACGAGGCGCCAGAGGGCTACCCGATCAAGGCGGACACCAAGACGGGGTTGTACTGGGCGCCGGGCACGACGCTCTACGATGATGCGCGCGCCGAAATCTGGTTCGCCAGCGAGGAACTCGCCCGCACCAACGGTTTCGTCAGGGCCAATTAGATCTTGCGGATGACCGTGACGACCTTGCCGAGTACGGCCGCGTCGTTGCCGGGGATGGGATCGAACGCCGGGTTGTGCGGCATCAGCCACACCTGACCGCGGGTGCGTTTGAAAGTCTTGACCGTGGCTTCGCCGTCGATCATCGCCGCGACGATGTCGCCGTTGTCGGCCACGTTCTGCTGACGCACCACGACCCAGTCGCCGTCGCAGATGGCCGCGTCGACCATCGAGTCGCCGACCACCTTGAGTAGGAACAGCGACCCTTCGCCGACCAGTTCGCGCGGAAGGGGGAAGACATCCTCGACCGCTTCTTCGGCCAGGATGGGGCCGCCCGCGGCAATACGGCCGAGCACGGGGACGAATGTGGGCTCCGGTAGCGCGTCTGAGCCCGCGACGTCGGTGGCGACGATCGGCGTGACCCCTTCGTCGGAACCGCGGACATCGACCGCGCGTGGGCGGTTGGGATCGCGTCGCAGGTAGCCCTTGCGCTCCAGCGTGCGCAGTTGATGGGCCACCGACGAGGTCGACGTCAGCCCGACCGCATCGCCGATCTCCCTGATGCTGGGAGGGTAGCCGCGACTGGTCACCGAGGCGCGGATGACTTCGAGGATGGTGCGCTGACGTTCGGTCAGACCTCTGTCGAGACCTCGGCGTCCGGTGTTGTCGGTGCCGGCGGTGCCTTCACGCGGGTCGCTGTCATCGCTCATGGCGCCGAATGTAGTCCGCGCCGATCCAATAATCAAACATGTGTTCGAGGCGTGTCGCCTCTGAGGCGGTCGGCGGATCGCGTGGCGGAAATTTGTCGGTGGGCTGCCCTATCGTTTGGCAACAGTTCGATCACATGTTCTATAAATCGAACAGATGAGCGATAGCATTCGAACACAAGAGCGAACAAAGCCGGAACGGAAGGCAAGCAGATGGCGATCCTCGACACGCGAGAAATCCACTCGGATTCGGTCCTCAGGCCGGTAGTCAGGCCCCGGTCCCGCCAGGCGGAGGCCAGGCGGCCGCGGGCGAGTCGGCCCAACGCGGAGCCGATGCGGTACCGCGGTACCGGCGTGCTGATGTCGCGGGCATCGCATCGCCGGCGGCCCATCACCCCGGTGACCACGGTATTGCTCGCCCTTGTCGCGGCCGGCATCACGGTGTGGCTGGGCCTGGTCGCACAGCTCGGCGGGGTGACCGGAGGCGACGCGCCCGTGCCTGCCAAGTTGGCCGTTGTGCAGGTGCAGACAGGGGAGACGCTGCAGCAGGTGGCGCACCGCGTGGCCCCCGACTCGCCGGTCGGTCAGGTCGTCGAGCGCATCCAGGAGCTCAATCAGCTCGATTCGGTGGCGCTGCAAGCCGGTCAGACACTCATCGCGCCTATCGGCAGTTGAGCCGACGTGAGCGGTGAAAGATATTGCCGCACAGCGCTTTCGGTAGCCGCATCGACGACAGGTGCCCGAATCGGCCCGACGCTGGGCCCGGGTGGTGGCACGCAGGTACGCTCGAAGAGGTTCGAGGTAGTTGTTTGTCGTCGCGGCGAAGGAGCGGTGATGCATTGTCCGTTCTGCCGTCACCCCGATTCCCGGGTGGTGGATTCCCGCGAAACCGACGAAGGTCAGGCGATCCGGCGGCGCAGATCATGCCCGGAGTGCGGCAAACGCTTCACCACTGTGGAGACGGCCGTGTTGGCGGTGGTCAAACGCAGCGGGGTCACTGAACCGTTCAGCCGCGAGAAGGTGGTCCGGGGTGTGCGGCGCGCCTGCCAGGGCCGGCAGGTCGACGACGACGCCTTGAACATGCTCGCCCAGCAGGTGGAGGACGCGGTGCGGGCGACGGGTTCGCCGGAGGTGCCCAGCCACGAAGTCGGGCTGGCAATCCTCGGTCCACTGCGGGAACTCGACGAGGTCGCGTATCTGCGGTTCGCCTCGGTATATCGATCATTCGAGTCGGCCGAGGATTTCGAGCGCGAGATCGAGGCGCTGCGCGCCGCCCGCGAGGTGCCCGCGAAGAGCTGATTCGCCCGGCCGAGTCAGTCGATCTGTTTGGTTCCGTCGTTCACGACGCGACCTGCCACACGTACCCACCCCTCAGGGCTCCAGCTCGTGAGGATCACCGAGCCCTTGCCCTGCACGATGGTCAAGTCGCGGCTGAGGTAGTCAGTGATCCGCACCGCCGCGGCACCCGTCGCCTCGTCCTCGGGCACGCCCAGATTCGCGGCGAACATCCGCGATCGGATCGCACCGCGCTCGCGGTCGGTCCACGTCCACAAGTAGTTCTGGATGTCGTCGGGGTAATCGTCCGGGTCGGCGTCGAAGAGTTCATCGGTCGACTCCAGGTCGTAGATGGCGAATTCCGGCGCCCACTCGGAGCGCGCGCTCACGGCGGTGACGTCGTCCTCGTAGGTCACCTGCACCAGCCCAGCGGGCACCTGCAACGTTTTCACGGGCGTACCGCGGTCGCGCAGCCACCACGACGCGCCAACCGTCGGGTGACCGGCAAACGGCAACTCGGTGGCAGGCGTATAGATGCGGGCGTGCGCGGTGGTGCTGCCGGGATTCGGCACGTCGATGAATATCGTTTCGCTGTAACCCAATTGGGCAGCTATCCGCTGACGCTCAGCCGGAGCGGCCTGGCTGGCGTCGACGACGCCGAGGGGGTTGCCGAAGTTGCCGTCCTCGTCGGTGAAAACGCGCAACACTGTCACGTCGATGGCCATGTGGCCGATGCTACGTGGTCGCCGAATCAGGTGGCGCTGCGCTCGTCGGCGCCCATCGCGTCGAGCACTGCGACCCTGGTGTCGACGGATCCGGAGATCGCACCCTCGCTGATGCCCGACCGCAACAAGCCGCGAAGGTATTCCTGGTCGTACACCGCGGGATCGTTCGAATCGATGAACTTCTCTACCACCTCGACGAAACGGTCGGGATCGTCATGGAACGGGAAGTGCCCGGAACCTTCGAAGATCTCCAACTGCGAACCCGGCATCGCCGCGTGCGCCATCCGGGCATGGCCCACCGGGATCACCGAGTCGCGGTCGCCCCAAATCAATTGCACCGGAACGGATTGCGTCAAATAACATCGGTCCAGCATGGTGACCACCTGGCCCCGCCAGTCGACGACTGCGCGCAGCGTGCGGGCAAACGCCGATGAGGCGGTCGGCTCGGGCAGGTCGGCAAGGATGCGTAGCACGTCGGGCAGATCGCGGCCGAGACCCGTCGACCCCAACACGGCGCCGGCAACGCGGCCCACCACCTGCATCGCGGGCAGCACCAACGGCAACCGCAGCAGCGCCAGCGCCTCACTGCCCATCGGCAACGAGGCGATCCGCAGCGCGACATTGACGTCTTTGGTGACTCCGCCGGCACCGACAAGAATCAGCCGGTCCACCAATTGCGGGAACTGATAAGCGAATTGCATGGCGACGCCGCCACCGAGCGAATGCCCGACCACCGTGACGTTGTCGATGTCGAGGACCGACAGCAGGTCGCGCATCCCGTTGGCGTAGGCGGCGACGGAGTAGTCGGCGCGGGGTTTGTCGGACTTACCGTGGCCCAGCAGATCGGGCGCAATGACCGTGAACCGTTGCGCGAGCTTCGCCTGCACCGTGCTCCACGTGGTGGAGTTGTCGCCGATGCCGTGAATCAACAGGATCGCGGGGCCGGAGCCGGCCACCCGAAACGCGCGCCGGTATCCGTGGATGGTGCGGAACTGCAGCGAGGGCGTCAGTTCCCGCACAGGGCGCAGATTGGGCTTTCGCTCCGTCAAGTTAGCCAACTTCGTCGTCGGGCCGGCTGGCGGCTAGTTGTCGTCCTTGGGTTTCTCGTCGGCCTGTTGTGCGAGGAACCGCTCGAACTCGGCACCGAGTTCGTCTCCGCTGGGTAGATCTTCATCGCGCGCCAGCAGCGACCGATTCTCCTGAGCGGCGACGAACGCATCGTACTGGCGCTCCAGGGCCTCCACCACTTGAGCAACTTCGTTGCTGGCCTCGACCTGCTCGTTTATCTTGTCGTGCACTTCGGCGGCGGACTGCGTCAGCTCGCCGAGCGGGAATTGCAGCGAACCGCTCCTGGCGACCTCGGAAAGCAGCGCCTCGGCGGCCGACGGGTAATCGGTCTGCGCCAGATAGTGCGGCACGTGCACGGTGAAGCCGACCACCTCGTGACCGTGCTGGGCCATCCGGAACTCCAGCAGGTTGGAAACGCTGCCGGGCACCTGCACCTCGCCGACCCACGGCGTGTGCTCTGAGATCAGTTCCTTGTCGTTGGAGTGCGCGGTCATCGTGATGGGTCGGGTATGCGGCACCGCCATCGGGATGGTGCCGAGGCCGATCACCCGGCGCACACCGAGCCGTTCGGCCAGCAACCGCACGGCAGTGATGAACCGCTCCCAGCGCAGGTCGGGCTCCATGCCCGCGAGCAGCAGAAACGGCGTGCCCACGCTGTCGTGCAGCGCGTACAGGTTGAGCTCAGGTTCTTCGTAGGCGGTGAAGTGGTCGGTCTTGAAGGTCATCAATGGCCGCCGCGACCGGTAGTCCAGCAGTTCGTCGATCGCGAACGACGCGACCAGCTCGGTGTCCAGGCTGTTCTTGAGGTGCTGTGCAGCCAGCCGGATCGCGTGTCCCGCGTCTGAAAACCCCTCGAGGGCGTGGATCAGCACCGGCCCGCTGCCGTCGGCCGAGGACAGCTGCGGCGCGGGAAACTCCAGCTCATACATCCCGGTGTGCTCGGGCTGGTAGTGCTGTTCTGGTCTATCGGCGTTCTCAGTCATTCGTCGCCTCCTGGCACCTATCTGTCTAAGTGTGGCGCATTTCGCGGTGAATGCGATTGCTGCCTACCCATTTGTTCGAACAAGACACCGCGGACATCTCATTCCAGCCGTGTGCCGCGGGTGCCGCCGAGCCTCGAAGAATATTTGCCCCCGCCGCGAAACCCCGCGGTGGGGCAAGATCGGTGCTCATGCGCTTGTCCGCGACCGGTCGGGCGGTCCTGGTGGCCGGCCTGCTGGCCGCGTTGCCGTTGTCCGCGCAGGCTTGCGCGAAGCAGGAGCCGGTAAAGCCGGCAGCCACCGCCGCCGCGAAAGCGCCGCAGCCCTCGGCCGGCAACGCGCCGCCGACCGCGCAGCCGATGCCACCCGATCCGCGGGTGGGCGCGGTCTTCCTTGGCGGCGGCGATCTGCACACCTGCACCGGCGGGGTGCTGGACTCGGCCGCCGGTGATCTCATCCTCACGGCGGCGCACTGCGTGGCAGAGGGTGTCGACGCGACATTCGTTGCCGGCCTGCACGACACCGCCGCACCTGAGGACTTCTGGCACATCGATGCCGTTTATCTCGATCCACGCTGGATGCAAAACCAGGACCCGATGGCCGACTTCGCGATCGCACGGGTGAGCCGGGTCGCAGGCGGATCCGTGCAACAGGTGGCAGGCGGCGGCCTGAAACTCGGGCAGGCGCCCAAACCCGGAACGGTCATCACCGTCGCCGGCTACGCGATGGGCGTCGGCGGCGGCCCGATCGGCTGTCGCACCCCCACGGCGCCTACCACCAACGGATTTCCCTCGTTCGATTGCGCAGAGTTGATCGACGGCCTTTCCGGCGCACCGTGGATCGACGGTTCGACCGTCGCGGGCGTGATCGGTGGGCTGAACGGTGGGGGTTGCGCAGACGAAAGCATCTCGTACTCACCGCCTTTCGATGACGCGATCAAGCGGTTGCTTTCGCGTGCCGAGGCGGGCGGACCGGGCGACGCCGCGCCGACGGTGTTCGACGACGAGTGCGACTAGAACGCTAGGTGCGGAACTGGTTGAGTGCGCGCAGCTTGTTCATCACGTCGAGCGCAGCGACCTTGTAGGCCTCCGAGAACGTCGGATAGTTGAAGACCGCGTCGACGAGGTATTCGACCGTGCCGCCGCAGCCCATCACGGCCTGGCCGATGTGCACCATCTCGGTCGCGCTGGTGCCAAAGATGTGCACGCCCAACAACTTCAGGTCGTCGGTCGACACCAGAAGTTTGAGCATGCCGTAGGAATCGCCTGCGATCTGTCCTCGCGCCAGCTCGCGGTATCGCGACACCCCGACCTCGTAGGGAATCGAGTTCTTCGTCAACTCGACTTCGGTGGCACCGACGTAGGACACCTCAGGAATGGAGTAGATGCCGATCGGCTGCAGATCCGTCATGCCCTTCGCGGGTTCACCGAACGCGTGATAGGCGGCCAGCCTGCCCTGATCCATGGAGGTGGCGGCCAGCGCGGGGAAGCCGATCACATCGCCGACGGCGTAGATGTGGTCGACCTTCGTCTGGAAGTTGCTGTCGACGACAATCCTTCCGCGACTGTCGGTTTCGAGGCCGGCGTTGGCCAGATCCAGGTGTTCGGTCTGGCCTTGGCGGCCCGCCGAGTACATGACTGTTTCCGCGGGGATCTGCTTGCCGCTCGCCAGGGTGGTGACGGTGCCGGCCGAACCCACGTCGACGGCGGTGACCTCCTCGCCGAACCTGAACGTCACCGCCAGGTCGCGCAGGTGAAACTTGAGCGCCTCGACGATCTCGGGATCGCAGAAGTCGAGCATGTTGTCCCGCTTCTCCACCACCGTGACCTTGGTGCCCAGCGCGGCGAACATCGACGCGTACTCGATACCGATCACGCCGGCGCCGACCACGACCATGGTGGAGGGCAGCGACTTGAGGTCGAGTATCCCGTCGGAGTCGAGCACCCGCTCCTCGTCGAACTCGACACCCGTGGGGCGGGCAGGCTTCGTGCCGGTCGCAATCACTACGTACTCGCCGACCACGGTGGTCCGCTCGCCCCGCGTGGGCTCCTCGACGAGCACGGTGTGTGGGTCGAGGAACCGGCCATGGCCCTGCACGAGGTCGATGCGGTTGCGCATCAACTGCGAGCGAACGACGTCCTGCTCCTTGCCGATGACGTGGCTGGTGCGCGCCAACAGATCGCCCGGAGTGATCTTCTCCTTGACGCGGTAGCTGGCCCCGTACAGTTCGCGCTGGCTCATGCCGGTCAGGTAGACGACGGCCTCGCGCAGGGTCTTGGACGGGATGGTTCCGGTGTTCACGCAAACACCGCCGAGCATCCGGCCGCGCTCCACAACCGCCACCGACTTGCCGAGCTTTGCCGCTGCGATCGCGGCTTTTTGACCGCCCGGACCGGAACCGATGACGACGAGGTCGTACTCAACCATTGAACCCATGGCAAAAGGTCTACGCCGCTTGAGGTCGATTCGCACGCCGACGGGCGTCAACGGCGCGTGAATATTTGCCTCTCGCATCGGCACCCAGATTGTCCCCAGCCGCGAACTCATCCACAGGTACCCGCGGATGAGGCGCCGCATCACGAAATCCGGCGGTGCTCATTGCGACCTTGTCGACATGACGACATCGCAATCATCCGACTTTCACCTCAACCGGCCCGGCGTGCTGATCGCGGCCTTACCCGCCGTGCTCGGCTTCGTGCCTGAGAAATCCCTCGTACTCGTGACCGTCGACGGCGGCGAAATGGGATGCGTTATGCGCGTTGACCTTTCGGAGGATCTGCCGCATTCACTCGCGCATATCGCCGACGTCGCGGCCGCAGCCAAACCCGATTCGGCGATCGCGGTGGTGATCGACGAGGACGGTTTCGGCTGCCGAATGTGCAGCGACGAGTACCGCGAGCTGGCCGACGACCTGACGACGGCGCTGGCCAACCGCGGCATCGAGCTACTCGCCGCGCACGTCGTCGACCGCGTCGCCGCAGGCGGGCGGTGGCACTGCGCGGACGGGTGCGGCAACGCGGGCACCGTCGAGGACCCGTCGGCCTCGCCGCTGGCAATGGCCGCGGTCCTCGACGGCCGCAGGCTGTACGCCCGGCGTGCTGAGCTGCAGGAAGTCATCGAGGTGGCCGATCCCAGCCGAGCGGCGGTGCTCGCGCAGGTCATCGGAAACGAGGCAGAGGATGCAGCCGAACGCCCGGACGAGGCGGCGCGGGCCGACGTCGAGGCGGCCATCGCGGCTGCCGCAGGCGTGGCCGCCGGCGTCGACCTCGACGACAAGGAAGTGGCCCGGTTGGCGTTGGCGCTGACCGATCTTCGGGTTCGCGACACGCTGTACGGGCTGGCGATCGGTGTGAACGCCGGACAAGCCGAGGGGCTGTGGGCGCTGTTGTCGCGCACGCTGCCGGAGCCGTGGCGGGTCGAGGCTCTGGTGCTGCTGGCGTTCTCGGCCTACGCGCGTGGCGACGGCCCGCTGGCGGGCGTCTCGCTGGAAGCCGCGCTGCGCGTAGACCCGACACATCGCATGGCCGGCATGCTCGACACGGCGCTGCAGTCGGGCCTTCGGCCCGAGAAGATTCGCGATCTGGCGATCACGGGATACCGGCTGGCCGATCGGCTCGGCGTGCAGTTGCCGCCGATGCGCACGTTCGGACGGCGCGCCGGATGATGTCCCCTACCTTCGGTGTGGGCCCAGCGGGTCAGACCTTTTCGACCTTCACGGCGTGCGCCATGTGGTGGGGAAGCTCGACCTGCTCGTGGCCGGGGATCACGATCATGACCCCGCCGTGGTCGTTGACCTCCACGGTCACCCTGGCATTCGGCACGACGCCGGCGTCCTTGAGCCGCGAGATCAGTTCGGTGTCGCCCTGGACGTGTTCGGTGAGCTGTCGAACCACCACCGCCACGGGCATCCCGGACGGCAATTCGGTGAGCCGCACCAGGTTCACGGCCTCGTTGACCAAGTCGTCGACGCCGAGTTCGGACAGGCCGGGAATGGGATTGCCGAACGGAGAGGTGGTGGGGTTGTCGAGCACCTGAACGAGCCTGCGCTCGACGTCCTCGCTCATCACGTGCTCCCACCGACAGGCCTCGGCGTGCACTTCCTCCCACGGCAGCCCGATCACGTCGACCAACAGCCGCTCGGCGAGCCGATGCTTGCGCATGACGGAGATGGCGAGGGAACGGCCCTTGTCGGTGAGCTCGAGATGACGGTCACCGGCGACATGCAGCAGCCCGTCTCGCTCCATCCGCGACACGGTCTGGCTGACGGTCGGCCCACTCTGCTCGAGGCGCTCCGCGATGCGCGCACGCAGGGGCACTACGCCCTCTTCTTCGAGGTCGTAGATGGTACGCAAGTACATCTCGGTGGTATCGACAAGATCGTTCATTAGGCAACCCTCCGTCACGCCAGAGTCTACCGGTCAAGCTGGGAAAACTGAGCCGCACACGGCAACGACCCCGCCGGCGGGGGGCCCGGCGGGGTCGTTGGGTCAGCAGCTAGCTTGCGTAGGACCGCAGCCGATCGGCGCGCTCGCCATTGCGCAGCTTGGCCATCACCTCGCGCTCGATCTGGCGCACCCGCTCCCGGGACAACCCGAAGAGCTTGCCGATCTGGTCGAGGGTGCGTGGCTGGCCGTCGTCGAGGCCGAACCGCAGCCGAATGACCTGCTGCTCGCGCTCGTCCAGCGTCGCCAGCACGTGGCGGATATCCGTATGAAGCAGCTCGGAGATCACCGCGTTCTCAGCAGACATCGCCTCGGCGTCCTCGATGAAGTCGCCCAGCGGGGCCTCCTCGTCGCTGCCGACGGGCATGTCCAGGCTCACCGGATCGCGGCTGTGCTCGAGTAGATCGGCGATCTTCTCGGCGGGAATGCCCGATTCGGCGGCCAGTTCCTCGTCGGTGGCCTCACGGCCGAGGTTCTGGTGCATCTCGCGCTTGATCCGCGCCAGCTTGTTCACCTGCTCGACGAGGTGCACGGGCAGCCGGATGGTGCGACTTTGGTCGGCCATGCCGCGGGTGATCGCCTGGCGGATCCACCACGTGGCATACGTCGAGAACTTGAATCCCTTGGTGTAGTCGAACTTCTCCATCGCGCGGATCAGGCCGAGGTTGCCCTCCTGAATCAGGTCCAGCAGCGGCATCCCGCGACCGGTGTAGCGCTTCGCCAGCGACACCACCAGTCGCAGATTCGCTTCCAGCAGGTGGCGACGAGCGGCCTCACCGTCGCGGACGACCGCAGCAAGATCACGTTTGCGGTTCTCGCCCAAGCGCTTCCGCGTCTCGAGCAGATGTGCCGCGTAAAGGCCCGCCTCAATGCGCTTTGCGAGTTCGACCTCGTCGGCGGCATTGAGCAAGGCCGTTTTGCCAATGCCGTTCAAGTACACGCGCACCAGGTCAGCGGCCGGACTTTGGGCGTCCAGGTCGGAGTCGATGCGTGCGGTGGTGGCATTTGCCATGACGGCCTCCTGATCGGGTCGAACTGTCATGAGCTACAACGCCCACGTGCCGCTAAGAGTTCCCACCCGTTGCCCGGTTCACACCTTCTGATCAGCGGTTATTCGCGGCCGACCTGAAATTCTCCTGAGAATAGAGCCAGAACTTTCTCAGCTGGGAACATCGCGCGGCGAATCGCCCTCGTCCGCTTGCGGCGCGGGCCGGGTGGCGCGCTCCAGGGCGGGCCGCTCGGCCGTCGGAAACAGTGGTATCCGGCGTGCTGAGTCGTAACGCCGCGGTTCCTCGGCCCGCCGCGGTGGGCGGTCGTTGGCGATCAGCACGGCCATCCAGGGCAGCGGCACGGAGACCAGAAGGATCGCCAGTGAGATGAGGCCGTTCTGCCAGATGCCGTACGCGACCGCGGCGAAGATGAGTGCGGGAACGCGCCAGAACATCAGCGTCAGGTACTTGCGTACCCGCGCGCGATGCTGGACTTCGTAGGAGGGCGCGGCGGCGGTGATCAGAATGGGCCGACCGTCGTCGTCGAAACTCAGCTCTGGGCCGTGTTTCATAGCTCCACTGTTCCACACTCGTCATCCGCTGTACGTGTCGGATTTCTTACAGGCAAAATGGGAACATGCGAACCCAGACGATCGAGCGCACCGACACCGACGAACGCGTCGACGACGGGACTGACAGCGATACCCCGAAGTACTTCCACTATGTGAAGAAGGACAAGATCGCCGAAAGCGCCGTCATGGGTACGCACGTCGTCGCGCTCTGTGGCGAGGTGTTTCCCGTGACCCGGGCCGCCAAGCCCGGCTCGCCCGTGTGCCCCGAGTGCAAGCGGATCTACGAGAAGCTCAAGAAGTAGCTTCCGGGTCGACCGTCGTCGTCGCCGGCTGGGCGGGAATCGGGCCGGTCCCGTTGAACGACTCGGCCTTCTCCTCGAGCCACCAGCGGAACCGCTTGGCGTGGGTGACCGGCGCAGGCCATTCCTCTTGGATCGCGGCGTTCAGCTCGGCGCCGATCATGATCGCGAAGCCAAGGAAGAACGCGAACAACAAAAACGCGATAGGCGTCGCGAGCGCGCCGTAGGTGTAGCCGGTGCTGGTGATCCACGTCAGATAGACCCGAAGTCCGAACGTGGCGATCAGGAACACGGCGGTCGCGAGCACCGAGCCGATCAAAAGCCGGTGCGACGGTAGTGGTTTGGGCAGCGACACCCGGTAGAGGACGTTCATCGCCACGATCAGGCTCACGAACAGCACCGGGTAATAGCCGTAGGCCAGCACGTTGTCCCAGCTGTCCGGCAGGTACTCGGCGACCTTGCGCGGTCCCAGCGCGAGCAGCGGTGCCGTCACGATCGCCCCGACGAGCATCACCACGTACAGGCCCAGCGCGTAGAAGCGCTGACGCACCGGGTGGCGCAGCGGCGTCTGGTCGTGCGCCTCGGTGATCGAGTCGACGAAGGCCGAGATCGCCGAGGAGCCGGCCCACAGCGAGATCACGAACCCCACCGACACCACCTCGCCGCGGGCACCTCTGACGATGTCTCGGACGGTTGGCGCGATGATCTCGTTTACGACGTTGGGGGAGAAGAACCGCCCGGCCGTGCTGATGAACTGCTCCTGGATCGTCGGCAGCGTGTCTGGACCGAACAACGGCGCGATGTAGGCCAGGCTGCCCAGCATCCCCAACAGCAGGGGCGGCAGCGACAGCGCACACCAGAACGCCGCTTGCGCTGACTCCGAAAAGATCGAGTCGTCCCAGCTTTTTGCCAACGTGCGCCGCGTGATGTGCCAGATGTGGTGACGCGACGGCGGCACCGGCAGTGGCTCGGACTGGTCAGTCATGACCAGACCAGCATTGCCTATTCGCTGTTACGGCTCCAGCGGGCTGACTTCGATGACCGCGGCGAGTTCGACCAGCTTGGTCTCGTGCTCGTTGGCGTGATGCTGGCAGAACAGCAACTCCGCTCCAGAAGGCAGCTTCGCGCGTACACGTGCGGCCGCCCCGCAGCGATCGCAGCGGTCAGCCCTGGTTAGTTCGGGACTGGTGAGCGTTGCGTTCATGGCGACCTCCGTAATGATTCGCGTACATCCACTGTCTCAGACGTTTTCGGTTCCGGCCTTGTTCCCCGGCCGTTTACGGGTGTGTCGTGTCTCACGCTTGCGCCGATTTGCAGCGGGTGCAGGCTGGCGGTATGCGTCAACCGCAGAGTGTCCTGGTCCATCTGTGCAGCAACGATGAATGGCGCTCAGCCCTGGCCGCGGGTGAGCACCGGCCCGATTCGCTGCAAGCGAACGGGTTCGTGCATCTGTCGATGCCTGAGCAGGTTCATTTGCCGGCCAACCGGCTCTACGCCGGCCGCACCGATCTTGTGCTGCTGCGAATCGATCCCGCACGACTGACCGCTCCTGTCCGGTGGGAACCCGGTGTCCCCTCCGATCCCGATGCCATGTTGTTCCCGCATCTGTACGGGGCATTGCCCGTAAATGCTGTGATAAACGTCACGCCGTATCCGCCAGACGAGCGGGGGCGGTTCGCGCCGCTGCCCTAGCTGACGTAGGCGTCGACCTCGATCTCGACCAGCAGCTCGGGCGCGATGAGCGCGGACACTTCCACCATGGTGGAAACCGGCTGGACTTCGCCGAACACCTCGGCGTGCACCGCGCCGACTTCCTGCCACGACGAGATGTCGGTGACGTACATCCGGGTACGCACCACATCGCTCAACGAGCCGCCCGCCTCCTGCAGCGCAATTTCGATGCGGCGCAACGCATCTCGAGCTTGAGCCGCAACGTCGTCGCCCGCGCCTGTGGTTCCTGCCACCGCGATGAACGGGCCGGTGCGGACCGCGCGCGAGTAGCCGACCAGGGACTCGTACTCCGAGCCTGAAGACACCGTGCGGCGCTGCGTCATCAGTTCAAACTAGCGGCCGATATCGGCCGTGCAAGAGGTTTACAGTTCCGCCGTTGACTGACAACTTAGACTGCCCTTCGTGGGCATTCTGTTGGGTTTCGCGCCGTGGATCGTCTATTGGGTCCTTGTCGGCAACGTTCCGTTCGGGACGGCGGTTTTGGTAGCTCTCGCGGTGGCGGTGCTGTCCTTCGTGATCGGACGGGTCAGGGGAGCGCCCGGCCGCACGCTCGAAATCGGCGCAATTGCAACGTTTTTGATTCTGGCAGCGCTGACGTTCACACTGAATCAATCCTTCATGGAGCGCTGGATACAACCGCTCAGCAACGCAGGAATCTTTCTCGTCGCGTTGAGCAGCGCGCTTGTCGGCAGGCCGTTCGTGCGTGAGATCGCCGAAGCGGACCAGCCCAAAGAGGTGGTGGAGAGCGACCTCTTCAAGAAGATCACCTCGCTCTTGACGTGGATCTGGATCGCGGCGTTCGCAGGGATGACAGTGTCCTCGGCCATCCCGCCCATCGTTCAGGGCGACGCCACCATCCTCGACACCAAGACCCCGCTGTCGTTCGTCTGCTACTGGGTCGTCCCGTTCTCGTTGCTCGGCGTTGCGGCGCTGGCATCGCGAATCCTGCCCGAGAAGATGGCGCCGCCGCCCGAGGACATCGTGCGCAAGACCACCTTTGTCGCGTTCGCCGAGGCCGAGATCGACCAGTTGATCTATCTGGCCACCGAACACGCCAACCGCGAAGTCGGCCCCGGCAAGGAGCCGTACGACATCAGGATCGGCAGCAAGGGCGTCCCGTTGGTCGGCGACGAGACCAGGGAGTCGTGGCCGTCGACATACAAGGTGCGCGACAAGAAACGCTGAGCAGGCTCCCAGACACGCCGCGACGGAATAAATTTCGCGGCCGCGAGGTCGGACAGGCCATGACCAGACCGATCCGCATCTCCGTTCAGATCCCACCGGGAGGCACTCCCAACTACGCCGTGTGGCGCGACACCGTGTTGCGCGCCGAAGACGCCGGCGTCGACGTCCTGCTCGGCTATGACCACTTCGTCGTGCCGGCGATCACGGGCATCGTCGACGGTCGGCCAGTCGTCGACGAGGACCATCCGCCGTTGCCGAATTTCGAGAGTTGGACAGCGCTTGCCTCGTGGGCCGAAATCACGAGCAGAGCGGAGATCGGGCTGTTGGTTGCGGGTGCCGGGTTTCGCAATCCCGATCTGGTGGCCGACATGGCCCGCACCGTCGACCACATCAGCGGTGGACGCTTGATCCTCGGACTCGGTGCCGGTTGGTATCAGCCGGACTACACCGAGTACGGCTACGAGTTCGGCACCGTCGCATCACGCCACGCGGTGTTCGTCGATGCGCTGGAGCGCATCGAGAACCGATTGCCCCAACTCGTGCCACCGCCGGTGCGCAAGATCCCGATCCTCATCGGCGGGGGAGGCGAACGCAAGACTCTGCCTACCGTCGCGCGCTTCGCCGACATCTGGCACGTCCACGCCGACGTGGAGACGTTTCTGCGCAAGAACGACATCGTGGCCGACCACGCCCAGCGGATCGGGCGCGACGATCGGGAAATCGAGCGAGCGGTGGCGTGGACGAACCCCGATGACGCTGAGCGCTTCGCCGAAGCCGGGGTGACGATGTTTCAAGTGTCGGCACTGGCCAGCGGCGGCTATGACCTCACCGAGCTGAAAGAGGCTCTGGCGTGGCGTGATTCGCGGAGCTGATCAGACGGGGACAGCCTCGATGATCGACACCGGCGTCGCGGTGCGGATGACCCTGTTCAGCCGGAACCCGGCCCGGCTCAACAGGTTCGCCCACTCGGCGTGGGTGCGTTCCTTGCCGCCGACGGCTACCAGCATCTCGAGGTCGATCAGCAGACCGATGTCCGATGAAGACCGTTCGGGCAGAACACTTTCCAGCAGCACCAGCTTGCCGCCAGGCGATATCGCCGACCGGATGTTGTTGAGGATCTTCAGCGCGTCGTCGTCGTCCCAGTCGTGCAGGATCGCCTTCATCAGGTACGCGTCACCGGCTTCGGGGACTGAGTCGAAGAAGGAGCCGCCGAGGACCTCGCATCGGGCGGCCACACCGGCTTTCGTCAATTCGGGCCCGGCGCCGTCGACCACGGCGGGCAGGTCGTAGAGCACCCCACGCGCGGCGTCCGCCTTCGCCAGGATCATCGAGAGCAGCCTGCCGTGCCCGCCGCCGACGTCGATGATCCTGCGGAAGCCGGTGAAGTCGTAGGCGGCCAGCACCGCGTAGATGGCGAATTCGCTGCCTGCCGTCATCGCGTTGTTGAACGCGGCGGCCAGGTCGGCGTCGGTCTCGACGTACTCGAAAAACGGCATGCCGCGCAGCATGTCCACCGACGGCTTTCCGGTCTGCACCGAGTACAGCAGGTTGCCCCAGTCCTCCCAGCGCAGTGGATGACCGAGGAACAACGCGAAGTCACGCACCGAACCCGGGGTGCCGGTCCGCAGCGCCTTGCCGATCGACGTGAGTTTGAACGTGTGGTTCCGGCGCTGGCGCAGCACGCCACGCGACGCCAGCGCGCGCATCAACCGGTAGACCGCACTCGGGTCCGCGCCAACGCGGCGGGCGACCTCATCGGCCGACAGGGGCCCCTTGGCCAGCTCGTCGGGGATGCCGAGTTTCACCGCGACGTAGAGCGACTGTGCGGTCCAGGCGCCGGTCAGCAACTCGAGAATGTTGACGCCGCCGGGTGCGAGGACACGGTTGACGCGTTGCGCGCCGGCGCGCACGGTGTTGATTACGCGGACAAGTGCGGGCGGCGGAATCAGCGGGGGCTTTTCAGGCACGGCGAGACCTTACCCGCTCAGCAACCGCACAGCAGCGACCGGTCAGCGGTGTGTTCTACTCACTGCGCTTCGATGCGATCCATCATGTCGACGGCCGTCTTGATTCGCTCGATTCCCTTGTCCCGGTAGGACACCACGACGTTGGCTTGGTCCTGGGTCATCTGCGGATTGACCGTCGCGCACTCGCGGTCGAAGTCACGAAAGTGGCCAACCGCTTCCTTCAGTACGGCCGTCACATCGTCGTCGGGTGTCGGCAATTGCCGCTCCAAACTGTCCACCCCGCCGGCGAACGCGCGGCACGCGTCGAGCGCACCGGTGTAATCGGAGCTTTTCACCGCTCCCTCGAACCACGTCATCGCGTCGTTCATTTTGTCGATCGAGGGCTGCGCGTGTGTTCGCCAAGCCTTCAGCGTGTCGGCATGGCTGGGCGCGTGCGCTGACGAGCAGCCGGTCAGGCCGACGATCAGAAGACCGGCGGCCGCGATGACCGTCATTCCGCCGGGCGGTGAAACGCGAATGACCTAGTCCAGGTAGTCGCGCAGCACCTGAGAACGGCTGGGGTGGCGCAACTTTGACATCGTCTTGGACTCGATCTGGCGGATGCGCTCGCGGGTGACCCCGTACACCTGGCCGATCTCGTCGAGCGTGCGGGGCTGTCCGTCGGTGAGGCCGAACCGCAGCCGCACCACGCCCGCCTCGCGCTCGGACAGCGTCTCCAGCACCGACTGCAGCTGATCCTGCAGCAGTGTGAAGCTCACCGCGTCGACCGCGACGACCGCCTCGGAGTCTTCGATGAAATCGCCGAGCTGCGAGTCGCCCTCGTCGCCGATGGTCTGGTCCAACGAGATGGGCTCACGCGCATACTGCTGGATCTCCAGCACCTTTTCCGGCGTGATGTCCATTTCCTTGGCCAGCTCTTCGGGCGTCGGCTCACGGCCAAGGTCCTGGAGCAGCTCACGCTGAATGCGGCCGAGCTTGTTGATCACCTCGACCATGTGCACCGGGATGCGGATGGTGCGGGCCTGGTCGGCCATCGCGCGGGTGATCGCCTGCCGGATCCACCAGGTGGCGTACGTCGAGAACTTGTAACCCTTTGTGTAGTCGAACTTTTCGACAGCACGGATCAGGCCGAGGTTGCCTTCCTGGATGAGGTCGAGGAACGCCATGCCGCGGCCGGTGTAGCGCTTGGCCAGCGACACCACCAGACGCAGGTTGGCCTCGAGCAGGTGGTTCTTGGCGCGGTCGCCGTCGCGGCAGATCCACATCATGTCGCGGCGCTGTGCGGCGGGCAGCTTCTCGCCCTTTTCGGTCAGCTCGGACATCAACTGCGTGGCGTAGAGGCCGGCCTCGATCCGCTTGGCGAGCTCCACCTCTTCCTCGGCGTTGAGCAGCGCGACCTTGCCGATCTGCTTGAGGTAGGCGCGCACCGAGTCGGCGGACGCGGTGAGCTCGGCATCCTTGCGGGCCTGCCGCAGCGCCTCGGATTCCTCTTCGTCCCAAACGAAATCGCCTGAGGCCTTGTCCTTTTCGCTCGGCTCGGCGATCTCCTCGTCGTCGTCCTCGCCGGCCGCCTTCTCAGCCGGTTTGGCCTTGGGCTGCTTGGCTTCGCCTTCGACGGCTTCGGCCTCGCCCTCGTCGGCCTCTTCGGCTGCTTCTTCGGGGGCTTCGTCGTCGACCTCGAGGTCTTCGAGGTCCAGATCGGCGTCGTCCTCCAGGACGTCAGGCTCGGCTTCGAGATCGTCGTCACCCTCGACTTCCTCAGTGAGGTCTTCGTCGATAGTGCCCTCGGGCGACGTGGCCTTCTTGGCGCGAGTGCGGGGAGCCGGACCGTCCGCTTTGGCCTTGGCTGGCTGCTTGGCCGGCGCGGCCTTGACGGCCTTGGCCGCGGGAGCCTTCGCCGCCTTGGCGGGGGCCTTGGTGGCCCGCTTCGCCGGGGCGGAGCCATTGGCTGACTTCACCGCCGAGGCCTTCTTGGCGGGGGTCTTGGTAGCGGTGCGCTTCACCGGCTCATCGGTCGCCGGGCGTGCCTTTGTCGCTGCCACGTACACCCTTTCGGTCTTGCAAAATCCGACGGGCACGGTCGTGCACCATCGAAAAGCGTCGGCTATGTCGAATATTGGCGGTTGATCTCGCCGCTATCCGGGATGCGGCCGCCGTCGACCATTGTAACGACAGTGTGAGGTACAGCCGTGTTGAGCGGCAAATTTGGCGCGTCGGTGCGCTGGCTACTTGGCAGTAGCGGTGACGTCGACGTCGGCGGCCATCGCCGCACCGACGATGCCTGCGGTGTTCTGCAGGGCCGCGGCCACCACCGGCGTGCGGTTTTTCAACAGCGGAACCCACTTGTCGGCCTTGCGGCTGATTCCGCCGCCGGCGATGAACAGGTCGGGCCAGATTGCGTTTTCAATGGCAACGAGGACGCTGGTCACCTCTTTTGTCCAGCGCTCGTAGCTCCAGCCCTTTTTCTCCTTGATCGATGACGCCGCCCGGTGCTCGGCTTCTTTACCGCCGACCTCGAGATGGCCGAATTCGGTATTGGGCAGCAGTACGCCGTTGTGGATCACCGCTGAGCCGATGCCGGTGCCGAATGTCAGCAGCACGATGACCCCGGAGTTGTCCCGGCCTGCGCCGAACTTCTCTTCGGCCAGGCCTGCCGCGTCGGCGTCGTTGAGCACCGTCACCTGCCGGCCGTCGAGCGCCTTGGCGAACGCCTCGCGGACGTTGACGCCGAGCCAGCGCTTGTCGACGTTGGCCGCGGTGCGCACGATCCCGTCGGTGATGACGCCGGGGTAGGTGACGCCGAGCTTTTCGGTCCACCCGAACTCCCTGACGACCGCGGCGACCGTCTTGGCGACCGATTCGGGCGTGGCCGGTTGCGGGGTCTCCAGCTTGAAGCGCTCGCCGATCAGCTGCCCGGTGTCCAGGTCGACGATGCCGCCCTTGACACCGCTGCCGCCGACGTCGATCCCGAAGCCGCGGCGTTGCGCGCCGCCGTTGGTGCTGGGGTCCGCGGCGGGTGAATCGGTGGCGGTCATGAGGGCTCCTCCAGACGCGGGCAGGTGCGACGCGATCCACACACTAGTAGCTCGGGAAACCTCGCGTGTCCCGTTGCGCGCGGGGGCCCAGTCGCCCAACCGATTAACGGGAATGTGTTGCGATGGAACCGTGACGCAAAACGACACCGACCCCGTCCTGTTGCGCTCGATCGCCGAGCAGCTCGCGACGGAGGCGGCCGAGTTCGTCCTGCGGCGGCGCGTCGAGGTTTTCGGCAGTCCCCGGCCGGGCGGCGACGCCACGGTGCGGGCCAAGAGCACACCCACCGACCCCGTCACCGTCGTCGACACCGAAACCGAGCGGCTGCTGCGCGACCGGCTGGCCGAACTGCGGCCGGGGGAGGACATTCTCGGCGAGGAGGAAGGCGGCCCAACCGGGCGCGACGGCCTGACCTGGGTGCTCGACCCCATCGACGGCACGGTCAACTTCGTCTACGGGATCGAGAACTACGCGGTGTCGGTGGCTGTGCAGCGCGGCGGTGTATCACTGGCCGGAGCCGTCGCCAACGTGCCTGCCGGGCTGCTCTACTCCGCGGCGTTGGGACACGGTGCGCACGTACGGCGCGACGGGGTGGCGACGCCACTGCGCTCCAGCGCAGCCGTCGAGCTGTCAATGTCATTGGTAGGCACCGGGTTTTCCTACTCGCGTGAGGAGCGCGCGCGGCAGGCCGAGATTCTCACCGGGTTACTGCCTGCCGTGCGTGACGTGCGACGGATCGGCTCGGCTGCGCTCGATCTGTGCATGGTGGCCGCGGGGGCGCTCGACGCGTACTACGAGGACGGTGTGCACGTCTGGGACTGGGCCGCCGGCGCGCTGATCGCGGCGGAGGCCGGCGCGACGCTGCGATTGCCGCCGGCCGATCGCGCGGCAGGACGGATCATGGCAGCCGCGCCGGGCATCGCCGAGGCGCTGACCGACGCCTTGCGTCGTTCGGGCGCTTTCTAGCGCGAATTCCCGCCAATTCCACCGCAATTCGGCGTCAACAGGTGGCGGTGTGGATCTTCTTCAGCAGCGTTGGATCGGCGGGCTGGGTGGCGTCGGGTCGCAGGCTTGCCAGCACTGCGTCGATGTCGTCGCTGTGGGTCAACTCCGAAAACTCGGTGCCGATCGCCAGGTCGACGCTGTCGTCGCCGCGCTGGTCCTGGAACAGCTCCGTGCAGGGCGCGACGAGCCACACCGCCGCGGCGGCGGCGCGCCCGGACGGCCCGAAGCGGATCTGGCCGATGCACTGCAGCCGAGTGTTGGTGTACACGGGGTCGTTGCCGGCCGCCGGTTCGGCGAATCCCAGGTCGCGCAGCTCGCCGGCCACCTCGGCGGCTTGGCCACCCTGGCCGCTGGCGTTGAGCACGCGAATCTTGGAGTCGGCGAGCTTGGCGGGCGTCACGTCGGTCATGTCCGCGCGGGTCACCTGTTCGCCCAGCTTCGGCGTCGGGGCGGACGGGTCAGCCGGGGGCGGCGGCGGGTTGCAGATCGTCGCCTCGTGGACGTCGGGCGGTCTGCTCAGCGCCATCACCCACACCAGCAGCGTCACCACCGCGAGGGCGACGAACAGCAAGATGCCAGGCAGGTAATTACGCCGGCGAAAGGGCCGACCGCGCTTGTCGAACGCGGTACCGTCTGTGATTTGCGCGACCACGCCTGCACTCTAAGGCCAATGACAAGCGGCCCTTCCTGCGGCGGGATCTACACTGTGACGTAAATCACACTGTAACGGGTGTCAGAACGGGCACGAATCGTTTGGGGAATGCGTTCGACGCTGGTACAAAGCTCTGCTGCAAGGTTTGACGGAGGGGACACGAGGATGGCTACCGATTACGACGCCCC
>Ga0070671_100000409_pt1 | contig 29702 bp, 23 predicted proteins | sample KBSS73metaG_FD_65341 | JGI IMG/M metagenome (GOLD analysis project Ga0070671, IMG submission 65341) | Switchgrass rhizosphere microbial communities from Kellogg Biological Station, Michigan, USA - KBS S7-3 metaG | ecosystem: Host-associated > Plants > Roots > Rhizosphere > Soil ...
AGTACTTCATCGAGAGCGACAGCGAGGCGGCGCCGTTCTCGCGCCAGCAGCGCTCGCTCGTCTACCAGCGCGCCAAGGGCGATTCCGACAAGCGGCCGTTCGGCACCCAGCTCGACGTCGCGGCGGTCGGCTACGAGTGGATCAACCACTCGCTGCAGCCGACCGTCCTCGAGAGCCACGACTTTCGCGTCACGATCGGCGCGACGCGCGCCCAGCCGTACCGCGCGAGCCTCTTCAACATCTCGGCGATGAGCTTCGGCGCCCTCTCGGCGAACGCGATCCTGGCGCTCAACGCCGGCGCCAAGCGCGGCAACTTCGCCCACGACACCGGCGAAGGATCGATCAGCCGGCATCACCGCGTCCACGGCGGCGACCTGATCTGGGAGATCGGCTCGGGATACTTCGGCTGCTGCGGCGCCGACGGCAGCTTCAGCGAGGAGCGCTTCGCCGCCAACGCGCGCGACCCGCAGGTCAAGATGATCGAGGTCAAGCTGTCGCAGGGCGCCAAGCCCGGCCACGGCGGCGTCCTGCCCGGCCCGAAGGTGACGATCGAGATCGCTGAGGCGCGCGGCGTGCAGCCGTGGGTCGACTGCGTCTCGCCGGCGTCGCACGCCGCCTTCACGACGCCGATCGAGATGATGAAGTTCATCGACCGCCTGCGCGATCTCTCGGGCGGCAAGCCGACCGGATTCAAGCTCTGCATCGGCCACGTCTGGGAGTGGTTCGGCATCGCCAAGGCGATGCTCGAGACCGGCATCACGCCCGACTTCATCGTCGTCGACGGCGCCGAGGGCGGCACCGGTGCGGCGCCGCTCGAGTTCACCGACCACGTCGGCGCGCCGCTGCAGGAAGGGCTGCTGCTCGTCCACAACACGCTGGTCGGCCTGGGCCTGCGCGACAGGATCAAGATCGGCTGCGCCGGCAAGGTCGTCAGCGCCTTCGACATCGCGCGCATGCTCGCGCTCGGCGCCGACTGGTGCAATTCGGCGCGCGGCTTCATGTTCGCGCTCGGCTGCATCCAGGCGCAGACCTGCCATACCGGCAATTGCCCTACCGGCGTGACGACGCAGGATCCGAAGCGGCAGCAAGCGCTCGATGTATTGAGCAAGGCCGACCGCGTCTATCACTTCCACCAGAACACGCTGCTCGCGCTGAAAGAGCTGGTGCAGGCGGCGGGCCTCCGCGATCCGGCCGGAATCACCGCCGACCACATCGTGCGGCGCAACTCCGAGCACGGCGTCAAGCTGCTCGCCAACCTGCTGCCCTTCGTCAAGACCGGCGAGCTCCTCGACGGCGAGTCGGACCTGCAGGTGTTCCGCGTCTACTGGCCCATGGCCAGCGCGCACAGCTTCAGCGCGACACCGGTGGCGCCGGGCGACGAGGTGCCTGCGCGATCGCGGGCGGCCCTTGTGCCGGCACGCGCGACCGAGCCCACCGCCGCGGCTTGAGCTCGCGCGCAGCGGCGCCACAGAGCTGCAGCGCCGCGATCAGGCCTGCAGCGGCGTGATCAGGCGCGCGGCGGGGCCGTGTCGATGAAGCTCTGGCGGGCGTTGAGCTTGTCGGCGAGGCGCGCCAGGCTCGGGTGCTCGGTGCGCCAGCCGATCTGCGGAAAGCGGAAGTCGAGATAGCCGAGCGCGCAGCCGACGGCGACGTCGGCGAGCGTCATGTGGATGCCGGTGCACCACGGCTTGGCGGCGAGGCCGGTCGACACGGCCTCGAGCGACGCCGTCACCTTCTTCATCTGCCGGTCGATCCAGGCCTGCGACCGCTGCTCCGGCGTGCGGCCGGGCCAGGTCGATTCCAGCCGGGCCAGGATCAGCGCATCGACGATGCCGTCGGCCAGGGCCTCCCACGTGCGCACCTCGGTGCGCTCGCGGTTCGGCTCGGGGATCAGGCGCGCGAGCGGCGAGCGCGCATCGAGGTATTCGACGATGACGCGCGAGTCGAACACCGCCTCGCCGCCTTCCATGACCAGGCACGGCACCTTGCCGAGCGGATTCGACGCGAGGATCGTGTCCCTGCCCCAGACGTCCTCCTCGACGAACTGGTAGTCGAGCTTCTTCTCGGCCATGACGATGCGCACCTTGCGCACGTACGGGCTGCTGAGCGAACCGATGAGCTTCATGGGGCGGGACGAGGCGCTTTCTTGTTCGTGGACTACGGTCGTTTCATTCTAGGGTCAGCGCAGATAATGACGGGCTCGGCGCGGCGGCCGTTGTGGCCGGGACGCCGCGCCGACGAGTCCCCGCAAGATGCACGCCTCGCCCCTCTCCGCGCTCTCTCCCCTCGACGGCCGCTACGCCGACAAGCTCGCTGCCTTGCGCCCGTGGCTCTCCGAGTTCGGCCTGATGCGCTGCCGCGTCCGGGTCGAGGTCGAGTGGTTCATCGCGCTGGCGTCGGCGGGGCTCGCCGAGCTCGCCCCGCCGGGACCGGCGGGAATCGAGTTCCTGAGCCGCCTCGTCGCCGACTTCTCGGTCGCCGACGCCGAGGCGATCAAGGCGATCGAGCGGCGCACCAACCACGACGTCAAGGCGGTCGAGTACTGGCTCGGCGAGCGCTTCGCCAGCGAGCCGACGCTCGCCGGCGCGACCGGCTTCATCCACTTCGCGTGCACCAGCGAGGACATCAACAACACCAGCCACGCGCTGATGCTCGAGGCGGCGCGGCGCGAGGTCCTGCTGCCCGCACTCGACGCGCTCGTCGCCCGTCTCGCCGCGCTCGCGAAGGAGCACGCGGCGCAGCCGATGCTGGCGCGAACGCACGGCCAGACGGCGACGCCGACGACGCTCGGCAAGGAGCTCGGCAACGTCGCGGTGCGGCTGGCGCGCGCACGCGACGGCATCGCCGCGGTCGCGATGCGCGCGAAGATGAACGGCGCGGTCGGCAACTACAACGCGCACGTCGCGGCGTATCCCGAGTTGGACTGGCCTGCGTTCGCGCGCCGCGTCGTCGAGGATCGCCTCGGCCTGGCGTTCAACGCCCACACGACGCAGATCGAACCGCACGACGCGATCGCGACGCTGTTCGACGCCATCAAGCGCTGCAACACGATCCTGATCGACTGGTCGCGCGACGCCTGGGGCTACATCAGCCTCGGCTACTTCACGCAGAAGGCGGTCGCCGGCGAGACCGGCTCGAGCACGATGCCGCACAAGGTCAACCCGATCGACTTCGAGAACGCCGAGGGCAACCTCGGGCTCGCGAACGCCCTCTTCGCGCACATGAGCGAGAAGCTGCCGATCTCGCGCTTCCAGCGCGACCTCACCGACAGCACGGTGCTGAGGAACCTCGGCGTCGCCTTCGGCCACACCGTCCTCGCCTGCGACTCGCTCGCGCGCGGCATGGCCAAGATCGGCATCGGCACGGCTGCCATCGACGCCGACCTCGACGCCGCCTGGGAGGTGCTCGCCGAGCCGGTGCAGACGGTCATGCGCCGCCACGGCATCGCCGAGCCGTACGAGCAGCTGAAGGCGCTGACGCGCGGCAAGGCGATCACGAAGGACGTGCTGCACGGGTTCATCCGCGGCCTCGCCGTGCCGGCGGCCGAGCGCGATCGCCTGCTCGCGCTGACGCCGCGCGCCTATGTCGGCCTCGCGGCGACTCTCGCGCAGGGCGCCGCCGCCGAAGCGGCGGCGAAAGCGGAATGACGAGCTTCGTCGCGGCGCTCGCGAACGCCGAGCGCGTCAACAGTTCGCTCCTCTGCGTGGGCCTCGACCCCGAGCCGGCACGCTTCCCCGGCGCCATGAAGGGCGACGCGTCGCGAATCTTCGAGTTCTGCGCGGCGATCGTCGATCGCACGAACGATCTCGTCATCGCCTTCAAGCCGCAGATCGCGTACTTCGCGGCAAACGCCGCGGAAGCGCAGCTCGAGCGCCTGATCGCCTACATCCACGACACCGCGCCCGGCATCCCGGTGATCCTCGACGCGAAGCGCGGCGACATGGGATCGACCGCAGAGCAGTACGCGCGCGAAGTCTTCGTCCGCTATCGGGCCGACGCGGTGACACTCTCGCCACTCCTCGGCAGCGATTCGATCGAGCCCTATCTGCGCTATGAGGGCAAGGGAGCGATCCTGCTCTGCCGGACGTCGAACCCGGGCGGCGGCGACCTGCAGGACCTTCGCCTCGACTCGGGCGAGAAAGTCTACGAGCGGATCGCCCGCCTCGCCGCGACCGAATGGAACGCGGGCGGCCAGCTCGGCCTCGTCGTCGGCGCGACCTATCCCGCCGAGATCGCGCGGGTTCGCGAGATCGCTCCGGCGCTGCCGCTGCTCATCCCGGGCATCGGCGCGCAGGGCGGCGATCCGGCGGCGACGGTGCGAGCGGGCTGGCGCGGCACGGCCGAGCGAACGACCGGGCCGATCATCGTCAGCTCGTCGCGCGCCGTGCTCTACGCGGGCAGCGGCGCCGACTACGCCGAGGCGGCGCGCGCCGCCGCCGACGCGACGCGCAAAGAGCTCGCTGCCGCGATCTTCTGATTGCCGACGGCGCCGCTGCAGCTACAGGCGCAGCGGCAGCTCCCGCAACCGCTTTCCGGTCAGCGCGAACAGGGCGTTGGCAAATGCCGGGGCGAGCGGAGGCGTACCGATTTCGCCGACGCCGCCCGGGCTGCGCGTGCTGTCGATGAGGTGGGTTTCGACCAAGGGCGCTTCGGCCAGACGAACCACCGGATAGCTCGGGAAGTTGATCTGCCGGACGACGCCGCCGGCGATGTCGATGCGGCCGTGCAGCGCCGCCGACAACGCGAACATCACCGCGCCTTCGATCTGCTGGGCGACGATGCCCGGATTGACGACGGTGCCGATGTCGGCCGCGCAGACGACGCGGTGCACGCGCGGCCGGCCGCCCTCGATCGACGCCTCGACGACCTGGGCGACGATGCTGCCGAAGCATTCGTGAAGCGCGACGCCGCGCACCCGGCCCGGCGCGAGCGGGCGCGATCGGCCCTGCCCCGGCCAGCCCGCGCGCTCGGCGGCGAGGCGAAGCACCGCGGCGTGGCGCGGTGCGTCGGCGAGCAAGGCGAGCCGGTAGTCGACCGGATCGCGCCCGGCCGCGTGCGCGAGCTCGTCGATGAACGACTCGACGAAGAACGCGTTGTGCGAATGGCCGACCGAGCGCCAGTAGCCGACCGGCACGCCGCTCAGGGTCGCGACATGGGCGATGCGCTGGTGCGGGATCGCGTAGATCTGGTCGAACAGCCCTTCGCTCGTCGTCTTGTCGGGCGTGTCGACCGGGCCGGCGAGCGCCGGGATGCCGCGCTCGATCCAGCGCGGCGTGATCGCATCGCCCGCGCTCGTGATCCGCAGGGTCTGCGGCAGGCCGTCGGCGCCGAGGCCGGCGCGCAGGATCGTGACGCCGGCCGGACGATAGAAGTCGTGGCCGAGGTCCTCTTCGCGCGACCAGATCAGCTGCACCGGCCGGCCGCCGGTCTCGACCGCGATCCGCACCGCCTGGCCGACGAAATCGACATCGAGGCGACGGCCGAAGCCGCCGCCGAGATAGGTGACGTGGACCGTCACGGCGTCCTCGGCGACGCCGGCAACTTCCGCCGCGATTGCGCGCGCCAGCCCCGGCACCTGCGTCGGCGCCCAGACCTCGACCTTGCCACCGGCGACGCGGGCGGTGCAGTTGATCGGCTCCATCGTCGCGTGGGCGAGATACGGCGCGCGGTACGTCTGCTCGACGTGCTGCGCGGCAGCGGCGTCGGCGCGCGCGAGGTCGCCGCGGCTGTGGAAGGCGAAGCCGCCGCCGGCACTCGACGCGGTGCGTGCGCGCTCCTCGAGGTGCGCCATCACCGCGTCGCTGTTGAGCCCGCCCGCGGGTCGCTGCTGCCACTCGACCCTGAGCGCCGCCGCGCCGCGCTGGGCGTGCCACCAGGTCCTGCCGACGACGGCGAGCGCCGCGGTCGAACCGCCGTACGGGCCGAGGCGGACGACGCGCTCGACGCCGGCGAGCGCGAGCGCCGGCGCGACGTCGACCGCCCCGGGGCTGCCGCCGAGCATCGGGCAATGGCGGATCGCCGCATACAGCAAGCCGGGAAGACGGACATCGATGCCGAATCGCGCCGACCCGTCGCACTTCGCCGCGGCATCGATTCGCGGCGCGGCGGTGCCGATCAGGCGCCAGTCCTCGCGCCGCTTCAGGCGCACGTCGCCGGTCGGCGTCGCCGCCGCCATACGCGCCAGCTCGCCGTAATGCGCCGAGCTTCCGGCGGGATGGCTGACGACGCCGTCGACGACGACGAGCTCGCCGGCAGGCTGCTTCCAGGCGATCGAGGCGGCGCCGATGAGGCGAGCGCGCGCCGTCGCCGCAGCCAGGCGAAGGACGTCCCAGCCGTCGACGACGCTCGACGAGCCGCCGGTGACGTTGATGCCGAGCTCGCGCGCGATCTTGGCGACCACCCATTGGCCCGCCTTCGCCGCCGTGGTCTCGTGACCCGGCTCGGTCTCGCGCGGATGGTAGAACGGAAATCCCGTGACCATCGTCGCGACGTTGCCGTAGAGACGGTCGGCGCCGGCGCGAACGAGGCGCACGCGCGCGAGCGCGACGTCGAGCTCCTCGGCGACGAGCATCGCCAGCGCGGTGTGCGTTCCCTGGCCCATCTCGCTGCGATTCATCGCCAGCATGACGGTGCCGTCGGCGCCGATCTTGATCCAGCCGTTGAGGCCGACCTCGCCCGCCTCGACCGGCAACGCGTCGACGGCGCCGATTCGCTCGCGCGCCGGCATCAGGCCCCAGCCGACGACGAGCGCCCCGCCCGCGCCGAGGCCGCTGACAAGCAACCCGCGACGCTTCATGCGGCGCTGCGGATCGCGGCGCGCAGGCGCGGGTACGTGCCGCAGCGGCAGACGTTGTCGATCGCCGCATCGATCTCGGCATCGGTCGGTCGGCGGTTCTTCGCCAGCAGCGCGGCCGCCGCCATGAGGAGTCCGCTCTGGCAATAGCCGCATTGCGGGACCTGGTGCGCGAGCCACGCGCGCTGCAGCGGATGCGGTGCCTCGGCGCTGCCGAGCGCCTCGATCGTGACGACGCGGCGGCCGCGCACGGCGCCGATCGGAACGACGCACGAGCGCGCCGCCTCGCCGTCGAGATGAACCGTGCACGCGCCGCACGCGCCGACGCCGCAGCCGAACTTGGTTCCGGTCAGGCCGAGCAGGTCGCGCAGCGCCCAGAGCAGCGGCAGCGCCGGGTCGGCGAGGTCGTCGGCGAGCTGGCGCGGCGCGCCGTTGACGAAGATCTCCATCGCGGCTTCGAAGGACGGGAAACGAAAGGGAAGGCGATTGTGGCGGCAGCGAGTCACCCGGCGGCGAAGCGTTCTTGGCATGCATCGATCTCGGCCAGAATGACGCCCGGCGCCGCGAGTCGCGTGCGCAGCCTCTTCGAAAGCCGCGATGCCTCGAATGATTCGATCGATCTGCGTGGCCGGTGCCGCCGCCGCAGCCTTGCTCTCGAGCGCCGAAGCGGCCGCCCAGAACGCCGTCCTCTACGGCCTCATCGATGCCTCCGCGGCGCACGTTCGTCCCGTCGGCGGCCCGGGTCGCGACCAGCTCGACAACGGCAACCTGCAGCGCAGCTTCATCGGCGTTCGCGGCAGCGAAGACCTCGGCGGCGGCCTGCGTGCCGTCTTCAAGCTCGAGTCGTACCTTCGCGTCGACACCGGCAACGCCGGCCGCGTCGACGGCGACCCGTTCTGGGGCCGCGAAGCGAGCGTCGGCTTCTCGGGGTCGTTCGGCACGACCGTCCTCGGCCGCGTGCCGACGCCGCTCTGGGTCTCGACGATCACCTTCAACCCGTTCGGCGAATCGATCGGCTTCTCGCCGTCGGTTCGCCAGTATTTCGGTGGCGCCATGCTCGGCGACACGCGCTGGAACAACGCGCTCTCCTACACCAACAACGCGCGCGACGCGTTGCGGATCCATTTCGCGGCGAACTCCGACGAGACGACGCCGACCGGCTCGAACGGCCACAACGTCGGCGCCAGCGCTTCGTATGTCACCGGTCCTTTCGCGGTCGCGGTCGCGGCCGAGCGGATCAGGAACAGCGCTCAGCCGCTCCCCGCCGGCTTCGAGCGCCAGATCGTGCTGCAGGGCGGCGCGAGCTACGACTTCTCGTTCGTCCGCGTCTACGGCCAGATCGGCCGGATCAAGACCGAAGCGACCAGCGACGCCCGCACCAATCTCTACCAGCTCGGAGCCTCGATCCCGTTCGGCAACAGCCTCGTCCTCGTCGCCTACGGCCGCGCCCACACGACGACGCCGCTGCTCGGAACGACCGACCAGACGACGTCGATCGCCTACGACTACTTCCTGTCGAAGGGCACCGACATCTACCTCGCGGCGCTGTACCAGAAGGTGAGCTTCGTCTCGACGGGCAACACGGTCGCCGGCGGCGTCCGGCTGCGCTTCTAGCAGCGCGCGCCGCTCGGCCTCAGTCGAGGACGACTTCGGCGCGCACGGCGCCGGCGCGGTCGGCGCGCGCCGACAGCGCGAGGCGCGTCCCCTGCGGCGCGCGAACGACCCATTCGCCGACGGCGCGGTCGGCGGTGATCTCCTTGCTCGGCAGGAAGGCGTTGAGCGAGTTCTTCGGCGCGTGGCCCTCGAGCTGCGGCCCTTCCATGCGCGGCTTGCCGCTGACGAGCGCGACCGAGCGGTCGTTCTCCGGAAGATGGATCTCGAACATCACGCCGCGCACCGTCTTTCGCTCGAGCGCGCGCCTGGTCACGTAGGCGGGCAGCCAGCCGCTGTTGGCGACGGCGATGCGAACGCGCCAGGTGTCGGGCCCGAGCGCGCGCACCTCTGTGCGGAGCAGCTCGAGCCGCGGCAGCGACAGGGCGATCGTCGTCATCCACTTCGGGAATCGCGCCGCCTCGCGCTCGCGCAGGTGGGCCGGCGGGTTGCGCCAGAAATTCATCTTGTCCCAGCCGCCGATCTCGATGGCGCCAAGTTGCGGATGCATGAACGGCTTCCAGTCGACGTGCGCCTGGCCGCCGCAGTGCTCGTCGCTCCACTTGATCAGCTTGAGGTCGTCGTCGACCGGGTGCTCGCGGTACCAGTCGATCCACTTGTAGTCGGCGATCCCGGCCTCCTTGTTCGGCGCCCAGATCTCGACCACCCAGAACAGCGCGCCGAGGTGCTCGTAGAGCCAGTCCTGCGTGCCGCTGATGATGTCCTTCGGGTGGTACTTGAAGTCGTGCCAGATGCTGATCGCCGGATAGCCGGTGAGCGTCGCGCCGATCTCGCTGAAGCGCTTGATCGACCAGAGGTCCTCCGGGATCATGTCGTCGTCGCTTTGCGTTCCCATCGGCCTGAGGATCACGCCGCTGTGCGTGTGATAGCTGACCGCGGCGCCGATGTTCCTGTGCGAGACGATGAAGTCGACCATCGCCTTGACCTCGGGCTCGCTCGTCGGATAGTCGCCGGCGCCGGCCTGCTCGTGCTCCTGGCGCCAGCCCGAGGGAAAGTTGCGATTGAGATCGAGCCCCTCGAGGTCGGAGTTGACCTTGATCGTCAGGCCGTCGTAGTTCCTGATCAGCCCCTCGGGCATGAGGCGGAAGTACTCGCCACCGAACTCGCCGGGCTGGCGCGCAACCATCAGGCGCGGATCCTTTTCGCACTTCTTCCAGGTGCCGTGCCGATCGGCGACCCGCATGAAGAGGATTCGGCCGTCGCCGTCGATGTCCTCGGCGGTCAGGCCGTCGACCGGCTCCTCGTCGAACGGATAGCGCCGCGTCGACGAGCGGATGTGGCGTGGCCGGTCGGCGAGGGCGAGCTCGGCGCCGTCGGGATTGAGGCGCGGGCAGAGATAGATCGCGCGCGTGTCGAGAAGGTGCGTGGTCTCGGCATCGGCGCCGTAGTTCGTGAGCAGCTCGTGGAGGAAATAGAGAACCGCCGTCGACGCCGTCAGCTCGGCGGCGTGGATGTTGCCGTCGGTCCAGAACGCCGGCTTGTCCTCGGCGGCCCCGGTCGCGAGGTTGGTGAGCGTCGCCACCCAGATGTCGCGCCCTTCGAAGCTCTTGCCGATCGATCGGATCGCCGCCAGCGTCGGGAACGCCTGCGCGTACTCGAACAGCAGCCTGGTGAGCTCGTCGTGCTTGTAGAACGAGTCGAAGCGGGGTCTGGGCGTTTCGCTTGAAGGAGTCATCGCAGCGGGGGATTCCGGTAGGCCGATCTGAGCGCCCGGCATTGTCGTCAAATCCGCCGCGGGTGGCCTCCGCGTTTCAACGCCGCTCGCAGACCGTGGGATACGAAGGCACGAGCAGCCGGTGATGCCAGCGGCCGCCCTGCCACGCCCACAGTCCCGGGTACGTTTCATCGCCGAAGCGCGACATCAGCACCGCGTAGCTGCGCCCCTCGACGCGAATCGAATAACCGGCCGCGACGGCGCCGACCGGTTCGGCGTCGGGCCAGGCGGTGGCGTCGGCGAGCTGGCGCTGCAGTCCGGTGCGCCACGCCGGCGAAATCGGATGGACGCTCACGTCCGGATCCGTCGACGCCAGCGCGGGAATCGCCAGGGCGCCGCGGTCGTGCGCGTACTCGCCATAAGGGTGGCAAACCGCGCCGCCGCTGAAGCCGCACGGCGATCGGCAGGATCGCCGCTCGATGACGAGCCGACCGGCGCGCGCGCCGCTCGCGTCGACCAGCATCAAGCGGTCGGGCGCCGACGCGGGCGGGGCGGGCGCGGCTGCGATGGCGAGGTCGACCTGGCTGCGGTCGATCGACGTCGATTCGACGAGCAGCAGGTGCGGCCAGCGGACCTCCCCCGCCACCTCGCGCGGCAATTCGACCGGCACGGCCTGAAGTCCGGAGACGGCGAGGGACCGCTCGCCAGCATCCGCGGCGAAAGGGTCCAGGCAAGGCCGCATCACGGTCGAGCCGCCGCGCAGCCGGGCGGTCGTTCGATCGGCGAGCGCGCCGATGCGGTTGCCGACGCGCTCCTCGAGACGCGCGCGCAAAAGGTAAAGATGCGGCGCGTCCTTGTCGACGGCGAGCGCGCGCTCGATCGCGGCGAAGGCGTCAGTCATCTGGTCCTGCGCGAGGAAGACCGCCGAACGGACGAAGTGGCTGTCCCGTTCCGACGAATGATCGCGGACCAGAAGCTCGGCGTCGGCGTCGGCCATCCCCGGACGGCCCGCCGCGACGAGCGCCAGCGCACGGCCGGCGAGAAATGTCCTGTCGCTCGGGTCGGCGGCGAGCGCCCGGTCGAAGTCCTCGACCGCCGCGTCGAACTGGCGCAGGTCGCAGCGCACCCAGCCGCGCTGCGACCTGACGTAGCGCGAGTCCTCGAGCGCGATCGCGCGGTCGAGCTCGAGCAGCGCATCGCCGCGCCGGCCCAGGCGCTCCAGGAAACCGGCGCGCGCGCGCCGATACGTCGCCGACACAGGATCGAGCGCGATTGCGCGCTCGAGGTGCTCGAGGCTTTGCTGCTCGCTGAGTCGGCAACAGTTCTTGCCGTCGAGCTCGACCCGCAGGTATTCGCGGTAGGCGCGTGCCTTGTCGGAGTCGTCCTCGACACAGCCGCCGAGAAGCGTCGCCAGGGACAGCGCGAGCGCGAGGGACCGCCATCTCATCCCGGACTCTCCTGCAAGGCGACCGACGTCGCGCCGTGATTCTCCCGGCGAGATATCAAGCGGGAAAGAAGACGGCGAGAAGAACGCGAGAACGAATTCGCTTATCCGCTCATCACGGCGCCATCGACGAACACGCGCATCTCGCCGGGAGCGAACGGATGCCACTGCTCGTCCTTCGTCAGTGGCTCGGTGACGACGATGGCGACGCGATCGCTCGGCGACGTGTGCTGGGCGAAGTCGACGGTGACGTCCTCGTCGTGCAGCGACGCCTGCCGGAACGGATGCTGGCGGACGATGTGGTGGAGCTGCGTCGAGCAGTGCGCCCAGAGCGCCTGGCCGTTGTCGAGCATGGCGTTGAAGACGCCGTGCGCCGCGACCCGCGGCAGCAGCTCGGCGAGCGTCGCGCTCAGCTCGGCGACGCCGGGAACGCTGGCGTGCGCCTTGGCGAGCTCCTGCATGAGCCAGCAGAAGGCGCGCTCGCTGTCGGTGTTGCCGACCGGACGAAACGCGCCGTGCAGGCGCGGCGCGTAGTCCTTGAGGTCGCCGTTGTGCGCGAACACCCAGTAGCGCCCCCACAGCTCGCGAACGAACGGATGGGTGTTCTCGAGCGCGACCCGGCCCTGCGTCGCCTTCCTGATGTGGGCGACGATGTTTTCGCTCCTGATCGGATAGCGCCGCACCATCTCGGCGACCGGCGATTCGCGCGCGCTCGACGTGTCGACGAACAGGCGGACGCCCTTGTCCTCGAAGAAGGCGATGCCGAAGCCGTCCTTGTGCTCCTCGGCGCGCGTCGCAAACCCCGTGAAGCTGAACATCACGTCGGTCGGCGTGTTGGCGTTCATGCCGAGGAGCTGGCACATGGCGGGGCGGCGAAGCGATCGATGCGAGCGGACGGCCTCCAGTATGGAGGCGGACGGGCGCGCCCGGCCGTCAGCGCGGTCCCGTTCCGCGCAAGAGAAAACGCCGCACCGCCGGGTCGGTGCTGAGGCCGACGGCGCGCTCGCGCGCCGCCTGCGCCGTAGCGGCGTCGCCGGCGGCGGCGGCGAGGTGCGCGAGCGCGGCCCAGTAGGGCTGGTAGCCGTCGACATCCTCGGCCAGCAGCACCGCGAGCGCGGCGCGACCGGCGTCGGCGCCGCTCGCCGCGCCGACGGCGCAGGCGCGGCTGACGATCGCACCGACCGTCGGCCGGATCGCGACCAGCGCGTCGTAGAGCGCGACGATCGCCGCGTCGGGAACGCTTGCGCCGAGCCGGCGCTGCGTGTGCGCCGACTGGATCGCCGCCTCGAGCTGGAACGCGCCCGGCGCGGCGAGCGCGGCGGCACGGTGCAGCGCGGCTTCGCCGATGCCGAGCAGCTCGCGGTCCCAGAGCGACGTGTCCTGCGCCAGCAGCGGCACGTAGTCGCCGGCGTCGTCGCGGCGCGCGTCGACGCGCGACTGGCAGAACGCGAGCAGCGCCAGCAGGCCCCACGCCTCGGCGGCGTCGCCGACGAGACGGACGAGCATCGCTGCGAGCGCGAGCGCTTCGCGAGCGAGGCCGCTGCGCTCGGGGTCGGTTCCGGCGACGTCGTCCCAGCCGGTGCCGTAGGCCGCGTAGATCGCTTCGAGCACGTCGGCGAGACGGGCCGACCATTCGTCGGGGCCGGGAACCTCGAAGGCGATGCCGGCGCTGCGGATCTTGGTCTTGGCGCGGACCAGCCGTTGCGACAGCGTCGCCGGGCCGACCAGGAACGCCGACGCGATCCGCGCCGCGTCGAGGCCGAGGACGGTCTGCAGCATGAGCGCCGCGCGCGCCGCCGGATCGATCGCCGGGTGCGCGCACACGAACATCAGCTTCAGGCGCTCGTCGGGAAATTCGGGCTCCGGCGTGGCGGCGAGCTCGCCGAAGACGATCGCCAGCGTCGCCTCCGCGCCGGCCTCGACCTGGCCATGGCGCCACCGATCGTGCAGGCGGCGCCGCGCCGCGGTCAGCAGCCAGGCCTCGGGCGTTTCGGGAACGCCGTCGACCGGCCAGCGGACGAGCGCGGCGGCGAACGCATCGCCGAGCGCGTCCTCGGCGGCGGCGATGTCGTGCGAGCGCGCCGCGAGGTAGGCGACGAGACGGCCGTACGAGTCGCGCGCGACGGCGGCCGCCGTGTCTTCGGCGGCGCGCGCGACGACGGCCGAAGCGTCGCTCGGCGCGCGTGCGGCCATGTCGTCAGCCCTGTGGCGGCGGCGGCAGCACCGGTCGCACCTCGACGCCGCCGGCCGCCGCGCACGGCGCGCGCGCCGCCCACGACAACGCGATGTCGAGGTCGGCCACGTCGATGACGAAGAAGCCGCCGAGCTGCTCCTTGGTGTCGGCGAACGGGCCGTCCTGGACGCGCCGCTTGCCGTCGACGACGCGCACCGTCGTTGCCGTCCCCGGCTCCTGCAGGCCGGCGCCGCTCTTGACGATGCCCGACTGGTGCATCGCCTGCACGTACGCCATCCACGCCGCCCAGTAGGGCTGGCTCTCGGCGCGGTCCTTGCGCTGCTCGAACTGGCGCGCGGGCTCGTAGAACATCAGCATGTATTCCATGACTTTCCTCGTGTGGGCGAGCGACAGGTTCGCTCAGGAGGATGACGCGCGGCGGCGGGCGATTTCGACAGGGAACCGATGAACGCGATCGAATTGTCGCCAGCGCCGTCGTCAGCGCCAATCGAACAGGCGCCTGAGGACGCCGCGGACCGTCACCGCGTCGGTCGGGATGTGCGTTTCCTCAAGCACGCCGGCCATGCGCTGGACGCGACGCGGGCTGCGCCGGGCGCTCCAGACGAGCAGGTCGATCAGCCAGGGATGCGCGTTGGCGCGATTGGCCTGCTCGTACATGTCGAAGCGCGGCTTGAGCGAGAGAACGCGTGCGGCGTAGTCGGCGCGGATCGCCGCGTCGGCGGCATCGCCGGTGTCGCTCGCTGAATGCGCCAGGATCGCCTCGGCGGCGTGCAGCGCGGTCTCCATCGCCTTGCCGATTCCCTCGCCGGTGAAGGCATAGGTGCTGCCCGCCGCCTCGCCGGTGACCAGCACCCCCGGCGCCTCGAGGCGCGCGCCCTCGAGCGAGCAGCGCAACGGCGCGCCCTTCAGCTCGTGCCCTGGATCGCCGTGCCAGCGGCCGCCCTCGACGAGGTCGCGCGCCGGCGCGTACAGCGCCTTGAACGCGGCGAAGACCTCGCGCAGGTTGACGTCCTGCATCGCATGCTTGCCGTCCTTGCCTTCGCGGTGGCTCTGGGCGACGCCGACGCCGATGTTGAAGACGTCGCCGCCGCACGGGAAGATCCAGCCGTAGCCGGGCGAGAGTCGCTTGTGCCAGACGACCTCGAGGCTCGTGATGCGCGCCGTCATCGCCGCGTTCTCGACGTAGCCGCGCAGGGCGATCCCGCTCGGCGTGCGCCGGTCGCAGAGGCCCGCCGCGATCGTCGCCTGCGGCTGCGCGCCGTTGGCGAGGACGAGCCAGGGCGCGCGCACTTCGCGGACCCGATCGCCTTGCTGGAGACGCGCACCGATGACGCGTCCCGCCCCGTTGTCGTTGACCGTGCCGTTGCTGCGGACGCTGTCGTCGCCTTTGCTGTTCACGTCTCTGCCGCCGTCGACCCCGGCGCGCAGCGGCGCGACGAATCGCACGGGGGCGAACATCCGCGCGCCGGCAGCGACAGCGGCGCGGCAGATGATGTCGTCGAGGCGCTTCCTCGGCAGCACGGCGAGACGGCCGGGCACGTCGATGCGTCCGCCGCGCGGCGCGATGCAGGCGAGCGACGTCGACGATCGCGCCTCAGCCATCACCTGCGCGAGCACGCCGAGGCGGTCGAGGGCGCGATGCGCATCGGGGATGAGGCCGTCGCCGCAGACCTTGTCGCGCGGGAACGCCTGCGCGTCGACGAGGACGACGTCGCGCCCGCCGCGCGCGAGCCACTGCGCCGCGGCGGCTCCGGCCGGGCCGGCGCCGACGACGATGGCGTCGCAGCGCTCGGGAAGAAGGTCGAGGTCGAGGTTCATGAGGGCCGGGGCTGGTGTCGGGTCGCGCTCGATCGCCTTCCCGGCCCCATTCGCCAGGCGGCGACGATGGCGCAGGCGGTGATGGCGCCGACGAGCGCGAAGGTTTCGTGGAAGGCGGCGATCGGCTGCACCGAGTGCGCGCGCAGGCGCCACTCGAGGACGTTGCCGACCAGGCCGATGCCGAAGGCGCCGCCGAGCTGGCGCAGGAAGTTGATCGTGCTCGAGCCGTGCGCGATCAGCGTATCGGGCTGGCCCTGCATCGAGCCGAGGTTGAGCGACGGCATGATCATGCCCAGGCCGAGCCTGCCGACCACCGCCCAGACGGTGATCAGCGCGAGCGATGTCGCCACGCCGACGCCGAGCATGAGGAAGAACGACGCGGCGAGCAGGATCAGGCCGGCGCTCACCATGCGGCTGACGGCGACGCGGTCGGCGAAGCGGCCGGCGACCGGGATCGTCAGCGCGAGCACCAGGCCGGCCGGCAGCAGCACCGCGCCCGCCTGCGACGGCGGCAGGTGCAGCGCTTCCTGCATGAAGACCGGCACCAGGTAGGTCGAGCCGAACAGCGCCATGCCGTAGATGAAGGCGACCGTTCCACCCATGGCGAAGGCGCGATGCCGAAACAGCGGCAGCGCCATCAGCGGCCGCGCGCCGCGACGCTGGTGGAAGATGAAGCCGATCGTCGCGACGACGCTGCCGGCGAGCAGGGCCACGCCGACGTCGCGCGTGGCGCCGTGCAGGTTGACCATGCCATTGAGCAGCGCGAGGACGGCGAGCGCGATCAGGCCGAGCCCGACGACATCGAGCCGGCCGCCCGATTTGCTGATCGGCGCGCCGCCGGGGGCGCCGATCGGCAGGTAGCGCTGCGCCATCGCGATCGCGACGATGCAGAAGGGGGTGACGACGAAGAAGATCGAGCGCCAGCCGAACGCCTCGACGAGGATGCCGCCGACGCTCGGGCCGAGCGCCGGCGCGAGGACGACGCCGAAGCCGAAGATTCCCATCGCCTTGCCGCGCTCGCCCGCGCCGAACGCATGCAGGATGACGATCGCCGGGATCGGCTGCAGCACGCCGGCGGCGAGACCTTCGGCGACGCGCATCGCCAGCACGAGCTCGAACCACGGGCTGAGCCCGCCGAGGATGCCGCCGGCCATCAGCAGCGCGACCGCGCCCGTGTAGGCATGGCGGTAGCCGTAGCGCGCGAGCAGCCACGGCGTCGTCAGCATCGACAGCGTCATCGCGCCCATGAAGCCGGCCGACAGCCATTGCGCTCGCTCATGGCCGAGCGAGAAAACGCGGCTCATGTCGGGAACGGCGACGTTGATGATCGTCGACGCCATGATCGACGCGACCGTGCCGATCATCACCGTCGCCAGCACGAACCAGCGGTACGAAGGGCCGAAGCGCTCTGCGAGGGCGTCGCGTGAGTGGATCGGGTCGGGCGTCGGCACGGGCGGCGGCGGGGTCGAGGTCAGCCGGCGATTGTCGTCGCCCGCCGTCGCGGGGCCGGCGCCGCTACCAGATCGAGACGCGCTGCTCGGTCGGCAGGTACATCGCGTCGCCGGGCTTGACGCCGAAGGTCGAATAGAACGCCGGGTGGTTGCGCACCGCGCCGTTGACGCGGAATTCGTCGGGCGAGTGCGGATCCGACTTGATCTGCGTCAGCAGGACCGCGTCGCGCGCCTTGCCGCGGAACGCCTGCGCGAATCCGTAGAAGAATCGCTCGTCGCCGCTGGTGCCGTCGATCACCGGCGCGGTCCTGCCGCCGAGCGAGCGGTGGTAGGCCTTGTAGGCGATCTCGAGCCCGGAGTTGTCGGCGATGTTCTCGCCGAGCGTGAGCTCGCCGTTGACGTGGTAGCCGGCGAGCGGCGAGAACGCGGCGTACTGCGACACGAGCACCTTGGTCTTGGCGTCGAAGCGCTTCCGGTCGTCGTCGGTCCACCATGAGCGCAAGTTGCCGGCGCCGTCGAACTGGCTGCCCTTGTCGTCGAAGCCGTGGCTGATCTCGTGGCCGATGATCGCGCCGATCGCGCCGTAGTTGACGGCGTCGTCGGCACCCGCATCGAAGAACGGTGGCTGCAGCACGGACGCCGGGAAGACGATCTCGTTGAGCGACTTGTTGTAGTAGGCGTTGACCGTCTGCGGCGTCAGGAACCACTCGTCGCGGTCGACCGGTTTGCCGAGCTTGGCGAGGTCGCGCGCGTACTCGAACTCGCGCGCGCGCCGGAGGTTGCCGGCGAGATCGTCCTTGCGCGCGACGAGGGTCGAGTAGTCGATCCAGCGCTTCGGGTAGCCGATCTTCGGCGCGAAGGTGGCGAGCTTGGCCTGCGCCTCCTTCTTGGTCGCCGCGCTCATCCAGTCGATCGCGTCGATGCTCTCGCGGTAGGCCGCCAGGAGGTTGGCAACCATTTTTTCCATCCGCGCCTTCGATTCGGCCGGGAAGTGGGCGTCGACGTAGAGCTTGCCGAGCGACTCGCCCGCCGAGCCTTCGACGAAGCGGATGCCGCGCTTCCAGCGCGGCTGGTTCTCGGTCGTTCCCGACAACGCCGTGCCGACGAAGGCGAATCGCGCGTCGACGAATTCCTTGCCGAGGTAGGGCGCGTACGAATGGAGCAGGTGGGTGCGAAGGTAGGCCTTCCAGACCGGCAGCGGCGTCGCCGACAGCTGCGCCGCCACGGTCGCGAGATAGCCCGGCTGGCGGACGACGACGTCGCCGCTCCTGCCGGCGATGCCGACGCCTTCGAGCCACGCCGGCCAGGCGAAGCCGGGCGCGAGCGGCGCGAGATCGCCGACATCGACGCGGTTGTACGTCTTGACCGGATCGCGGTTCTCGACGCGCGTCCACTGTCCTTTCGCGAGCGCCGTCTCGAGATCGAGAACCGACCGCGCCACCGTCGCGGCGTCGCCGGGAGTTCGCGACAGCTCGAGCAGGCGCGCGAGATAGCCGACATAGCTCGCCCGCGCGGCAGCGAACTTGGCATCGCCGGCGACGAGGTAGTAGTCGCGATCGGGCAGCCCGAGGCCGGCCTGGCCGATCACCGGCACGTAGCGCTGCGCGTTGCGCGCGTCCTGGTCGACATCCATTCGCAGCGGCATCGCCGCGCCGAGCCGGCCCAGCCGCGCCATGATCGCCGCGAGCTCGCCCGGCGACTGCAGCGCGTCGATCGCCGCCAGTTCGCCGGCGAGCGGGGCGAGGCCCGCGCGATCGACCGCGGCTTCGTCGAGAAAGCTCTCGTACAGGTCGCCGATGCGGCGCTCGTCGGCATTGACGGGTGCAGAGGCCGCCTTGTCTAGGAGCGCGCGCAGCTGCACCTGGATCCTGTCGTGGATCGACTCGAACGAGCCGAGGTAGGCCTTGTCGGCGGGGAATTCGGTCGTCGCCAGCCAGCGGCCGTTGACGTGGCGGAAGAAGTCGTCCTGGGCGCGGACCTTCGGGTCGCCGGCGGCGCGATCGATTCCCGAGCTCGTCGCGCAGCCGACGACAGCGCACGTCGTCGCGCACAGGAGCGCGATCGTCAGTCTTCTCATGACATCCTTTCTGGGGGCGCGGGCGTCGCGCGGCAGCGCGGGCGCGAAGCGCCGCGAGGAACCTTAAAGCTCCTCGTACAGCGGCAAGGTCAGGAACTCGGCGAACTCGTCCTGCGTGCTCATCTGGGTGAAGATCTCGGCCGCGCGGTCGAACTTGCCGACGAAGCCGCCGGCCTTGATCTTCGCGAGCTCCTCGGGAACCAGGCCGCGGACGAGGTCGGCGGTAACCTTGCGGCCGTCGTCGAGGACGCCCTTCGGCGAGCGGATCCACTGCCACACCTGCGAGCGGCTGATCTCGGCGGTCGCCGCGTCTTCCATCAGGTTGTGGATCGGCACGCAGCCGTTGCCGGCGAGCCAGGCACCGAGGTAGTGGATGCCGACGTTGATATTCATGCGCAGGCCGGCGTCGGTGATCGGCTTCTCGGGCCTGAAGTCGAGCAGGTCGGCGGCGGCGACCTTGACCTCGGGCTTGAGCTTGTCGAACTGGTTCGGCCGGTCGCCGAGCACCGTGACGAACTCCTTCATCGACGCCTCGACCAGGCCCGGGTGCGCGACCCAGCCGCCGTCGTAGCCGTCCTCGGCGTCACGGCGCTTGTCGGCGATGATCCCGGCCATCGCGATCTCGTTCTTCGCCGGGTCGTTCTTGATCGGGATCAGCGCGCTCATCCCGCCGATCGCCGGCGCGCCGCGCCGGTGGCACGTCTCGAGCAGAAGCAGCGCGTAGGCGCGCATGAACGGCGCCGTCATCGTCACCTTGGCGCGGTCGGCAAGGCAGAAGTCACGGTCGAGCTTGAACTTCTTGATGCAGCTGAAGATGTAGTCCCAGCGGCCGGCGTTGAGGCCGGCCGAGTGGTCGCGCAGCTCGTACAGGATCTCGTCCATCTCGAACGCCGCCAGGATCGTCTCGATCAGGACCGTCGCCTTGATCGTGCCCTGCGGCAGGCCGAGCTCCTGCTGCGTCATCACGAAGATGTCGTTCCAGAGCCGCGCCTCGACGTGGCTCTCGAGCTTGGGCAGGTAGAAGTACGGGCCCGCACCGCGCGCGAGCAGCTCCTTCGCGTTGTGGAACATGAAGAGCGCGAAGTCGAAGATGCCCCCGGAGATGCGCTTGCCGTCGATCGTCACGTGCTTCTCGTCGAGGTGCCAGCCGCGCGGCCGCATCTGCAGGGTCGCGACCTTGTCGTTGAGGCGATAGGTCTTGCTGCCGGCGGCGGTCTCCTGCGCGAACGAGAGCGTGCGCCGGATCGCCTGCGCGATGTTGATCTGGCCCTGGATCTGGTTCGTCCACAGCGGCGAGTTCGAGTCCTCGAAGTCGGTCATGTACGAATCGGCGCCCGAGTTGTAGGCGTTGATGACCATCTTCGCGTCGACCGGGCCGGTGATCTCGACGCGCCGGCATTGCAGCGCCGGCGGCACCGGCGCGATCTTCCAGTCGCCGGCCCGGATGCTCGCCGTGGCGGCGAGGAAGTCGGGCCGCTCGCCGGCGTCGAGCTTCTTCGCGCGCTCGGCGCGGACGGCGAGCAGCTCGTGGCGGCGCGCGTCGAAGGCGCGGTGCAGCTTGGCGACGAGGGCGAGCGCCGGCTCGGTCAGGATGGTCTCGTAGCCGGGCCGGATCGGTGCGTTGATCTCGATGCCGGCGGGCGGTTTGAACGTCATGGCGAAGGTCCTCGGAAAGGGAAGAAGTCGAGCACGTCGGTCAGCTGGCTGCCGATCCGCGTCGGCTGCGCGCCGAGCTCGTCGAGCGGCAGCGAGAAGCGGTTGACCCAGAGTGTCGTGTAGCCGAACCAGGTGGCGCCGATCGCGTCCCAGCAGTTGCTCGAGACGAACACGATCTCGGCGGCGGCGAGGCCGAGCGCCTGCGTGCCGAGCGCGTACGTCGCCGGATCGGTCTTGAACCGGCCGGTGCTCTCGACGCTCAGGACCGGGTCGAGCAGCTCGGCGAAGCCGGCGTGGCGAACGACGGGCTCGAGCATGGCGGGGTCGCCGTTGCTGAGGATGCCGGCGCGAATGCCGCGCCTGTGCAGCTCGACCAGGACGGCGCGGTTCTCCGGAAACGGCGCGAGCCGCTCGTAGGCGCCCATCAGCTCGCGCTCGGCCGCGTCGTCGAGGGCGAGCCCGAAACGCCGCGCGGCGTAGCGCAGGCCGGCTCGCGTGCAGTCGCTGAAGCTGCGCGCCTGGCCGCTCATCGACGTCAGCCGCGTGTATTCGATCTGCTTGTCGCGCCAGAGGACGACCAGACGCTCACCGGCGCCAGGGAACAGGCGCTCGGCGGCGGCGCCGAAGCTGTAGACGTCAAACAGCGTGCCGTAGGCGTCGAACAGCACGGCGCGCGGCGCGCGTCCGGAAGCGGCTTCCATGCCGCTAATTTATGCGAAACGCCGCGACGCGAAGCCCGCCGGAGCGAGCGTGATGGGAACGGCGGCGGCCCGAGGACCGCTCGACGGGACGAAGCGGCGTCCCGCACGAGCGCCGCCCGCGTCGGCGCGAACGCGCGCTCGGCGAGCGGATGAGCTTTACTTGGCGGCCGAGGCGTCGGCCACGCACTTCTTCGTGAAGCTCGTCTTGGCGGCGCCCGCGAGCTTCTTCTCGGCGGCCTTGGCATCGCAGGTCGCAGTCGCGTCGCTCTCGCACTTCTTCATGAAGCTCGTCTTGGCCGCGCCGGCAAGCTTCTTCTCTTCGGCAGCCGCGGCGCAGCTGCCGGCGGGCGCCGCCATCGGCGCGGCCATCGACCCGCTCGCGGCCTTGGCCATGCCGGGCGCTTCCTTGTGCGAATTCGCGAACGCCGAGGTCGAGAGGGCGAGGGCCAGGACCGCCGCCAGCGTGATCAGTTGCTTCATGAACGTCTCCGGAATGTGAAGAGTCGAAGCCACGCGGCAGCGCGGCGACGGGCCGGATTGGAGCACACGCCGCCGCGGCGCGGCAAGGCGAACAAGCGCCGACAACCGAAGGCGCGACGCTTGCGTTCGCCGCCGGCTAGAAGATCCGGCGCGGATGCGCCAGCGCCTCGTGCGCCGAGTGCAGGCGCCGCACGAGCACCTTGATGAACGAGTCGTGGAACAGGTGGCGCGTGTTCGGACTCAGCTGGAGCAGGCTCTCGGGCGTGAACGAGATCGTCGTCGCCGGCTCGGTGATGATGACGTCGGTGCTGTGCCGCTTCAGCTCGGCGCTCGGCGCGAGGTACGCCATCTCGCCGACCGACGTCCCCGAGCCCAGCTGGGCGACCTTCTTGCCGTCGCGGAAGACCTCGACCTCGCCCTGCGCGATGATGTGGAAGCTGTTGCCTTCCTCGCCCTTGCGGTAGAGCGCGTGGCCGAAATGGAAGCGCTGCCACTTGGCACGGTGCACGACCTCCCAGAGCTCGACGTCGCCGAAGTTCTGGAAGAACTCGAGCGTTCGCAGCAGCGTGAAGCGCTCCGAATCGAGGACGCCCTGGAACTGCCCGCGCGGCACCTGCTGGGTCGTGACGAGCGCCGAGATCGCGTTGGCGAACTCTTCCCAGTCGCTGTAGCGATCGCCGGGCTGCTTGGCGAGCGCCTTCTGGATCACCTCGTCGAGGCCGGCGCTGACGCCGGCCCGCAAGCCCGTGAGCGGGACCGGCTTGACGTTGTAGATCTGATGCATCATGGCCGACTGCACCTGCGCATCGAAGAGCGGCCGGCCGGCGATAAGGTGGTAGAGCACGGCGCCGAGTGAATAGACGTCGGCGCGGCAATCGATCGTTCCGCCGTCGAGCTGCTCGGGCGACATGTATGCGAGCGAGCCGACCCGGTGGATCTGCGTCACGTCAGAGCCGAGGTTGAGGACGCTGCCGAAGTCGCTGATCTTGACGTCGGTGATCGTCCCGTTGGTCAGCACGGCGAGCAGGTTCGCCGGCTTGACGTCGCGGTGGATCAGCCCCTGGCGGTAGACGTAGCCGAGCGCCATCGCGCACTTGAAGCCGATCTCGACGATGAGCTCGAGCGAGAGCAGCTGGTCGGCACGGCAGAAGGGTCGCAGCGTGCTGCCGGCGACGTACTCCATGACCAGATACGGCGCGACCGGATCGGAAACCGCGTCGAAGATCTGGACGACGTTGGGATGCTGCAGCCGGCCGACGAGCGCGGCCTCGGCGGCGAAGAAGCGGCCGGAATAGTGGTTGTCGACGGGATCGCCGGCGGTTCCCGCGCGAACGCGCTTGATCGCGACGTTCCTGCGCTGGAAGTCGTCGTAGCCGAGAAAGACTTCGCTGGTCGCGCCGTCGCCGAGCCGGCCGAGGATGCGGTACTTGCCGATGTGCGTCGGCAGCGCGGCGTCCGCCGCCGAGGCTTCGGCGATGGCGGGGACGGACAGCGTGGCAGTCATCTGACGGCGGGTGGCCGGCCATTCTTGCATCCGCGCCGCGCGAGCGGATCGGCGCCGCCGCGCCAGACCCCGCCTTATTCACGCTTGCGAGTGACTTCTCGTTACCCGCACAGCGGCGCAAAGGCCGGCTCGTAGAATCGAGTCGATGATGTCGGCCCGTGAAGAACTGCTCGACGCGCTGCGTGCAGCGATGGCCGAAGTCGACCCCGGCCACACGCTCGCGGCGGCGTTCGAGACGCCAAAGCAGGCCGATCACGGCGACCTCGCCGTCACCGCCGCGATGCCGCTCGCCAAGGCGCAACGGCGCAATCCGCGCGAGGTCGCTGCCGAGCTGATCGCGGCGCTGCGCGCGAAGACCGCGGTCGAGCGCTGGGTCGAGTCGATCGCCGTCGCCGGCCCCGGCTTCATCAACCTGCACCTGCGCGCGGCGGCACGCCAGCGCATCGTCGCCGAAGTCCTCGCCGGCGGTGCCGGGTTCGGTCGTCGCGAGGCCGCGGGCGAGCCGGTCATCGTCGAGTTCGTGTCGGCCAATCCGACCGGCCCCCTGCACGTCGGCCACGCGCGTCAGGCGGCGCTCGGCGACGCGATCTGCAACCTGCTCGAGACGCAGACCCGGCGCGTCGTCCGCGAGTTCTATTACAACGACGCCGGCGTCCAGATCGCGACGCTCGCGGCCTCGGTGAAGGCGCGGCTCGACGGCCTGAAGCCGGGCGACCCCGGCTGGCCCGAGTCTGCGTACAACGGGGACTATATCGCCGACATCGCCGCGGACTTCAGCGCCGGCAAGACCGTCCACGCCGACGACCGCGAGTTCACGGCGTCGGGACGCGCCGACGATCTCGACGGCATCCGCCAGTTCGCGGTCGCCTACCTGCGCCACGAGCAGGACCTCGACCTGAAGGCGTTCGGCGTCCGATTCGACAACTACTACCTCGAGTCGAGCCTGTACGCGAGCGGCCGCGTCGAGGCGACGGTCGCTCGCCTCGTCGCCGCCGGCAAGACCTACGAGGACGGCGGCGCGCTCTGGCTGCGAACGACCGAGTACGGCGACGACAAGGACCGCGTGATGCGCAAGTCCGACGGCACGTACACGTACTTCGTCCCCGACGTCGCCTACCACCTCGCCAAGTTCGAGCGCGGCTTCACCACGGCGATCAACATCCAGGGCACCGACCATCACGGCACGATCGCGCGCGTCCGCGCCGGCCTGCAGGCGGCCAATGCCGACGTGCCGGCGCGCTACCCGGAGTACGTGCTGAACACGATGGTCCGCGTCGAGCGCGGCGGCGAGGAGGTCAAGATCTCGAAGCGCGCCGGCAACTATGTCACCCTGCGCGACCTCATCGACTGGACCAGCCGCGACGCGGTGCGCTTCTTCATGCTGAGCCGGAAGGCCGACACCGAGTTCACCTTCGACGTCGACCTCGCGCTGAAGCAGAACGACGAGAACCCCGTCTTCTACGTGCAATACGCGCACGCCAGGATCTGCTCGGTCCTCGAGCAGTACGCGGCGCAGGGCGGCGATGTCGCCCACCTCGCCGGCGCCGATCTCGCCCACCTCGCCGGCGCCGATCTCGCCCGCCTCGAGGCGCCGAGCGAGACCGCGCTGCTGCGCAAGCTCGCCGAGTACGGGCCGATGCTCGCCGGCGCCGCCGCGACCCTGGCGCCGCACGAGGTCGCGTTCTACCTGCGCGAGCTCGCGGCGACCTTCCACAGCTATTACGGCGCCGAGCGCTTCCTCGTCGACGACGCCGAGCTGGCGCGGGCGCGGATCGCCTTGCTGGCGGCGACGCGCCAGATCATCCGCAACGCGCTCGCGGTCCTCGGCGTGAGCGCGCCGGAACGAATGATGAGAGAGACGGACACGGCATGAAGGCAGCACGATTTCGCGCCCCCCAGGGCGGTGGTTTCCTGGTCGGCCTCGTCGTCGGCCTGCTGATCGGCCTCGCCGCCGCGCTCGGCGTCGCCCTTTACGTCACCAAGGCACCGAACCCGTTCGTCAACAAGGTGCCGGCGCGCTCGCCCGCGCACGACGCTGCCGAGGCCGAGCGCAACCGCAACTGGGATCCGAACAGTGCCCTCGCCGGCCGCAATCCGGCGCCGGGAACGTCGGCCTCAGGGGTCGTGACGGGCGCCGACGCCAACGCCGCTGCGCCGCGACCGGCTCTCGTCGCGCCGACCGTGATCGACCCGGTTCAGCCGGCTCCGCCCGATGTGCGCACCGCCCGGCCATCGGCAAGCGCGGCAAGTTCGCCGCGCGTGGTGGCCAGTCCGGCACCGCGGGCATCGCAGGCCGTCGCGTCGACGTTGTCCGGTGGTCCGTTTTCGTATTTCGTTCAAGCTGGCGCTTACTCACGCAGCGAAGACGCGGAGCAGCAGAGGGCCAGGCTGGCGATGCTCGGCGTCGACAGTCGGCTGACGGAACGCGAGCAAGGCGGCCGGATGGTCTATCGGGTTCGCGTCGGGCCGTTCGAACGACGCGAAGATGCGGAAAACGCCAAGGAAAAGCTCGGCGACTCGGGCGTCGATTCGGCACTGGTCGCGGTTCAGAAGTAAGTTCGGGATCCTTTAACCGCGAGGTCGATCCGCTTTTCTTTCGACCCCCGCCGCCGCCATGCCACTCACGCGCCGCCATTTCTCAGCTTGCCTGCTCGGTTCCGGCGCCGTCAGCGTCCTGCCCGGGCGCGCGCGCGCCCAGAACGCACCCGTCGAGGGCGTGAACTACCTTCGCCTGCCCGAGCCCGTGCCCGTCGCGATCGCCGGCAAGATCGAAGTGATCGAGTTCTTCTGGTACGAGTGCCCGCATTGCAACGCCTTCGAGCCGGCGCTCGACGCGTGGGCCAAGCGCGCGCCCGACGATGTTGCGTTCCGACGCGTCCCGGTCTGGTTCCGCGAAGAGCCGTTCGGCCCGCAGCAACGGCTGTTCTTCACCCTCGAGACGCTCGGCCTGCTGCCGACGCTGCATCGCAAGGTCTTCTCGACGATCCACGGGGAACGGACGCGACTGCGCACGCCTGAAGACCTCGCCGCGTTCGCGCTCGCCAACGGCGTCGACCCCGTGAAATTCATGACCACGTACGGGTCGTTCGCGGTCCAGTCCAAGGCACAGCAGGCCCGCCAGACGGCTGCCGCGTACCGGATCGACGCCGTCCCGGCAATGGGGGTCCAGGGACGCTATTACACCAACGGCGACCTCGCCAACGCCGGGCTGCCGCCGGGCTCGAACGAGCGCATGCTGGCGGTTGTCGACGCGCTTGTCGCCAAGGTGCGGCAAGGCTCCAAGGCATAGCGGCTCGCCGCTTCGCGTTCGTCGCCTCGGCGACGCGGCCGGGACGAATTCACGGCCCGGGGCCGTGTCGATGGCATAGAATGCCTGCAAGATTCATGCCGCTCCTCGGCTTCCCGTCTTCTCTGCCACCGTGCGATTCTCACTGTCCTTCTCTTGCCGAGCCGGCGTCGCTCTCGTCGCCAGCCTTGCCGCCCTGTCGGCGCCTCCGGCGCAGGCCGAGAGGGCCGACCGCTTCAAGCCGCTCAACGTCGAAGCCGACCTGCCCGGGAAGATCGATCTGCTCAACCAGTTCGTCGTCTTCAACGGCAACGTCGTCGTCACCAAGGGGACGATGACGATCCGCGCCGCGCGGATCGAGGTCCGCGAGCTTCCCGACGGCTATCACGCCGCCGTCGCCTTCGGCTCGCCCGGGCAGCACGCCACCTTTCGCCAGAAGCGCGATTCGCCCGACGAATACATCGCCGGCGACGCCGAGCGGCTCGAGTACGACGGCAAGTCCGACGTCATCCGCTTCGTCAACAACGCCTCGGTGCGGCGCCTGCGCGGCAGCGAGACGGCCGACGAGATCTCCGGCAACCTGGTCACTTACGACAGCGGCACGGAAGTCTTCAGCGTCACCGGCGGTGCGCCGGCGACGGCGGCGAATCCGGGCGGGCGCGTCCGCGCCGTCCTCACGCCAAAGGAAGGCAGTGCCGCCGCGGCCGAGGCGGCGCGGGCGGCGAGCGCGGCGGCGAGCGCGCCGCCCCAGCTTCGCATTGCACCGTCGCTCGGCAGCAAGCAATGACCCCAGCTGCGACCCCGGCGCCGAACTCGGACGCGCCGCACCGACTCGAGGCGCGCGGCCTGCGCAAGTCGTACGGCTCGCGCACCGTCGTCGACGGCGTCCGGCTGAGCGTCAGGAGCGGCGAGGTCGTCGGCCTGCTCGGCCCGAACGGCGCCGGCAAGACGACGAGCTTCTACATGATCGTCGGCCTGGTTCGCGCCGACGGCGGCGAGATCACGATCGAAGGGCGTCGGGTCGAGCGGATGCCGATCCACCAGCGCTCTCGCCTCGGCCTCTCGTACCTGCCGCAGGAGCCCTCGATCTTCCGCAAGCTCGACGTCGAGGAGAACATCCGCGCCGTCCTCGAACTGCAGGTCGGTCCCGACGGCCGGGCGCTGAAGAAGGCGGCGATCGACGAGATGCTCGATCGGCTCCTGCGCGAACTCTCGATCGAGAAGCTCCGTGCCTCGCCGGCGCCGGCGCTCTCGGGCGGCGAGCGGCGCCGGGTCGAGATCGCGCGCGCGCTGGCGACGCAGCCGCGCTTCATTCTTCTCGACGAGCCGTTCGCCGGCATCGACCCGATCGCGGTGATCGAGATCCAGCGAATCATCGGCTTCCTCAAGGAGCGCGGCATCGGCGTTCTCATCACCGACCACAACGTGCGCGAGACGCTCGGCATCTGCGACCGCGCCTACATCATCAGCGACGGCCGAGTGCTCGCCGAAGGCACGCCGGCCGAGATCGTCGCCAATGCCGACGTCCGCAAGGTCTACCTCGGCGAACACTTCAGGATGTGATGCCCCCACGCTCACATCAGTCGCTGCGCTCCTTCCGTTCGCTGCCCCCCGAGGGGGCGCGGCCGGGCTTGGGAGCGGCCCGGCGCCCGGCCGGACGCGGCCTCGCGCATCGCTTCCCATCGCCATGAAGCAGACGCTGCAGGTTCGTCTTTCGCAGCATCTGGCGCTGACGCCGCAGTTGCAGCAGTCGATCCGGCTGCTCCAGCTGTCGACGCTCGAGCTGCACCAGGAAGTCGAGCAGATGCTCGAGCAGAACCCGTTCCTCGAGACCGAGGAGGACACGACGCCGGTGTTCGAGCCGCTCGTCGAGCGGCTGACGAGCAACGAGCGCGCCGGCGAGCGCGAGGCCGAGCGCGCCGCCGAGCCGGGCGGCGACAGCGCCGACGCCGGCGAGCCGGCCGCGATCGACGGCGCCGCCGAGTTCGGCACGAGCGAGCGCGACGACTGGGAGAACGGCACCGAGCGCGAGGATTTCGACGGCGTCCGCGAGACGCCCGGCAAGACGCGCACCAACAACGATTTCGACGAGATCGACGACAGCGATCGCGACACCGCCGCGCAGAGCCTGCAGGACCATCTGCGCGACCAACTCGCCGGGATGCGCCTGGCGCCCGCCGACGCCGCCGCGGTTCTGGTGCTGATCGATTCGCTCGACGACGACGGCTACCTCGCCGACCCGCTCGAGGAGATCGCCGAGCGCCTCATCGACGGCGGCCTGACGCCGGAGATCGTCGCCGATGGCATCGACGCCGACGACGAGGCCGACGCGGTCGAGCCGCTGCTCGCCCACCTGCGCTGCGCCCTGCGCTACCTGCAGAGCATGGAGCCGACGGGAGTCGGTGCGCGCGACCTCGCCGAGTGCCTGACGCTGCAGCTGCGAACGCTCGAGCGCTCGGAAGCGCAGGCGATCGCGATCATCATCTGCAAGGGCCACCTGCCGCTGCTCGCCAGGCGCGACCTCAAGAAGCTGATGGCCGTGACCGGCGCCGACGAGACGCTGCTGCGCGAGGCGCAGGCGCTCATCGTCGCGCTCGAGCCGAAGCCGGCGCGGCCGTTCGCGCGCGCCGAGGCGAACATCGTGATCCCCGACGTGATCGTCCTGAAGTCGGGACGCGGCTGGAAGGTCCAGCTCAACCCCGACGTGATGCCCAAGCTGCGCATCAACGACCTCTACGCGAGCGCGATCCGCCAGCACCGCGGCACCGGCGCGCTCAACGGCGCCGGCCCCGGGCTCAATTCGCGCCTGCAGGAAGCGCGCTGGTTCGTGAAGAACATCCTGCAGCGCTTCGACACGATCCAGCGCGTCTCGCAGGCGATCGTCGAGCGCCAGAAGAGCTTCTTCACGCACGGCGCGATCGCGATGAAGCCGCTCGTCCTGCGCGAGATCGCCGACGAGCTCGGCCTGCACGA
>Ga0070671_100000410_pt1 | contig 29677 bp, 19 predicted proteins | sample KBSS73metaG_FD_65341 | JGI IMG/M metagenome (GOLD analysis project Ga0070671, IMG submission 65341) | Switchgrass rhizosphere microbial communities from Kellogg Biological Station, Michigan, USA - KBS S7-3 metaG | ecosystem: Host-associated > Plants > Roots > Rhizosphere > Soil ...
GACTCCCTGCAGCCGATACCAACAGACATTGCGCAACCCTATGCTTTGGAGCTTGCGCACGACTGGCAAGGGGCGGCACGCGCCTGGAACGAGTTGGGCTGCCCTTACGAGCGAGCCAACATGCTCGGATGGTATGGTGGCGAGGCCGGGCAGCGCGAGGCTCTCGCCATATTTGAGCGCCTGGGGGCGGCACCGGCTGCACAGGCTCTGCGCAGGCAGATGCGCATGCGTGGCGTGCAGGGCATCCCTCGAGGCTCGCGCAGCTCCACGCGCCTGGATCCACTTGGGCTCACCAAGCGAGAGGCTCAAATCCTCTGCCTGTTGTCCGAAGGTTTGCGCAACTCCGCGATCGCCAAGCGCCTGTTCCTGTCCACCAAAACAGTTGACCATCATGTCTCGGCGATTCTCACCAAGCTCGGCGTGCCATCGCGCGCGGAGGCGGTCGCGATGGCACGCAAGCTGTCGCAGCAGTGACCGGGGGCCCTACTTGGCCGCGGCCGCCAGCGGTACCTCGGTGACCTTGTCAACGGGGATCCCGTTGGCTTTCGCAGCCGCACGCACGGCAGCTTCGTCAGCGGCGTTATACACGCAGTAGGTCTTCGTCTTGGCGGAGTTGGCGTAGGAGGTAACCCACTGCGCACCGAACTTCGAGTTGGTTGCGTTGACTTTCGCCTTGGCGGCCGAGTCCAGGCCATCGAGAGCGCCGGCCGGGAACGTCCGCTCGATCATGTAGCGATGCATCCCGGCAGGCACACTGCCCGAGCGGGCGTCGCTCTCGGAGTCCAGATCAACCGGCGCCTCATCGACATGGGTCACTGACAGCTTGTTGAGTGCAGCCGCCTTGCGGATGGCCTCCTCGTTGGGTGCCTCATAAAGCGAGTATGTCCTGCTCTTGTCCGCAGTCGAATACGACCGCAGCCAGTGCACCCCCACCGATGCATCATTGGCTTTTGCCTTGCCCTGGCTGCTCGGCGGCGAGCTGCTCTCAACGACATAGCGGTGGACCGGGTCCTTGGAGGCCGCAAGTGCCGCGGCAGCCTGCGCGGTGGCGCCAATCCCGAAAGCCTGGGCGATGGCGAGGGTTGCAATTGTAAGGAGGAAGGGCTTCATCAAAGGTCTCCGGATGGGTTGGGGAACGACTGGGGGCAGGATGGCCCACGCCAAGCTCAGGCGAATCGGCAGTCGTTACCCAATTTGGGTGCCGGACCTACCCAGATTGGACCCGTGAGACCGGATTCAGCCGGGTCTGCGTTGCGCAGCAGCCGCCACGATATACGGCCTGATCAGGCTGCCGGGGTGGCGCAATTGCCGCAGATTCGCCACTACCATGGGCAGCGGGTCGCTCCATTGACCCAACATCGGAATGACCCGCGTCGGGGTCAGGGCACCGGGCTCGGCTTGGTCGGCTGACCGCGTGCCGAACAACGCGTTGATGAATCGGCTGATGGTGTAGGGAATCGGCAGCCGGCACTCGATCACGGGCGGCGGCGGGGTCGTTGCAGGCGCGGCGGTCAGAGGCCGCAGCGTCGATTCAAACCACAGCCACGGCAGGTCGCTGCCACACGCGACGTCCAGATCGATGAACCCGAACGCGCGCGGGTTCAGATCGATGGCCAGCAGCTCGGAACCGGACTCGAGCAGCTCCAGCTCGAAAATCCCGCACGAGATCAACTGGTCCACCGTTTCCAGCCCCCGGGACAGGATACGCGCATCAACGGCGCTGACCTGCGAGGTGCTGATCCCGGTGTCCGGCGGCCACTGCCGCCGTTTGCATGACAGGGAGGCGGCAATGATGCCGCCGTCCAGATCTTTGTAGCCGCTGACGCTGAATACGCGTGTCCGTGCCGATGGAACATATTTCTGCAGCAACGGCCACCGCAGCTCCGGATAGCGCTCCGCGAGAGACTCGCGCCCCGGGGAAATTTCGTAGGGCCGATAGTATTCGCGCAGCTCTTGCAGGTCTTTCAATACCCTGCCGCGCTCATCGCCAACCACCAGGTGCGACTTCGGCTTCATCATCAGGGGGAAGCCCAACCGCTCCGCGGTCGCAATCCCGGCATGCGCTTCGTCCGGAGCCTCGGTGATCGGAACGGCCTGGCCCGTGCGCGCGCATGCGGCTCCAAAGCGTGTCTTGATCAGAGACCTTTCCAACTCGACGAGGGGCGGGATGGTTCTGCGCACCTCGGGCGCGAAATCCTCCCGCAACATCGAGACATAAAAAGCAATGAGATCGGTCGTGGGCGCGACTCGTTGGATCTCCCCTGAGCGGACCCGTCGCCGCAGCCACGGGAGAAAGCGGTCGGCATCCTCCACGGGCGGGCACTCAAGCCTGCGCGTGCTATAACGAGACCAACGTCCCGCTCCACGGCCGTAGAAGTGCAGCGGCACGCCTCGCGACCCCAGGGAGCCTGCAAAAGACAGTGTGGGTGAGCCGAAATTGTCGATCAGTGCAACCGGCGAAGATGCGACCGGCAGCGGCGGAGGTTGCGAAAGCGTCCCGGCGTGCGCGGCCCGTCTCCCTACGGATTGAGACACCGGCAGAGCTCCTCCATGAGCCACCTTGTGGACTGGAATCTGGACCATTGCTGGCTTTGAGAATCAACGCGTCGCATTTAAATGCGGCCTGCGCCAGTATCAACAATCGCGCGCTGCGCGACTAGGTCACGAGCAGCAATCTGTGAACTGAGGCAACGACGCAGTGTCGGCCACACGACACCCTATTGCGTTTATGCTGGCTGCCGGGGACTTTCGCGGCTCGAGGTAAAGGTGGATTCCAGGGGTAGTCACGGCATAGTTGGTGCGTTGCGTGCCTCAAAACGACCGGTGCGGGCACCAACTTCCGGGAATTCAGCCACCGAGTACCTGATCCAGGACCCGCAGCACGAATATGCGGCCCGGTTCATCGAACATCTGTACGAGACTTTCGGCTACCGTGCGGTCTGCTTCTACACCGACCGGCGCGACCGTCTGTTTCATCAACCCGAATATCCCGTGCTGCGCTCGGAGTGCGTCTCAGCATCCTATGACGTCAGCGCTCGCGACCTGTCGAGATTCGCCGCGCACATTGCCTCTGCCCATAGCATCGCCGCCGTCATTCCCTTCAACGAGCCAACCGTGGCACCGGCGGTGGAGCTCGCCCGCCTGTTAGGTCTCGGGTGGGCGCAGCCGGATGTCATGCGCCGCTTCAACGACAAATTCGCCCTGAAAGACTACATCCGCACCAATCATCCGGAAGTACGGATGAACGCCTCGCGGCGCGCGGAATCCGTGGCGGACGTGCTGGCGGCGCGGCGTGATCCAGCCTACCGGCGCTTCGTCCTGAAGCCCAATAACGGCTTCGGAAATCGCAGCATAGGTTTGTTTGACGAGGCCACCGAGGCGCACGTGCTCGAGTCATTCCTCGGCCGCCTGCAGGGCACTCCCGTCGTCATGGAACAATTCATCGACGGGGATGAGTATTTTATCAACGGACAAGTAAACGATCGCGGGGAAGTATGCGTAGTTGCCATATTCGAATACGTGCGTCTGCCTGCCAACGGCCGGCACAACATCGATTCGGAAACATTGCTGGTGCCTCATCACGACCCGCGGTTCGCGGAGCTCGCCGCGTATGCGCACCAGGCCGTTCGGGCCACGGAGCTGCGAAGAAGTCCTTTTCATCTGGAGTTGAAGGTAAGTGACCGCGGCCCGTGTCTCATTGAAGTAGGCGCGCGCCTCGCGGGGCATGGCAACGTGTTCCTGTGCGAGGACCTCCATGGCCCGCCACTCGATCTGTTCGCCCTGGCGGCCCATTACTATTTCAAGGCCGATGATTTCGGCCCCATCCCTTTGAACTGGGATGCGTATGACGCGAACGCCGTACGCTATGTTCACGGCGTCGCCGAGCGGCATGAGCGCATCTATCGCCTGGAAGGCGTGCGCGCAGTCGAGTCGCTGCCCGAATTTCACAGATGGGTTAGAAAACCTGTCGTCGGCACCTACACGCAGCCGACGCGCGATATTCTCAGCATGCCCTTCAGCCTCATCCTCAAGGGCCAGACACAACAACAACTCGCCGCTACCGCAGCGAAAGTCCGGCAGATCCTACAAATCAACCGCGCGGTGGGACCAGTGCGGCGAGCGTTCGTTGCGGCCAGTTCGCAGGCGCGGCGCTACTCACGGGCGGCGCGCATTCGTCTCGCGGCTCTTGCGGCAACTCCCGAAGGCGTCATCGAGCCAATCGCGCGGAATGTCTCAGTGCGGGGGCTTGCGCGCAACGCGCGCCGTTTCGCCAGTCACAACGCAGAAAGAGTCACCCGGAAACTGCAGTTGCTGGAAATCGGCCTGTCAAGGCGTGCATCCGCCGCGGCACCCGATTCGCCGGAGCGCAACGAAGCTGTGGTGCAGTGGGCGCGGCAGTACCTCGGACGACCCCACCCGAAGCTTGGGCGCGCTGGCGCGATCTGCCCGTTCGTACGGCCGACCATCGATCTCGATCAGTTCGTCATCAGGCACTACGACAACGTAGACGGCACCAACATCCAGGCTCTCAGGCAGATCGTTCTGCAGGAATCGCGAGTTTTCCGCAAGATGTTTCCGCGCACCGCACCCAACGGAATGCTATCGAGCGTGGTGCTGGTCTTCCCGCATATCACCGCCGCTCATTTCCTGGCACTCGATTACCTGCACGATGAGCTCAAGACTCACCTGATCGTGAAGCACGAATTGATGTCCTCGCCCTTCCACCCGCGCAGCATCAAGCCCTCCGTTTCGAATCCGGAATTCCCGGTTTTCCGGGCACCGTTTCCCATGCTAGCCATCCGGCACATCGACGTCCGCGACATCGCGTTCGTTGGCACCAACGAGCGCGCCTTCAGACGCTATCACGCCCTGTTCTCGCGGTTGTTCGAGGGCGGTACCGTGTCGAACGAGTTCGGGCACGTCACTGGCTATATCCGGGCGTGCGAACGGTTCGGGTTTCCGGTGGTGAGCGGGTTGTCCACGGCACAAGCCGACATCTGAAGACCGCTGATTGCCTGCCAATTGAACGGCCGCGCTCCGACCCTTCGCATAGACCAGCGCATCGAGGGCTTACTGCTCGCCAGCGCGGGGGCGATTGCCTTCTCCGGCAAAGCCATCATCGTGAAGCTGGCCTACCGGTACGGGGTTGATGCCGTTACCGTCATCATGTACCGGATGCTGTTCGCGTTGCCGCTGTTCCTGGTTCTTTCATGGTGGGCGGGACGCGGCAAGGCGCCATTGAGTGGTGCAGACCTGCGGCTGCTCTGCGGTCTGGGCTTCAGCGGCTACTACCTTGCCAGCTTCCTGGATTTCAGCGGTCTGCAGTACATCAGCGCCAATCTCGAGCGGCTGATCCTCTACCTGAGTCCCACCTTTGTCCTCGCAATCAGTGCGCTGCGGTTCCATGTGCCTGTCACGCGCCGGCAATGGCTAGCGCTCCTCGTAAGTTATCTAGGCGTTTGCGTGGTCTTCGGACACGACGTAACTGTTGTCGGTCCGCACGTGGCGCTCGGCTCTGTCCTCGTATTGGCAAGCGCGCTCAGTTATGCGCTCTATCTCGTTTACAGCGGGCAGGCGGTGAAGCGCCTGAGCGCGATGCGCATCACCGGGGTGGCCTCGAGTGTCGCCTGTGTGCTGTGCATAGCGCAGTTCTTCATTTTGCGGCCGTCTGCCGCAATGCTGGTTGCGCCCGAAGTCATCTGGTTGTCGGTGCTCAATGCGACCCTCTGCACTTTTCTTCCCGTGTTGCTCGTCATGTTCGCCGTTGAGAGGGTGGGCGCGCCGGTGGCGGCGCAGGCGGGCATCATCGGCCCGCTGTCCACGATTTTCATGAGTGTGTTGATTCTGGGCGAGCCGTTCACCGGCTGGCTGCTGGCAGGAACGGTGCTGGTGCTGGCCGGAATCTGGCTGCTCGCCCGCTGGAAATGAGCCGCCTTCGCCCTCTACGACATCAATTCGCGTACGGGTTCGGCGAGCGGCCGTCCGATGCCGGGCATCGCTCTGAGCGGCAGTCCTGCCGGCTCATCCACATCGCGCAGAATTCCACGGCGCTGAGCGATCGATACCGCTTGAGTGCGGCTCGAGGCATTCAGCTTCTCCAGCACTGACTTGACGTGCGTCTTGACGGTGCCGACGGCGAGTGTCAGTTTCGATGCAATCGCCTTGTTGCTCATCCCGAGCATCATGTAACGCAGGATGTCGGCCTCGCGAGGAGTCAGAGCCTGTTGCTTCATCCGGTCAGCTATTCGGCTGGCAACCAGGGGGCCGAGCGCGATGCCGCCCACGTACACAGACCGCAACCCATCAACCAGGTCCTGCAGACTACAACCGAGTAACAGGTAACCACGCGCTCCCTGCTCGAGCGCGTGACAGATTTTCGCCTCGCTGTCGCTGTGTGTGAGGATCATGACCCGTCGGCCAAGCGCGCCTCCTGAGGCAATGAACTGCAGGCCGGATTCGTAATCGGCGATGACGACGTCCGCTATGGCCTGACGCCCATCGCCTGTGGCGGTCTCAAAGTCCCGCAGCCGGCCGAGGGTGGCCGTTAGTCCGGCGGATATCAGGGGATCGCCGTGGGCGATGAGCACTCTGATTCTCACGTTGGGGCGCATTCCGTTCTCCTCGAGCTTGTGACAGAGCCTACCCGCTCAGGATGCGCCGCCTCTTGTATATTCCTGGCGTGTTTATTTGATAATTACAGCCTGCGGTGATTTCAGATGGCGGGATACCCAGTACACCGGTGCGCTGACCAGGCCCAGTGCCAGCGTCCACAGCAAGGGTTTGATCCCTATCCCGATGAAGACCCAAGCGCAATAGCCCGCTGCGCTAGCCGCCGCGACCGTGACCGTCACCGTTCGCTTTCCCGGCGCGTCTCGCCGGCCGATGGCCAGGATTGCGAGCGTGCACGACAAGTACACGGGGAGATTGGCGGCAGTCACGACGACGCTAAAAAAAACGAACAGGGTGCCGATCGACTGGCTGTAGTTGGACAGCAGCATGATACTTGCCGCAACGCCTGTCAGAATCAGCGCGCCCGTTGGAGCGCCGTGCCGGTTTTCCTTCGCCAGGAATTGGGGGAAATGCCCGTGCCGGGCGATTGTCTGCGTCACGTCTCCCAATATCATCGTCCAGCCGCTCAGGGCTCCCAACCCACCGATGGTGATGAGCAGCGCAACCAGCTCTCCCGACCGCCCACCTACAAATCGTACGAAGACATCAGAAACGGGAGCGTTCGAAGCCGCGAGTGTGGCCTGTGGAATCAGCAGCATGGGCACAATCGATACACCGATATAAACAACAGCCGTCACGATGGTGCCAATGACGGTGGCCAGCGGAATGGTTCTCTCGGGATTGCGCACCCGGCACGCTGGAATGGTCGCGCATTCTATTCCAAGCATTGCGTACAGCGTCAGCGTGGAAACACGACTCAGATCCGAAAACGACGCCGGACTCGTGATCGCATGCTGCCGATACGCCCCTGGATCGGTCAACAAGACCCAGACACCCAAGCCGATGATGCCGAACATCGGTAGCAGTTTGAGCACTGTCGTCGCTATCTGAGTTTCACCAACTGCGCGTGCGCCGCGGAGGTTGATTGCTACAAAGAACCACAATAGCGCCAATGCCGTAATTGGCGGCAACAACGGGTTACTTTTCAGCCACGGTACCAGGACCGTGATATATCCGACGACGGTAATTGCTATGGTGGCATTTGTTACCCAGGTGGATACCCAGTAACACCACATGACGGTGAATGCGAGTCCCTCGCCGAAAGCTCGCTTCGTGTAATCGTACGGTCCGTCATCATGCGGAAATGTCCGCGCCAGGTAGGCGAAAGAAATCGCCAGGAATATGCACCCCACGACGGTGATCAACCATCCCGTCAGCGCAGTCAGGCCAAAGGGAGCGAGGGATGCCGGCAGGGCAAAAACGCCGACGCCAATGATGTTCCCGACCACGAGCGCCGTGCACATCCACACGCCAAGCACGCGAGACTCATGAGCTACGCCCGCAGGCGGCGCCGTCGCAGTCAATTCTCCACCATGGCTTCCTTCAGAGATGTCTCCAACAGCCCCATTGCCTCATCCACATTCTCCCGGCTGACCAGCAGCGGGGGAATGAAGCGAAGGGTACTGACCCCACAGGACAACAGTATCAGACCATTGTGAAAGGCGCGCGTGAGAACCCGCTGACACAGTGCCGCGGCTGGCGTGCGCGATGCGGGATCAGTAATGAGCTCAGCGCCGAGCATGAGTCCTTTGCCACGCACATCGCCTATGCACTCGAATCTCTTCTGCAGCTGCCGCAGACGGCCAATGAAATACTCCCCCACCGCGGCGGCATTCGCTGCGTACTCACTTTCGACGAGCTCGAGTGTGGCCAGGGCGGCCGCGCAGCACAGTGGATTGCCGCCAAACGTGTTGCCATGAGCGCCGCGCTTCCATTTCTCCATGTGCTTCTTACGCGCGACCACGACTCCGATCGGGAGGCCGGAGCCCAGGCCCTTGGCGAGGGTCATGATGTCCGGCGAGACGCTCCAATGTTGACTCGCGAACATCTTGCCGGTGCGCCCTACTCCTGACTGCACCTCGTCAAAGATGAGCAGTATGCCGTGCCGGTCGCACAGATCGCGCAGTCCCTGCAGGAAGCCATCCGGTGGCACCAGGTAGCCGCCTTCGCCTTGGATCGGCTCCACCATGATGGCCGCTACTTCGCTCGCCGGCAGATTGCTGGCGAAAAGCACGTTCTCGATGTAATCGAGTATGGCCCTGCCCTGATCGGGCCCCGCGAACAGCGGACGATACAGGTTAGGGTACGGGACGTGGGTTACCCCGGGCATCGTCGGGAAGAAGCCGGCCTGCTGCGTGTACTTGCTCGCGGTGAAGGATAGCGAACCCATCGAGCGCCCGTGGAATCCGCCCAGGAAACCGATGAAGCGCGGGCGCCCGGTTACGTAGCGCGCCAGCTTGAGCGCGCCTTCGACCGACTCCGTTCCACTCTGACACAGCAGGATCTGCACCGGCTCGCGCAGCGGATCGAGCGCGTTGATCTTTTCACCCAGCCGCGTCATCCGCTCATGCCAGTAGTCGCTGGAAATATGCAGGAAGTCGTCCGCGGCGTCCTTGATGGCCTGCACCACGCGTGGGTGCGAGTGCCCCGTGCTGCAGACCGCGATGCCGGCCGCAAAATCGAGAAAGCGGTTGCCATCAACATCCCAGACTTCGACGCCGCGGCCTTTCGCCATCACGAACGGGTAGTCACGGGGGTAGGATGGCGAGCTGACGGGACGGTCACGGTCCAAAAGTGCTCTGGCCTTCGGACCCGGTAGCTCGGTACGGATATGAGGTGATTGCATCAGAACGTCTCCAACAGCCTGTCGAGCAGCTCGAGCGCCTCTTCCAGGTCGTTCTCACCGATGACCAAGGGCGGCGCGAGCAGAATCAGGTTGCCGCGAGCGGCGAAGGACACTCCCGCCTCCAGTGCCCGGGCCAACAGTTTTACCAGGCGCGGATGCGTCTGCGGCCAGGGTGCCAGGGGCTCACGGCTGACCCGCTCCCGCACCAACTCGATGACTGCGAACAACCCGTCACCGCCACGCACGTCACCGATCACCGCGTGCCGCGATTGCATGCGTTGCAGCCGTGCGAGCAACACCGAGCCCAGCCGGCGCGAGCGCTCGATCAATTCATCATCCTGGTAACTGCGAATGGCTGCGACCGCAGCTGCGCAGGCGAGCGGATGTCCACAATAGGTCAGTCCGGTGAGCAGCATTTGCGGCTCGAGCATACGTGCGACCTGCGCCGACACGACCACTGCGCCCAACGGTATATGAGCACCGGTCAGACCTTTTGCGAGTGTCATGATATCGGGACGCCCGTCCTCGCCGTATCGTTGCCATGCGAACCATTCGCCGCAACGGCCGAAACCACTCATCACTTCATCGGCAATCAGGTAGACACCGCGTTGGCGTGTGGCGCGTCTGACGGCCGGCCAAAAATTCTTCGGCGCAACGATGCCATTGGTGCCGGCATTGACCTCGAGCATCACTGCGGCGACCTCAGCAACTCCACGCGCATCGATCGCGGCCGCAACCGCCGCCGATGCCGCATCGCCGCACTGCGCGTCGGATTGGCTTTCGAAGGGGCATCGATACGCGTAGGGAGGTGGAACGTGCGCCACCTGAAAAGCGGCGGCGTCTACCTGGGCCGCGGTTCGCGAATCCCCCGAGAAAGCCATCGCGGCATAGCTGGCACCGTGATAGGAACGATCCCGTGCAATCACCCAGCCCTGCGGTTTCGCGCTGGCCTGGCGTGCGAACTTCACGGCGTGCTCGTTGGCATCAGCGCCACCCAGGGTGAAGAACACCCTGCCATCGTGAAATCCCGATTTCTGCAGCAGCAACTCGGCCAGCTCAGCGCGCGGCTCGGCACCCCAGGCGTTGGTCACAAAACACAGTTTCGCGGCCTGGGCGCGGATGGCCTCGACCACCCGCGGATGTTGATGCCCGAGATTGCTGCATTCGGCGAGGCTGCTCATGTCGAGAATCCGCCGGCCGTCGGCAACGAACAAATGCGCACCAGCCCCGCCGACGATGACCGGAGCATCCCACTCCGTCTGCCTGCACCAGCTATGTAGAACGGTTTGCTGCTCTGGGCGCATCGACTCACTGCCAGGCCCGACGTCAAGCATCCAGTGTAGGCCATTATCAGGCGGCGCAGGGAACCGCAGAGTGGGCGCGTCGCTATCTGTTTCGCGCACAGTACAGAAGCTGGGGTTCCGACCTGCTTAGATACCGGCATCGAGGTCGGATTTTTTGCAAAGGCCCCCATGACCCGCAGCTACGACGCACAGCTGGCGCTTTACATCGATGGTGAGCGAATAGGCCCGAGTGGTCGATCGGCGCACACCGTCGTCAACCCGGCGACGGGCGAGGCGCTCGGCCAGCTGCCTCTCGCCTCTGCCGCCGATCTGGATCGTGCTCTCGATATGGCGGCACGGGGCTTTCGCATCTGGCGCGGCAAGACTGCGGATGAACGCGGCAATGTACTGGCGGGTGCTGCACGTCTGCTGCGTGAGCGGATCGAGAGGATCGCAACCATTGCCACGCTCGAGGAAGGCAAGACGCTGGGGGAAGCAAAAGGCGAGCTGCTCATGGCGGCTGGCTTGTTCGATTTCTACGCGGGCGAGACCAAGAGAATCTATGGGCGCGTACTGGTGCGGCCCACGGGGATGTTATCGCGGGTGATGAAGGAGCCCGTGGGTCCCGTCGCGGCCTTTTGCCCTTGGAATTTTCCAATCGGCAACCCCGCGCGCAAGCTGGGTGCCGCCATCGGCGCCGGCTGTTCCATCATCATCAAACCCCCTGAGGAAGCTCCGGGGTCGGCCATTGAGGTGCTCAATTGCCTACTCGATGCCGGGCTGCCGCCAGAAGTGGCCACTTGCGTATTCGGCGTCCCTGATCAGGTGTCGCGCCACCTCATTGCCTCGCCAATCATCCGCAAGGTCAGCTTCACAGGCTCGGTGGCAGTGGGCAAACACCTGATGAAGCTCGCCGCGGATGGCGGCAAACGCACGACCATGGAGCTCGGAGGCCATGGTCCCGTGCTGGTGTTTGATGATGCCAATGTCGATCGCGCGCTGGACCTGCTCGTGCCGGCCAAGTTCCGCAACACCGGCCAGGTCTGCATATCCCCGACGCGCTTTCACGTGCAGGAGGGGATCTACGCTCGGTTCGTGCAGGAGTTCACGGCTCGCGCATCCAAGCTGGCGGTTGGAAACGGCCTCGATGCGGCCGTCCAGATGGGCCCGATGGCCAATCCGCGCCGGCCGGAGGCGATTGAAGGATTCGTCGCCAACGCGGTAGCCGCGGGCGCACGTGTGGTCACGGGCGGCGAGCGCGGCGGCGGGCCTGGCCGCGATGGCTTTTTCTTCCGTCCAACGGTGCTTGCCGATGTTCCCACAACGGCACGGGTGATGAACGAGGAGCCCTTCGGGCCCATTGCCCTGATGCGGCCGTTCAAGACATTCGACGAGGCAGTTGAGCAGGCCAACCGCCTGCCCTACGGACTCGCCGCATACTGCTTCACCGAGAACGGGCGCCGGGCATTGTTGCTCGGGGATGCGATCGAAAGCGGCATGGTGGGTATCAACACAACCCACATCGGCGGCGCCGACTCACCGTTCGGCGGCGTCAAGGATTCGGGGCATGGATCCGAGGATGGGCCCGAGGGTCTCGAGGCCTGTCTCGTGTTGAAGACCATTCATCAGGCCTGACTCAAGAGATTGCGAGCATGAGCACCCATCTGCGCCGGATCGCCACTGAAGAGGCCTTCTCGATTCCCGAGGTCGCCGCCGAGCTGCAGAAGGTCGTGCGTGGCCCGAGCGGCAGCCTGGACAAACTGCTCGTGAAGGGTATCTACGACCACAGCAGCGGTGAGCCCGGTTACGGTCAGATGAACTTTCTTGATGGCTTGCTCGATATCGAGCAGCGGCGCCTGAGCCAGATGGATGCTCTCGGTGTGGATATGCACCTGCTCTCACTCACAGCGCCGGGTGTGCAGTTGTTCGACGCCGACACGGCGACCGAGCTTGCCGCACTTGCGAACGATCGGCTCGCGGAGGTTTGCCGCCGCCATCCAACTCGCTTCGCAGGCCTTGCCACCTTCGCGCCGCAAAGCCCGAAGCGTGCCGTCAAAGAGATGGAGCGTGCCATCCAGGTGCTGCGCCTGAACGGCTTCATTCTGAACTCACACACGCACGGTGAGTACCTGGATGATCCGAAATATTGGCCGGTGTTGGAAGCTGCGCAAGCCCTGGATGCCTGCATCTATATTCATCCGCGCGCCCCTTCCGATGGCCTGAAAGGCCCGTTGCAGGACTATGGAATGGACTCCGCGATGTGGGGTTATGGGGTGGAGGTGGGGACGCACGTGCTGCGGATGATGGCGGCGGGCGTCTTCGATCGTTTCCCGAAGCTCAGGATCTGCATCGGACACATGGGTGAGGCCGTGCCATTCTGGTTGTGGCGGATCAACTTCATGAACAGCCGCGCCCAGAACATCGGCCGCGCGCCGCGCACGCAGCTGAGCATGGCGGAATACTTCCAGCGCAACTTCGTCGTCACCACGAGCGGTGTCGAAGATCACCTGGCGCTCGACTTCACCATCCGCAAGCTCGGGATCGACAATGTGCTTTGGGCCATTGACTATCCTTATCAGCCGCAGAAACCTGCCATTGACTTCATGGACACCGCCCCGGTCACGGAATCCCAGCGCGCGCAGCTATATCATCGCAACGCCGAGCGGATCTTTCACATCGCGCCACTGAAGCTGCGCACGTAGCCACGCAGCCTCGCGAGGTCGGCGTGGCGGGTCGGGATGTCTTGACGATCCGCGGCGGTGCGCAGGTCGCGCAGCACTTCGAGCGCCCGCAGCAGAACAGATAGTGGCGGCCCGCTCGCCGTGATACCGGCGAGGTAGTCCTCCTTCACATCCTTGGCGGGCTCCTCGATGAAGCGCTTCACCAGCGTGTTGTGATGTTGGACGGCGGTCTGTCCAAAAAGATCGCAGACCTCGAGGTACGCCCGCGCGTTTTGCTGGAACCAGTGCGTTGCGGAATGTTCTGCGCCGAGCCTCAGCAGCTCATCCAGCAGACTCGTGCGCATCATGCAGTCCCGCAGCCGTACCTGGTCCGAGGGGAGCATGAAAAGCATCTTGTCCACCAGCAGCTGGGCGTAGTAGGGATTGTTGGCCCGACACAGCCCCAGCAGGAGGTCAATTTCGTTGATGCCCGAGAAGTCGCCGGCGTTGGCGCCGCGATACTCCTGGCGCCCTACCCGGTAGGGCTTGTAATACGGACGCACGGAATAGAAGAAACGCTGTACGTCGAGTTCCTCGAAAAGACGGGTGTTGAACCTGATGACGTCGCGCAACGCGTCTTTTGCCGTATCAAACATAACGTCGGCAACCGGGCTGGACACACCCAGCTGCACGATTTTGGTCAGGGCTTCCGCCACCCGCTGCAGCGACAGAATTCCGCGCGTGTTTTCGTCGATGAACAGAAACTCGTCGCGCAGAGAAGTAAAGCTCTTGCGGGTGCCGGCCACGGCCTTGTTATGGGTCGCCAGGTGCGCAGTCGCGAATCTCGGTGCCATGCCAAGCGAGGCGCCTACGTGGAGGGCCAACGAGGACGCCTCGACGAAGGGTGACCGCTCCTCGCGCATGGGGTTCGTCAGCTCATGGCGGCGGAGCGCGCCGAGGTACATACCAACGTTGCCCAGCACTCCGAAAGCACTATCGAAGCCATCGCCGGTATTGCCTTCGGCGAGGAGAGCCACGACATGGACATGACCTTCATCCCGCAGGGCTGACTTCAGGGACTCACCGCACCCCTGCACTTGGGCACGATCCTCTTGGGCGAAGTAGAGATTCTCCAGCTCGGTGTTCAGCTCAACGAAGGACGAGCGGATCCAGCGGTCGAAGGCGTCTGCATTGTCGGTCATTGAGGTATTGTGGAGCGACTACGAACTGCATGACAACGCTGAACAGCCCGCCTTGTTACGTGCCCACTCGGGACGGCGCTGCGCAAGATCCTCGTGCTGGGGCTGCTCGTCGTAGGGCGTCTCCAGCACGTGCAGCAGCCTCTCTATCTGCGAACCATCGCCTTGCGTTGCGGCGTCAATCGCCTGTTGAGCCAGGTAGTTGCGAAGCACGTACTTCGGGTTTGCACGGTTCATCCTGGCAATGCGCTCATCGCGCGGCATCGCCTCGACTTTCAACCGTGCCTCGTACCGCTGCAGCCACGAGACGAGCCGGCTGCGGTAAGCGTCGGAGGGCTCCCCGCTTTCGTAGAACGCCGGCCGCAGCGGCTCGACATTGTCCGCGGACGCAACGGCAAGCGCGCGGAAAAACAATGTCATGTCGGTTTCGGTCTGTTGCAGGGTACCGAACAAATCACGGATCAGAACTTCATCGCCCTCACGGTCAAGGGTCGTGAGCCCGAGCTTTTCGGCCAACATCGCCCGCCAGGCCGTGGTAAACGTGGCAGCGTAGACTTCGAGCCCGTGCTCGAGCGCCGGCACGTCTTGGATCAACGGATGGAGCGCATTTGCCAGGCGCGCGAGATTCCAGGCAGCAATGTCAGGTTGGCGCCCATACGCGTACCGGCGGCCGGGCAGATCTGTCGTGTTGGGTGTCCACGCCGGGTCGTAACCCTCGAGCCAACCATAGGGGCCATAGTCGATCGTCAATCCCAGGATCGACATGTTGTCCGTGTTCATCACGCCATGGACGAAGCCCACGCGCATCCAGTGAGCGATCATTACCCCGGTGCGCCGGCAGATCTCCTCGAACCAGCGCTCGTAGACCCGGGGCGACGGCGCCCCGAGCTCCTTGCCGAGCTCGTGAAAATGTTGGGTGATGATGTAGTCGGCCAGGCGCTGCAGCGAGTCGCTCTCGCCGCGGCTGGCATGGATCTCGAAGTTGCCAAACCGCACGAAGGACGGGGCCACTCGACAGACCACCGCGCCCTGCTCTGGTTGCGGGTTGCCGTCGTAGAACATATCCCGAATCACTACATCGCCCGTTGCAACGAGGCTCAGCGCGCGCGTGGTGGGAACGCCGAGGAAATGCATGGCCTCGCTACAGAGAAACTCGCGTATGGACGAGCGCAGGACCGCCCGGCCATCGGCCGTACGGGAATACGGGGTGGGGCCCGCGCCCTTCAGCTGCAACTCCCAGCGCTCACCAGGGTGTGGGGTGAGCTCTCCCAGTGTGATCGCTCGACCGTCGCCCAACTGCCCAGCCCAAGTTCCGAATTGGTGACCGCCGTAGCGCGCGGCATAGGGGCGCATGCTGGCGGCCAGCCCGTTGCCGGCCAGAATGTCTACGGTTGCGCCCGCGTCGGTCGTGGGTCGCGAAAGGCCGAGGAGTGCTGCGCAATCATCCGACCAGGCCAGCAGGCGCGGTGCGGCCACCGGGGTCGGGGTTACGCGCGAGTAGCTGGCGCCGGAAACCTGGCGGACGAAATTGCGAGTCTCTGGGTCCCCCTGCAAGGTCCTTGCAAAGCTATCGTCAAATTCAAGCTCTGCGAGATCTACCCTGGTGGAGAGATCCGCCACGCGTTTGCGCAAAGTTTGCTGCATGGCGTAACCCTACCCCGAATTCCTCAGAGAGACTAATCCGGCCGTTTCCACCCGATGCCGGGCGCTCATCGTTATCGTCGTCAGCCCCGTCGAGCATGAGCTCGCGCGCGATGCTCAGGCACGCGCCAATAGCCGTCGCAACGATGGCCAGAAGGGCGAACAGCAGCACACTGGTGAAAACAAGGTGTGGCATAGGGGCTCCCACTGGAGGCGGCGTGCACAGTCAATTGCGACATTCTCCCGCCAGCAAGTTCCAATCCCTATACCCCTTAGTGGTTATCCCGCGGCACTCCAAAAGTCGCGTCGATCTTCTGATACTTCTCCGACCCTTCCAGTATCGCCCCCGTCCCCAACGATCCCACGACACCGCGTTGCAGCTCCTGCCAGGGCGTCTGTGAAACCGGGTAGCGATAGCCTCCCGCTGCACCCAGCGCTTTACGCCGCGTCGCCAATTCCTCATCCGACACCAACACGTTGGTCGTGCCCTTGCGCAGGTCAATCCGGACGCGATCCCCGGTGCGCAGCAAAGCCAAATTTCCGGACGCCGCAGCCTCAGGCGATGCATTGAGAATCGACGGCGAGCCCGACGTCCCCGACTGCCGCCCATCACCGATGCAAGGCAGCGCGGTAACCCCCTGCTTTATCAAGTAAGCAGGCGGCCTCATATTTACTACCTCGGCCGCGCCGGGATAGCCCACGGGCCCCGCGCCACGCATGAACAGGATGTCCCGGGGAGTGATCTCGAGCGCCGGGTCGTCGATTTTCGCGTGATAGTCCTCCGGTCCATCAAACACGACCGCCCGTCCCTCAAACGCATCCGGATCGGCGGGATCGGACAGATAGCGGCCGCGAAATTCCTCTGAAATCACACTGGTCTTCATGATGGCGGACTCGAACAGGTTGCCGCGCATCACAATGAATCCCGCATCCACCTTCAGAGGATTGGCGAACGTGCGGATCACGTCGGGCAGCGCAATCTCGGCCTTCGCGCAATTCTCCCCCAGGGTCCGCCCATTCACGGTCAGCGCGTTCACGCGAATGAGACCCTGTTTCATCAATTCGCAGACCACTGCCGGTACGCCCCCGGCGTGGTAGTAGTCCTCGCCGAGGTATTGCCCGGCTGGCTGCAGATTCACGAGCAGTGGGACTCGATGTCCGAAGGCCTGCCAGTCCTCGAGACTCAGCTGCACTCCCAGGTGCCGGGCAATCGCAGCAAGATGTATCGGTGCGTTGGTGGATCCGCCGATAGCCGAATTCACGACAATGGCGTTGAGGAACGCATCGCGCGTCATGATGGACGAGGGACGAATGTCTTTGCGTACGAGCTCGACAATCTGCTTCCCCGTCTCGTACGCAACGTGCTGCCGTTGCCGGTACGGTGCGGGGATTGCCGCGGAGCCCGGCAACTGCATGCCCAGTGCCTCCGCAAGCGAGTTCATGGTCGTGGCCGTACCCATCGTGTTGCAATAGCCGGTGGACGGCGTGGATGAAGCGACGAGCTCGAGGAACCCGGGATAGTCAATTTCCCCCGCGGCCATCATCTGCCTGGCTTTCCATATGATGGTGCCCGAGCCGGTCCGCTCGCCCTTGTGCCAGCCGTTGAGCATGGGTCCGACAGACAGAGCGATCGCGGGAATGTCAACAGTAGCCGCGGCCATCAGGCACGCAGGCGTGGTCTTGTCGCAGCCGATCGTCAGCACGACTCCGTCGAGCGGATACCCATAGAGCACCTCGACGAGACCCAGGTACGCGAGATTTCGATCCAGGCCGGCGGTTGGCCGCTTGCCCGTTTCCTGGATCGGGTGGACCGGGAACTCGAGCGCGATTCCGCCCGCTTCGCGAATACCCTCGCGTACGCGCTGCGCGAGCACAATGTGATGACGATTGCATGGCGACAGATCGTTGCCGGTTTGCGCAATGCCGATGATGGGCTTGCCCGATTGCAACTCCTCGCGCGTCAGACCGTAGTTCAGATACCGCTCTATATAGAGAGCCGTCATATCCGGATTGGCGGGATTGTCGAACCAGGCGCGCGACCGCAGCGGCCGGCTGCGGGACATTTCATCGGACATGGGTACCTGCCGTGGTGGTTAAATCATATTATATACCCAATGCTGTCAGACGATTCCGACAGCACATTAGGCTACAATCCGTCTGTTGCTGCCGAGGTGTTGAGCCCATGCTCGCAAAGCCGGTGACCCGGCCTGAGAGGGATAAATGGCGCGCGAAGTTGCAAGCACACGGATTCCAGGGAATGAATCGCAACGGCCCAGCGTGGAATCACCAATCCCGGAACCGCCCATCCGTAAGACGGCCGCGAATACTCGCGGCAACCTCATCCGGCCCCTGTTTCTCGTGCCGCACCGGCTGACGGCGGCCGAACGGCACCAGCGGATCTGTGAGCTTGCGTACCGTAGAGCGGAGCAACGCGGGTTCGCCTCTGGGAACGAGATCGAGGACTGGCTCGAGGCGGAACGCGAGGTCGATGCCGGCCGGTATTGAACCAACAGGCTACGCTCGCAACTCAACCTGTACGGCGGCTTGGCGGGACCCCACCTTGCTACGCTCACCTGGTCAAGACAACCGGGAGATATGTAATGCGAGCAGCAACTCTCTGGACATTGGCAGCGATTGCCGTGCTGGGCCTGTCCGGCTGCAACCGGGCCGAATCGCCGCCGAAGGTGCAGCAGAACGTGGCCAAGGCCACCGACGAGGCTGCCGAGAAAGATGCGCAGGCCGCTGACCGGCTGGCCAAGGCCGATGCCGCTGCGAGTCAGGATGTGGCCAAAGCCGAGGCACGCGCCGACGAAAAAACGACTGATGCCGCTGGCGATGCCGTCATAGCGCAGGCCGAAGGCGACCACAAAGTAGCGGTCGCACAGTGCGAGGCGCTGTCGGGACAAGCGCAGAAGGATTGTAAGAAACAGGCCGACGACCAACTTGATGCGGTCAAGGCGAAAGTGAAGCAGTTGAAGAAGGACGCTGGCTAGTCGGGAGCAGCCGGCAAAAGTCGCGCCTTTTGCCGGCGGCAACGAAGGGGGGCGCCTAGCCCCTGTGTCCGAAAAATGGCGGGGGCGCCCAGCCCGCAGGCCATTTTTCCCATTGACGAGGGACTCACCTGCCGCGCGGGCCGGCCGCCTCGGTACGCCACCAACGGGGCAACAGTTTGCGCACCGTGGCCTGTGCGTACCGGTCATCGATCAGATAGAGAATCCCACGGTCCGTCACAGTGCGGATCACCCGTCCCGCCGCCTGCACCACCTTCTGGATACCCGGATACAGATAGGTGTACTCATACCCGGCGCCAAACAGAGTATCCATGCGCCGTTGCATCTCCTCGTTCACTGCGTTGACCTGTGGCAAACCTAACGTCGCCACGAATGCTCCAATCAACCGCGATCCTGGAAGATCGACGCCCTCCGCGAATGCACCGCCGAGTACTGCGAATCCGATACCCTGCCCTTCGGGCAGGAAGCGCGCGAGAAATGCCTCCCGGTCGGGCTCTTTCATTCCGGGATGCTGTTTCCAAGCCGGAATGTGCGGATAGCGCTCGTTGAGCAACGCTGCTACGCGGTCCAGGTATTCGAAGCTGCTCAGGAACGCCAGGTAGTTACCTGGGCGCGCTGCATATTGCCGCGCCAACAGCTGTGCGATGGGCAACAGCGAGCGCTCGCGATCGCGAAATCGGGTCGAGATCGAAGGCACGAGCCTGACGGTCAACTGTTCGGACTGAAACGGAGACTGCACATCGAGAGACTCTGACGTCGGCGGCAGACCGAGAATGTCCCTGAAAAAGCCATGCGGGTTCAGCGTGGCGGAAAATAACACCGAAGTCTGTGCGGCCGCGAAACGCGGCGCGAGGAAGCGGCCCGGGATGACGTTGCGCAAGCACAGGGTGGAATGCTGCCCGCCCTCGCCCCGTGTAATTTCAAACAGCGTGCTGGAATCAAACTCCGCCGCCAGGCGGCAGAATGCCAGTGCCGCAAAGAAAAACTCCTGCAGCGCTTCGTCCTGTCCAGCCTGCGCACTCAGATGATCTGCCATTGCGGCTATGGTTGTATCCAGCGCCGCCAGCAGGTCGCGCGGCAAATCAGCATAGATCCGCTGTCCCTGCTCCTGTGCCGCGATTGTCTCGCGCCAGGCACGACCCACACGCTCAAAAGGTGCCCGCAAAGCCTCGGGCGCCTGCCTGCGAACCGACTCGAACGCCTCTTGATCGAGGGAAGCCGTATACATGGTGCGAGCGCGCTCCACCAGGTTGTGTGCCTCGTCAACGAGCAGGCAGACGCGCCACTGGTGCGTAACGGTCCAACCGAACAACATCGCACTGCGGTCGAAATAGTAGTTGTAGTCTCCTACCACCACATCGCTCCAGCGGGCGAGCTCCTGGCTCAGATAGTACGGACAGACCTGGTGCCGGCTTGCAACTTGCCGGACAGTGTCCTGATCGAGAAAACCAATGTCGATCGCCTCGGCACGCGCCGCCGGCAAACGATCGTAGAAACCACGCGCCAACGGGCACACCGCGCCATCACACGGCATTCCCGGGTACTCGCAGAACTTTCCGCGCGCCAGCAGCTCCACGACGCGCGCGCGCGGCGGCGAATCGGTTGGCTGCAGCCGGCGCAGCGCAGCGAGCGCCAGTTGACGGCCCGACGTCTTGGCGACGAGGTAAAACACCTTGTCCACCTGGCCGTTCGCCATGGCCTTGAGTGCCGGAAACAGGGTTCCAACAGTCTTGCCTATGCCAGTAGGAGCCTGCGCGAGCAACGCACCGCCGCTGCGCACGCGCCGATAGACAGCGCGAGCCAGCTCACGCTGGCCGGCATGAAACTCCCCGTATGGGAACTGAAGCCCGCGCAGAGCCGTGTCCCGCCGCTGCCGATGTGCGGATTCCGCTTCGGCCCAACTCATGAACTGCTGACAATGCGCGTTGAAGTGCCGTTCGAGGTCGGCGGCCGACTGCACCTCATCGAACACCGTCTCGCATTCACTGGCCACGTCGAAATACACCAGCGCCAGCCTTACGGAGGTCTTTGCCTGCTGCTTGCAGAACAGCCAGCCATAGATACGCAGCTGTGCCCAGTGCAGTGCCCGGTGGTTCTCGGGCATGCGGCCGAGCTCGCCACGGTAGGTTTTGAACTCCTCGAGCCGGTTTTCCTCCGGGTCATACCCGTCCGCCCTGCCACGCACGTGCAGCGGACCATAGTCGCCTTCCAGGCGCAGTTCCGTCTGAAATAAGCTGCTGCGGCGCGAGGCGATGACCCGATGTCCGGCGATACCCTCCAGCGCTGACGGGGAAGGCGTGAAGCGCATATCCAGATTGCCGCGTTTTGCCGTGAATTCGCACAGCGTGCGGACTGCGACTTCGTACGTCACCAGGAAACCTGACAGACACTGACGGGAATTGCGTGCGCGGCACAGAAACTCAGCCAGCGAATCTGATTGTCCTGCAGCCGATCGCCCGGCCCTTTCACCTCGATGAGCCGGTAGCGGCGCTCGGCGGGCCAGAATTGCACGAGGTCAGGCAGCCCGCAGGCGTTCGCGCGGATGTTGGCCAGTATGCGGGCGAAACAGACTTTCAAGTGCTCCCGCGGCAGACACTCCAGCGCCAACTGCAGCAGTGCCGCGGAAATGACATTCCAGAATACGAAGGGCGACTGGATGCCGGCCTTTGCTGCAAAATTACGGCAAATCGTGTCTCGGTAGGCATCGCTTTCGAGCTGCTCGAAACACCGTGCGAAAACTTCCGCGCGCCGGTCGTGAAATGCCGGCGCATGCAGGTCCGCGGGCGCTGCCTGGAACTCATGGAAGAACGCTCCCGCTACGGGCGCAAAAATGGCATCCCAACACAAGAGTCCAAACAGAGAGTTGAGCAACCCATTCTCAACGAAGTGAACCGGCGCGCCGGGTTGCGACAGCGCCTCCCCGGCAGCCTGTTCGAGGCACGCAGGTCTGCGGGCGAGCGGCAGCACGAGTTTGAATGTGGGCCAACCGTGCGCCGGACTGCTCCGCTGCGCAATCAATCCAGCCTTGCGTTGCAGGCGCGGCCACAGTCGGCCCGCCGCCTGTACTTCGGCCTCATCGGCAGGCCGGGCGCGAATCTCGGCGGCCAGCTGCAATGCCTCGGCAATCCGTTCGAGCCGCTCCAACAAGCGCACGACCCGCAAGCGCGCGCCGGCGTAGCCGCATTCGCGATACAGGTGCAGTGCCCGGACAATCGCACTCTGCGTGGCCGCCTGCCGCTCGCAACACTGCGCCAGCCGAAACTGCAGCTTGCGGCGGCGGTATTCCAGCCATTCGTTGTCAGTCACTGGCGGTGGCAGCATACCCAGCAGAGCTTCGACGTCCCCACCCTCCTCGAGCTGCTGCCTGCACAAAAACAACGCGTGAAAGGTGTCGACATGCTGCCGCGTGTGGAACGCCCGCGTCGCGATGTCGCAGGGTACCTTCTCGTATTTGAAGATTCCAAGGTCAGCCAGTACAAACTGCGACCAGTCCTGGTGGAAGTTGCCGAAGAACAGCAGCCGCAACCGCTCGCAGAGCGGATTGACGCCGAGCCGATAGATCAGATCGGGCGCCTCGGGCCACCAGTCCGCCAGGCGCCGCGGTGGGATGGACTCAGCTTCGAGGTACGTCAGCAGGTCCGACTTACGGACAAAACGGCCGATGTTGAAGGCGCGCTGCAACTCGGACTTGCGTAACAGCCGGCCCAGCTCCGCAAGCGTGAGAATGGGGTTGCGCTCCACCCAGCCGAGCTCGATCAACGCCGCGGCGGCGTGGCAAGGGCAACCGATCTCGGCATATCCCAGCCTGGAGGTCCGGAAGAGATCCCCTTTGCGGCCGATCATGCGTACCAGGAGCGCGGCCGACTCACGTGGCAGCTCATGAAAGCGCGCGATGAAGGCTTGCTCGGTGTCGTTCAGCAAATCCCCATAACGCTGGCGCAGCCACGTGAGCGCCGTGCAGAAGTTCTCCAGGTAGTAGAAAGGCCGGGGATGAAGCATGTAATGAAGCGTAGTGCCTCGCTCGCCGCAGCGTCCATCCAGGCCATGCGCTGAGCAGGTACTGTATAGTTCACGGACTGAGGAGCCACGGGGGTAATCTTGCGGAGCGCTGCGCTCGCGATCTTTGTTACAGCATTGATTACCGCGACCGCAGCTCAGAAGGAAACCGCAGCGGCAGAGGAAACCGTCGTCGTGACAACGACGCGGGTACCTTCCCTCGTTGGGGATGAGCCACTACGGATAGAGGCTGTACCTTCCGAGGAGATCGAGGAAAACCTCACCGTTCAGCCGGGAAACATTTCCACGCTGCTGAACGAGTTGCCCAGCGCAAGAATCCAATCGGCAGCCCCCGGGCTGGGCGGTGTCGGACTGCAACTCCGTGGAATGCCGACGCGCCACACGCTCGTGTTGACCGACGGACTGCCCTCGCTTGGCGCGGAGCCGGATGACTTTGGACTTCTTCAGACTCCACCCCTCGATTTGCAGAGAATCGAAGTCATCAAGGGGGCGGCATCCGCCCTGTTCGGAGGCTCAGCTCTCGGGGGTGTGCTCAACATCGTTTCCAAGAGCCCGCGCGAAGATTCCACTGTACTGGCGAACGCCACCTCGCGTGCCGGCCGCGACCTGGAAGGTTTTTTCACCAATGCATCCTTGAAGCACTGGACCGGCACGCTCACCGCCGGTGTGCACGATCAGTCGCGCCAGGACGTCAACGGCGACGGTTGGGCAGATCTGGCGGGCTATCGCCGCTACTCGGTGCGGCCACGGATCTGGTGGAACGAGGGTCAGGATCAATCGCTATACCTGACTGGGGGCATCACCGAGGAGCGCCGCGAAGGCGGCACGATGTTGGGCCGCCCGGCGGCGCCAGCGTTGGATGTACTGCCGGATGGCGCCGCGTTCGCCGAAATCCTGCACACTCGCCGCTTCGATGGCGGCGCGGTGGCCGCCTGGAAACCGGGAAAGGGAATCTCCTTCCACAGCCGCCTGTCGATTACTTCGTCGGACCTGGATCGCACCTTCGGCGTGCAACGCATTCCGTACACGCAGAGCACGCTGTTCAGCGAACAAGCGTTGAATGGTGACACCCATGATCATCAGTGGGCGGTGGGGGTTGCATTCCAACACAGTGCCCTGCGCGTTGCCGCTGTGCCCGGCGTCGGGTATACCTACAACGTGCCTGGAGTATTCGCGCAGGACGAGTGCTCGCCACTGCAATGGATAAAGGTGGCAGCCGCGGCGCGTGTTGATTCGAACAATCAGTACGGCACATTCGCAAGCCCGCGCCTCGCGGCGCTCCTGCGCCAGCCAAGCAGCCCCTGGAGTCTGCGCGCCTCCATTGGTGCCGGGTTTGCGGCGCCAACCCCGTTCGTCGAAGATGTTGAAGCGGTGGGCCTGGGTGCGCTCATGCCCCTGCGCGGCCTGCATGCGGAACGCGCGGTCACGGAGTCGCTCGACGGGAAGTGGGCCGTCGAGGCCTGGGACGTCAACCTCAGTGTATTCAATTCCGAGATTCATGATCCGCTGACAACACAAGCCGTCAGCGCCGCCAAAATCGAGTTGCGCAACGCACCCGGCCCGCGCCGCGCACCGGGAGCCGAAATCCTGATCCACTACGTCACCGGTCCTCTACAGATGATCGGATCATGGAGCTACATAAATGCAACTGAAGCCACCCCGTCAGGGTCACGGCAACCTGCGCCGCTGGTGCCGCGCCACTCGGCCGAGCTGGGCGGAATCCTGGAGAGCGAACAGCGCGGGCGGATTGGCTTGGAGGTCAGCTATATCGGCAAGCAGGGGCTCGAAGACGATCCGTACCGTACCGTGAGCAAACCGTACATCCAGCTCAATGCGCTGGCCGAAATCCGCTTCAATGGCTTCTCCCTCTTCATGAATGCAGTCAATCTCACCGGCTCGCGCCAGACTAACTACGAGCCGCTTCTGCGCCCCACACCGGGCCGCGCCGGGGACCCTATTACGGAAGTTTGGGCACCCCTCGATGGCAGGACTTTCAACCTGGGGATCCGCACCGGACGGCAGGATCATGCAATAATCTCGAATGATTCCCCCGGTAACCGGTAACCCGCATGCACCCAACAATAAAGACTGCTGCCTCTATCGCCATCGCGTGTTTTACCGCCTCGACGGCGGCCATGGCAGCCTCCCCCGGACCTATGCCACCCGCGGTGGACGTGGACCTCGCACACGACATCCTCAGGGAATTGGTTGACATCAACACGACGCATGAGCACGGCTCGACAGCGGCAGCCCAGGTTATCCAACAACAGCTCCTGGCAGCCGGTTTTCCCGAGAGCGACATGGTACTGATCGCCCCGGCGGACAAGCCAACGAAGGGCAATGTAGTTGTGCGCTATCGCGCCAAGGCACACGGCGGCAAGAACGGGCTTGCGCCGGTACTGTTCCTGGGTCATCTGGACGTGGTCGAGGCGAAACGCGAGGACTGGTCAACCGATCCCTTCCAGCTCACGGAGAAAGACGGCTGGTTCTACGGCCGTGGCACGCAGGACATGAAAGATGGGGATGCCGCGCTGCTCGAAACCCTGATCCGCCTGAAGCGCGAACGCTACGTGCCGGCGCGCGACATCATCGTTGCCTTCACCGCCGATGAGGAGGCCGGTGGGGATGCCAATGGGCCGGCTTTTCTGTTGAAGGAACATCGCGAGCTGATTGATGCCGGTGTGGCCGTGAACCTCGATGGTGGCGGTGGCGGCTTGAAAAATGGCGAGCGGCAGTTCTTCGAGATCGGCACGAGCGAAAAGGTGTACGTGACCTTCACGCTCGAAACCACGAGCCCGGGCGGCCATGGCTCATTGCCAGGTCCCGACAATGCCATCTATAGGCTTGCGGACGGCCTGGGACGGCTCGAGAAGTTCAAGTTTCCGGTGCTCACGACGGCAACCACACGCGCCAGCTTCGAGAAATTCGCGGCGCTCGAGTCAGGCTCTGCCCGTGACGATCGCCTCGCAGTGGCCAAGTCATCTCCGGACCTCGACGCCGCCGAACGGCTTAGCCAGACAGTCCGCCTCAACGCGCAGCTGCGCACAACCTGTGTTGCAACGCTGATATCCGGTGGACACGCCGAGAACGCTCTACCACAGCGTGCCAAAGCAACCATCCAGTGCCGCATGATGCCGGGCGATACCGCCGAGAATGTGCAAGCGGCGCTCACGAGCACACTCGCCGATCCGAAAATCTCCATTACGCTGGATGCGCCGCCCATTCTCAGCCCCGAATCACCGCCGACGCGGCAGATCATGGATAAGGCTGGCAAGATCGTCCATTCCATGTGGCCGGGCGTGCCCGTCATTCCCACGATGGCCAGCGGATTCAGTGATGGGCGGCAGACACGTACCGCCGGGATACCGACGTACGACCTGAGTGGCTTGTGGGCTGATGTGGACGACAACCGTGCACACGGACGCGACGAGCGGATCGGCGTGCGCGAGTTCGATGAAAGCGTTGAGTACACTTATCGGCTGATGAAGGCCTTCGCGGCCCGGTGAGCCGTGCGTGCGCGCCGTGCTCAACCTCGGCTGCGGGCGAGGTACGCCGTCATGTCGTCGAACGACAGGGGTTTGCTGATCAGGTAGCCCTGCATCTGGTCGCATCTGAGCAGGCGCAGAAACTTGGCCTGCTCCTCCGATTCGACACCCTCGGCGACCACTTGCAGCTTGAGCGAGTGAGCGAGGGAGATAATGGTTGAGACCAGCGTCATTGCGCCTGGGTCATCCAGCATGGCGATGACGAATGAGCGGTCGATCTTCAGAGTCTGGGCGGGCAGGCGCGTGAGGTAGGCCAGCGACGAGTAGCCGGTGCCGAAGTCATCGATCGCAATCCTGACACCCAGGTCGCAGACGGCGCGCAGCTTGGCGATGTTGCCATCGGGGTCATTCATGATCAGCGACTCGGTCACTTCGATGTCGAGCCCCGGATCACTGCCGGATAACTTCACGACATTCGCCACCGTCCGGACGAAATCCGAGCGCTGCAGCTGCACGGTGGAGACATTTACGGCGATCCGCGGGGCATTCAGCCCGCGCTCCCGCCACAACGTCCGGTCGTGATTCGCCTGGCGCAGCGCCCAGGTTCCGGCCTCGATGATCATGCCCGTCTCCTCCAGCAAGGGGATGAATTTCATGGGCGGGACCAGTCCGAGCTCCGGATTGCGCCAGCGGATCAAGGCTTCGACACCCTCCACGCCGCGGCTCTCGACGTCCACCTTGGGCTGGTAATGCAACACGAACTGCTCCAACTCGATGGCGCGCCTGAGCTGATTTTCCAGCGCGAGCGCTTCGGCGGCGCGATCGCTCAAGTACGGTGCATAGAACAGGAGCCGATCGCCGGTGAACTTGGCGTTCTTGAGCGCGGCTTCCGCATTCCTGAGCAACGCGACAGAATCGGTGCCATCGGCCGGATAAAGTGCGACCCCCGTTTTGGCGGACATCCGCACCTCCTGGCCCTCCACCGCGAATGGCGCGCCCAACCATTGCTGTTGCCATCGGTCGATGGTGTGCACGACATCTCCAACGTCGCCCACATTGAATATCACGGCCGCGAACTGGTCGGCACCCAGTCGCGCAACCTCGCTGGCATCTGCGACACACGTGGTCAATCGCTCGCCCAGGTGCCTGAGCAACTCATCGCCCGCATGCCGCCCGAAGGTGTCATTGACGGTTTCGAAGCGCTCTATGTCAGCGATCACCAGCGCGAATTTCTGTTGCGCCCGGGCGGCCGCAGCGACGTACTGGGCCAGGCGCTCATAGAAGAAAGTCCGGTTGGCAAGCCCCGTCAGGGCATCGTAGTAGGCCAGGTAGTTGAGCCGCTCCGCCTTCTTGATGTGATCGAGGGCAAAGGAAATGTCACCGCACAGCTCGCTCAACAGGCGCATCTCGGCCGCATCGAAAAACCCGCTCTGGTCCATGACCAACACCAGGCAGCCGACAGACTCCGCCTCGATGATGAGCGGCAGCGCCGCGATCGCGCGGTAACCGCGCTCCACCATCTGTTTGGCACACGGCACGAGTTGCGAATCATTCTGCAGATCGTCGCAGACGATCGGCTGTTGCAGGCGCATAGCCGCCGGCAGCAGGCTTTCCCCGACGGCGTCCCCCTCGAGGTTGCAGACCAGGCTCGCCGCGAGGTCCGGTCCGTCGCCCGCCCAGGCGACCGGCGTCAGCTGCGAGGTCTGTGGATCCAACCAACTGCACCAGGCCATGCGGAAGCGGCCGTACTCCACCGCAAGCCGGCAGGCTTCCCGGAACAACTCGTTGCGGTCGGCTACCCGCACGATCAGCGAGTTGATGCCGCTCAGCACCCCGTGCACCCGGTTGAGATGCTCGATCTTTGCCTCGGACTGCTTGCGTTGAGTGACGTCGGTAGCAACACCGACGACGCGGCTGATGCTGCCGTTGTCCTCGACAATAGGAAAGGTTCGGGCATTGATCCAGCGCAGTTCGCCGCCGGGGCGCACGATGCGGAACTCGAGCTCGCGCTTCGCACCCATTCCCAGCGGGTCTTGTGCCGTTTCACGCTGGATCCGCTCAACATCCTGCGCATGGATGGAGTCCGCCCAGGGCAAAGGCCGGTGAGTCATGTCGGCCCAGGGCCGGCCCCAGATCTGGGTGTACGCCGGACTCATGTACAGGGTGCGCGACAGATCGCCCGCGATCACGAAAAAGGCGTCCTGGATGTTTTCGGCGAGCTCGCGGAAGCGCTCCTCGCTCGACTTCAAATCGGAGGCGGCCCGCGCCCGCTCATCTATCTCAACCTGCAGCTGCGCGGCATGATGTTGTATCTCGGAATACAACCGGCCGTTCTCGTAGATGCGCCCCGATTGCGCGCCGAGAACGGACAATATCAGCTCGTCCTCCGCGCTGAACTCCTCGGCTCCAACCTTATCGGCGAGACACAGCCAGCCGAAGCTCTGGGTCAGTGAGGCCACGGGAGCCGCGAGAAATGCGCGGGCCGGTGGGTAGCACTCCGGCAATCCAGCATCGATTGGCCCCCCGTGGGCATTCGACACGCGCCACGGGCGACGCTCGGCCGCTACACGCCCCAGCAGCCCCGCATCTACCTGCGGCCGTCCCGCCGGATCTGCGGAAACGTCAACGCCGTTGCTGGCGTAGATCACAGCGTCAGCATGCCCGGCCGAAACGGCGAGGACCGAGTACTTGGCGCCCAGCAGATTGCGGGCGCCCCTGCAGACTTTCTCGAACAGAACACGTGGCTCGCGCTCGGATGCAAGCTGCACATTCAGCTCGGTGAGCGCGGCGAAGCGAGCGTTCGCCACTTTGAGCTGATTGGCCTTCTGCGCCAGCTTGTTGGTGATGAGCTGCAGGTGCTCCCGATCGAAACCGTCGTCAACGAGCCGCGCGTCCACCTCGGTATCACCTGCGAGTACCTCGGCGACGGCGCGCACTATTCCTGCAGCACCGCCTGACTTGACGATCACGCGCTCGACGCGGCACGCCTTCGCCAGATTGCGTGCCTCGGTCTCGTGATAGTGAGC
>Ga0070671_100000412_pt1 | contig 29645 bp, 26 predicted proteins | sample KBSS73metaG_FD_65341 | JGI IMG/M metagenome (GOLD analysis project Ga0070671, IMG submission 65341) | Switchgrass rhizosphere microbial communities from Kellogg Biological Station, Michigan, USA - KBS S7-3 metaG | ecosystem: Host-associated > Plants > Roots > Rhizosphere > Soil ...
GCCCCGCACGACGACGGCGCCCGCGCGCTCGCCCCAGGTCGCGAGCTGCTCGGCGGCCGCCGCCCGGAACGTGTCGGCCGCCCCCAGGACGACGTGCCTGCCCCCGGCGACCAGCACCCGGGCCAGCTTGCCGGTGGTCGTGGTCTTGCCCGTGCCGTTCACCCCGACCACGAGCAGCACGCCGGGGCGCCCGTCGTGGGGCAGCGCGCGGATGGAGCGGTTCGCGTCCGTGTGCAGGGCGTCGGTGAGCACCGTGCGGAGCAGCGCCTTCGCCTCCGCGGGCGTACGGACGGCCTTGCGGGCGAGCTCGGTGCGCAGGGTCTCGACGATCTCGCCGGTCGTCTCCGGCCCCAGGTCCGCCTGCAGCAGCGTGGCCTCGACGTCCTCCCAGGACTCCTCGTCCAGCTCCCCGCCGCCCAGCAGCCCGAGCAGGCTCTGCCCGAACGCGGAGCGGGAGCGGGCGAGGTTGCCCCGGAGCCGCTCGATCCGCCCCTCTGCGGGAGCGATCTGCTCGGTGGGGGCGGGAGCGGTGGCCCGGGGGCCGGCCCCGGGTGCATCCGCAGCCGGCGCCTCCGTGGCGGGGACGTCCACGGTGGGCTCGGAGGGCTCGGTGGGCTCGGTGGGCTCAGAGGGCTCGGCGCGCGGGGTGTCGGTCGGAGCGTCGGACGGGGTGCCTGCGGCGGGGGTGGCCGGGGTGTCGGACGGGGTGGCGGGGGTGGTCGGGATGCCGTCCGGCGGGGTGTCGGTGTCCGGCACCGGGACGACCGGGAGGCCCTCGGGGGGCGTGCGCGCCTCGGTGGCGGTGCCGCCGGTCGGCAGCCCGCGAGGCGGGGTGCGGACCTCGTCGGCGGTGCCGGTCAGCTCGTCCCCCGGGGGACGGGTGCGCTCGGTGGGCCCGCTGACCTGGGTCGGGCCGGTGACGACGGGCCCGGTCCCCTGCGGAGCCGCGGGGGGCTCGGGGGCGGCCGGGGTCTCGGGCGGGGTCTCACGCGGGGTCTCGCGCGGGCTCTCGACCGGAGTCTCGGCGGGGGCGGTGGCACCCTCCACCCCGGCGACCCCCGCGGCCGCGGCGCCGCCCGTGAGCGCGGCACCGGTGGCTCCCGAGGACTTCTCCGCCACCGGCGGCTCGGCGGTCGCGGTCCCGCCGCCCGCGGAGAAGTCGAAGGCGCCGGTGGGCGTGTAGGTGTTGCCCTGGCGGGGTTTCGGCTGCTCGGAGGCCTCGAGCTCCTCGGCCTCGCGCAGGCTGATCTTCCGGCGGCGGCTGATCGTGAAGCCCACCACCAGGGCGATCAGCACGATCACCGCGACCACACCTACGAGGATCCAGAGGGTCTGCGTCGTCACGCCCCCAGCCTTCCACGCTCCGGTGGGAGCCGCGCCGCGGGTCAGGAGGCGGGGCGCAGGCGCTGCGAGATGACCGTGGTGATGCCGTCGCCGCGCATGGAGACGCCGTAGAGCGCGTCCGCGACCTCCATCGTGGGCTTCTGGTGGGTGATCACGATGAGCTGCGAGGTCGCGCGCAGCTCCTCCATCAGCGAGATGAGCCTGCGGAGGTTGGCGTCGTCGAGGGCCGCCTCGATCTCGTCGAGCACGTAGAAGGGCGAGGGGCGGGCCCGGAAGATCGCCACGAGCATCGCCATCGCGGTGAGCGAGCGCTCCCCACCGGACAGCAGCGAGAGCCGCTTGACCTTCTTGCCCGGCGGCCGCGCCTCCACCTCGATGCCCGTGGTCAGCATGTCGTCGGGGTCGGTCAGCACGAGCCGCCCCTCCCCGCCCGGGAAGAGCGTGGCGAACACGATCTCGAACTCGCGCGCGACGTCCACGTACGCCTGCGTGAACACCTCGAGGATCTTGTCGTCCACCTCGCGGACCACCGTGAGCAGGTCACGGCGGGTGTTCTTCAGGTCCTCCAGCTGCGTGGACAGGAAGGTGTAGCGCTCCTCGAGCGCGGCGAACTCCTCCAGCGCGAGCGGGTTGACCTTGCCCAGCAACGACAGGTCACGCTCGGCCCGCTTGGCGCGGCGCTCCTGGGTCGGCCGGTCGAAGGGCATCGACGGCGGCGCCACGACGTCCTCGCCGCGCTCCTTCGCCGCCTCGTACTCGGCCATCTCCGCCGCCGAGGGGGGCACGCCGACCGCGGGTCCGTACTCGGCGACGAGGTCGTCCACGCCGATCCCGAAGTCCCCCAGCGCCTTCTCGACGAGCTGCTCCAGTCGCAGCCGCGACTGCGCGCGGGCGACCTCGTCCCGGTGGACGGCGTCGACCAGCTTGTCCAGCAGCCCCGACAGCCTGCCGCTGGTCGCCCGGGCCTCGGTGAGCGCGGCCTCGCGGTCCGCGCGGGCGGCGGCGACCTCGTCCCGCTCCGCGGCGGCCGCGGCGAGCGAGACCTCCATGCGCTCCAGGGCGCGCCCACCGGCTCCGATCACCAGGTCGGCGACGGCGGCACCGCGCTCCCGCTCCCGACGCGCGGCCTCGGCCCGCGCCCGGGCCTGCCGTTCCGCCGCGGCCTGCCTGCGCAGCGAGTCCGCCCGCCCGGCGATCGCCCGCGCGCGCTCCTCGGCGGTGCGCAGCGCGAGCCTGCACTCGACCTCCTCGGAGCGGGCGGCGGCGAGGTTGTCCGCGGCGGTGTCGCGGACCTCGGTGTCCGGCTCGTCGTCCACCGGCTCACCCTCGGCGACCGACAGCTGCTGTTCCGCGGCCTCCAGGGCCAGCAGCGAGTCCGACCTCCGGGACTCGACGGCGTCCCGGCGCGCGCGCAGGCGCTGGGCCTCCTGCTCGGCGGACCGGACGACCTGTTCGAGCCGCCCGAGCTGGCTGCCCGCCGCGGACCGCTGCTGCTCCGCCGCCCGCCGCGCGGCGGTCGCCGCCTCGACCTCCTGCCTGCGGGCGGCCTCCTCGGCGCGGGCCCCCTCCAGAGCGGGCCGCAGCCGGGCGAGCTCCGTGTCGTTCGTGTCCCGGGCGGCGACCGCCTCGTCGACGGCGGCCTGCACCTCCAGCGCACCGCCACCCCCGCCGGATCCCCCGCGGGCCCGGTGCGGTTCGAGCACGTCCCCGTCCGGTGTGACAGCGACCAGCCCCGCCTCGGCGACGATCCGCGCCTCGTCCAGCGACTCGACGAGCACGACCCGCTCCAGCGCCATGCCGACCGCCTCCGCCAGGTCGACGGGGGCGCGCACCGCGGACGCGGCCCAGCGGCCCACCGGAAGCACCCCACTCGGGACGGCGGGCAACCCGACCCGGCCGAGACCGGCCCCGTCCGCCGCGCTCCCCGCCTCGGAGGTGCGACTCGCGGGATCTGGTGTGCGACTCGCGGGATCCGGTGTGCGACTCGCGGGATCTGGTGTGCGACTCGCGGGGTCTTCGGTGGGGGCGGCGACCAGGAGGGTCGCGGCTCCGTGGTCGCCCGATCGCAGCTCCCGTAGCGCGTCCACCGCGGCGCCCGGCCCCGCCACCGCGACGCCCTCGGCCAGCTCGCCGAACACGGCGGCGATCGCGGTCCGGGCCTCCGGCGCGACCTCGATCAGCTCGGCGACCGCACCGAGCACCCCCTCGGCCGACGACTCCAGCAGCGCGCCCGTGCCGTCCTTGCGCGCCAGCCCGACGGACAGCGCGTCCACCCGGGCCCGCCAGTGCGCCCGCTGCTTCTCCAGCTCCCGCTCCTGCGCGACCAGCTCCCGGACCCGTGCCGCCGCGGACTCGAGCCCCTCGGCCGCCGACTCGACGCGGGCAGCGAGCTCTCCGGAGTCCGCCTCGTCCAGCACCCCGAGCTCCTCGCGCCCGGCCTCCAGCTCCTCGGCGGCCTCGACGATCCGGGTCTCGGCCTCGCCGAGCGCCTCCGACAGCCGCTCGATCTCCTCGGCGGTCGCCGCCGCGGAGGAGCGCAGCGCCTCCGCCTTGCCCGCGAGGGTGGCCAGTCCGGTCCGGCGGTCCGCGATCGCCCGCACCGCGGCCAGGTGCGCCCGCTCGGCGGCCTGCAGGGTGCGCTCGTGCTCGGCGCGTTCCTCCAGCACCTCGGCCAGCCGCTGCCGGGCCTCGAGGACCCCCGCGACCAGCTCCTCCTCCTGCTCGGCGACGAGGTCGGCCTCGGCGTCGAGCTCGTCCGGGTCCCGGCCGGGGGCCCGCTCCTCACCCGCGGAGGCGAGGTGTCGGGCGCGTTCCTCGGCGAGCCGGACCGTGCCGCGCAGCCGTTCGGCCAGCGCCGACAGCGCGTACCAGGTGTCCTGGGCCGCCTGCAGACGCGGGGCGTCCGCGGCGAGGGCCTCCTCCAGGCCGGACTGCACCTCGCGGGCCTCGTCCAGCTGGGCGGCGACCTCGGCCCGCCGGGCCCTGGCCTGCTGCTCGTCCGCCTCCTCCCGGGCCAGCGAGTCCCGCAGCGTGACGATGTCGTCCGCCGCCAGCCGGATCCGCGAGTCCCGCAGCTCGGACTGCACCTGCTGGGCCTTGCGCGCGATCTCCGCCTGCCGCCCGAGCGGCTTGAGCTGGCGGCGCAGCTCGGTGGTCAGGTCGGTGAGCCGGGTGAGGTTGGCCTGCATCGCGTCCAGCTTCCGCAGCGCCTTCTCCTTGCGCTTGCGGTGCTTGAGGACCCCCGCCGCCTCCTCGATGTACGCGCGGCGCTCCTCCGGCTTGGACCGCAGGATCGCGTCCAGCTGGCCCTGCCCGACGACGACGTGCATCTCCCGCCCGATGCCCGAGTCCGAGAGCAGCTCCTGGATGTCCAGCAGCCTGCACGCGCTCCCGTTGATCTCGTACTCGCCCGCGCCGTCCCGGAACATCCGCCGGGTGATCGACACCTCGGAGTACTCGATGGGCAGCGCACCGTCGGAGTTGTCGATGGTCAGCGTGACCTCGGCACGCCCGAGCGGCTGCCGCCCGGACGTGCCCGCGAAGATGACGTCCTCCATCTTCCCGCCGCGCAGGGCCTTGGCGCCCTGCTCGCCGAGCACCCAGGAGATGGCGTCGACGACGTTCGACTTCCCGGACCCGTTCGGCCCGACGACGGCGGTGATCCCGGGTTCCAGGCGCAGCGTCGTGGCCGAGGCGAAGGACTTGAAGCCCTTCAGCGTCAGGCTCTTCAGATGCACGGGTCCCCCGGGTCGAGTGCGATCCGCGGAACTCTACCCGGCGGAGTTCAGCAGCCAGCGGATGCCGAACCGGTCGGTGACCTGCCCGAAGTGGTCTCCCCACATCTGCTTCTCGAACGGCACGTCCACCACGCCGCCCTCGGCGAGCGCGGTGAACCAGCCCTCGATCCTGCCGGGCTCGTCACCGGAGATGCTGACCGAGACCTGGCCGCCCGCCTCGGCGGGCCGCTCGGGGTCCCCGTCCGAGGCCATCAGCACCATGCCGTCGTCCGTGGTCAGCTGTCCGTGCATCACACCCTCGGGCGGCGGGACCGGGCCGGTCGACCCCATGTCGCCGAACGTCATGATCTCCAGCGAGCCGCCCAGCACGGACTGGTAGAACTCCAGCGCCGCGCGCGCCGAGGTGTCGAAGTGCAGGTAGGGGTTGAGACGGACGGTCATCGGAGCCTCCACGGACGGGGTTCTGCGGGTGTGGAACGCACCGTAGACCCGGGGACCGACGAGAACTCACCGTTCGGCGCCCTACCGTTCGGCGAATCCCGTCCACACCCCCGTCGGTGCGACCCACTGTTCGGCCACGGAGTCGACCCGCCCCGGGGTGTCGTCACCCCGCAGCAGGTCCAGCAGGCGCTCGCAGGCGGCCCGGTCGCCCTGGGCCGCGACGGCCACCCGTCCGTCCGGCAGGTTGCGCGCCTCGCCGACCAGGCCGAGCTCGAGCGCCCGCGCCCGCGTCCACCAGCGGAAACCGACGCCCTGGACCCGGCCGCTCACCCAGGCGTTGAGCCGAACGGTCGCCTCGTCGTTGCTCCTCATCGGTCGGCTACGTTACCGCCCTGTGATCGGCCGGAAGGCTCTCGGTCAGCCTCGGCGAGTGCTCCCCCTCCTCGCCGCGGCGGCCGTCGGGGCGGTGCTCGCGGGACTCGGGGTGCTCGCCGTGGTGCCCGCGAGCTGGTCGGTGGCGCTGGCGGGGCAGAGCGTCCCGGCCGTCCCGACCCCGGCTCCCCCGACGATCCGGGTGGTCGCACCCCCGCAGCTCGCGCCCGTCCCTCGGGCCCCCGCCCCGGTCCCCGCACCGATCCCGGCTCCCGTGGCCGATCCCGTCGCCGAGGCGATCGCCGCGGCGGCGCCGGCGATCACGCCCGCGACCACCCTCTCGACCACCACAGGCAGACCCGCGCCCGCGCTGCCCACCACGGACATCCCCGTCGCGACCGGGCCCGCCGCCCGGGTCGTCGCGCTGACCAACGACGCCAGGGCCCGCGCGGGCTGCGACCCCCTGCGGTCGGACGACCGGATCGCCGCCGCCGCCCAGGCGCACAGCGCCGACATGGCCGCGCGCGGCTACTTCGCCCACGACTCGCTCGACGGCCGGGACTTCGCCGACCGGGTGCGCGCCGCGGGCTATCCCGATCCCGGCGCCGAGAACATCGCGAGGGGCCAGGCCACCGCGGACGAGGTCGTCGCGGCCTGGCTGGACTCCCCCGGGCACCGGCAGAACATCGAGGACTGCTCGCTGCGCACCATCGGGGTGGGCTTCGACCCGGACGGCGCCCTCTGGACCCAGGACTTCGGCCGGTAGCGGACTACGCTGCCGACCATGACGGTGGTCGACAACGCGGTGTACGTCGACGGGCGGCGCGCACGGGAACCGGAGTCTCTCGACCAGACCGTCGAGACGCTGCAGCAGTGCGGTGAGCAGCAGCACTCCTTCTGCTGGATCGGGATGCTGCGCCCCACCGAGTCGGACATCGGCGAGGTGGCGAAGGAGTTCGGGCTCCACGAGCTGGCCGTCGAGGACACCCTGCACGGCCATCAGCGGCCGAAGCTCGAGCGCTACGGCGAGACGGAGTTCGTGGTGCTGCGCCCCGCGCGGTACCTGGACGACCGGGAGGAGGTCGAGCTCGGCGAGATCCACGTGTTCCTCGGCTCGTGGTTCGTCGTCACCGTGCGCCACGCCGAGGAGCCGGACCTGGGCACGGTGCGCCAGCGGCTGGAGACCGATCCGGAGCTGCTCGCGCACGGCCCGTTCGCGGTGTTCTACGGGGTGCTCGACAAGATCGTCGACGACTACGGCCCGGTGCTCGACGGCCTGCAGGACGACGTGGACCAGATCGAGTCCCAGGTCTGGGGCGGCGATCCCACGGTGTCCCAGCGGATCTACGAGCTCACCCGCGAGGTGATCGAGTTCCAGCGCGCCGTGGACCCGCTGGCCGAGATCTTCGAGGAGCTGCGCGCCCGGTTCTCCAAGAAGAGCGACGACCCGGACCTGGAGCTGCACCGGCTCTTCCGGGACGTCAACGACCACGCCACCCGCGTCCGCGAGCGCACCCAGGGCCTGCGTGACCTGCTCGCGAACATCCTCACGGTGAACTCCACGCTCGTCGCGCAGCGCCAGAACGAGGAGATGACCCGGCTGACCGAGGCAGGCTACGTCCAGAACGAGCAGATGAAGAAGGTGTCGTCCTGGGCGGCGATCCTCTTCACGCCGACCCTGGTCGCCGGCATCTACGGCATGAACTTCGACGAGATGCCCGAGCTGCACTGGGCCTTCGGCTACCCCTTCGCCATCGGGCTGATGCTCCTGGCAGGCGGCGCGCTCTACCTCGGCTTCAAGAGACGCGGCTGGCTGTAGGAGGCCCTCGGCCGGGGCTGACACCGAGGGCAGAAGTACGAGCTCCGGTTCATGAACGGCTCCCGGACGATCGGGGTGCCACAGCGGCGGCAGGCCCGGTCCGCCCGGCCGTAGACGTTGAGCGAGCGGTCGAAGTAGCCCGAGGCGCCGTTGACGTTGACGTAGAGCGCGTCGAAGCTCGTGCCGCCCTGGCCCAGCGCCTCACCCATCACCTCGGAGGCCGCCTCCAGCACCGCGACGCCCTGCTGGCGGGTGAGCTTCTCCGTGGGGCGCAGGCCGTGCAGGCGCGCGCGCCAGAGCGCCTCGTCGGCGTAGATGTTGCCGATCCCGGACACGATCGTCTGGTCCAGCAGGGCCCGCTTCAGCTCGGTGCGCCGCCTGCGCATCCCGGCCACGGCCGCGCCGAGGTCGAAGAGGGGGTCCATGGGATCGCGACCGATGTGGGCGACGGGCTCCGGCACGCCGTCGACGAGGGGGTGGATCGAGAGGCCACCGAAGGTGCGCTGGTCGACGAACCGCAGCTCGGGGCCCGTGTCGGCGAAGGAGAAGCGGACGCGCAGGTGCTTCTCCGGCGGCTGGTCGGCGGCCTCCACCAGCATCTGGCCGGACATGCCGAGGTGGGCGATGACCGCCTCGTCCGCCCCGATCTCGAACCACAGGTACTTGCCCCGCCGGGAGACGGCCGTGACCGTGCGGCCCTTCAGCCGGGCCGCGAAGTCCTCACCGCCGAGCAGGTGGCGGCGCACGGCCCGCGGGTGGTCGACCCGGACCTCGGTGATCGTCCGGTCGAGCACGTGGTCGGCGAGCCCGCGCCGGACGACCTCGACCTCAGGGAGCTCGGGCACTCGACGACCTCAGGGACGCTCAGGCACTCGACGCGGGGGACGTCTCGTCCGTGATGGTGCGCCAGGCGAGCGCGGCGGCCTTCTGCTCGGCCTCCTTCTTGGTGCGCCCCTCCCCGGACCCCAGCTCCCGCCCGCCGACGACGGCGGTGGCGGTGAACGTCTTGAGGTGGTCCGGGCCCTCCTCGGTGATCCGGTACTCCGGCACACCGAGGTTCTCCGACGCCGTCAGCTCCTGGAGGCTGGTCTTCCAGTCCAGGCCTGCGCCGAGCAGCGGGGCGGTCTGCAGCAGCCCCTCGAACAGCCGGTGCACCAGGCCGCGGGTGGTCTCCAGACCGTGCTGCAGGTAGACCGCGCCGATCAGGGCCTCGGTCGCGTCGGCCAGGATGCTGGCCTTGTCCCGGCCGCCGGTGAGCTCCTCACCCCGGCCCAGGTACACGTACACCCCGAGCCCTCCCTCGGACAGCGTCGCGGCGACCCCCGCCAGGGCGTGCATGTTCACGACGCTGGCGCGGAGCTTGGCGAGCTGCCCCTCGGGCAGGTCGGGGTGGTCGCGGTACAGCCGCTCGGTGACGATCACGCCGAGCACCGAGTCGCCCAGGAACTCCAGGCGCTCGTTGGTCGGCAGGCCACCGTTCTCGTACGCGTACGAGCGGTGGGTCAGGGCGAGGGTGAGCAGCTCGGCGTCGATCTCGACGCCGAGTGCCTCCAGCAGCGGGCCGCGCTCGAGGCGCGGCCCGGTGACGCTCTTCTCGCCCACCAGTGACGTGTCAGGCGGGGCGGACGACCTGGCGGCCGTCGTACTGCCCGCAGACGGGGCACGCGATGTGCTGGAGCTTGGGCTCCCGGCAGGCGCGGTTGCTGCAGGCGACGAGGGACGGCGCGGTGGCCTTCCACTGCGCCCGGCGAGAGCGCGTGTTGGACCGCGACATCCGGCGCTTGGGTACGGCCACGGCAGATCTCCTAGCTCAGTTCAATGGGGGTTCATCAGGTCAGGCGCTCACGGAGAGCGGCCCACCGAGGATCCAGTGTCTCATGCCGGTGGTCGGGCCCGAGATCGGCCCGCCTCTCGCCGCACTCGGGGCACAGGCCCGGGCAGTCCTCCCTGCACAGCGGCGCCATGGGGAGGTCGAGGGCGATGGCGTCCCGGACGGTCTGCTCGAGGTCCACGTGGTCGTCGACCAGGCGCGGGATCTCGTCCGCGTCCGTGGTCTCCTCGGTGAGCGAGTCCGGGTAGGCGAACAGCTCCTCGATGCGCTCCTCGACGTCCTCGGACAGCTCGTCCAGGCAGCGCGAGCACTCTCCGACGAGGTGGGCCGAGGCCGTCCCGGAGACGTAGACACCCTCGCTGACGGACTCGAGGCGCAGGTCGAGGACGACGTCGCTGCCCGGGGGCACGGCGAGCACCCCGACGAGGCCGATGGCCGCGTCGGGATCGTCGACGCCCGGGGCCGGGATCGTCCGGGTGGCGGTCCGCATGACGCCGGGGCGGCGGCCCATCTCGCGGGTGGAGAAGAGCCAGGGGCTGGGCTGTGTGGTCATGTCGGCGTCGAGGATACGCGCGCCGGGAACGCCTCCGCGACGGCGGCGGCCAGGGCGAGGAAGGCGTCCCGCGTGGCGGGCCGCAGCCGGGCCGGGTCGATGCGGCCGCCGGTGGCGAGATGGGGGTCGTGCGGCACGTCGAGCACGGTCCGGACCCGCTCGGCGAAGTGCTCGTGCAGGGCCGCGGCGTCGATCTCCCGGCTGCCCCGCCCGACCAGCACGACGACCGCCTCCCGCACCAGCCGCTCGTGCCCGTGCGCGACCAGCCAGTCCAGCGTCTTGCTGGCTCGGCCCGCGCCGTCGACGGTCGGGGCGCCGACGACGACGAGGGAGTCCGCGACGTCGAGCGTGCCGGACATCGCGGAGTGGACCATGCCCGTGCCGGAGTCGGTGATCATCACGCTGAAGAACCGGGCCAGCACGGCGTCGACGCGCAGATACTCGTCGCGGGTGAAGGCCTCCCCCGCCGCCGGGTCCTGCTCGGAGGCGAGCACCTGCAGCCGCCCGGCGAGGCTGGTGTAGCGGGAGACGGCCGTCCAGGAGTCGATGGCGGGGAGGTCGTCCAGGAGGTCGCGCACGGTGCGGTCGGTGTGGCCGGTGAGCCGCTCGGCGAGGGTGCCCGCGTCGGGGTTGGCGTCGAGGGCGAGGATGCGGTCCCCGCGGTACTCGGCGAGCGCCAGCCCGAGGCATGCGGTGACGGTGGTCTTGCCGACCCCGCCCTTGATCGACGTGACGGCGACCCGGTGGGTCCCGGCGAGGTGGCTGCGGACCCGCGCGAGCCGGTCCCGCTCCGCGACCTGCGCCGCGCTCGGCCCGGGATCGAGCCGCCCGAGGCTGACGGCGTGCAGCCAGCGGCGCCACCCGCGGTCCGGCACGGGGCCGCGGGAACGCAGGAGCCGATCGGCCTCGAAGGCCGCAGGGACGGGGGAACGGTCGTCCGGGGACACAGGCTCTCCAACGTGCTCGGCCGTGACGGGATCTCCGCCCAACCGGTGGCCGTAGCGCTCCCACCAGGTCGCAGGATCCGGCTCGTCACGGGGCTCCATGCACCCAGACCGTAGCCCGATCACACTGTTTCGCTAGTCCGTCCGTCCGAATCGTGATCTTCGCGCTGTTGCTGGGGCGGCCCCGAGCGCACGTTTCGTGCTGTCAGCGTGGCAGGAACCTGCACGTTTCGCGCTCTCAGCGCGGCAGGAACCTGCACGTTTCGTGCTCTCAGCGCGGCAGGAACCTGCACGTTTCGTGCTCCCAGCGTCCACAACCGCACGTTTCGTGCCCAGCGCTCAGCGACTGCACGTTTCGTGCCCAGCGCTCAGCGACTGCACGTTTCGTGCTCTCAGCGCGGCAAGATCACCGATGACGTGCACTGAGCGCTGCTCGAACCACGCTGACAGCACGCAACCGGCGATCTTGTGGCGGTGTCGCCAGCGATCGGGTCGAGCGCTGGATCGGCGAGCGGCGGAACCGGGTGCGTCCGGGGTCCGTCGGAGTGCGCATGGATCTCTCTGCACTCTCCACACCCTTCAACGGCACGCGCATGCGCGCCGCGGGCGCCGTCACCGCGGCCGAGCTCCGCGGACCCCGCCTCCGGCGGCTGTTCCCCGACACGTTCGTCCGAGCCGACGCGCCCGTCGATCTCGCGTTGCGCGCCCGGGCCGCCGGCGTCTGGGCGGGCGGTGAAGGCGTCGTCGCCGGGTGGGCCGCCGCGGAACTGCTCGGCGCCTCCTGCGGCCCGCTCGACGCCCCCGTCGACCTGATCGTGCCCGGGCCCCGGGGGCGGACCCGGACACCTCCGGGCATCCGGCCCCGCCGGGTCCTCCTGCATCCCGACGAGGTGTGCCTGCTCGCGGGCATCCCGGTCACCCTGCCCGCGCGCACCGCGTTCGACGTCGCCCGCTGGGCACCGACGCCGACCGAGCGGGTCGCGGGTGCGGAGGCGGTCGCCTACGCCTGGGACCTCCGGGTCGCCGACATCCGGGCGGTCTGGCGACGCCATCCGGGCGCCCACGGCACAGCCGGTCTGCCCGCGCTGCTCGACCTGGTGAACCCGATCGTCGAGTCGCCGATGGAGACCCGAATCCGGATGGCGCTGATCCTCGCGGGCCTCCCGGCGCCGCGCGTGCAGCACAAGTGCGGCGGCCACCGCCTGGACATGGCGTACCCCGAGGTGCTGCTCGGCGTCGAACACAACGGGAGCCACCATCGCGAGCCCGAGCAGGCGCGTCGGGACCTCGTCCGGGAGGCGGAGCTCACCCGCGCCGGGTGGCGACTGCTCCGCTACCCCGCCCGGACCGTGTTGGGCTCGCCGGAGGCCATCGCGGCCGAGGTCCGCTCCGTACTGACCGCGTCCCCCGCAGGCCGAGCACTGCTGAGTTCATGATCACCGGTTGCGTGCTCTCAGCGCTGCCCGAACCACGCTCAGTGCACGCAACCGGTGATCTTGCCGCGCTGAGCGCACGAAACGTGCAAAGAAAAGCCGGCACGCTCAGTCGATCAAATCCATCCCCGTGCCGGTGCGACCGTGCATGGCGGGGGCGGGGGTGCCGTTGGGGGAGCCGCCCTTCCACAGCTGGCTCCGGCCCCGGGAGACCGTGCGCAGGGCCTTGGTCAGCGTGTCCTCGAACTCCGCGAGCTTGGCGTCGACGTAGCCGTCGCACTCCTGGCGCAGCCGGTCGGCCTCGCCCTCGGCGTCGTCGATCAGCCGCGCGGACTCGGCGTGGGCCGCGCGCACGATCTCGGTGCCGGACACCAGCCGCGCCTGCTCCTGCTGCCCGTCGGCCACGTACCGGTCGTGGGCCGCGCGACCGGACTCGGCGAGCCGGTCGGCGTCGTGCCGGGCGCGGGCGGTCAGCTCCTCGTACTCCTGACGGCCGTCGGCGATCATCTCCTCCGCCGCGTGCCGGGCCTCGGCGAGCGTCCGCTCGGCCTCCGCGCGCGCCTCGGCGACCAGGCGCTCGGCCTCGGCGCGGGCGTCGGCCAGGAGCTCGTCGGACTCGGTCGTGGCGACCGACCGGGTCTCCTCGGCCTCGCGCTCGGCCTCGCCGACGATCTCGTCCCGGCGGTCCAGGACGTCCTGCGCGTCGTCCAGCTCGCCGGGGATCGCCTCGCGGACGTCGTCGAGCAGGTCGAGCACGTCGCCGCGGGGGACCACGCAGTTGCTCGTCATGGGGACGCCGCGCGCCTCCTCCACGACGGTCACCAACGCGTCGAGTGACTCGAAGACCCTGTACACGAGCCGGATCCTCTCACCGTGATCGCGCCCGCCCCGGTATTCGGCACCGGCCCCGCGTGTCAAGTTCCATCCGGGTGAGCCGTGCATGATCCGCTCGCCCAGCGGGTACTAGCCGCGCTCCGCGATCCGGTCCAGCAGCTGCCGGTGCACCGAGGGCGACAGCAGGTGCGCCACGTCCCCCCCGTAGGTCGCGACCTCCTTGACCAGCGAGCTCGACACGAAGCTGAACTCGGGGCTGGTCGACATGAACAGGGTGTCCACTCCGGACAGCCGTTGGTTCATCTGCGCCATCTGCAGCTCGTAGTCGAAGTCCGTGACCGCGCGCAGGCCCTTCACGATCGCCTTGATCCCGTGGTCCCGGCAGTAGTCCACGAGCAGGCCGTGGAAGGAGTCGGTCCGGACGTTCGGCAGGTCGGCCGTGACGTCGTCGAGCATCGCGATGCGCTCCTCGACGGAGAACAGGCCCTGCTTCCTCTTGTTGATCAGCACGGCGACGACGACCTCGTCGAACTGCTCGGCGACCCGCCCGATCACGTCCAGGTGCCCCAGCGTGACGGGGTCGAACGAACCGGGGCAGACCGCGCGCCTCACCGCTGCACCTCACCAGGCATGTCCGGACCGTAACAGCCGCCGACGTGCAGGACGGTGTCCCCGTAGCGACGCTCACGCACCGCGGAGAACCCCTCCGGCCAGGGGAACTCCACCCTGGACCGGGAACGCTCCACGACGACCACGGCGTCGTCGGCGATCCAGCCGGACCCGCGCCCCGTGTGCAGCCAGCGCGCGATCGCCTCGTCCGGCTCGGCGTAGGGCGGATCGACGAACACGAGGTCGTGGGCGCGCGGCGGCGCGGACTCCAGCACGGTGCCCGCGGGCCCGTACCGCACGTCCCCACCGAGTCCGACGACGGCGACGTTCTTCCGCAGGACCGCCACCGCCCGCTTGTCCAGCTCGACGAACGTGGCGTGCGCGGCCCCGCGGGACAACGCCTCCAGCCCGAGCGCCCCGGACCCCGCGCAGAGGTACAGCACGACCGCGCCGCGGAGCCCCGGGTCGTGTTCCAGCGACGAGAACAGCGCCTCGCGGACCCGGTCCGAGGTGGGCCGGGTCCCCTCGGCGGGCACCGTCAGCCGCCGCCCGCCCGCCGCCCCGGCGATGATGCGCGTCACCGGGGCAGCCTCTCACCCACGGATCACTCGATCTCCAGGAGGAGGTCGCCGCCCTCCACCTGCTGCACCTTCCCGATCGCCAGCCGCGACACCGTGCCGCCGCGCTGCGCGGAGATGGAGGCCTCCATCTTCATGGCCTCGATCGTCGCGACCGTCTGGCCCGCGGACACCGAGTCGCCCTCCTCGACCTGCAGCGTCACGACCCCGCCGAACGGCGCCGCGACGTGGTGGTCGTTGCCGCGGTCGGCCCGCTCGGCGGCCTTGACGTCGGTCTGGACCGACTCGTCGCGCACCGACACCGGCCGCAGCTGGCCGTTCAGGGTGGTGAGCACCGAGCGGTAGCCGCGCTCGTCCGCGTCGCCGATCGCCTCGAGCTCGATCAGCAGCGTGACGCCCTGCTCCAGGGTCACGGTGTGCTCGAGGTCCTGCTCCAGCCCGTAGAAGAAGTCCTTCGACGACAGCACGCTGGTGTCGCCGTAGGCCTCCCGGTGGGCGTCGTAGTCCCTGGTCGGGCCGGGGAACAGCAGCCGGTTCAGGGTGCGGCGCGTGTCGTCCCGCAGCCCGCGCCGGTCGTCGATGGTGAGCTCGGGCTGCGCCCCCTCGGGCGAGCGGCCCTCCAGCGCGCGGGTGCGGAAGGGCTCCGGCCACCCACCGGGCGGGTCCCCGAGCTCGCCGCGCAGGAACCCGATCACCGAGTCCGGCACGTCGAACTTGCCAGGGTCCGACTCGAAGTCCGCGGCCGTGACCCCCGCGCCGACCAGGTGCAACGCCAGGTCACCGACCACCTTGGACGACGGCGTGACCTTCACCAGCCTGCCCAGCATCCGGTCCGCGGCGGCGTAGCAGTCCTCGATCAGCTCGAACCGGTCCCCCAGTCCCAGCGCGATCGCCTGCTGGCGCAGGTTGGACAGCTGCCCACCCGGGATCTCGTGGTGGTAGACGCGCCCGGTCGGCGAGGCCAGCCCGGACTCGAACGGCGCGTAGACCTTCCGCACCGCCTCCCAGTACGGCTCCAGGTCCCCGACGGCCTGCAGCGACAGCCCGGTCTCGCGCTCGGTGTGGTCCGTGGCCGCGACCAACGCCGAGAGCGAGGGCTGCGACGTGGTCCCCGCCATCGAGGCCACGGCCGCGTCCACCGCGTCCACCCCGGCGTCGATCGCCGCGATCAACGTCGCCAGCTGCCCACCCGCGGTGTCGTGGGTGTGCAGGTGCACGGGCAGGTCGAACCGCTCGCGCAGCGCCGTGACCAGCTTCCTCGCCGCGGGCGGGCGCAGCAGCCCGGCCATGTCCTTGATCGCCAGCACGTGCGCACCCGCGTCGGCGATCTGCTCGGCCAACCGCAGGTAGTAGTCGAGGGTGTACAGCTGCTCGGCCGGGTCCGACAGGTCGGCGGTGTAGCACAGTGCCACCTCCGCGACCGCGGTCCCGGTGGCCCGCACCGCGTCGATGGCCGGGCGCATCTGCGACACGTCGTTGAGCGCGTCGAAGATCCGGAACACGTCCATGCCGGTCTTCGCGGCCTCGGCGACGAAGGTGTCCGTCACCTCGGTCGGGTACGGCGTGTAGCCGACGGTGTTGCGCCCGCGCAGCAGCATCTGCGTGCAGATGTTCGGCACGGCCTCCTTCAGCGCGGCCAGCCGCTCCCACGGGTCCTCGGCGAGGAACCGCAGCGCGACGTCGTAGGTCGCCCCACCCCAGCACTCCAGCGAGAGCAGCTCCGGCGCCGTCCGCGCGACGTAGGGCGCGACCGCGAGCAGGTCCCGTGTCCGGATGCGGGTGGCCAGCAGCGACTGGTGGGCGTCCCGGAAGGTCGTGTCGGTGACGGCGACCGGGGTCTGCGCCCGCAGCCGTCGGGCGAACTCCTCGGGCCCGACCTCGCGCAGCAGCTGGGCCGACCCGGACGGCGCGGGCGCGTTCAGGTCCACCGACGGCAGCTTCTCGACGGGCTCGACGACCTCGGGGCGGGGACCGTTCGGCTTGTTCACCGTGGTCTCGGCCAGGTACGCCAGCACGCGCGAGCCGCGGTCCGCCGAGGGCCGCGCCTTGAGCAGCTCCGGGCGCTCCTCGATGAAGCTGGTGGTGATGTGTCCGGCCGCGAAGTCCGGGTCGTCGAGCACTGCGGCGAGGAAGGGCAGGTTCGTGGAGACCCCGCGGATCCGGAACTCCGCGATCGCGCGGCGGGCGCGGCGCACGGCGTTGGGGAAGTCGTGGCCGTGGCAGGTCAGCTTGACCAGCATCGAGTCGAAGTGCGCCGAGATCTCGGCGCCGGTGTGCACCGTGCCGCCGTCGAGCCGCACGCCGGGGCCGCCCGGGGAGCGGTAGGCGGAGATCGAACCGGTGTCCGGGCGGAAGCCGTTCGCCGGGTCCTCGGTGGTGACCCGACACTGCAGCGCGGCCCCGGAGATCGTGACCTCGTCCTGGGTGAGACGCAGCTCCGGCAGGGTCAGGCCGCTCGCGATCCGCAGCTGCGCGATGACCAGGTCCCGGTCGGTGACCTGCTCGGTCACCGTGTGCTCGACCTGGATGCGCGGGTTCATCTCGATGAAGACGTGGTTGCCGCTCTCGTCCACGAGGAACTCGACGGTGCCCGCGTTGACGTACCCGATGGCCCGGGCGAACCGGACGGCGTCGTCGCAGATCCGCGCACGCAGCGCCGGGTCCAGGTTCGGGGCGGGCGCGATCTCGACGACCTTCTGGTGGCGCCGCTGCACCGAGCAGTCCCGCTCGTAGAGGTGCGAGACGTTGCCGTCCGCGTCGGCGAGGATCTGCACCTCGATGTGCCGCGGGTTCACCACGGCCTGCTCGAGGAAGACGGTCCCGTCGCCGAAGGCGGACTCGGCCTCGCGGGAGGCGGCCTCGATGGCGTCGCGCAGCTCCGCCGGGTCCTGGACCCGGCGCATACCCCGCCCGCCACCGCCGGCCACGGCCTTGACGAACACCGGGAACCCGATGGCCTCCGAGGCCGCCACCAGCTCGTCGACGTCCGACGACGGCTCGGACGACGCCAGCACCGGCACCCCGGCCTCCCGGGCGGCCGCGACCGCACGGGACTTGTTGCCGGTCAGGTGCAGCACGCTCGACGGCGGCCCGACGAAGGTGATCCCCGCCTCCGCGCACGCCGCGGCGAGGTCGGGGTTCTCCGACATGAAGCCGTACCCGGGGTAGACGGCGTCCGCCCCCGCCTTCCGCGCGGCCTTGATGATCTCCTCGACCGACAGGTAGGCGCGGACGGGGTGGCCGCGCTCGCCGATCAGGTAGGACTCGTCCGCCTTCGCGCGGTGCAGTGAGTTGCGGTCCTCGTAGGGGAAGACCGCGACCGTGGAGATCCCGAGCTCGAACGCGGCCCGGAACGCCCGGATCGCGATCTCGCCACGGTTGGCCACCAGGACTTTCGAGAACATCCCGCTCCTCGTTCGCCTCGGACGCTGACGCGGTCCCCGATCGGGGACCCGGGCAGCGTGACACGGGGTCGGCGACCAGTCGAGGAGCTGATTCACCAGATGAGACCCGCTGTGTCACGACTGTCCGCTCCGGACGGGCTGAGGTTCCGCTGAGACCCTGAGCGGCCGGGCGTGCGGCCGACCGGGGCATCTCGGAGCGAGGTCGGTGCACCCGTCCCCCGGGTGGGGTACCAAGGAGTCATGACACGGCGTCCGCACCACCCGGGCGGCTTCGGACCGGACCGGGGCTCTCGCGCGGGCCGGGGCCTCGGTTGGGAGGGCCCGGGCGAGCGGGCGGCCCGCCGCGTCCGCCGGGCGGCCCGCGGACCGCGTGGGCCCCGTCCCCCGCAGCACCTCCACCGGCACGGCATGGCGGTGCCCTCGCCGTGGATCGCGCTCCCGCTGATCGTCCTGATGATCGGGGTGGTGGGCAGCGCGGCGGCGGCCACGGCGTTCATGGCGGTGTCGTTCTCCCCGCTGTTCCTGCTGGCCGTCATCGCGATCACCGCCCACCGCTCCGGACGACGGCGGGTCGTCGCGCCGCCCGTCGCCGGGCAGCGGGCCGCGGCACCACCTCCGCCGCCCTGGAACCGGGCCCGCGAGCGGTTCGACCGGCTCCGCGTCGAGTACACGACCTACGAGTGCGACCCGATGGCCGTGCTCCGCCTCCCCGCCCTGGCGGACGTGTCGGTGCCCAGCACCGGCCGGTTCGTCGGGGCGTTCGCCGAGGCCCAGGCGCTGGACACCGACACCCGCCCGGCCGACCGGGCGCACGCCGAGGCCTTCGTCGCCGCCGTCGACCGGGCGGTGCGGGCCTGGGAGGCCGCGCGGGACGCCGCCGAACGCATCCGGTACTCCACACTGACCCAGCCCGAGCGCACCTCCGTCGAACGGGCGATCAAGCTCCTCACCACGGCCCGGGACTCGGACAACGACGCCGAGCGCCACGCCGCCTACGCCCTCGCCCGCTCCGAGCTGGCCAAGCTGGAGAAGGCGGGCGTCGTCCACCTCCCCCGCGCCGCCACCCTCGCCCTGGAGAACGACGGCCGGGGCCACCTGAGCGCCTGAGCCTCGGCGGTCAGACCTTGTCCAGGTAGGCCGCGGCCGACTCGTCCCCGATCGTCTCGGTGACGAGGGCGCGCAGGCCGGGGTGGTTCGCCAGGCCGGGGTCCTCCGCCACCACGCGGGCGGCGGCGAGGCGGGTCTCGGAGATGACCTGCTCGTGGCGGAGCAGGGACAGCAGCTTGAGGCCCGAGCGCGAGCCGGACTGGGTGGCGCCCAGGATGTCGCCCTCCCGGCGCAGCTCCAGGTCCAGCCGGGCGAGCTCGAAGCCGTCCGTGGTGGAGGCGACCGCGTCCAGCCGCTCCCGGGCCGTGGTGCCCGGCGGCATGTCCGTGACCAGCAGGCAGACCCCGGGCGCCGCGCCTCGACCCACCCGACCGCGCAGCTGGTGGAGCTGCGAGAGCCCGAACCGGTCCGCGTCCATGATGATCATGCCGGTGGCGTTCGGGACGTCCACGCCGACCTCGATCACGGTCGTCGCCATCAGCACGTCCGTCTCGCCCGCGTCGAAGGCCCGCATGCGGGCCTCCTTCTCGTCCGCGGGGAGCTTGCCGTGCAGGATCCCGATCCGCAGCCCGGCCAGCGGGCCCTCGGCGAGCTGGGGCGCGACGTCCTCCACCGCGAGCGGCGGGCGGCGCTCCTCGCCCTCCGACTCCGCGCCCTCGTCCGGTTCCTCCTCGGTGTCCTTCTTCTTGGACACGGCGTACTCCCCACCCACCCGCGGGAACACGACGTAGCACTGGTGCCCGCCCGAGACCTCCTCGCGGATCCGCGCCCACACCCGGTCCAGCCAGGAGGGCTTCTCCCCGGCGGGCACGACGGTGGTCTTGATCGGCGACCGGCCCTTGGGCAGCTCGGTGAGCGCCGAGACCTCGAGGTCGCCGTAGACCGTCATCGCGACGGTCCGCGGGATCGGGGTCGCGGTCATGACGAGCAGGTGCGGCGTCCGCTCGCCGCGGCCGCGCAGCGCGTCCCGCTGCTCCACGCCGAAGCGGTGCTGCTCGTCCACCACGACGAGGCCCAGCTCGGCGAACCCGACGGTGTCCTCGATGATCGCGTGCGTCCCGACGACGATCCCCGCCGCCCCGGACTGGATGTCCAGCAACGCCTTCCGCCGCTCGGCGGTGCTCATCGAGCCGGTCAGCAGCGTGACCCGGGTGGCGTCGTCCGCCGCGCCCAGCTCGCCCGCCGCGCCCAGCGGACCGAGCATCGACCGCAGCGACCGCGCGTGCTGGGTGGCCAGGACCTCCGTGGGGGCCAGGAGAGCGGCCTGCCGCCCGGAGTCGACGACCTGGAGCATCGCCCGCAGCGCCACGATCGTCTTGCCCGCGCCGACGTCCCCCTGCACGAGCCGGTTCATCGGCAGCGGGCGCCCGAGGTCGGCGGAGATCTCCTTGCCGACCTCGACCTGGCCGGGCGTGAGGGTGAACGGCAGCCGGGCGTCGAACGCCTCCAGGATGCCGCCCGCGAGCCGCGGCGACGGCGCTGCGGGTCGCCGCAGGGACCGCTCCCGCTGCAGCGACAACGCCAGCTGGACACCGAAGGCCTCGTCCCAGACCAGCCGCGCCCGCGCCGCGTGCCGCTCGGCCTCCGACTGCGGGACGTGGATCCGGCGCAGCGCCGACCCCAGCGAGGCCAGCCCGTGCTCCTCCCGCAGCGCGACGGGCAGCGGGTCCGTCGGGTCGTCCAGCAGCGCGAGCACCTGCCGCACGCTGCGCCCGATCGCCGAGGAGGGCACGCCCTTGGTGGCCGGGTAGATCGCGATGAAGGGCCGGTCCGCGGAGTCCTCCTCCAGCTCCTCGAACTCCGGGTGCGTGAGCTGGAGCTGCGAGACCCGCCCGCGCCGGTAGACCGACACGGTGCCGGAGAACATCAGCGTGGCGCCGACCTTCACGATCCCCTGGACTTTGTAGGCGTTGAAGAACGTGCAGGCGAGCTCCGCGCCCTTGGCGTCCCGGATCACGGCGTTCATCAGCGACCCGCGGCGGTTCTGCATCTTCCGCGTGGTCGCCGACGCCACCGTGGCGATCACCGTGACGTGGTCCCCCACCGCCAGCCCCGCGATGTCCGAGAGCTTCCCTCGTTCGACGTACCGGCGCGGATAGTGCCGCACCAGGTCCCCCACGGTGTGCAGCTCCAGCTTGCCGCCCAGCGCCTTCGCCGACGCCGCGCCGATGACGTCCACCAGGCTCGTGTCCAGATCGACCTTCACTCGACCCCCAGCACCAGCGGGAAGTCCACCTGCCCGCCCCGGTAGACCACGACGTCCACCGCCGGGTGGGTGCGCCGCAGGTCCGCGGCCAGGTGGTCGCCCAGCTCGTCCGCGGCGTCCGCCCCCAGCAACGCGGTCACCAGCTCACCCCCCGCCGTCAGCATGCGGTGAGCCAACCACAGGGCACCGACACTCAGGTCGGGGGCGATCAGCACGACCTCCCCCTCGCTCATCCCGAGCACCTCGCCCGGGGCGCAGCGGCCCACGTAGGTGAGCGCCTCCTGCTCGGCGACGACCAGCCCGCCGGTGCGGGTGCCCGCGGCGGCCTCGGCCATCGCGACGACGTCGTCCGCCGGGTTGCGGTCCAGGTCGTGCACGGCGAGCGCGGCCAGCCCCTGCGGCACGCTGGTCGACGGCACGACCACCACCTCGCGCCCCGCGTCCCTGGCCTCGGCGGCGACCCGGGACGCGAGGTTGGCCAACGTCGCGTCGCACACCAGCAGCGCGACGTGCGCGGCGCCGGTCTCCTCGACGGCCGCCAGCAGCCGCCGTCCCGTCACGGCGTGACCGGGCCGGGTCTCCAGCACGTCCGCCCCCGCGTTGCGGGCCAGGGCCGCGGCCTCCGAGCCCGCCACGACGAGCAGCACCGCGCGGTGGCGCTGGAAGTGCTGCGCCACGAACCGCATCACCGTGATCCGGTGCGGTCGCCCGGCCTCGATGCCCGCCTCGATCGCCGCGCCGACGTCCGAGCAGTGCACGTGGACGTTCCAGGTACCGGTGCCGTCGCCGACCACCACGACCGAGTCCCCCAACCCGGTGAGCCGCTCGCGCAGGTCCGCGACCGCGTCGTCGGACGAGGAGTCCAGCAGGTACATGACCTCGCTGTCGTAGTCCGGCGAGCCGGACTCGCGCGCGGTCGTCAGGACGTCCCGCGGACGGACCGCGGGCCGGACGGGGGCGCGCGTGGGCGCCGTGCCGGTGGCGGCCTCGACCAGCGCGTCGAGCACCACGGCGATCCCCAACCCGCCCGCGTCGACCACCCCGGCCCGGCTGAGCTCGGCGAGCTGCCCGGTGGTGGCCGCGACGGCGGTGTGCGCGGCCTCGGCGACCGCCGCGGGCTCGGGGCCGGCCTCGGCCGCGGCGGCCAGCACGCTCAGGATCGTGCCCTCCCGCGGGACGGCGACGGCCGCGGTGGCCAGCGTGGTCGCCCGGCGCAGCCCTCCGTCGAGACCCTCGCCCGCTGCCACGGCGTCCGCGATCCCGCGCAGGAGCTGCGACAGCAGGGTCCCGGAGTTGCCGCGCGCACCGCGCAGGGCACCGCGGGCCAAGTCGGCTGCGACGTCCGACGACCGCGCGTCGACGGCCTGGACGGCGGCCTCCATCGTGAGGAGCATGTTGGTGCCGGTGTCGGCGTCCGGGACCGGGAAGACGTTGATCCCGTCGATCTCGCCCGCCCGCTCGCCCAGGCGCGCCACCGCGGTCTCGGCCCACCTCCGGAGCAGGGTGGCGTCGAGCTCGGGGGGCACGTGAGGGAGCTTAGTTCCGTCGGTTACCCTGGACGCACGTGCCCGGCTGGTGCCGGGTCGATAGGTTCGTCTGTCTACCCCGAGGAGTGTCCGACGTGGCTGCCGTCTGCGACGTCTGCGGCAAGGGTCCGGGCTTCGGCATGTCCGTCTCGCACTCGCACCGCCGTACCAACCGCCGCTGGAACCCGAACATCCAGACCGTTCGGGCCCTGAACTCCGGCGGGAACAAGGTGCGCAAGAACGTGTGCACCTCCTGCCTGAAGGCGGGCAAGGCCGCGCGCGCCTGAGCGCACGCACCACTGCGGGGCGGTTCCCTCACGGGGCCGCCCCGTTCTGTTGCCCGGGTCGGGCGCGGCCCCCGAGAACCGGTGACGTCCACGGCCTCCCGCGACCGGCTCGGCGACGGCCTCAGGCGCTGAACCACTCCTTGAGCCCCTTGCGGGCGTAGCGGATCGACAGTGTCCCCATCCCGGCGCTCCCGGTGACCACGAGGTGCGGGCCGGAGCCGGTGGGGGTGTGCGGCACCTTCGTCGACACGGTGCCCCAGGTGGTCTTCACGCCGTCGACGTCCGCGGACGAGCCGGGCGGCAGCACGAGCGTGATCGACCCCATCCCGGTGGACACGTCCACGGCCATCTCCGGCGGGACCCGGGTCTCGGTGAGGTCCAGGTGGATCGAGCCCATCGACGTGGTCAGCCGCAGCTGCTCGGGAACCGGCCAGTCCCCGGTCCGCTTGATCGAGCCCATCTCGGTACTGAGGTTCACCGGGTCCCGACGCGCGAGCGGCGCGGCGACCACGGGCGCGATGCCCGCGCCGGGGAGGTCGGCCAGCGGGGGTTCGAGCTCGGCGAAGGTCTTCGCCGCGTACACCACCCCGAGCCGCTCCTCCAGCTCGGTCAGCGTGATCCGACCTTCGCCCATCGCGGTGTGCAGCCGCTGCGCAGCGGCCTCACGATCGGCGTCTGAGATGCGCAGATTGCCCCCGTCCACGAATCCAGCGTAGTCGCCCGGAACCGCCCACGAGAGACTCCGTGCCCCGAGGCCTCCACAGGCGCCATGATCGTTCGCTCGGCGGACCCGGCCGCCCTCGGCGAGGAACCCCACCCTCCGGAAGCCCGCGCCCGAGGTGGCCGCACCACCGCCATGTCGGCCTCGGTGAACGAGGTGGGCTCTCCTCCGCCGTGCGCGGCCGCCCTCGGTGAGGAGTACACCCCTCCGGGAGGCCTCACTCGGGAGGGTGGGTCGCCACCGCCGCCGTCTCGGCCCCGGAGGGCAGCACGGACTCCACCCGGGCCGCCGGCTTCCTTCGTCGGCTGGCGGTTGTGCGTGGGTGCGGCGGCCCGGGCGAAGCCCGTGCCGGGCTTCGCCGCCGAAACGACGGAGGTGGCTCGGGGGTGGCGGCCCGGGTCTGCCCTGCCCCGACCCCGCAGTCCGCATTGAGCGGGCGCCGGAACAGCGTGGCGCCAATGCCGCGGCGCAATGCGCCTGGATGCGGCGACAGGGTGCGGCGACACGGTGCGGCGACACAGGTGCAGCGACTCGGGCCCGACGAGACCGGCTCGGGCGCCGTGGCTCGGGCATGCCGACCGGGGCCAGTGCAGCGGCGCGGCACGGTGGCGGGCGATGGCGCGGGCTGGGCATGGCTCTACCCGACCAGGGCCTCGAGGCTCACCCGCTCGGCCTCGTGGCGGCGGGGTGTGGGGAGTTGCCCGATCAAATCTGGGCGGTGCACGGTGTTGTGGCCTGGTGGGGCGCCGGACCAGGCGGGTGGGTGGAACCACGCCACGCCTTGGTCGATCTCGACGGTCCATTCGCCGTGGTGGAGCAGGCGATGATGGCGCGGACACAGCAGCACCGTGTTGGTGAGGCTGGTGTCGCCGCCGTGGGCCCAATGTCGAATGTGGTGGGCGTCCGCCCACCGGGCGGGGATCCCACACCCGGGGAACGCGCACCCGCCGTCGCGCACGGCCAGCGCGCGGCGTAGGGCGGGGTGGACGATGCGGTGTTTGCGGCCGACGTCGAACGGCTCGCCGTCCGAGCCCAGGACGATGGGGATGATCCCGGCGTCGCAGGCGATGCGGCGGGCATCTTCGGCGCGGATGACTCCGCGTCCGATCCCGTCCCCGGCCTCCACCAGCCCGGCCCCAGAACCCTTCAGGTCCTGCAGAGTGATGGTGACCGTGACCTGAGGGCGGTTCCCGTGCTCGGTGGGAAGCAGATCGGTCTGCAGCATCTGGCGGGCCAACTCGATGAGGGCGTCGCCGTCTCGTTCGGCCGCGGACCGCGGGTCCGGCAAACGCTCCCCGGCGCCGTGGTCGCAGCCAGGGGCCTCGCAAGACCCGGGCTCGTGCGCACCGACAGGCGCGGCCAGTGGAGACAGGGCGCTGCGCAGAATCGCGGTGGATTCGGAGTCGAACCAGCCGCACGCCTCGAACCCTGTCCCGCGTTCGGTGAACCGCAGCCGGTTGCGGGTGGGTGCCCCGTCCCGTGGGCGGGGCCCGTCCGGGTCGAGCATCGCCAACGCGTGCTTGCCGACCTTGCGCAACGCATCCGGGTCCAGCACGCGGGCGTGTTCGGCGAGGTCTCGCTCCACCATCTCGGCACGATCGGCCACGAGGTGGACGGGGAGCGCGGCGAGGGTCCGTTCGATGACCCGGGCATGCTCGAACGAGATCTCCGCACACGCCAACGCCTCACCCGTAGAGGCCATGGGAGCGGACAGTTCCTCGCCCTGCAGGGTGCGCTCCGGGGTGGTCTTACGCGCCACCCGAACCCGAGCCTTCGCCACCCCGGTACCGACCCGCTGCACGCTCTGCACCAGGTCCGCGGTGTTCTTGTATCCGCGCCCTGCCGCGAGGCCGCGGGATTCGATTTCGGCGATGACTCGAAGCATTCGTGCGTCGATGGCGTTGCGTGCGCGTTGGGCGTCGGAAAGGGCGGCGAGGAGTTCCTCGTCGACTGTTTCCGCCCACCGGTTCATGCCCTCGATTCTACTCGATCAGGCGTTCGAGAACCAGGTTCTACCAGCAGAAACACCAAGAATCTTCACCTAGAGTGGCCTTGGTGAAAGCCACCTCCGTCGTTTCGGCGGCGTAGCCCGGCACGGGAGTCGCCCGGGCCGCCGCCCACAGCACAACCGCAGGCAAAAGAACCCAAGCCGGCGGCTCGGGTGATTCCCGTGCTGCCCTCTGGGGACGAAAGGGCGGAGGTGGCGCCACCTCCGGAGCGAGGCCCCCCGGAGGGCGCAGTCCATCAACCACGAAGGGCGTCCTCCTCACAAAGGAGCGAGGCCCCAGAGGGCGCAGCCCCTCCCGAGCGAGCCCCCGGAGGGCGCAGTCCGTCACCAAGGACAGATCAGGGAAGTCGCCAATCCACCGGCTCCCCACCGATCTCCTCGAGCAGATCGTTCGCCCGACTGAACGGACGCGACCCGAAGAAGCCCCGGTCCGCGGACATCGGGCTGGGGTGCGCCGACTCGATGAGCGGCACGTCCACCAGGAGAGGAGCGAGGTTGCGGGCGTCTCGCCCCCACAGGATCGCGACCAGCGGCTCCGCGTCCCGCTCGACCAGCGCGCGGATGGCCTGCTCGGTCACGGCCTCCCAGCCCTTGTCCCGGTGCGAGCCCGGCGACCCCGGCTCCACGGTCAGGCACCTGTTGAGCAGCAGCACGCCCTGCTTCGTCCACGGCGTGAGGTCGCCGGAGGAGGGCGTGGGGAACCCGAGGTCCTCGGTGTACTCGCGGTAGATGTTCGCCAGCGAGCGCGGGACCGGGCGGGTGTCCGGCGACACCGAGAAGGACAGCCCGACGGCGTGCCCCGGCGTCGGGTAGGGGTCCTGCCCCATGACGAGCACCCGGACCTCGTCGAACGGCTGTTGGAAGGCCCGCAACACGTTCGCACCCGACGGCAGGTAGCGGCGGCCCGCGGCGAGCTCCGCGCGCAGGAACTCCCCCATCTGCGCCACGACGTCGGCGACCGGCTCCAGGGCCTGGGCCCAGCCGGCCTCCACGACCTCGGCGAGTGGCTTGGCCATCAGACGTCCAGCCTGCGCAGGTCGGCGCGGAAGCGCTTGCCGCGCTCCACGTACGACCTCACCGCGTACTCGAACCGCCCGCGCTCCACCTCGAAGCCCTCGCGGACCCGGGCGGGCACACCGAGCGCCATCCGGTAGGCGGGGACCACGGTATTGGGCGACACGACCGCACCGGCGGCGACGACGGCGCCCTCGCCGATGGTCGACCCGTTCAGCACCACCGAGCCGGACGAGATCAGCGCCCCGTCCCCGATGTCCGCGGCCTCGATGTGCACGTTGTGCCCGATGGTCACCTCGCTGCCGATCAGCGTGGGCACCTCACGGGTGGTGTGGACGATCGTGCCGTCCTGGATGCTGGACCGCTCCCCCACGACGATGTGTCCGTCGTCCCCGCGGAGCACCGCGGTGGGCCACACCGTGGACTCCGCGCCGATCCGCACGTCCCCGATCACCACCGCGTCCGGGTGCACGTAGGCCGTGGGATGGATGTCCGGTTCGAGGTCTCCGAGCGCGTACACAGGCACCCCCGGAGGCTACCGACCGCGCCCGCGGTCGCCTCCGCCCGCTCCGCCTCGCCCATGGTCGGCTCCGCGAGCTCCGCCTCCGGCGCGTTCGCGCTCCATGCGTTCCGTCAGCTCGTCCACCACCAGCAGGTCCCGGTCCAGCGTCCCCGTGCGGTACGCCGACCGGGCCACGATCTGCGAGATCACCGGCGCGGTGACGGCCTGGAACAGGATGACGAGCACCAGCGTGGCGGCGTTCTCGAACTCCAGCCGCACCGCCGTGCCGATCAGGATGAGCAGCAGCCCGAGGGTCTGCGGCTTGGTCGCCGCCTGCAGCCGGGCGGGCAGGTCCGGCAGCCGGAGCAGCCCCAGCGCGCCGAGCAGGCAGGACAGGGCGCCGAGCAGCAGGAAGACCGACGAGACGACGTCACGAAGCATCAGCGGTGCCGCTCCCAGCGCTCGACGAGCCGGGCCGCGGTGGCGGACCCGACGAACCCGACCAGCGCCACGGCCGCGATCAGCGGGACCGTGGACCCGTCCCGGTAGATGGCGATGTAGACCGCCGACGCGGCCACGATGAGCACCACGAAGACGTCCAGCGCGGCGATCCGGTCCAGCGTGCCGGGCCCCTTCAGCAGCCGCGCGACGGTGAGCAGCGCCGCGGCGCTGAGCATGCCCAGGACCAGGGCGAACACGATCGTCATGACACCGTCTCCCGAGCTCCCACCGCGGCGATGACGATCTCCTGCAGCCGCCGCATCTGCCTGCGGACCTGCTCGGCGTCCCCCGCGCTGCGCAGGCCGAGCGCGTACACGTAGAGCAGGCAGCCCGGCCGGTCGATCTGCAGCACGAAGCTGCCGGGGGTCAGCGCGGCCGCCCCCGCGATGACCGTGACGATCCGCTCGGAGTCGGTCAGCAGCGGCACCGCGACGATCCCGGCGCGCGAGCGCGGCCCGTAGCGCAGGGTCTCGACCGCGACCTGCCAGCCGGAGCGGAACAGGTCCAGCAGCAGGAACCCGACCAGCCGGAGCAGCGGCCAGGGCCGCATCGGCAGCCGCGCCGCCAGGGGCAGCGGGAACAGCGCCGTCACGATCACCGCGGTGAGCACCCCGCCGACGACGATCGTGGGCGACACCCGGCCCCACAGCAGGATCCAGACCACCGTGAGCCAGAGGATCTGCGGCCAGCGCCGCACGAGCGTCATCCCAACACCGCCTCGAGGTAGGGCACCCGGGCGATCAGGTCGGTGCCCGCCCGCTCGGTGACCGCGGACAGCGGGCCCGCCGCCGCGGCGATGCCGATGCTCACCGCGATCAGCGCGGCGGTGGCCCAGTACATCGGCTGGGAGGTCTTCGCCGTCCCGACGACGAGCTCGTCCGTGGGGTCGGCGTCCGGCAGCGGTTCCTTCTCCGCGCCCCAGAACACCCGCAGCCACACCCGCGCGACCGCCCACAGCGTGAGCAGGCTGGCCAGCACCACGAACCCGGCGACGACCGCCGTCCCGACCGTCCCCCCGGCACCCGCCTGCAGCAGCGCCAGCTTCGCCACGAAGCCCGACGTCGGCGGGATGCCTGCGAGCGTGAGCGCAGGCACCGCGAACAGGATCGCCAGGATCGGCGAGCGCTTGGCCAGCCCACCCATCTGGTCGATCGAGACCGTGCCCGTCCGCCGCGTGATCAAGCCGCTGACCAGGAACAACGTGGCCTGCACCGTGATGTGGTGCACGACGTAGAGCGCCGTGCCCGCCACCCCGTGCGGGTCGTGGACGGCGAGCCCGAACAGCATGAACCCGATGTGGCTGACCAGCAGGAAGGACAGCAACCGGTTGAGGTCGTTCTGCGCCAGCGCCCCCAACGCGCCGACGACCATGGTGAGCACCGCCAGCACCAGGAGCACCGCGCTGGGCCCGTCCCCGGGGAACACCAGCGTCTGGGTGCGCAGCAGCGCGTAGATGCCGACCTTGGTGAGCAGCCCCGCGAACAGCGCGGTGACCGGCGCCGGGGCGTTCGGGTAGCTGTCCGGCAGCCAGAAGTGCAACGGCACCATGGCCGCCTTGATGCCGAACGTGACGATCACGAGCATCGACAGCAGGGTCCGCAGCCCCGGCGGCAGCGCCGCGACCTTGCCCGCGAGATCGGCCAGGTTGACGGTGCCCGTCGAGGCGTAGACCAGCGCGATCGTGGTGAGGAACAGCAGCGACGACGTCAGCGAGATGATCACGTACGTCATCCCGGAGCGGATCCGGGAGGCGTTGGTGCGTCTGGTGATCAGCACGTACGAGGCCGCGAGCATGATCTCGAACGCCACGAACAGGCTGAACAGGTCGCCGGTCAGGTAGGCCAGCGAGACGCCCGTGGACAGCAGCAGGAAGA
>Ga0070671_100000413_pt1 | contig 29605 bp, 24 predicted proteins | sample KBSS73metaG_FD_65341 | JGI IMG/M metagenome (GOLD analysis project Ga0070671, IMG submission 65341) | Switchgrass rhizosphere microbial communities from Kellogg Biological Station, Michigan, USA - KBS S7-3 metaG | ecosystem: Host-associated > Plants > Roots > Rhizosphere > Soil ...
GCCTCGATGACCGCGTCCTTGGCGAACTTCGGCGGCACGAAGATGACCGAGACGTCCGCCCCGGTCTCCTTGATGGCCTCCTCGACGGTGCCGAAGACCTTGAGGTCCTTGCCACCGATGGTGACCGTGGTGCCCGCCTTGCGCGCGTTCACGCCGCCGACGATGTTCGTGCCCGCCGCCAGCATCTTGGTGGCGTGCTTGGTGCCCTCGGAGCCCGTGAGCCCCTGGACGATGACCTTGGAGTTCTCGTTCAGGAAGATCGACATGTCAGGTTCCCTCAGACCGCGGCGGCGAGCTCGGCGGCCTTGTCGGCCGCGTCGTCCATGGTGCCCACGACGGTCACCAGGGGGTGGTTCGCGTCGGCCAGGATCTGCCGACCCTCGACGACGTTGTTGCCGTCCAGGCGGACGACGAGCGGCTTGGTGGCGCCGTCACCCAGGATCTTGAGCGCCTCGACGATGCCGTTGGCCACCGCGTCGCACGCGGTGATGCCGCCGAAGACGTTGACGAACACGCTCTTGACGTCGGAGTCGCCCAGGATGACGTCCAGCCCGTCGGCCATGACCTGCGCCGACGCGCCGCCGCCGATGTCGAGGAAGTTGGCGGGCTTCTGGCCGCCGTGCTTCTCGCCCGCGTAGGCGACGACGTCGAGGGTGCTCATCACGAGGCCCGCGCCGTTGCCGATGATGCCGACGGTCCCGCCGTCGAGCTTCACGTAGTTGAGGCCCTTGGCCTTGGCCTTCGCCTCGAGCGCGTTCTCGGTGCGCTCGTCGACCAGCTCGGCGTGCCCCGGGTGCCGGAAGCCCGCGTTCTCGTCCAGGGTGACCTTGCCGTCGAGGGCGACGATCTTGTCCTCGGGGTCGCGCACCAGCGGGTTGACCTCGACCAGGGTCGCGTCCTCGGCGACGAAGGTCTCCCACAGCTTCACGATGGTGTCCGCGGCCTGGTCGGCCACGACCGCCGGGATCCGGCCCGCGGCGACGATCTCGTCCGCCTTGGCCCGGTCGACGCCCGCGATGGGGTCGATGGCGATGCGGGCCAGCGCGTCCGGCCGCTCGACGGCCAGCTGCTCGATCTCCATGCCGCCCTCGGCCGAGCACATGGCCAGGAAGGTGCGATTGGACCGGTCGAGCAGGAAGGAGAAGTAGTACTCCTCCGCGATGTCGCTCGCCGTGGTCACCAGCACCTGGTGCACGGTGTGGCCCTTGATGTCCAGGCCGAGGATGGCGGTCGCCTTCTCCTTGGCCTCGGCGGGGCTCTCGGCCAGCTTCACGCCGCCCGCCTTGCCACGCCCACCCGTCTTGACCTGGGCCTTCACCACGACCGCGGTGCCCAGCTCGCCGGCGGCGGCCTCGGCGGCCTCGGCGTTGTCCACGGTCTTGCCCGGAAGCACCGGGACTCCGTGGGCGGCGAAGAGGTCCTTCGCCTGGTACTCGTACAGGTCCACTCGGTACTCCCGATTCACGTCGCTGTGCGGCAAGCGACACGCGGACGATCGGCGGTGCCGTATCCACGCGAGGTCCCGCACGTCAGAGACCTACTCCGCCCCAGGACCCTAGCCATGCGCCCGAACGCCGTTGACATCCGCCCAGGTGAGCTGCCTCACCGACACCCTCAGGACACGGCGCGTGCCTGGGACGGCGGGCCGTCGGTGTGACCAAGGCATCGCCGCTGCGTCGTCCGGGCACGCTGCTCGGTCACCCTGAGCGAACGTTCAGGGCGACCGGATATTTCCGGCGCGTTACCCGGCGGATCACCGAGATCGGACTTACCCTTGGGTATGGCGCCGTTCCGCGAGGGGCTGCACCGGCTGGCCACGGCGGCCGCGGGTGCTCGGACCGTCGCGTCCGGGGCCGCCTCCGCCGTCGGCTCAGCCGCCGGATACGCCATCCGGTCGTTGGCCACCCCGTCCGGGCTGCGCGGCATCGCGCTCGAATGGGCGTGGCTCACCGCCCATGTGGCCCTGTACCCGGTCGGCCTCGCCGGCGAGACCATCCGTCCGCCGGACCGCTACCGCACGGATGCGCTGGACCCGCTGCAGCGCAGCCTGGTCTGCGCCGACCCCGCCACCGCGGGCACCCCGGTCCTGCTGATCCACGGGATCATGGACAACCGCTCGGTGTTCACCGTCTTCCGACGCGCCCTGCGCAGGCGCGGCTTCGGCACCGTGCACTCCGTCAACTACAGCCTGTTCACCGGCGACCTCCGCAGCGCCGCCCGCGAGCTCGGCGAGCACGTCGAGAAGCTGCGCGAGGCGACCGGGGCGGACCGGATCCACGTCGTCGGGCACTCCCTGGGCGGCGTGATCGCCCGGTACTACGTCCAGCGGCTCGGCGGCGCCGAGTTCGTGGACACGCTCGTCACCCTCGGCAGCCCCCACACCGGCACCAACACCGCGTACCTGCTGCCGACCCCGCTCGCCCGGCAGCTGCGCCCCGGCTCGGACGTCATGGCCGAGCTGGCCGAGCCCGCGCCGGGCTGCCCGACCCGGTTCGTCGTCGTCTGGAGCCGGATCGACGAGATGATCGTCCCGCAGCGCAACGCCCGGCTGCGGCACCCGGACCTACTCGTCGAGGAGCTGGAACGCAGCGACGTCGGCCACCTCGCGCTGCCCGTCGACCCGCGCGTGGTGCACGGCGTCTGCGCCCGGCTCGCACACGGAGAGTTGCCACTGCACCTCCTCCACCAGCAGCGGAGCCGCCGCGAAGCCGTGGATGCCACAGAGAGTGAGCGTTCGACCGGAGCCGGCTGACCGGATGGGCGAGTCCGCCGACACACCCCGCCCCCGGGTTGGACTCGCTGCGGGGCGGGCGCTAGGTTTGCTCCGTTCGTGTCACAGCGCGATCACGACGGCAGGCGCCGACCCCGAATCGGCGCCGCCCGGGCCCACCCAGCCCACGCCGTCGCGCGTCCGGCACGGGCCCGACAAGAAGGGCAGGTCGTGGCGCGCCACCGCTCCCCAAGCGGCGCCCCCGGACCGGTCCCGCAGGCGACCGCATACCCCCGTGCGGCCCGACCGGCGGGAGGACACCGGCTCCCGGCGCCCCCCGCATCGTCGTTGCGCGTCCGCGTGACCGTCGCCGCCTGTGCGGGCGGCGCGCTCGTCGCGGCGGGCCAGACGATGCTCACCGCCCTCGGCGGCCCGGCCGTCGCCACCGACCCCTACGAGCGGCTCGCCGCCAACGCGATGCTGCCGGTCGTCGACGACCCCGTCGCCGCCACCGAGGCCACCGACCGGACCGTCGCCGCGACCCAGGCCGCCCCGATCGGCGCCGACCAGCTCACCGCCGCCACCCCGCAGGCCCTCCCGGTGCTCGACGAGCGCTCCGAGGTGGACGTCGCCAACCTCGCCAAGGCGATGGACATCGGCGAGGAGCTCGCCCAGACGGCCACGCTGATCAAGCAGGCGCTCGCGGACGGCGCCCCCCAGGCCGTGCTGAACGACGGCGAGGCGTTCGTCCTGCCGACCGCGGGCCGCTTCACCTCCGGCTTCGGCGCCCGCTGGGGCGTCACGCACTACGGGATCGACCTCGCCGCCCCCATCGGCACCCCGGTCTTCGCCTTCACCGACGGCGTCGTGGAGGAGTCCGGCCCGGCCAGCGGCTTCGGGATGTGGGTCGTGCTGCGCCACCCGGACGGCACCCGGTCCGTCTACGGGCACATCAACCGTTCGTTCGTCACCGTCGGCCAGGCCGTGCGGGCGGGCCAGGAGATCGCCGAGGTCGGCAACCGCGGCCAGTCCACCGGCCCGCACCTGCACTTCGAGATCTGGGACGTGGGCGAGAACAAGCTCAACCCGCTGCCCTACCTCAACCGGATGGGCCTGTCCGTGACCGGCGACGGCGAAGGCGCACCCGGCACCCTCGCCTGACACACCCGCTTCACCGGGGCGGCGGGAACCCGGTCACAGCTTCTGCAGCGGCACCCCGCCGATGAGCATGAGCCGCACCGTGCCCGCGCTGCCGAAGTCGATCGTGACCGTGGCGCGGTTGCCCACCCCGTCGCTCGCGACGACCGTGCCCAGCCCGTACTTGTCGTGGTTGACCCGGTCCCCCACCTCGAGGTGGATCTCCGCGTTCGAGGACAGCCCGGTGCGGGCGGGGCCGCGCCAGTCCCCCCGGTCTCCGCTGCCTGCGGCCTGCGGGCGGCGGCCGAAGCCGAACCGACCCACCGGCGCCGACGGCCGCTCCGGCTCCGAACGCGCCCAGTCGACGAGCTCGGCGGGCACCTCGTCCAGGAAGCGCGAGGCCGGGTTGGTGCTGGGCTGCCCGAAGGCGGACCGCACGATCGCCCGGGACAGGAACAGCCGCTGCCGGGCCCGGGTGATGCCGACGTAGGCGAGCCGCCGCTCCTCGGCCATCTCGTCCGGGTCCCCGAGGGTCCGCATGTGCGGGAAGATCCCGTCCTCCCAGCCGGTGAGGAACACGACCGGGAACTCCAGGCCCTTCGCGGTGTGCAGGGTCATCAGCGTGACCATGCCCTGGTCGTCGTCCGGGATGGAGTCCGCGTCGGCGACGAGGGCGACCCGCTCCAGGAACGCGGCCAGGCTCCCCGGCTCCGGCGCCCCGGCCTCGACGTCCGAGTCGTCCAGGTCCGCGACGGCGGCGTCCCCGGCGAACTCCCGCGCGACGGTGACGAGCTCGGCGAGGTTCTCCAACCGGGTCCCGTCCTGCGGGTCCTCGCTGGCCTCCAGGGCCTCGGTGTAGCCGGAGCGGCCGTAGACGTTCTCCAGGATCTCGGCGGTCTCGTCCCCGCGCTCGACGCCCTCGCGCAGCTCGTCCAGCATCCGCTGGAAGGCCGCGATGTTCCGCTGGCTCCGGGTGGCCAGCGCGGGCAGCCTCTCCGGCTCCTCGGCCGCGACGCGCAGGGCCTGGCTGAACGAGATCCGCTCCCGCTCGGCGTAGTCCGCGACGAGGCTCTCGGCCCGGTCCCCGATGCCGCGCTTGGGCACGTTGAGGATCCGCCGCAGGCTGACCGTGTCCTCCGGGTTGGACAGCACCCGCAGGTAGGCCAGCGCGTCCCGGATCTCCTTGCGCTCGTAGAACCGCACGCCGCCGACGACCTTGTACGGCAGCCCGATCCGCAGGAACACGTCCTCGAACACCCGGGACTGCGCGTTCGTCCGGTAGAAGACGGCGATGTCGGAGTTGCGGAAGTCTCCGGAATCGACCAGCTTGTCGATCTCCTGCCCGACGAAGCTCGCCTCGTCGTGCTCGTTGTCCGCGACGTATCCGACGATCTTGTCGCCGTCGCCCTGCTCGGACCACAGCCGCTTGTCCCGACGGTTCGGGTTCCGCTCGATCACCCGGTTCGCCGCGGTGAGGATGGTCTGCGTGGAGCGGTAGTTCTGCTCCAGCAGGATCGTCGTGGCGTCGGGGAAGTCCTGCTCGAACTCCACGATGTTGCGGATGTTCGCGCCGCGGAAGGCGTAGATCGACTGGTCCGAGTCGCCGACGACGCAGAGCTCAGCGGGGCGCGCACCCTCGGTCGCGGGCGCCACCAGCTCGCGGACCAGCACGTACTGCGCGTGGTTGGTGTCCTGGTACTCGTCCACCAGGACGTGCCGGAAGCGCCGCCGGTAGTACTCGGCGACGGCGGGCATGCGCTGCAGCAGCGACACCGTCTCCATGATCAGGTCGTCGAAGTCGAAGGCGTTCGCCTGCCGCAGCCGCTCCTGGTAGGTCGCGTAGACCTGGGCGATCCGCCGCTCGTGCTCGTTGCTCGCCCGGCCCGCGAAGTCCTCAGCGGAGATCAGCTCGTTCTTGAGGTTCGAGATCTGCGCGGCGACGGCGCGCGGCGCGAACTTCTTCGGGTCCAGCTCCTGGTCCCGGGAGACGATCCCGATCAGCCTGCGGGTGTCGTCGGCGTCGTACACCGAGAAGGCGCTGCGGACGCCCAGGTGCTTGGCCTCGCGGCGCAGGATCCGCACGCACATGGAGTGGAACGTGGAGACCCACATCGCCATGGAGCGGCGCCCGACGAGCGCGTCCACCCGCTCCTTCATCTCGGCCGCGGCCTTGTTGGTGAAGGTGATCGACATGATCTCGCCGGGATGCACGCTCCGCTCGGCCAGCAGCCAGCCGATCCGGTGGGTGAGCACCCGGGTCTTCCCGGAGCCCGCCCCCGCGACGATGAGCAGCGGCGAGCCCGCATGGGTGACGGCCTCGCGCTGTTTGGGGTTCAGCCCCTCGAGCAGCGCGGCGCCACGCTTCGTCTTCGGCTCGACGGTCTGGGCGGGGAGTTCGAACAGAGCGCTCATCGTGTCGAACACGGTACCGCCGCGCACCGACGGTTGTGGCACACTGTCCCCCGTGCACCGCGAGCAGCGATTTCCGTACGGGTTCCGGATTCCGGCCCCCGTCGTCTAGCGCTGCAGACCACGACCCCGGAGTCCACTCGGACCCGGGGTTCTCTCATGCCCGGCCGGTGGACTCCTCGCCAGAAGGAGTAGACCGATGCCCGTGTCCGATGTTCAGGGAACCGACCTCCCCTCCGAGGCCGAGATCGCCGACCTGCGGGTCGAGATCGACCGTCTCGACTCCGAGATCCTGCGGCTGGTGAAGCGCCGCAGCGAGGTCTCGCAGCGGATCGGCGCCGCCCGGATGGCGGCGGGCGGCCCGCGGATCGTCTACAGCCGGGAGATGACGGTGCTGCAGCGCTTCCGCGACCTCGGCCCCGAGGGGCGCGAGCTCGGCATGCTGCTGCTGCGGCTCGGCCGCGGACGGCTGGGCGCACTCAGCGCGGACCGGTCCGACCGGCGCTGACCCGGCGCTGAACCGGCGCTGACCCGTGCCGGCCGCTCCTGCCGAGGCCGTTCTGAGCCTCTTCTGAGATCCGACCGGGTATTCGGGGGGAATCCCCCGCACGGCGCAGCGGCGGCGTGGCACTGTGGAGGCATGGGGATCGTCTTCACACTGGTCGCGCTCGTCGGGCTGCTGGCCGCTCTCGGACATGTCGGGTACGTGGCGATGTTGAACAACGCCGCGAAGAAGAAGGGGGCCGCGGGATCCGAGATCGCGGCCTACTCGCGGAGCAGGCTCCCGGTGGCAGGCGGCGCCGCGGGCGTCTCGCTGCTCGGCCTGCTGCTCACCAGCGGCGGCACCACCGCGTCGATCATCGGCGTGATCCTCGCCCTCGGTGGCGGGTTCGTGGGCTACCGCGGCCTGCAGCAGGAGCGGTCGAAGTACCCGACCGGCGGCTGAAAGCCACCCAACCGTGACGTGACGCGGTGTGATGCCCCGCACCGTGTCGGTCACGCGGGGTGAGGGGGCCACGGGCCCTCGCCTAGCGCTGTGACCTGCGAAAACAGGAGATCCACAGCGGTGTCGACGACAAGCGGGGCGACCAACGGTCCCTGAGGTTCGGCGAGCGGGATTCACCCGATCGACTCACCCGCGGTGAGCGGGCGAATGACACTTGGTGAACGCCCCGTGACTCCGGTACACCTGTTCGGGTCGCTTCCCGCGCCCCGAAGGAGGTCGTCCGCCCGTGGCTCCGAACGAACACCGAGTCGGCAACCCGTTGCCGCCGGCGAACCCCATCACCGTGGCTGAGCTGCTGCGCCGCAACGTGCCTGCGCAGCGTCTCGCCGGCGAGGGGCCCGGTGTTCGAGCTGAGGGTCCGGCGGAGGCCGACAGCCGTCCGCTCCCCCGCGTCCCCGCACCCCGACCCTCGGTCGAGGACGCGGACCCCGCCAGTGCCGAGTGCGAGGACGCTGCGTCCGTCGCGGTCTCCGCGGCCTCCGTCGTTCCCACGCACGCCGCTCCCGAGCCCGGCGAGCCGCAGCCCCGCAACATCGTGTCCGTGGGCGCCCTGCTCCGCCGCGAGGGCCGCGCCCCGCACGCCCTGGACCGGCCGATCCAGCCGCGCCCCGCGCAGCTGGGGCGGCGCAGCCCGGCCGCCGCGCGCCGCGCCGCGATCACCGCCGGGGCCCTGGTGGCCACCGGGTCCGTGCTGGCCGCGGTTGTGGTCACGCAGGCGTCGAACGGCAGCTCCGGGGCAGGTGGCGCGAGCGAGGGCAGCTTCCCCGGGATGCGCCTGCCGGACGGCTCCACCGCGCGGGCCGCCGGAGCGCTCGACGCAGGCGTCTCCGCCCCCACCAGCTGGATGAACGTCGCCTTCCCCGAGGCGCTGCTCTCCCCCGGCACCACCGCCGCCGCACTGGGCGGCGCCGCTCCGGCGGCCGCGGCCCCGTTCGTCGGGCCCGTCGCCGGTGGCCCCGCTCTCGCCGCACCCGCGGTCGGCGGAGCGGGCGGCCCCGGCGGTGCGGGTGGTGCCGGTGGCGCCGCACCGGCCCCGAACGTGCTGGCCCCGCTGCTGCCCACGGGCGGTGGCTCCGGCGCCCCGTCGGGCGGCTCGACGGGGGGCGGCAGCGTGCTCGAGACCGTCGGCAACGGCTTGGGTGGCGCGGTCGGCGCCCTCGGCGGCGGGGTGACCGCGCCGGTCGTCCAGGGCGTGGTCGCGCCCGTCACCGGTGCTGTGGGCAACGGGGTCGTGGCCCCCGTCACCGAGGCCGCGGGCGGCGTGGTCCGCCCCGTCACCGGGCTGGTCGGCGGCGTCGTGGGCGGCGTGGACTCCGCGGCCGCCCCCCTCGCCCCGGTCGCGAACACCGCCACGGGCGCGGTCGGCGGGGTCACCCGCGCCGCCGCTCCGCTGCTCGCCCCGGTCACCGGCACGGTCGCGCAGGCCGTCGAGGCGGTCACGCCCGCGGTCGCCCCGGTCGCGACCGTCGCCACCGGCACCGTCGGCGCGGTCGGCGGGACCGCCGCGCGGGCGGTCACCCCGGTGGTCGCGCCGGTCGCGGAGGCCCTCGCCCCGGTCACCACCCCGGTGGTGCGCAACGTCGTGGCCCCGGTGACGGAGAACGTCGTCGCCCCGGTCACCGAGGCCGTCAAGCCCGCGGTGACGCCGCTGGCGGACGTGCTGGAGCCGGTGACCACCCCGGTCCTGAAGGCCGCCGCCCCGCTGACCAAGCCCCTGCTGGCGGCCACCGCGCCGATCACGGACCCGGTGCTCGAGGCGGCCGCGCCGATCACGAGCCTGCTGGACACCTCCGGCGCCCTGAGCGGGTCCGGCGGTTCGGGGTCGAGCGCCTCCCAGAGCGACTCCGCAGGCGACTCCACGAGCAACACGGAGAGCGACACCGAGAGCGACGGTGACTCGGGCTCCGCGAACTCCGACAGCTCGGCGGGCTCCGACGACCCGGGCTCGCAGGCCGCCTCCACCCTCCGCTCCGTGAGCGAGGGTGCGAGTGAGGCGGTGTCCCCGGTCACCGACACGCTGGCCCCGGTGACGAGCTCCGTCGGCGGGCTCCTCGGCGGGAGATAGTCGCGGGCCTGGCGGCCGTCAGACCCAGACGGGCGGCCGTCAGACCCAGACGGGCGGCCGTCAGACCCAGACGGGCGGCCGTCAGACCAGACGGCGGTCGCTGGCCCAGCGAGAGAGCTCGTAGCGGTTCGAGAGCTGCGTCTTGCGCAGCACGCTGGACACGTGGGTCTCGACCGTCTTCACCGAGATGAACAGCTCGCCCGCGATCTCCTTGTAGGCGTACCCGCGGGCGAGCAGCCGCAGCACGTCCCGCTCCCGCTTGGTCAGCAGGTCCAGCTCCGGGTCGACGGCGGGCGCGGCCCCGGGGCGGTCGGAGAACGCGTCGAGCACGAAGCCGGCCAGGCGGGGCGAGAACACGGCGTCGCCCACCTTCACCCGACGCACGGCGTCCCCCAGCTCGCGGGCCGAGATCGTCTTCGTGACGTAGCCCCGGGCCCCGCCGCGGATCACGGCGATGACGTCCTCGGCGGCGTCGGACACGCTCAGGGCGAGGAACACGACGTCCGGCTGCTCCTTGCGGACGCGGGCGAGCACGGCCGCGCCGCCGCCGTCCGGCATGTGCACGTCGAGCAGGACGACCTCCGGCTCGAGGTGCGCGATCCCGGCGACGGCCTCGTCCACCGACCCGGCCTCCCCGACGATCTCCAGGGGTGGGTCCCCGGCGGCACCGCGCTCCAGCTCGGCGCGCACCCCCGCGCGGAACAACCCGTGGTCGTCCACCAGGAAGACCGTGATCGGGGTCGTCTCGGGCTCCGTCATGGCTTCTGCTCCTCGTCCGAGAACGTCATCGCCAGGTGCACCTCGGTGCCCTCACCGGGTGTGCTGCGCAACCGGACCGTACCGCCGTGGCGGTCCATCCGGCCGCGCACGGAGTCCGCGAGCCCGTGGCGGTCGTCCGGCACCGCGTCGGGGTCGAAGCCCTTGCCCCGGTCCTTCACGAAGACGTTGACCTCACCGTCGGCGCCGGCTTCCTCCACCTCGGCGTAGACGCTGACCTCCTCGACGCCCGCGTGCTTGGCCGCGTTGACCATGGCCTCGCGGGAGGCGAGGACCAGCGCACGCAGCGAGTCGTCCAGGGTCCGGTCGCCGACGATCACCGGGTTCACCGTGATCGCGTAGGTGTCCTCGACCTCGGCCGCGGCGGTCTGCAGAGCGGACGACAGCGACTCGTCGATCGCCGGATCGGCGCCGCGGCCGTAGCCCCGCGGCCCGTAGAGCCAATGCCGCAGCTCGCGCTCCTGGCCGCGGGCCAGCCGCTGTACCTCGCGCGGGTCGGTGGACTGCTTCTGGATCAGCGCGAGGGTCTGCAGCACCGAGTCGTGCAGGTGGGCGGCGATCTCGGCGCGCTCCTCGGTCACGATCCGCTCCCTGCGCTCCTCGCCGAAGTCCCGGGCCAGCCGCACCCACCAGGGCACGGTCAGCACCCCGACGCCGACGATCGTGGCCAGCACCGCCAGCACGCCGAACTGGATCTGGCCGAGGTTCAGGTTGCCGAGCAGGAACACGGTGATGCCCGCCGCGACGAAGATCCCGCCCGCCACGATCCGCAGGACGGCGGTCCGGCCGCCGCCGAGGATCCCGGTGCGCGCACCCGTCGTCCAGCGGCGGCGCTGGGCCTCGTCCGCCTCGCGCCAGACGACCGCGGCACCGATCGCCGCGACGCCCAGCGGGCCGACGACCCAGCCGATCACCTGGTTCTGCAGCGCGGCGCCGACCAGCGCGATGCCGACGCCGAGCGCGGCCAGGCCCATCGCCTGCTGGCGCTCCTTCGCCGACACCTCGCGGGTGACGTCCGAGGCCTCCTGGCGCACGAACACCCACAGCAGCCCGTACGCGAGCACCCCGGCCCCGTTGGCCGCCGCGAGCAGGACGAACGCGGCGCGCACCCACAGGACGTCGATCCCCAGATGGTCGGCGACGCCGCCCGCCACGCCCGCGACGAGCCTGCCGGACCGCCGCCGCACCAGGGGCGACCGGTCGCGGGTCTCCACCGAGCTGGTCATGGCTCCATGGTCACACGGGTTCGCCCGGGGGACACCGGGGTCGTTCCCCGGGGACTCTCGGGGTCGTCCCCGATACCGTGGAGGTGCGCACGCGGGAAGGGTCTCCACCATGAGGAACAGCAGCACCGCCGACGTCGGGACGACGTTGCGGGACATGTGGGAGACCCGTCCCGCCCGCCCGCGCCACGACCGCAAGGTCGCGGGCGTCGCCGCCGCGATCGCGCGCCGGTACGACATCGACCCGGTCCTGGTGCGCGTCGGGTTCGCCGTCGCCGCCGTGTACGGGGTCGGGATCGCGCTCTACGTCGCGGGCTGGCTGTTGCTGCCCGCCGCGGACGAGCAGGACCCGCTCGACGGCGCGGGTCCGCGTCCGGCCCAGGGCGGGGTTCATCCCATCGCCTGGGTCGGTCTCGGTGTGCTCGTGCTGGCCACCGGCGGGGTCTTCTGGGGGGACGACGGCGGGTTCGTCCTGCCGGTCCTCGCGGTCCTCGTGCTGCTGTTCTTCCTGCACCGCAGCCGCGGGTCCGCACCGACGAGCCTGCAGGGCGACGGCGGCGCCGCAGGCCCGGCAGCCCACGGTGAACCCGGCGACAGCGGCGCGGACGGCACCACATCCGTCCCCGACCAGGGGACCGACGAGGTCCGCGCAGACGGCGCCCCGACCACCCGGCTCTCGACCTCCGCGGCGGCGACCGGCGGCGACCCCCTGCCCGCCGATCTCCTGGACCGCGGCACCCCGCCCGGCTGGGACCCGCTCGGCGCCGCCCCCTTCGCCTGGGACCTGCCCGAGCCCGCACAGCCCGAACCCGAGCCCGCCCCGGTCCGCCGACGCTCCCGGATCACCCCGGTCACGCTGGCGCTCGCGCTGGTCGGCGGCGGCGCCGCAGGGGCCATCGTGCTGCTCACCGCAGGCATCGCGGGTCTGCCGATCGTGTTCGCCACGGCGCTGGCCATCGTCGGGCTCGGCCTGGTCGTCGGCGCGTTCGCCCGCAGCGGCCGCGGCCTGATCCCCTTCGCGCTGATCCTGGGCCTGCTGACCTGGGGTTCGGTGGCGGCGCGGGAGCCGCTGCAGCACATCTCCGCGGGCGGGGTCGGCGACATCACCGTCGCCCCGACCAGCGCCGCGGCGCTGCTCCCGAGCTACGAGCGCGGCGCGGGGACCGTCTCGCTGGACCTGTCCCGGCTCGACACGACCGTCCCGCCCGGCACGGACGCGACGCCGATCCGGACCGCGGCCACCGTCGGGCTGGGCGCCATCGAGGTCACGGTCCCGCCGAACGCGGACGTGACGGTGCGGGCGGCGGCCGAGCTCGGCGACGTCACGTTCGGGACCGCCGAGCAGAGCAGCAGCAACCAGGGCGGACCCGACGCCGCGCTCACCGTGGTCGACGACCTCGGTGCCGACGGCGTCCGCTCCGGCCGACCGATCGAGCTCGACCTGCGGGCGGGCCTGGGCAGCGTGGAGGTGCGCCGTGGCTGACCCCGTCTCGACCTCGGAACCGACGTCCGGAGCCACCCGCAGGCCTGCCCGGCGGATGCCGGACCTGCTGACCCTCCTGCTGGGGCTGGTCAGCCTGGGCGTCGCCGTCTCGGGCTTCGTCGGCCGGACCCCGGACACGCTGGGCCTCGACGGCCGGTGGCTGCTCGCAGGCGGCGCGATCGCCCTGGGCCTGGTCCTGCTGGCCGCGAGCGTCCGCCGCAAGCCCTGACCCCGCCCCCGCAATGGGGAGCGAACGGCACTTTCGCTCACTAGGTTTGAGCGAAAGTGCCGTTCGCTACTCCCACTCGATGGTGCCCGGCGGCTTGCTCGTCACGTCCAGGACCACGCGGTTCACCTCAGCCACCTCGTTGGTGATCCGGGTGGAGATCCGCTCCAGCACCTCGTAGGGCAGCCGGGTCCAGTCCGCGGTCATCGCGTCCTCGGAGCTGACCGGCCGCAGGACGATCGGGTGGCCGTAGGTGCGGCCGTCGCCCTGCACGCCCACGGACCGCACGTCCGCCAGCAGGACGACCGGGCACTGCCAGATCGAGCGGTCCAGACCGGCCGCGGTGAGCTCCTCGCGGGCGATCGCGTCCGCCTGGCGCAGCGTCTCGAGCCGCGGCCGGTCGACCGCGCCGATGATCCGGATGCCCAGGCCGGGGCCGGGGAACGGCTGGCGCTGCACGATCACCTCAGGCAGCCCGAGCTCGGCGCCGACCGCGCGGACCTCGTCCTTGAACAGCGCCCGCAGCGGCTCGACCAGCGCGAACTCGATGTCGTCCGGCAGCCCGCCGACGTTGTGGTGCGACTTGATCGTGGCGGTGCCGGTGCCCCCGCCGGACTCGACGACGTCCGGGTACAGCGTCCCCTGCACCAGGAAGTCGACCGTGTGGTCAGCAGGGTGGTCGGCCGCCTTCTCGGCGATCACGTCCGCGGTCGCCGCCTCGAAGACCCGAATGAACTCGCGCCCGATGATCTTGCGCTTCTCCTCGGGGTCGGTGACCCCGGCCAGCGCGGCGAGGAAGCGCTCCTCGACGTCCACGGTGTGCAGCTTCGCCCCGGTCGCGGCGACGAAGTCCTTCTCGACCTGCTCGCGCTCACCGGCCCGCAGCAGCCCGTGGTCGACGAACACACAGGTCAGCCGGTCCCCGATGGCCCGCTGCACGAGCGCCGCGGCCACCGCGGAGTCGACCCCGCCGGACAGCCCGCAGATCGCATGCCCCTCGCCGACCTGCTCGCGGATCGCGGCGACCGTGTCGTCGATGATCGACGCGGTGGTCCACGAGGGCCGCACCCCGGCGATCTCGTACAGGAAGCGGCGCAGCACCTCCTGGCCGTGCGGGGAGTGCCCGACCTCGGGGTGGTACTGGACGCCCGCGAGCCTGCGCCCGCGGTCCTCGAACCCCGCGACCGCGACCCGGTCCGTGGACGCCGTGACCGTGAACCCCTCGGGCGCGCGGGTCACGGAGTCGCCGTGGCTCATCCAGACCGGGTGGTTCGCGGGCAGCCCCTCGTGCAGGACGCCTGCCTCGGGCGCGACGTGCACCTCGGTCCGCCCGTACTCGCGGGTCCCGTCGTGCGCGACGTCCCCGCCGAGGGCCCTGGCCATCGCCTGGAAGCCGTAGCACATGCCGAACACCGGGATCCCGGCCTCGAACAGGGCGGGATCGACCTCCGGGGCCCCCTCGGCGTACACCGAGGACGGCCCGCCGGACAGGATGATCGCCGCGGGGTTGCGCGCGACGATCGAGGCGACGGACTCCGACGACGGCACGATCTCCGAATAGACCTGCGCCTCCCGCACCCGCCGGGCGATGAGCTGCGCGTACTGGGCGCCGTAGTCCACGACGAGAACGGTGGGAGTGTCCACGACACCAGGGTAGAGCGCGACGTGCGTCACCCCACCAGACCCGGTCGGGACGAACCTCGGTGCTGTGATCTGTGACCCCTGCGAAACGTCTGCACGCTCCGGACCCGGAACAATGCCTGGACGTGACGATCCGCGTGGCACTGGAGCACCGAACCAGCTACTCGTTCGACCGTGCCGTGAACATCGGCCCACACACCGTGCGGCTGCGACCGGCGCCGCACTGCCGCACGCCCATCGAGAGCTACTCGCTCACGGTCGAGCCGAAGCAGCACTTCGTGAACTGGCAGCAGGACGCGCACTCCAACCACCTCGCCCGGGTGGTGTTCCCCGAGCCCGCGACCGGCCTGACGTTCACCGTCGACCTGGTGGCGGACATGACCGTGATCAACCCGTTCGACTTCTTCCTCGAGCCCTACGCCGAGGGCTTCGGCTTCGCCTACCCCGCCGAGCTGGCCGCCGACCTCGAGCCCTACCTGCGGCCCGTGGCCGAGCAGGGCACGGACGGGCCCGGCCCGCTGGTCGGCGAGTTCCTCCGCGAGCTCGCGGCCGAGAGCCGCCACGGGCAGGCGATCGTCTCGTTCCTCGTCGAGGTCAACCGGCGGGTGAACCGGGCCGTGTCGTACTCGGTCCGGATGGAGCCCGGGGTGCAGAGCCCGGACACCACGCTCGAGCGCGGCATCGGGTCGTGCCGGGACAGCGCGTGGCTGCTGGTCAGTGCCCTGCGCGAGCTGGGCCTCGCCGCCCGCTTCGTCTCCGGCTACCTCGTGCAGCTCGCGCCGGACGCGGTGCCCGGCGTGCGGCCGCCGTCGTTCCACCAGGACTTCACCGACCTGCACGCCTGGGCCGAGGTCTACGTCCCGGGTGCGGGCTGGATCGGGCTCGACGCGACGTCCGGCCTGCTGGCGGGCGAGGGCCACATCCCGCTCGCGTCGACCCCCTCCCCGCGGCACGCCGCGCCGATCAGCGGGCTGATCGACCCCTGCGAGTCGCGGCTGGAGTTCTCCAACACCGTCACCCGCATCCACGAGGACCCGCGGGTCACCGCGCCGTACTCGCCCGCGCAGCGGGAGCGGATCGAGGCCGTCGGGCTCCGGACCGACGAGCTGCTGGTCGCAGGCGACGTCCGGCTGACGATGGGCGGCGAGCCCACCTTCGTGTCCAAGAAGGACATGGCCTCGCCGCAGTGGACGGTCGCGGCCGACGGCGAGGACAAGCGCCGGATGGCGGACGAGCTCGCCGCGCGGCTCAAGGAGCACTACGCACCCAACGGCGTCGTCCACCGTGGACAGGGCAAGTGGTACCCGGGCGAGCCGCTGCCGCGCTGGCAGACCGCGCTGGTCTGGCGGACCGACGGCGAGCCGCTCTGGGGCGACCCCGCCCTGCTGGCCACCCCGTCGCTGCCGGGCACGGCCACGAACGCCCAGGCGGGCGCGCTGGCCGCCGGGATCGCCGCGGGCCTGGGCATCGAGACCGGGTACCTGCGACCGCTGTTCGAGGACCGGCTGCACGAGATCGTCGCCGAGGCCCGGCTGCCCGCGGGCGAGCCGCCGACCGATGTGGACACCGACACCCCGCTCGCGGACCGCGACGCCCGCGCCCGGATCATCGCGCGGCTCGACGCCGCCGACACCGATCCCGTCGCCTGGGCGCTGCCGGTGCACCGGACCGAGGACGGCACCGGCTGGGCGACGACGGCCTGGCGCACCCGCCGCGGCGACATGCGGCTGCTCCCCGGCGACTCCCCCGCGGGCCTGCGGCTGCCGCTCGGCGCGATCACCTGGGAGCTGCCGCCGGGGGTGCCGGACCCGTCGAGCTTCCGCGACCGACCCGCCCTGCCGACCGGGATAGCCACCGGGACGAAGGCCCACGTGACGCCCGTCGAGGACGCGCCGACCACGGCGTTGTGCGTCCAGGAGCGGGCCGGGCACCTGTACGTCTTCCTGCCCCCGCTGCAGGAGGTGGCGGACGCCGTCGCGCTGCTGGGGATCGTCGAGGCCGCGGCCCGGGCGGTCGGGCAGCCGGTGGTGCTGGAGGGCTACGCCCCACCCGGCGACCCCCGCACCAGGACGCTGACGGTCACCCCGGACCCGGGCGTCATCGAGGTCAACGTCCACCCGACGGCCTCGTGGCCGGAGCTCACCGAGCTCACCTCGACCCTGCACCGGCTGGCCCAGGAGACCGGGCTGGGCGCCGAGTCCTTCGCCCTCGACGGCCGCCACACCGGCACCGGCGGCGGCAACCACATCACCCTCGGCGGGCCCACCCCGGCGGACTCACCGCTGCTGCGCAGGCCGGACCTCCTCGTGAGCATGCTCACCTACTGGCAGCAGCACCCCAGCCTCAGCTACCTCTTCTCCGGCACGTTCATCGGCCCGACGAGCCAGGCGCCGCGCGTCGACGAGGGCCGCCACGAGACCCTCTACGAGCTCGAGATCGCGTTCGCCGAGCTGGACCGGCTCTCCCAGAAGAACGACGGCACAGGCGAGGTCCGGCCCTGGCACGTCGACCGCGCCCTGCGGCACCTGCTCACCGACATCACCGGCAACACGCACCGCGCCGAGTTCTGCGTCGACAAGCTGTTCAGCCCGGACTCCGAGCGCGGCCGCCTGGGCCTGCTGGAGCTGCGCGGCTTCGAGATGCCCCCGCACCCGGACATGGCGCTGGTCCAGGCCCTGCTCGTGCGGGCGCTCGTCGCGCGGTTCTGGAGCCGGCCGTACACGGGCAAGCTGGTCCGCTGGGGCACCCGGCTGCACGACTCGTTCATGCTCCCGGCGTTCGTCGCGGCCGACATCGCCGAGGTCGTGGCCGACCTCAACGCCCACGAGATCCCGTTCGAGGCCGGTTGGCTGGACCCCTTCCTGGAGTTCCGGTTCCCGCGGCTGGGCAGTGTGGACGTCGCCGGGGTCAAGCTGGAGCTGCGGAGCGCGATCGAGCCGTGGCACGTGCTCGGCGAGGAGATGTCCTCCGGCGGGGTGGCGCGCTACGTCGACTCGTCGGTGGAGCGCGTGCAGATCGAGGTGACCGGCGCGCTGTCGGACCGGTACGCGGTGACCTGCAACGGTGTGCCCGTCCCGCTCCACCCGGCCGCCACGAGCGACGGCCTCGTCGCGGGCATCCGCTACCGCGCCTGGGCACCCCCGAGCGCCCTGCACCCGACGATCGGGGTGCACTCGCCGCTGGTCTTCGACCTCGTCGACACCTGGAACGAGCGGTCGCTGGGCGGCTGCACGTACCACGTCGTGCATCCCGGGGGCCGCGCCTACGAGACGTACCCCGTCAACGCCAACGAGGCCGAGGCGCGCCGCAACGCCCGGTTCACCCCGTACGGGCATTCACCGGGCCCGGTCGACACGAGCCTGTGGAAGGCTGACCCCACTGCCGAGTACCCGCGGACGCTCGACCTGCGCCGGCACCGACCCTGAAGGTGGCCGTGTACGACGAGATGCGGGACGCCACCGGCGCCGTCCGGCCGCTCTGGACGGGCCTGGCGGGCGTGCTCGACGGCGCCGGGCCGCAGGGACTGCGGGGCCGCCGGGCGGACACCCTGCGGCTGCTCGCGGACGACGGCGTGGCCTACCACCCGCCGGGTGCGGAGTCCGAGCAGCTCTGGGAGCTCGACCCGCTGCCGCTGATCCTCTCCGGGGACGAGTGGGGGGCGCTCGAACGCGGGGTCGCGCAGCGCGCCGAGCTGGTCGACCGGCTGCTCGTGGACCTCTACGGGCCGCGCTCGGTGATCACCCGCGGGGTGCTGCCGGTCGAGGTCGTCGACGGTCATCCCGGGTACCTGCACGTCTGGCGCCGCCCGGCCGGTGCACCCGCGCGCCGCGAGCTGTTCCTGTCCGCGGTGGACCTCGGCCGTTCCCCGGACGGCTGGGTCGTGCTCGACGACCGCGTCCAGGCCCCCTCCGGCGCCGGCTACGCGATGGCCAACCGGAGGGTCGTCGCGCGGGTGCTGTCCGCGCTGCACCGCCGCTCGCAGATCCGCAGGCTGGGTCCGTTCTTCGAGGCCATGCGCGCGGGCCTGCGCACCGAGGAGCAGCGGGTCGTGCTGCTCAACCCGGGCCCGGACTCCGAGACCGCCTACGAGCAGGCGCTGCTGTCGTCGCTGCTCGGCGTGCCGCTGGTGCTCGGCTCCGAGCTGACCGTGCGCGAGGGCCGGGTCTGGCAGCACACCCTGGGCAGGCGCGAGCCCGTCGACGTCGTCCTCCGCAGGCTCGACGCCGAGTGGTGCGATCCGCTGGACCTGCGCCCGGACTCCCGGCTCGGCGTCCCCGGGCTGGTGGAGGCCGCGCGGACCGGCGCGGTCAGCGTGCTCAACGGGCTGGGCTCGGGCGTCGCGGAGAACCCCGGTCTGATCCCCTACCTGCCCGCGCTGTGCCGCGCGCTGCTCGGCGAGGACCTACTGCTTCCCGGCCCGCCGACCTGGTGGTGCGGTGACCCACTGGCGTTGTCCCACGTCCGGGAGCACCTCGGCGAGCTGGTGATCGGCCCGCTCGCCCGCGGCTCGGCGGACGACCCGGCCGAGGACGGGCTCCGCTTCCCGGTCCGCGGGACCGACCTGACCGCAACGCAGCGCGCCGAGCTGCTGGACCGGATCGCGGCCGAGCCGCACGCCTGGACCGCGCAGCGCGAGATCGCGCTGTCGACCGCCCCGACCATCACCGTGTCGGACACCGCGGCGACGACGAACGCGGAGGACCGCCCCGTCGTGCTGCGGACCTTCACGGTCGCCTCCGGCACCGGCTGGGAGGTGCTCGACGGCGGCCTCGCCTCCGTCCCCACCGGGCCGGGCGCCCGACCCCTCGAAGGCGCCGCCACCCTCGCGAAGGACGTCTGGGTCGTCGGCGAACGGCCCGAGCGGGCCCTGCTCGGCCCCCCGGACGAGATCACCACCCAGCCGCCTGCAGGCGGGGTCTCGCCGCGCGTGGCCGAGGACCTGTTCTGGCTGGGCCGCTACTCCGAGCGCGCGGAGGACACCGCCCGCCTGCTGCGGGCGGTCACCGACCGCTGGGCGGACTTCCAGAACACCCCCGAGCCCGCCGGAGCGAACGCGCTGCGCGCGCTGCTGGCCGCCACCTCCGAGATCACCCGCACCCAGCCGGGGTTCGCCGACTCCGATCCCGAGTCCCCGAGCCGCGAGGAGCTGCGCTCGCTGCTGTGCGACCGCGACCGCCCCGGCACGCTCGGGTTCGCCGTGCACCGCCTCACCCGGGCCGCGCAGGCGGTGCGCGAGCTGCTGTCCACCGACACCTGGCTCGTGCTCGGCAGGCTGGACACCGTGCTCTCCCGGATCGCGGCGGACCCGGACCTGGACGACGGCGCGGTGTCCGACGGGCTCAACCGGGTCCTCGAGGGGCTGCTGGCGCTGTCCGGGATCGCGGCGGAGAGCCTGGTCCGAGACGCCGGGTGGCGGCTGCTGGACACCGGGCGCCGACTGGAACGCGCCCAGCACGTCGTCGCGCTGCTGGAAGCGACGCTGTGCGCGGCGCCCCGCGGCCCGGCGGACCGGCTGGTCATCGAGTCGGTCACGATCACCGCCGAGTCCGTGATCACCCACCGGCGGCGCAACGCGGGCCGCCCGGGCGTCGCGCCGGTGCTCGGCCTGCTGCTCACCGACCGCGAGAACCCGCGCGCGGTGGCCTACCAGCTGGACCGGCTCACCGACGACCTCGCACACCTCCCGGGATCGGTGCCCGGTTCGCTCGACGCCACCGTGCGCAGGCTCGCCGAGGCCGACCTCCCCGCGCTGGCCGCCCGGGACATCGCCGACGGCACCCGACCCCAGCTCGCCGCCCTGCTCGCCGGGCTGACCGTGGACCTCGACCGGCTGGGCGAGGACATCGCCGGGGCGCACTTCGCCCCCGTGCTCGGCCCGCGCCCCTACGACCCGCTGCTCCCGGCGGCGTCATGACGGTCTACCGGGTCACCCACCGGACCTCCTACACCTATGAGGAGGACGTCACCACGAGCTTCGGGCGCGCGCACCTCCTCCCCCGCACCCAGCCGGACCAGCACTGTTCGGCGGCCGAGGTCACCCTCTCCCCCGGCGCGGACGAGCTGCGCGAGCACACGGACTCCTTCGGCAACCGCTCCACCTACTTCTGCGTCCGCGCGCCGCACCGCGAGCTGACGGTGCTCGCCCGCAGCACGGTGACGGTGGACCGGGTCGCGGTGCCCGCGGCGCTGCGGCCGTGGGAGGAGGTCAGGGACACCGTGCCGGTCGACGCGCGGCCGTTCCGGCTGTCCTCGCCCCGGCTCCCGGCGCAGCCCGAGGTCGCGGCCTACGCGGCGTCGTCGTTCACGCCCGGCAGGCCGCTCGGCGAGGCCGCGGCCGATCTCTGCCGGCGCATCCACGACGACTTCGACTACGTCTCCGGCTCCACCACCGTCCGGTCCACGGTCACCGACCTGCTCGCGGGCGGCGAGGGCGTCTGCCAGGACTTCGCGCACCTCGCGGTCGCCGGGCTGCGCAGCCGCGGGCTGCCCGCCAAGTACGTCAGCGGCTACCTGGAGACGATGCCGCCGCCGGGCAAGCCGAAGCTGCGCGGGGTGGACGCCTCGCACGCGTGGTTCTCGGTGTGGACCGGGGACGGCTGGCTGGACCTCGACCCGACCAACGACCGGGTCGTCGACGAGCAGTTCGTGGTGCTGGCCCACGGCCGGGACTACGGCGACGTGCCCCCGCTCAAGGGCGTGATCTTCACGGACTCGGCCAAGAGTGTGATGGCGGTGTCAGTCGACATGGAACGGCTGGCCGCGGGGTAGGTGGGTCCGTGCGCGCCTTCTCCTGCCCCCACTGTTCCTCGCTGGTCTACTTCGAGAACTCGGTCTGCCTGAACTGCAGCTCCGAGATCAGCTACTCCCGCCCCGACCGGGCCCTCGTCCTGACGTCCACGGGGCGAGCCTGCGCCAACGTCGTCACCGCGAGGTGCAACTGGCTGGTCACCGGGCAGAACGAGCTGTGCGACTGCTGCGCGCTCACCCGCACCCGCCCCGCGGACGACGACGCCGAAGGCATGAAGGCCTTCGCGCTCACCGAGCAGGCCAAGCGCAGGCTGCTCTTCCAGATCGACGACCTGGGCCTGCCCCTCGCCGACCGGGTGGCCGACCCCGTGGGCGGGCTGGCCTTCGACCTGCTCTCCAGCGCACACCAGCAGGTGATCACCGGGCACGACAGCGGGATCGTCACGCTCGACCTCGCCGAGGGCGACGCCGGGCACCGCGAGCAGATGCGCGTGCAGCTCGCCGAGCCCTACCGGACCCTGCTCGGGCACCTGCGGCACGAGACCGGTCACTGGTACTGGGAGGTGCTGGTCGACCGGCCGGGGAACACCGCCGGGTTCCGGGAGCTGTTCGGCGACGAGTCCGCGTCCTACGCCGAGGCCCTGGAGCGGCACTACTCGGCGGAACCCACGGGCTGGGAGGACACCCACGTCTCGGCCTACGCGACCATGCACCCGTGGGAGGACTGGGCCGAGACCTTCGCCCACTACCTCCACATCCGCGACACCAGCCAGACCGCCGCCGCCTTCGGGATCGCGGTGCACGGTCCCGTGCTGGAGTCGGAGCCGGAGCAGAGCGAGAAGGACTTCGACACCCTGATCGAGACCTGGCTCCCGCTCACCGCCGCGCTCAACGCCGTCAACCGGTCGATGGGCTACGAGGACCTCTACCCCTTCGTCCTGGCCCCGACGGTGCTGGACAAGCTGCACTACGTCCACGACCTGGTCATCGCGCGGCCGCCGTACGTGCCCGCGTCGTCCATGCCAGGGGCAGGGTGACGGCGAGCCCGACGACGGCGAGCACGACGGCCACCGCCATCCCCGCCCTCAACTGCGAGACGAGCACCGCGGCCGTGGCGATCGCGAGCCCGATCGCCCCGCCGAACTGGAACGACATGGTCATCAGCCCGCTCGCCAGGCCCTGCTCGGACTCCTCGGCGCCGTCGGTGCCGACGAGCGTGAGCGGGCCGTAGGCCAGTGCGAACGCCACGCTCAGCGCGAGCAGCCCGACGACCATCAGCCCGACCTCCCCGTTCAGCGGGACGAACGCGACGTAGCCGAGCACCGCGACGACCAGCCCCACGACGAGCACCCGACCGTTGCCGAATCGCCGCACCAGCGGCGGGGCGAGCGTGGGCGCGAGGATCGCGTCCAGCCCGCCGATCGCGAGCAGCAGCCCGGTCTCGATCGCGGACCAGCCCTGCTGCTCCTGCAGGAACAGCACCGCAGTGAACTGGAACGCCATGAACGAGCCCACCAGCGCCATCGCCCCGAGGGCTGCCCGGCGCAGGCTCGGTACCCGCAGGATCCCCAGCCGGAGCAGCGGCTGAGGGACCCGCGGAGACACACCCTGCGGAGTCGACCCTCGATACCGCTCCACCGCCACGAACCCGCTCACGGCGAGCACCGCCCCGACCCCGGTCGCCGCGCTGACCGCCGCTGGCACCTCGGGCGCATGCACCACGGTGAGGATCAGCAGCGACATCCCGACGGTGAGCAGGAGGGTCCCGGCGAGGTCGAACCGCCCCTTCCTCCTCCCCACGGTGGCGTGGTCCGTCGGCACGAGCGCCACCGCCCCGGCCAGGATGACCACCGCGAGTACCACCGGCGCGAAGAACACCCACCGCCAGTGCAACGCCGTGAGCAGCCCGCCCACGACCATGCCGAGCGAGAACCCACCCGCGGCGGCACCCGCGTAGACCAGCACGGCACGGTCTCGGGCCGGACCCCGCGCGTAGGTCGTGGTGATGATCGACAGGCCGGCGGGGGCGGTGAAGGCCGCCGCCACACCCGTCACGAAGCGGGCGGCGACGATCATCCAGCCCTCGGTCGCCAGCCCGCCCAGCCCCGAGAAGACCACGAACCCCGCGAGCATCCCCAGGAACACCCGGCGACGCCCGAGCAGGTCCGCCGCACGCCCCCCGAGCAGCACGAACCCGCCGTAGCCGAGCACGTAGGCGCTCACCACCCACTGCAGCTCCCCGGTGGTCAGCCCCAGGTCGGCACGCATCGCAGGCAGCGCGACGCCCATCATCGAGATGTCCACGCCCTCCAGGAAGATCGCGCCGGACAGCACCAGCAGCAGGGCCCAGGCGCGGGTGGAGAGGCGGTCGAGCACGGTCATCGGTCCCCCAAGAGTTACTTCTTGATACCGACCGCATCGTGCGTCACCATCGGGAGCCATGGAAGAAGGCACTTCTCCGGAACCCGGTACCTGCGAGGTAACCGACGACGACCCCTTCCAGTGGGACGCCCGCGAGAACTGCGAGGTCCGCCAGATCCTGGACCGGATCGCGGACAAGTGGTCGCTGCTGGTCATCGCCCTGCTGGAGCGCCGGACCATGCGGTTCACCGAGCTCAAGAAGGAGATCGACGGCGTCAGCCAGCGGATGCTGACCGTCACCCTGCGCCAGCTCGAGCGGGACGGCCTGATCCACCGCTACGTCCACGCCACGGTCCCGCCCCGGGTCGACTACTCCCTCACCGACCTGGGCTGCACCCTGCACGACACCATCAAGCCCCTGGTCACCTGGACCGAGGCCCACCAGGAACAGATCATCGCCGCCCGCGCCACCTACGACCGCGCCGCCGCACAGGTGTGACTGATATCGTTCATCCATGTCTGAGATGGCCGACCCTCGTCACGAGTCCGAGGTCGTCGTCAACTCACAGGGCCGCGTGACGATTCCGGCCCAGCTCCGTCGGGAGGCGGGGATCGAGCCCGGCTCCACCGTCGTCGCCCACCTCGAGGACGGACGTATCGTCCTCGAGACCCGCGAGCACCTGATGGACCGACTGCGTCGAGACGTCGCGGCGGAGTGGAACGACCCCGCGCACCCCTCCGCGGCCGCCGAACTCATCGCCGAGCGTCACGCCGAGGCCGCGCGCGAGAACGGCTCGTGACCCGACCGGCCCAGATCGTCCTCGACGCCTCCGCGCTCCTCGCCTGGCTGCAGAACGAGCCCGGCTCCGACGTGGTCGGCGACCGGCTCGCCGACGCCGTCGTCTCCGCCGCGAACTGGTCGGAGATCTGGCAGAAACTCGCCCAGCGCGGCGTCGACGCCGACCGCGCCACCCGACGTCTTCGCGCCCTCGGGGTTCAGATCGAGCCCGTCACCGCCGCGGACGCGGTCGCCGCGGCACGTCTCTGGCCGCTCACCCATACCGCGGGGCTGTCGCTCGCCGACCGCTGCTGCCTGGCCCTCGCGCTCCGCCTCGACTCGATCGCCGTCACCGCGGACGCGGCCTGGGCGAGCGTCGACACGGGCGTGCGGGTTCAGGTCATCCGATAGCCGCCTGAGCCGCCAGCCGCTCCACGCCGTCGAGGAACAGGGCCAGGCCGAACTCCCAGGACGCGTCGCTGTACTCGTCGTCGAAGCCGCCCTTCTCCCAGATGCGGGTCATGGTCGGGAAGCGTTCGACGGAGTAGTAGGTGCCCCAGAAGCCCATGCGCGAGTCCCAGTAGTCGTCCAGGGTCACCCCGGTCTTCGACGCGACCGAGGTGTCCGTGACCGCCGACCGCGCCGCCCCGAACACCTGCGACTCCACGAGCCCCGCGACCTGCGCGACCCGCTTCTCCGAGAGCCCGGTCAGCGCGACGGCCCGGTAGAGGTCCTCCTGCGCGTCGAGCACGTGCGGACCCAGCGGCATCCGCCAGAGGTTGGAGCGGATCAGCCAGGGATGCGTCTGGTACATCCGCCAGGCCTCGTGCGCGTGGAACTCCACCTGCGCGCGCCACGGCAGCGACCGGTCGGCCATCACCCGGCCCGCGTAGGCCCGGTCGACCATCAGCTCGAACAGCTCGTCCTTGCCGGGGACGTAGGTGTAGAGGCTCATCGCCCCGACGCCGAGGTGCTGCGCGACCTTGCGCATCGACAGCTCGTCGACGCCGTGCTCGGCCGCGACCTCCATCGCTCCCGCGACGACCTGGTCGAGGGTCAGCCGCTGCTTCGGACCCCGGGTGGGCGGCGGCGGCGGGTCCCAGAGCAGCCGGATCATGGCCTGCCCCTCGGGCGTGCCCCACCGCTCGTCCTGCGTCACCGAAACCCCCTCGCGCATCCGACTCCGTACGGTGTACCTTATACCTCGGAAACGCAGTACGCCGTACGGAATGAGGGGGATCCGTGATCCACACCGAGGCACTCGCCCGGACCTTCCGGGTCGGGAAGGAGACGATCGAGGCCGTCCGCGGCATCGATCTCGACGTGGCGGAGGGCGAGCTCGTCGCGTTCCTCGGCCCGAACGGGGCCGGGAAGTCGACGACGCTGCGGATGCTCACCAGCCTGCTGCCCCCGACGGCGGGCACGGCGCGGGTGGCGGGGGTCGACGTCGTCGCACAGCCCGCCGAGGTCCGCCGCCGGATCGGCTACATCGGACAGAAGGACGGCGCGGGCCACAACTACCGGGTCTGGGACGAGCTGGTCCTGCAGGGCCGGTTCTACGGGATGAGCAAGGCGGACGCCACGGCAGGCGGCGAGGAGCTGCTGCGCACGCTGGACCTCGAGCCGCTGCGGATGCGCAAGGTCAGCACGCTGTCGGGGGGACAGAAGCGGCGCCTGGACATCGCGCTCGGCCTGATCCACCGGCCGGGTCTGCTCTTCCTCGACGAGCCCTCCACCGGCATGGACCCGCAGAACCGGGCCAACCTCTGGGAGCACATCATGCGGATCCGCGAGGAGCGCGGGACCACGATCGTGCTCACCACGCACTACCTGGACGAGGCGGACTCCATGGCCGAGCGGGTGGTGATCATCGACCACGGCAGGGTGATCGCCGACGACACCGCCGACGCGCTCAAGCGCAAGCAGGCGGGCGACCGGCTGACCGTGGTGGTCCGCCCGGAGCACGCCGCGGACGCCCGCACCCTGCTCGCGACCGAGGGGTCCGAGCCGGACGAGCAGCCGGACGCCGACGGCCGCGCCCTCTCGGTCCGCGTCGAGGCCGCCTCACACGCCATGCCCGGCGTGCTCGAGCGGCTGCGCGGCGCCGGGATCGACGTGATCGCCGCAACGGCCCGCCGACCCACGCTCGACGACGTCTTCCTCAACCTGACCGGCCGCTCGCTGCGTGAAGGAGAGTCCTGATGGCTCTGGCGATCGCCCCACCCCGGACCACCGTGTTCACCGACGTCGGCCACGTCTGGTGGCGCGAGACGCTCACGATCGTCCGCGATCCGTTCTCGCTGATCTTCTCGCTGGTCCAGCCGCTGGTCTTCCTCGGGCTGTTCGGCCCGCTGCTCTCCGGGCTGGCCGGGAACGGGGAGCTGTTCGGCGGCTCGTCGCTGCAGTGGTTCCTGCCCGGCGTCGTCGTGATGATCACGATGTTCGGCACGTCGATGACCGGCGCGAACCTGCAGTTCGAGATCATGACGGGCGCGTTCGAGCGGATGCTCGCCACACCGCTGTCCCGGAGCTCGCTGATGGTGGGGCGGGCGCTCAAGGAGCTCACCCCGCTCGTGGTGCAGGCGCTGGTCATCACGCTGGTCGCGATCCCGTTCGGGTTCGTGCTGTACCCGCTGCACGTCGCCGTCGGGCTGGTCATGCTCGGGATCTTCGGCGTGGGCGTCGGGGCGCTGTCGTACGCGCTGGCGATCGCGGCGCGCAAGACCGAGTGGATCTTCTGGGCCGTGCAGCAGTCGCTGCTGTTCCCGCTGCTGATCCTGAGCGGGATGATGCTGCCGCTGGAGACCGGCCCGGGCTGGATGCAGGTGGCCAGCAAGGTCAACCCCCTGACCTACATCGTCGACGCCGAGCGGGTCCTGTTCGCGGGCACGCTCGCGTCGACGACGGTCCTGTGGGGCTTCGTCGCCGCGATCCTGACCGCCGCCCTCGGCCTGGTCGTCGGCGTCCGCAGCATCCGCAAGGCCACCATCTGAGCGAACGGCACTTTCGCTCACACCTAGTGAGCGAAAGTGCCGTTCGCTCAACTGTGGAGGGGGAGGAGGACGACCGGGACCGGGGAGTGCTTCACGAACTTGGTCGCGCGGGAGCCCAGGAACACCCTCGCCAGCGGACCGGGGGCACTCGAGCCCAACGCCAGCACCTCGGTCTCGGCCCAGCCCGCCGAGACCAGCGCCGCGTGCAGGTCGTCGCCGACGGAGATCTGGGCCTCCGCGGGCACGTCGAGGTCGGCGAGGACCTGCTTCTGCGCGACCGCCATCTGCTCGCGCCACTGGGCGAGGACCTCGTCCTCGGCATCCAGCCCCACCTCGGGCGGGATCATCGGCGGGTTGCGCAGGCCGACGGTGAGCACCCGCAGGTCGGCCCCGAGCCGCCCGGCCAGCGCCGCCGCCTCGCGGACCACCACGGCGGAGTCGGGCGTTCCCGCGAACGCGCAGGTCACCCGGCTGACCCGGGCGCCGCCGGACCCGTGGTCGGCGCCGCCGAACCCCCGGGTGGCCAACGCCAGCGGGACCTCCGACGAGTGCGCGAGCTGGTTCGCCGCCGACCCCACCGTGATCCGGCCGAGCGCGGTCTCCGGCGCGGAACCGAGCACGATGATCGACACGCCCAGCGACCGGGCCAGCTCGAGCACCGCCGAGGACACCGAGCGTCCGGCCACCCGGTGGCAGCTCACCTCGACGTCCGGCTCGATCCGCCCCTTCGCCTCCTCGAGCGCGGCGGCGGCGTGCTCGGCCGACCAGCCGACGTACTCCGCGTCGATCCGCGCCATGGACGGCGCGGGCCACGCCTGCGGCACCACGGCCGCGAGCGCGAGCGGCTGCCCGCTGGAGCGGGCCAGCACGGCACCCAGCGCGAGGGCGTCCGCCGAGCTCTCCCCCGGCCGGAACCCGACGAGGACGGTCATTCCGTGCGCTCCTCGGCCGACTCCCCCGTGGCCAGCGCCGAGTTCCTCCGGCCCCACAGCAGGTAGAACGCCATCACGATCGCCAGCCACAGCAGGAACCACAGGTAGGTGGTCCAGTGCAGGCCGGACAACACGTACCCGCAGATCAGGACGGACAGCACCGGGGTCACCGGGTACCCCGGGACCCTGAACCCGCGCGGCAGGTCCGGCCGCGTCCGCCGCAGCACGATCACCCCGATGCTCACCGCGATGAACGCGATCAGGGTGCCGATGGAGACCAGGTCCCACAGCTCGTCGAGCGGGACGAACGCGGCGGCCAGCCCGACGACGACCGCGACGACGACCGTGTTCGTCACCGGGGTCTGGGTCTTGGGGTTCACCCGTGAGAAGGCCTTGGGCAGCATGCCGTCGCGACCCATCGCGAACAGGATGCGGGTCTGGCCGTACATCACGACCAGGGTGACGGAGAAGATCGAGATCACCGCGCCCGCGGCGAGCACCGTGCCCGGCCAGGTGGTCCCGGTGACGTTCTCCAGGATCCGCGACAGCCCGGCCTCGCCCTGCTCGGGATCGGAGAACGCGGTCCACGGCTGGGTGCCGAGGGCAGCCACCGCGACCAGCACGTACAGCGCGATGACGGCGACCAGCGCGCCGATGATGGCCTTCGGCATCGTCCGCTGCGGGTCCTTCACCTCGTCGCCCGCGGTGGACACGGCGTCCAGCCCGATGAAGGTGAAGAAGATCGTGCCCGCCGCCGCCGTGACGCCCGCGGCCCCCATCGGCGCGAAGTCCGCGAAGTTGTTCGAGTCGAACGCGGTGAACGCGACCGCCGCGAACAGCAGGAGCACCCCGATCTTGATCACGACCATGATCGCGTTGATCGTGGCGGACTCGCTGGCGCCGCGGATCAGCAGGAACGCGCAGAGCGCCACCAGCAGCACCGCGGGCAGGTTGATGAACCCGCCCTCGACGGCGAAGCTGTTCGACAGCGCGTCCGGGAACCGCCAGCCGACGAGATTGCTCAGCAGCTCGTTGAGGTAGCCGGACCAGCCGACCGCCACCGCCGCCGTCGAGACGCCGTACTCCAGCAGCAGACACGCGGCGACGACCATCGCGA